>CENJ01082839.1_pt1 | contig 39115 bp, 33 predicted proteins | sample 356161 | NCBI WGS metagenome assembly CENJ01 (sample SAMEA2619531, study PRJEB7988) | marine metagenome | biome: marine biome (ENVO:00000447); feature: surface water layer (ENVO:00002042); material: "saline water (ENVO:00002010), including plankton (ENVO:xxxxxxxx)" | depth 5 m | reverse complement strand
TCTTGTTTTGTTGGCTTCCAGGTGATCTGGAATGTCAGCCATGCACTTCATACGCCGCTGATGGCGGTAACAAATGCTATTTCTGGAATCATCATCATTGGGGCGCTACTACAGCTCGGATCACCAAATAATCTGGTGGGTATTCTCGCCGCGATATCTGTACTGATCGCCACAATTAATATTGTTGGGGGATTCATGGTGACCCGCCGCATGCTGGCAATGTTCCAGAAAAGCTAATAGGGATAAGAGATTATGGTTTTAAATGAGAATATTGTTACAGCTCTTTACATCGCTGCCAGCGTTCTGTTTATTCTGTCGCTTGGTGGCCTGTCTGGCCAGGAAAGCGCAAAGCGTGCTGTTTGGTATGGCATTGTCGGGATGGCCATAGCGGTTATAGGGACAATTTTTAGTCCGGTTGTGACCCTTACATCTAGCTTGTTGCCTTTGCTAGTTGTCGGGGCGGTGATTGGCGGCATTGTCGCTAACAGAGTCGAAATGACAGGCATGCCGCAGCTGGTTGCTGCCTTGCATTCCTTTGTTGGTCTTGCAGCTGTTTTTATTGGTATTAATTCAGATATCATGCCGCCTGAGGGGCTAGCAGGCGCGGAAAAAATAATACATGAGGTTGAAATTTTTGTTGGAGTATTTATTGGTGCTATCACCTTCACGGGGTCTGTTGTTGCTTACGGCAAACTCTCAGGTGTTCTGGATGGAAAGCCCCTGACCCTACCTGGCCGTAATCTGCTGAATGTAGGCATGGTTCTGGTCAGCATTTATCTCGGTTACTTGTATATGAGCCATGCGGGATCATGGACCTTATGGGTTATGACAGCAATTGCCTTTGTTTTTGGCCTGCACATGGTTCTGGCGATTGGCGGCGCTGATATGCCTGTTGTGGTCTCTATGCTCAACAGCTATTCAGGATGGGCAGCAGCAGCAACCGGCTTTTTGCTTGGGAATGACCTGTTGATCGTCACCGGCGCGCTTGTGGGTGCCTCTGGGGCAATACTTTCTTACATCATGTGTAAGGCGATGAATCGTAATTTCATTTCTGTAATCTTCGGCGGCTGGGGGACCACAACTGGTCCGCAGATGGAAGTTGACGGCGAGATGGTCGCAACAGATGCCGCCGCGGTTTCAGCTGAACTAAAAGAAGCAAATGATATCATCATTGTACCGGGCTATGGGATGGCCGTAGCACAGGCTCAGTCTGCTGTGTCAGAGCTCACACGCCGCCTTCGCGCTATGGGAAAACAGGTGCGTTTTGCAATTCACCCTGTAGCTGGCCGCTTGCCTGGCCACATGAATGTACTATTAGCTGAAGCGAAAGTGCCTTATGATATTGTGTTGGAAATGGATGAGATTAATGATGACTTTGCAGATGCGGATATGGTCATTATTTTAGGCGCTAATGATATAGTGAACCCAGCCGCGCAAGAAGACCCAAACAGCCCTATTGCGGGTATGCCTGTTCTTGAGGTATGGAAGGCGCAGCAAGTGGTCATATCAAAACGTGGTCAGGGCCGCGGCTACTCAGGCATAGAAAATCCACTTTTCTTTAAAAATAATTCACGAATGCTATATGGCGATGCAAAGGAAAGTTTGAATATGGTTTTGGGACAACTTTAAATTAAATAAGTTTACAAAAGAACGGAACTTATTATTTAATTTTTCTTGTTTCCATGAAAATAAGGTCTGCAAGTTCATGCGTTGGCTTGTAATCTGGGATCAGCATATTAATTATGGGGACCAAATCCTCCACGTTTCCCGAATCCAACGCTTTCTTTAAATCATCGAGTATGACTGCAAGTTTAGGCCATGGAACAAAATCTTCACTTGCCTTCATTATTTTCTGATGTGGGGTGCCACTTGACTGCCCTCCAATAAGCAATTCTTCAAAGAGTTTTTCACCTGGACGCAAACCTATGATTTTCATCTCTATATCACCCTCCGGGTTATTTTCATCTCGCAACTTTTGCCCGGATAGTTCCACCATTCTACTCGCTAATTGAGTAATTTTTACAGGTTTATCCATGTCTAATAAAAACACTTCTCCGCCCTCTGCCATTGCTCCGGCTTGAATAACAAGTTGTGCAGCTTCCGGAATTGTCATGAAGTAACGTGTGATATCTGGGTGAGTTATTGTTATAGGACCTCCTTGTTTGATTTGTTCCCTAAACTTAGGGACAACTGAGCCCGATGAATCCAAAACATTTCCAAACCTAACCATTGAAGCCTTCAACCCAAACTGGTTTTCAGATGACATTGCTTGTAAAATAAGTTCAGAAATCCTTTTGCTTGCCCCCATCATGTTAGTAGGCCTTACCGCTTTATCTGTGCTTACCAATACAAAATTTTTAACCTTGTTTTTATTGGCAGCGTTCAGCAACTCTAAGGTACCGAAAACATTATTCTTAAGCCCTTCAGCCACGTTATATTCTACTAAAGGAACATGCTTATATGCTGCAGCGTGGTAAATTGTGTCGACTTTCCATGTTTTAAATATTGCGTTTATTCTCTTAGCGTCCCCAACCGATGCTAGAATTGGCAAAATCAAAACATCAGACTGTTTGTTGAGTAATTCTTGATGGATCTGATAAAGCGCACTCTCATTTGTTTCTAACAGCAAAATATTTTTTGGTTTAAGAGAGAGGGCTTGTCGGCATAGTTCGCTTCCAACAGAACCACCAGCACCAGTTACCATGACGACTTTTTCTGTTATATCTTTTGTTAAAAATTCGTTTATCGGTGGAACGCGCTCTCTTCCCAAAAGCTCATCAATATCCAATTCTCTAATGTCTGAAAATGACACTTCGCCTTGCGCTAGAGCTGATACGCTAGGAAGTGTCCTCACAGTCACTTTTCCCCTTTTCAGTCTCTCAATTATCTTGTTCCGCCGAGTCCGACTTACACTCGGCATAGCCAAAAGAATCTGTTGAACTTTCAATTCGTTACATACAAGCTCTAAAGAATTTGGATTAAATACAATCTTCCCATCTATTCTTTGGTTGTGCAAATCAGGTTTGTCATCAAAAAAACCAACAACATCCACATCAGGGTTAGCATTCAAAGCGGCATTCAACTGTCTTCCTGAACCCCCTGCCCCGTAGATAATCGTTTTTTTCTCACTTAAGTGTTTCTGTAACCGTATGGTATTCCCAACAAATAACCCTGCTATGAACACTCTTGAAAATGTAATAAGAATTAAAAGTAAAAGGGGTTGAATTAAACCGACTGTCCTTGGCACACCAGGCATTTCAAAAATTAATAGAAGAATCGAAAAGACAAATGTATACAATAATAAAGCATTGACTAACGAAGAAAGCGCTGGTTCGCCAAAGTAACGGAAAATTACATTATACGCGCCAAGTTTCCAAAATATTGGCAAAACAACAATAATTGATATTAACGATACATAAATTTTTTGTTCAAAATATCCGAATGGAGTTCCCAGTCTGAGGTAGAAAGCTAGCCAAACACAAATAACACAAAGGATTAAATCAATCGCAACTGCAAATATTTGTTTTGCCCATCTCGGCATTTCGATAAAATATTGAATGGTATTTTTTATGGGTTTATACAAATCGTGAATCCTTGGATTAATTTCTAATAATGTCTTCCTAGTTAATGAGATTAAAATAAAGAGACTGATATTCTTTTAGAAATAAAATTGTCAGGGCCTATAATTTTACACAATCTGCCAAACAACTAAAGGCTAGAACTTCTGCGGTCCTGCAAAGAATGAAAACGTGTCAGACAAAATTAGTCTTTTAAGCCCAAAGTATCATAAATAATTTCGCCTTCTCCCAGATTACTTAGTGTTAAGAATTTCATAAATTGCCAATTCCAAAAACATCATCATATGAATTCAAAGAGCATCTAATTTCGCTTGGCCTCCAGGAGGGGCAAAACTTAGCTATCCACAGTAATATGACAACATTTGGAAAATTAGAGCGGGGAGTAGAAAATGCGTATCATATTATCCGGAGTGTCATTGGTGAAAAAGGTACCATCGTAGTTCCAACCTATACCACTGATCTTTCGAAAGGCGAAGCATATGACCCAAAAACCTCTCCTGCTCAAAATATGGGTGTCTTTTCAAATTATATATTAAATAGGGAGGGAAGCGTCCGTACACCTAGCCCCTTACAAAGTCATGCAATAGAGGGCCCGCTGAAAGACAAACTTTTAAAGGCAAATCATAATCATTCAATGGGGCCAGGTTCTATATTTGAGATTATGCTACATGAAAATTTTGACTTACTGCTTCTTGGTTGTTCATTTCATGAGGGAGCCACATTTATTCATCATGTTGAAGCAAGTGTTGGCGTCAGCTATCGAAAATGGCTAAATCTAAAAAGGAAGGTAGTTTGCCCTAACGGCTCCATAAAACAAGTCACCATTCGATATTATGGACTAACCAAAAATAGCGGTTTAAAGACAGATTTAAAAACTATCCAGTGTCTTCTGCAAGATTCTGGTAGCTGCTTACTAGTATCGATAAACCATGGTGCCAGCCGTATAATAAGTTTAAAAACACTATTCGAGGACACAAGCAGACTTTTATCAGAACAACCCAATATTTTGATGGTACCAGAACAGAATGAATAAGATCCAGTTTCAAGACGTTCTAGAGCCAATTCTTAAAAACGCTATACATTACCCAAATCAGTTAGCAGTAGTAGAGAACGAGGGCGAGTGCACGTATCAAAACCTTATCTCTCTTGCCTACCGAATGGCTTATCACTTCAGGAATTCTGCTCAACACCCAAAAGTTTTGATAAACTTACCCCAATCTACAGAAGCCTATGCTGCAATGATTGGAGCACTTTTAGCAGGCGGTTTCTATTGCCCATCCAATATGTCAGCGCCAAAAGAGAAGCAAAGGCTAGTTATCGAACAGTTCAAACCTGATATAATTGTAGGTAACGATGAACCCATTCATTCTTCTGGCCAAAAATTTAACTTTCTGAAGTTAGAGGCGATTGGAAATAAAGTATTGGAAGAGGAAATTGAACCTCATGATTTAGCTTATGTGATATTTACGTCTGGCTCAACTGGCATTCCAAAAGGCGTAATGGTTTCTCGTGAGTCATTGGCACACTACATTAGTTGGGCTGTGCGAGAAATGCACATTTCAGAAAGAGACCGCTGGAGCCAACATCCAAATATTGGATTCGATTTATCAATACTTGATATCTTCGGTGCATTATGCGGCGGCGCCACTCTATATCCAATGGCGAATAAGCGCGATAGATTGATGATTGCGGAATTTATTCAACGAAATAAGCTAACAATATGGAACTCTGTTCCCAGTGTAATTGACTTAATGGTCCGCTCCAAGAGTTTCAATTCAGACAACCTTGCCTCCCTGCGGCTTTTCACTTTCTGTGGAGAGCCATTACTTGAAAAACATCTTGATACAATTTTTTCTGTGTGCCCACATATCGAAGTACACAACACTTACGGCCCCACTGAAGCAACGGTCTCATTCACTCTATTACGATTAAACAAATCAAATTATAAGGCTGCTTGTGGCGAGCAGTCCGTGGCCATAGGTGAGGCAATTAATGGTATGAATCTAAGCTTGGTTGGCGGAGAAAAACTAAATGAGGGAGAAATTATTGTCTCTGGTCCGCAAGTGGCGAGGGGTTATTGGAGAGATCCTCAACGAACCAAAGCTGCCTTTGACAATGTTGAAATAAATGATGAAAAAACGTGGGCGTATCGAACTGGTGACTATGGATACTATAAAGATGGTCATTATTTCTTCGGTTCACGAATTGATCGTCAAGTAAAAATAAATGGTTTCCGACTAGAGCTGGGTGAGGTCGACGCAGCTTTTCGGTTGGCAGGTGTCAATTCTGTTTGCACCATTTTATATAAGACACAACTTTTTACATTTATCGAAGCAGCAGCCTCGCCGAATATGGTGAAAATTAGAAGTGACATTGCACAAATCCTTCCTCCTTATGCTATACCCACGGAGATATTTCTAATTGATGAAATTCCACGTAATACTAACGATAAGATCGACAATCTTGCTCTAGAAAATCAAGTGAAGAAACTACTGAATGAATAGGCCCAAAATATGAGCAAGAATCCAAATTATGATCCAATTAGACAAATACTTCTAAAATCCATCCAACCAAAATTGTGCAAAGTAGGGATCTCTATCCAAAATGTATCCGACGATACCGATCTCCTACAATCTGGCATAATGGATTCTTTTGATTTAATAGAACTTATTGAAAACTTAGAAGACACCCACAACTTAAAATTTGACCTGGCAGAAGTTAAAGAAGAGAATTTCACTGAAATTGGAGTATTAATTAGTGAAATCATTAGGCAAAACGGTTGATTAAATAAGGCTGCCATTTGTGAAATTCATTATCATAGGGAAAACTGAACAGCTTGAAAGTTACATAAGAAGCCATGGCGGACAGGTTATGCTAAGTCTTGATTCCCAAGAAGCATCAGTCCTAAAAAATCCTGACGTGGCTCTTCCAGATGCTGACTATTTACTAAATGTTTACAGTCCTCATATTCTGAAATCTCACGTGCTAAATAAATTTCAGGATAGAGCCTTTAATGTTCATAACGGCAAATTGCCTCAATATGCAGGTATTCATGTTCATCAATGGGCCATCAGAAATGGTGAACATGAGACTGCCGTAACGGTTCACAAAATCACAAAAGAAATCGATCAGGGCGACATAATTGCCGAACGTCCAATTTTAATTAGCAATAACGATACAGGATTAACATTGTTCCAAAAAACCTTAAAAGAGGGTGTCTCATTGATGATGGAAGTAGTTGATCTTTTGCTTTCTAACGCAAATCTAATTGCAAAACCCCAAAATATTACAGAACGCAAACTTTATATGCATAGTGACTCTCTTGATCCTACTATAAATTGGGGCAAATCAGCTAAGGAAATAAGAAATTTTATTCGTGCTGGATCATATTATCCGCTTAAATCTCCAACCTATACAGCCTCATTATGGGATGCAAAGCAGGGCGAGATCCTTATATTGGAGGCTCAAATTGTGGATCTAGAAGGTGAACCCGGACAGCTTTTGGATTTAAACGAAAAAGGACCACTGGTAGCATGTGGAGAACAAGCCTTGCGCTTAACACGAGTTAAGCAGCACAGAGACACCAAAATTAATTGGAAACAGTTACTTCAATCATATTAAACGTGCACATTAAATAGAAAACGGTATAGAAAATAAATGATTGGTGCTGAAATACACAAATTTGCTGAAGAATTATGGCCAATTAATAGGAGCATAACAGGCCCAGGCGTCAGACATACCTTGAAAAAAATAGCTGAACACCTTCCTGACCTAAAGATTCAGTCAATTAAATCAGGTACCAGAGCTTTCGATTGGATTGTACCGAAAGAATGGATAGTCAATGAGGCTTTCATTATTGGGCCAAGAGGTGAAAAAATCTGTGATTTTTCAGAGAACAATTTGCACTTATTGGGATACAGCACTCCATTTACAGGTGAACTAGACTTATATGCGCTAGCTGAACATCTTTATACTCTACCAGACCAACCCAATGCGATACCCTATATAACAAGTTACTATGAAGACCGTTGGGGGTTTTGCCTGACACAGCAACAATTTGATGCGCTTGAGGATGGTATATACAAAGTTCATATAGATACAGAACTGCGTGATGGAGTTTTAAATTATGCAGAGCTACTAATCAAAGGAAAAAGTGAAAAAGAAATTTTTCTTAGTACATATATTTGCCATCCATCAATGGCCAATAACGAGCTTTCTGGGCCAACAGTTGTTACCTTCCTAGCAAAGTGGCTATCCAACATACCATCTCCAAATTTTTCCTATCGAATCGTTTTCATCCCTGAGACAATTGGTTCAATAGTCTATTTAAGCAAAAATCATGCGGAAATGAAAAGGCGCATTTTTGCTGGTTTCAACGTCAGTTGTGTGGGTGATAATAGAGCTTATTCCTATCTACCTTCACGAAATGGAACTTCGATAAGTGATGAAGTAGCTTTGCACGTTCTGAAATGGACAGATCCACGGTTTAAACAATATACTTGGCTTGAGCGTGGCAGCGACGAGCGGCAGTATTGCGCGCCAGGTATTGATTTGCCAATAGCATCAATAATGAGAACTAAATATGGAGAGTACCCAGAGTATCACACTTCATTAGATAATTTGAGAGATGTGGTATCCGCGGAGGGGTTGGATGGAGGATACTGGGCGCTCAGACATGCAATCGAAGCGATCGAGCAAAACAAATGTTACAGAGTAACTGTTTTATGCGAGCCCCATATGGGGAAAAGAAATCTATATCCAACTCTTTCCACAAAGAATACTGACCAACAAGCCAAATTTATGATGGACTTTCTTAGTTTGTGTGATGGCAAGAATTCGTTGCTTTACATCGCTGATTTTCTGAATGTACCAATATGGAAATTGTATGATGTAACAGCAGAATTGAAAAAACATAACCTTATTAAAGCGAATGAAGAAAATTAGTTGCATCAACTTCGCCCAAAGCAATATTCGGAACATTTCAAATTCAGAATCTTCCAAACTTTCTATATCCGTTGAAAACCATAGGTTTTCTGCAGCAGAAAATTGGTGATGAAAGACTAGTTTCACGAGTAGCAATTATAATATTGGAAATTTTGCTTTGCACATCAAAACTCCACCTTTTCCTTTTTATTTTTATAATTTATACAAGTTAATTTAACCTTTGTATTTGGAGCGAATGATTTACTAAGTCTAATCGCTTTAAAGTCTGATCGGAAAAATTAATGAAGCCACCAAAGCAGCTGGATATATGCATTATTGGAATGGGATATGTTGGGCTACCCTTAGCTGTAGAATTCGGACGCATTAGGCCTACTCTTGGATTTGATATAGATGAGCGCAGAATAGAGGAATTAAAGAAAGGCGTCGATTCAACATTTGAGGTTACACAAAAGGAGTTAAGTTCTTCGAAAAAACTAAAATTTACCTCTGATATTAATCAAATTAATTCGGCTAACTGCTTCATAATAAGTGTGCCAACCCCTATAGATGAAAAGAAACTACCTGATTTTAGTGCACTTTCAAAAGCAAGTGAAATGGTAGGCAAAATATTAAAAACTGGCGACATAGTAATATACGAATCAACCGTATACCCCGGCGCGACCGAGGAAAAATGTGTTCCAATATTAGAGCAAAATTCAGAATTAAGATTCAATAGAGACTTCTTTTGCGGATATAGTCCCGAACGTATCAATCCAGGAGATAAGAAACATCGCCTCGTAGACATAAAAAAAATAACTTCAGGATCCACACCTCAAACTGCCCAAGTTGTTGATGATTTGTATAGCGAAATAATTACAGCAGGCACTCATAAAACTCGGACAATAAAAGTAGCCGAAGCTGCTAAAGTTATAGAGAATGTGCAACGCGATTTGAACATTGCATTAGTTAACGAATTATCCATAATTTTTCAAAAGCTAGGTATTGATACTGAAGAAGTTCTAAAAGCGGCGGAAACAAAGTGGAATTTTATACCATTTCGGCCTGGGTTGGTCGGTGGTCATTGCATAGGTGTTGACCCTTATTATCTCACATTCAAATCTCAAGATGTTGGCTATAAACCACAAGTTATCCTCTCTGGAAGACAACTGAATGATAGAATGGGTAAGCATGTAGCTGCCACTTTACTTAAAGAAATGACGAGCAAGGGAATAGATGTTAAGGGGGCTAATGTATTGATTCTTGGCGTCACATTTAAAGAGAATTGTCCAGATATAAGGAATACCAAAGTAACAGACATAATTCACGAATTAATGCAATTTGACGCAAAAGTGGAGATTTATGACCCTTGGGCAAGTCCAGCTCAGGTGAAACTTGAACTCAATTTATCCTGTATTTCTTATCCACAAAAACAATATTATGATGCAATAATTATTTCAGTTGCGCACAGAGAATTCAAAGCGATGAACGCAGATGTCATCCGCTCGTTTGGCAAAGAAACCCATATCCTATATGACTTAAAGTTCGTGCTTGGACGAGAGCAATCGGATCTGAGGCTGTGAAACAAATCTTCTACACTTTTTTTAATTTGCTTTCTTCAAAAGAAAAAAGAGGGGCAGGCACGTTGCTCCTTTTAATATTATTTGTTGCAATTTTTGATGCTGCCGGTATCGCTTCTATAATGCCCTTCATTGCTCTTTTGGTAAATCCCGAATTGATGGAAACAAATCCGTTTCTTTCAGCCGGGTTTGACTATGCATATCACTTTGGGATCCACACAAAAAATCAATATCTGTTCACCATAGGTTTCTTTGTGTTTCTGATTTTGATTTCATCTTTGATACTGAAAGCTTGGGTAACACTTACTCAAACAAGCTTTGCATATAATTGGGAATATAAAATAAGTAAAAGTCTTATTGAAAAATACCTTGGTCAACCATATGAATGGTTTCTAAAAAATCATGGTGCTGACTTAAATAAAAATATTCTCTCCGACGTTGCCATCGTGGTGATGCATTGTTTTATTCCATTACTCACAATTACTATGCAAGGCGCTGTGTCATTAGCTGTCCTTATTTTGTTATTCTTTGTAAATTTCAAACTTTCATTGGGCATTGGTATAGTTCTTGGCATAGTATATGGTTCGATTTATGTTCTATCTGCAAAATATTTAAGAAGATTAGGAAAACAACATTTCGACGCTAATCGAGGTAGGTACAGAGTCTCTAATGAAGCGTTCAATGCCACAAAGGAAATAAAATTATTAAATCTCGAAGCAAACTATATCCGAAGATTTAATAAGCACGCTCTTGAAGCTGCAAAACATCAAACTTCTGCAACCATTGTAGGCCAATTACCACGATTTGCTCTGGAGGGACTTATCTTTGGAGGAATGTTATCTGTTATTCTCTATCTGATGACAACTAGTGGGGGATTTATTTCTGCTTTACCTACAATCTCAGTTTTTGCGTTTGCGGGATATAGATTAATGCCAGCCTTGCAGCAAATTTATAGTGCCTCAACACAGATAAGATTCGTTAAACATCCCATCGGAACGCTAGTAGAAGATTTAAAGCTACTTAATAATTCATCTTTTTTGGATGATGAAGTTTCAAAGCCTAGCCCAATAAAATTTAACAAAGACTTGGTGCTGAAAAACATCTTTTTTAAATATGATAGAGCTGAAAGAGAAATATTTTCAAACCTAAGCCTCAGGATAGAGCAAAAAACTAGCGTTGGAATAATTGGGACGACTGGCAGCGGAAAAACAACACTTGTTGATCTGATTCTCTGTTTATTGAAAGCCCAACTTGGAACTTTAGAAATAGATGGAAAAGTTGTTACAGAGGCGAATGAAAAACAATGGCAGAGATTGATTGGCTATGTTCCTCAGCAAATTTTTTTGAGTGACGCTTCTATTGCCGCTAATATTGCTTTTGGAGAAGAACAAAAAAATATCAATCAGAAAGCCTTAATTAAAGCTTCAAAAATTGCACAACTGCATTCTTTTGTCGTAGAACAACTACCGCAAAAATATGACACAACAATTGGTGAGAACGGAGCAAGACTCTCTGGGGGCCAACGGCAAAGAATAGGCATCGCGCGCGCGCTTTACAGGAACCCAAAAATTCTGATATTCGATGAAGCGACTAGTGCGCTGGACAACAATACTGAAAAGGCAGTTGTAGATGCAGTACAAGCATTAAAGAATGAAATCACAACAATTCAGATTTCACATCGTTTAAATACAGTAAAAAATTGCGATAAAATATTCCAAGTTAAAGATGGCATAGTAAAAGAAATTTATGACCCAACATATGATGAAAAGTGAGTTCTAGAAGCCACAACAAATTTGATGAACTAATCTTATTTTAACCGAGACCTCGATTTGCATTTTTGCTATTTAAAAGGTAACTAATTTGTAAAAAGACTATTGTCGTGTTTTCCACGCTCAATTCAGTTTCTAATAACATTTAATATTGACTAATATAAAGAACGTAATGATGCACGAGCCAGCGACTAATATATTCGTCAATAAACGGCTAATCAGCATAAGCCATCCGACATATTTCATAGCTGAAATAGGTTCAAATTTTGACGGTGAATTAAGTAGGGCAAAAGATCTAATTTGGATGGCTAAAGAGGCTGGTGCAGAGGCCGCAAAATTTCAACATTATACCGCTTCTTCATTGGTAAGCGATTATGGTTTTAAGTCCTTAGGCGCGGCACAATCTCACCAAGCTGCTTGGAAAAAAAGTGTATCGGACACATATAACGACGCTTCTTTGAGAACAGATTGGACATCTGCTCTGAAAAAAGAATGCGACAAGGCAGGGATAACTTTTTTCTCTAGTCCCTACTCGAAAGAGCTAATAGACGAAATTGACCCCTTCGTGCCAGCTTACAAAGTTGGTTCGGGAGATATCACATGGCTAGACATTGCTGACTTCATCGCAAAGAAAAACAAGCCTGTTTTTTTAGCGACTGGTGCATCCAATTTAGCTGAAGTAAAGCAAGCTGCTGACACTATATTACAAAGCAACCCTGAACTGATTCTTATGCAATGTAATACAAATTACACAGCAACTTCAGATAACTTTAGATTTATAAATTTGAACGTTTTAAAAACCTACTCGAATTTCTACCCAGGTGTCACACTTGGGCTGAGCGACCATACACCAGGCCACTCTACAGTGCTTGGCGCAGTAACATTGGGTGCTCGAGTAATTGAAAAACATTTCACTGATTCGACCGGGCGTGAAGGCCCTGACCATAAATTTTCAATGACGCCTATAACGTTTCAAGAAATGGTGGAACGCACAAGAGAATTAGAGGCGTCTCTCGGAGATGGAAATAAAGTAATTGAGGAAAATGAATTAGAAACTGTGGTAGTTCAGAGACGCTGCATAAGAGCCAAACGCGAAATTCGAGCTGGGGAAACAATCACTGAAGAAATCATTGAAATGTTAAGACCTTGCCCGGAAGATGGTGTGCCACCATACAAGCTATCAGATTTAATTGGAAAAGTTACCAAAGAAACTATAAAAGCCGGTGACCACATTAGGTTCAATTCTGTCGCAAAGCGCTAAACTGAGAATAAAGAATGCTTCAAAGTAAATTAACAAAGTCACGGATTCTGGTAAGTGGAGCCTGTGGCTCAGTTGGTTCAGCGATTGTAAAGCGCCTGATTGCTGATGGTCACCAGGTCTGCGCGTTTGATAATAGCGAAGATGGGCTATTTGAACTTGAACAAAGTATACAATCTCACAAAGATAACTTGAGATTATTCCTTGGTGACATTCGCGACAAAAACCGTGTTAGACAAGCACTTGAAAGAGTGAATATAGTATTTCACTGTGCAGCACTGAAACACGTATATATTTCAGAATATAATCCATTTGAAGCAATACAAACTAATGTTATTGGGACAAATAATGTTGTGGAATGCGCAATTGATGCCAAAGTCTCAAAAGTGGTTTTCACAAGCAGCGATAAAGCCGTCAATCCTACTAGCGCAATGGGAGCCTCAAAACTATTAGCGGAACGGTTAATATTAGCTGCAAATGGTAACGTGGGCATTAACGCAACCCGCTTCTCTGCTGTGAGATTTGGAAATGTCCTTAATTCAAATGGTTCTGTGTTGAAAATATTTAACGCGCAAATTGAAAATGGGGAAAGGTTAACCATTACCTCTACCGAGATGACTAGATTCTTTTTAACTATGCAACAGGCTGTTAATCTGTGTATTGAGGCAGCATGCAACATGTCTGGTGGTGAAATTTTTATTAAAAATATGGGTTCTTGCGATATCCTTACCCTCGCAAAGGCTTTTTTGGGAAAGAACAATGAAATAAAGTTTGATGAAATAGGTGCCAAACCAGGCGAAAAAAAATTTGAAGAATTAGTCACCAACGTTGAATCTATCCGAACAATTCTATTTAAAGATACCTATGTAATACTGCCTGAATTGAGCGCTTTATGGCCGGAGCCAATCAGAGATGGGCTGAAAAAATACTACAAACATGAAACTATAAACGAACCCCTAAGATCTGATACTGTCCAGATGTCTGTTGAAGATGTTGAGCAATTAATCCGAGCCGCTTCGCTGAATTAACCGCTTCCGATAAACTTATTGATAAAATTGGAAGGATCGTACATTTGATGAAAAATACCTCAAATAATGAACACTTTGCAAAACTTGAGCAATCTTACATGGCAGTTGGAAATCAATGTTTGAATTTGTTGGATTTTGAGCGCGATAGCTTGCGTGTATCTTTGGATTTATTTGAAACCAAGAGCATATTTTCTGGTTCACCCAAACCCAAGCTCGTCTCAGTATACGCTCTAATTTCTGGCCAGCCTTTCGACAACAAGACCACAAATATTTTATCTAATATTCAAAAATGTTTGTCAAAAATAGTTGCCAATAAAGCACACTATTTTGTGAGGCCTGAAAACTTGGGAATAGAATATTGTGTTTTTAAATGGCCTGAAGGGCCTTGGAATGAAAAGTGGAATGACAAAATTAAAAATACAGTACAAAGAATTCCGTTTTCAAAATTTCAACTGCATCTGCGAGGCATCCAAATCCACCCCGACGGATGTATTGTTGTAAAAGGCTTCGATGAAAGCTCTACTTTGTTTAAAATTCGTGATTTTTTTAGAGATAGGCTAATGTTTTTGCCAGAGAGGCAATCTAATTGGGCTCACATACCATTAGGACGAATATTAGAGCCTACTGGGCCCGACAAATTTAACTTATTACGAACTTATATTTTTAAACAAAATAAAATCATGAACCATTCATTGGTGATCGATGAGCTACAATACGTACATGAAAAACGATGGTACATGGAAGAGCGCTCTGAAATACTAAGGCGCAAACTAGGCGCTCAGTTATCTTGAAACACAACTTTAAAACATCAAAGAAAATAGTTGCAATCCTTCAAGCAAGAATGGGATCTTCGCGTCTTCCAAAAAAAACGCTTGCAGATGTTGCTGGAAAACCACTCCTAGAACGAGTACTGAGACAAATTTCTGAAAGTGAATTTCTTGATGAAATAGTTGTGGCAACCAGCAACAAAAAAGAAGATGATGCGATAGAAGAATTATGTAAAAACATTAACTTCAATTGTTTCCGTGGCTCAACAAACGACGTTTTAATGCGCTATATTGGTGCTGCCCGTTCATGGGATGCTGACATTGTAGTGCGATTAACTGGAGACTGCCCGCTACATTCATCTGATACAATTGATGAAGTGGTGTGCGCTTTCCTTAATAAGGAAGCAGACTACGCTTGCAATACCAACCCCTACACGCGACCTGAGGGCCAAGATGTTGAAGTCTTTTACTTTGACCAGCTTTTACGTGCAGAAAAAAATGCAACTGCTGCCTTTGATAGAGAACATGTGACGCCTTGGATCAAACGTCAAAACGACATTTCAATTTTAAATTTTCTCCACACTGAAACTGGGGATAGTATATTACGAATGTCAGTAGATTATTATGATGATTTAGATTTTGTGCGATGTGTATGGGAACAACTAAAAAAGACCACCAAGAACACTTATTCATATGGAGATATTATGACCGCAATAAAGAGAAGCAATGCACGTCATGGTCAATCAATAATTAATGAAGGCTACTATCTTTCAATTTTTAATGAAGCCTCTAACACTGCAGCTGAACCGCAGAATCTGGACAAAAGTTTTGAATGGTTAAAGAGAAGTGACAAAGTAGTCCCGGGCGCCGCACAGACCTACTCAAAAAGTTGGCGTCATCACATCCGAGGTGTGACGCCTTTATTTCTTGAAACTGGAGCAGGCGCAGTTGTGACGGATGTTGATGGCAACAAATATGTGGATCTCATACAAGGTCTTTTACCGAACATATTAGGATATGCGCATGAACAAGTTAATGAAGCGGTGTATTCTAGGTCAAAAAATGGACATAGTTTTTCCCTACCTCATTCCATTGAGGTCGAGCTTGCAGAGAGACTCTGCAAACTTATACCTTGCGCTGAAATGGTGCGCTTTGGCAAAAATGGTTCTGATGCTACTGCGGGAGCGGTTAGGGCTGCTAGAGCCTACACAGGCAAAGAGCGGGTGATTGTGTGTGGTTATCACGGTTGGCAGGACTGGTTCATCGGATCAACATCAAGAAATGCCGGTGTCCCAGTTTGTGTTCAAGAACTAGTTGAAACCGTGGAATATAATAACTTAGACCAACTTGAGGAAGTACTTAAAAAATATCCAGGTGAATTTGCGGCAATGATAATGGAGCCAATGAATTTTCACTGGCCACATCCTGGATACCTTGAAAAAGTAAAAGAGTTGGTCAACTCGCACGGAGCTTTATTGATTTTTGATGAAATTTGCTCTGGCTTTCACTTTGGCCTTGGAGGCGCGCAAAAGTTATTGAACGTTACACCAGATATGGCAACTTTTGGCAAAGCCATGGGCAATGGTTGGCCTATTAGCTGCATAGTAGGCAAAAGAGATATAATGAAAATATTTGAAGATGCATTTGTTAGCTTTACATTTGCAGGCGATGCTGCTGCGATGACCGCCGCTATGAAGGTCCTCGATATGCTAGAAAACGAAGACACTTACGCCAAAATGACCGCTGCAGGGACAAAGTTGTTTGATGGAGCTAAAGTAATGGCCAAGGCTGCGGGTCTTGAAAATGAGTTCCAACTGCAAGGCCACCCGCATTGGCCAATATTCTCGTTTGTGGATAAAGACGGCCAAATGGATAGAGCCACGACAGCCTTATGGGTTCAGGAAGTTACAAGAAGAGGGGTGCTCATTCTTACTACATTCAACATTTGCGCTGCTTTAGATGAGGCCAATGTTACCACGGTGTTAAATGCTTTCGCACACGCCTTCAAAAGGGTGCAAAAAGCAAGAAATGAAGGGGTTTCCGCTGAAAAATGGCTTGCCGGACCGGTGCCTGTACCTGCCTTCAAAGTAAGAAGCTAATCAAGCGGGGCACGAAAATCTCATCTTGCGCATCAGTTTTGCAAGCACCAAAACTGAATTTTTAAAGTTTTATTGAAAAGACACAATCATTATGAACAGAGTTTTGGTTACAGGCGGTGCGGGTTTTATTGGAAGTCACCTTATAGAGACACTAGCATCTAAACAAAACAATTCGATCACATCTCTAGATGACTATTCCACTGGCTCCGAAGATAACCACGTAAACGGTGTACATTATATAAGAGGAACGACTGCAGAGATAAATGACCTGATCAATGTTTCCCCAGATATCGTTTATCATTTGGGTGAATACTCCAGAGTGGAGCAGAGTTTTTCAGAAATAGATAAAGTATGGAAAGCAAATTCACATGGCACTTTTGAAGTGATCAAATTCTGCAAAAAACACTCTTCAAAACTCATTTATGCTGGAAGCAGCACAAAGTTTGGTGATGGTGGTGTCGGCCGAACACAAACACCATATGGTTGGACTAAAGCTACGAATACTGAACTTGTTAGATGTTTTAGCGAATGGTTTGGCCTAGATTACGCTGTAACTTACTTTTATAATGTCTATGGAGATAGAGAAATACAGACCGGTAAATATGCAACCCTCATTGGCATTTTTACTAATTGCCTAGCAAATAATAAACCGTTGCCTGTCGTGAAACCCGGAAATCAGAAACGTAACTTTACGCATATTGATGATATTGTTTCAGGGCTGATAAAAGTAGGAGAAAACGGTACCGGGGATAATTATGGAATAGGCAATGATGTTTCATTCACAATTTTAGAAGTTGCTGAAATGTTTGGTGAAACAATTGAATGGCTTCCAGAGCGAAAGGGAAATCGTTTTAACTCAGAAATTGATACTTCAAAAATGAGAGCCATAGGCTGGAAATGTCAGATTTCATTGGAAAATTATATCCAACATCTTAAAGCCAACAATTGGCAAACCAGATTAAAAATCAAAAATTAAAAGCACATAAAGTTCTCTCAGGAAGCAAAAATGAAAAGAAAAATTCTTACTGTAGGTTGGAGTTCAGAGTTAATATCTTCATTTTTAGATGGGGTTGAACAATTCTCAGAAGCAAACTTTGAATTCGTGCACTTAGTTGAAGTGGGTTACCAGCCGAATGGAAAGTATGATGAACTTCCAAAAAATTATATTCCACTAGCAATAAACAAAAGTTTAGTTTTGACTAGTGAGGACATAGTATTTTTAGAAAATCTTGAGGCCATTGGTGTGCCTACGATCCGTGCCATGATTGCGGGAGACCCATACCTTAGACATTTAACTACTGAAGATAGCCTCGCTTACGCAGCTTCAGTTGCGCGGTCAATCCTAAAATGCGTTACAAAAAATGAAATTGATATAGTATTAGCGTCTAACGACCGCTTAATATCTTCAATAGCTTTGGCCGTGTGCAATTTCAAAGAAATAAAATATACTGCACTGGCTTTCACTGTTATTCCTGACAACAGAACTTGGTTTATTGATAGATTAACGCCAAACAGTTTGATTCCATTTAAACGGAAAAATAGCCACCCAATAAGTGAAAATCAGGCCAATAAAATTATTGAAAATTTTATTAATGACAGGCACCAACTTTCATACTGGGCAGCACCTGTTAGTATATCGGGCGCTATATTTTATAACTTTCAACGTTTTTTTATTAAAATTCGTAGAGTTTGGACTAAAAGCGATTTCAAACCAACGAAATATGCAACACTATCTTTTTCTACAGCATTTAAAATCAGCTTCAAACGATTACTAAACCGAATATCACTTTTCACTTTGAAAATGATAACAGAGCCACCCAAAAACAATTTTGCTTATTTTCCAATGCATATGAACCCAGAATCAATGGTCGACACTTGGGCTGTGTACTATCAAGATCAATTATCTCTTATTAAGCAGATTTTATTAGCTTTACCATTGAATGTCGAACTTGTTGTAAAACTCCATTTTGCTGACCCAGATAGCTATTCCGCATCACAGTTATATGAGCTTACAAAACATCCAAGGGTGCACATTGCTCACCCTAATTCGAATTCAAAAGCATTTTTAAAAGAGGCTGCTCTCGTATTTGGAATAACAGGCACCTCATCACTGGAAGCCGCACTGTTAGGAAAACCAGTTTTAATTTTTGGGGACTCACCTTATGTTGATTTTCCCAGCAGTCAGAAGGCATTGAAACCAGATGAACTACATTCGCAAATCAACCAAGTTTTGAAACAAAAAAAGCCAACTCGAAAATCTATCCTAAAAGCATTCGAAAAGTATTGTAATCAATATCTTCCAGGAAGGGTCAATGACTGGAGTCTCCCATTAACTCAGTCTGACCTGAAAAAGTTTTTTTTGTGTTTCAAAAGTCTTGTTGATGAGACCTTTAACGACAAGCACAGAGTAAATAAATGAAGGAACATACACTAATGCTTTTAGTTCCGCTAAAGAGTTGGGGTGGTATTAATCAAACCCCTTGAGAAAATAAAACGTGACTTTTTAATTGAATAATCAAAAAAATGGTTGTCACTGCATCATGTATTTACTATTTTTCCACTCCAGTTCCATGTGTGGATCGCTGTGAATGCTCTCACATTAATGAACGTAATTGTGTGGCTACTAAGTTTATTCCGCTTTACTTACAGCTAGGTTAAAAAACTTGTCTAGCATTTCAGTGTAGCTAATACTGCCGATTTTGTTTTTAAAATGGGTATCTCTTCTAATATAGGAAACGCTAAGCCGGTGTCTTTCGAGAATAAAAATTGTCCATCAATTTTCAACCTAAAGTCAGTGCCAGGAACGCAGAATGCTGTGAACTCTAGGTGTTCTAATTTCAAGCTGGGAGGCTCGATTACGTAGCACGCTGTGGGGTTAAGAGGTGTGATGCGGTTAGTAATTGGGATTATATCCAACACTCTTCCTCCTAGCTTTGCCGCTTCTCCCTCTATATCTTTTACATAACCAAGCTTATCCATTCGCTCTCTACCCTGTTTTGAATTGAGCTCGTAGGATGGCTCGAACAGAATAAGCTTTTTCTTTGTAACGCGAAACAACTCAGCTAGGATTTTTGATAAATCATTTCCATTCGGCTCTAGTGCGTGGCTCGAGCACACTATATCCACACAATTGGAATGAAGTGGAATTTCTTTAAAATCAGCAACTATTGGCTCAACCAAAACAGGTGTTTTACTGTATTTAGCATGAAATTCGCTTCCTTTTTGAAGGCGTGACCAGCTTACATCTAGAGCAAGGACATTGGATAAGGGAACATCAATCTTATTCAAAACCAAGCTAAGTGTGGTAAATTCTCCTGCGCCAATATCCAAAAGGGAGTCACCACTTATTAAGTGCGAGTTTAGAATTTCGCTTAAATCTTTCGTATACATTTCGTATGATTGGGGTTTAGAGTTGAAGTCATCAATATAACTACCAGTTTGTAGTTCGTAAGCGATTTCGATTATATCTGAAGTGTTGCCCGTTGAATCGAGTTTTTCTCTTAGATATTTGGTAATATTTTTACCTTCTTGATAAATTGATTTTGCCTCTAAAATGTCAATAAATTTCATCGTTTCTTCCGTCATCAAGAGAATAGATGTTTCTTGAACACCCAAATATAGCTCTAAATCTACGTCCATTTTAATTTGTTAACCGTCAACGCAATTTCATCTGTTGCTGTTTGAAATGAGACTATTTAACGTCATGAGAGATTGAAAATTTGTGACTCTATTTTGGCATATTCTGTAACACAGTCAAAAAAAGCCCTCCGCAACGATTATTTTATTTTCATATATTATTGCCAGTCTCCTTGTTACTTATCTATTAAATACTAGGGTGCTTTTACGTTCAGTTACGGCGGTTTATTTAGCAGCGAAGATTAATGAGCAGACAAGCAATAATCAAAGTATTGGACGTCATAAAAATTTAAAAAGCCTAATTAAATTTCACACAGTTTCTCTAGCCAACCGTCTCAAGCACGCGTCACGGGTTGGGAGCCCCTTCATTGCAAATATTCCCCATGAAGCGCGTTAACAGACGAGTGCGCTTCGGCCCAAGATGTAATCAACTCACTGAATTTTATAAACGGTAGACCCCTATCATCCAAGTAATTTAATAGCGATACATAAGCACCCTCACCTTTACATTCCAATACATCCTTGAGTGATCCCATCACAAGCGTCAAATCATTTCCAAAAACCTCGTGAGCGGAATAAATAACGTCATCCTCTACTCCTTCACAATTGAGTCTCAAAATAACTAAATATTCGGCGACCACTTTGTCTAAATGGGACTTAAACGCGGCAAAAAATACTTTAGACGGAACCCCAAGAGTTGGAACACTATGAGATTCTGTCACATTATTCTTACTTAAGAAAATTGAGCTTCCTTGTCCCAGAAGTTCTTCATTTGCTAAAAATAAATTAGCAACGCTTACTTTTTGTTCCCCATTCAACGCGCAATTAAAAACTCCATGAGCATTTTTGTAGACATCACAAAAATTTATAATTTTTGGATTGGCTTCCACAAAATAGAATAAAAAATCATTTCTGATTTTTTTCAGATTTTTGCGCCCCTTCATTAATTTCATCAAATACTTTATGCTTATCTTTTCTCCTTTTCTCAATAAAAAGTAAGCGACAAAACGTCTGAACATTTTCCAAGAAAAAGCGCGCCCACTTCCAAACATTGATTGAAATTCTTGCCCAAAATGCGTGCCTATATCTATGTAAACAATTTTTTTCATTTTCAATTTCTGATCCTAAGTTATTCAAAAATTTCTATAAAATAACCAATCGCAATTAGACAAGCTTACTTTATAGTAGACAACAATCAATATGAACTACATTCTCCAATCGAGAAAATTTTAAAACAAAAAAACCAACTTTAAAATCTATTGAAAAAGTGTTTATTAAATATTGCGATAGATATTTGCCTGGCAGAATAAATGAGTCACATCATCTCCTATATCGTAGTGATCTTTATGAGTTTTTTGTTTGCTTTTAACACCTGGCAGACGAAAACTTTTAACATAAAAAATGAAACTTTTTTGGGCTAACAAATTGGCATCGACTTTACCTTCACAAAATAAAATAACTGTCTATTGGACCACAAAAGCTAATGGATAAAGGAAAAAAAATATATGCATATGATATTGACGGATCAAAAACATCTGGAGCTCGTTTTTACCGTGCTTTATGCCACAAAATTAACTCATCTTGTGGATCAAGTTTATCCTGTAGCAAAATTGTTCTTGTAAATGTTTATTGCCCTATCAAAACGATAATTTATTTTCGGTTGACTGGTAAAAAAGTCATAATGAGAGTAGATGGATTGTGGAACGACCGTATTAGCGAAAATTTTCTCGCACAAATGAACATTTTTTGGAGATATTTTTTCGTACTATTAAAAAATTCAAAAGCCTTGCATACACCTCTGTCGCACTTTGCCAATTTTCTATATGATAATTATAAAGTGTTTTTGAAAATTTTTATTTCAAACCGTATAATTTACCAGTCAAACTATTCGCGACAACTTTATGAAACCTATTTACATAAAAAAAATACCGTAATACTAAACGCTTCAACTTGGGAGTCATCTACAACATTAAAAAGGAATGCTCCTGACTTCAAAAATAAGATAAAATTCTGTGTAATTTACAGCAGCGCCCCTTTAAAGGGCATCTATGAAGCGGTTAAATTCGTTGACTGGCTGAATAATATAAAGAACACAGAGGCTGAGTTAACAGTATTAGGTTTTGATGGTAAAAAGCACCCGAGCGCCCCTAAGGATTTTTTAGATTTAATCCAGAAAAAAACATTTGTGAATTTACTCTCGCATTTCGAGGAATTGAACCAGACGCACAAAAAAGCTTTGTTCAATTCACATTTTTATCTATCATTTACGAGAGCTGATAATTGTCCTAACGCGTTGATTGAAAGTATGGCTTTTGGGCTGCCGGTCATCGGCTTGGCTAGTGGTGGTGTCTCAGAAATTGTTGGTAAAGCAGGCTTCCTTGTTCCATTTGATGACTTTTCAGATGGTTATTTTTTTGCGAACAGATATGAGTATCCAAATTTTGACATACCCTACGAAGCACTTTTTGAAGGCCTGAAAAAATTAATCGATCGTTACAACTATTATTGCAATGAGGTTGAAAAAAGATTTCAATCTGAACTTAACTTGAATCAGGCCGCTTCAAAATACTTATCGTATCTTAATTCATTGGAACACTAGAATATGATAAAGATTGTCTATTTATATTGTGAAGTCATGGGTTACACGATGGCTACAATAAATAAACTAGTTTCAGAAAACTCCGAGATACATCTGGTTCATTGGGACCACGGAAAGTTAACTCCCTACAGGTTTGAGGAGAATAACTCGGTGACATGTTATCCCCGTTCTCTAATGAATTATTCATCCATAATGGAACTTATTAACAGAGTAGAGCCCGAATTAATTGTTGTCTCCGGATGGCAGGACAGGGTCTACCTTCGCGTTTGTAAATCACTAATTGACTTAGAATATAAGGTTATTTGTTGCTTTGATGACCAATGGGAAGGTAAATCGAAACAGATAATTGCATCTTTTTTTGCAAAAATTGGGTTGGTACGCCATTTCTACACCCATGCATGGGTTACAGGCAATCGACAATATGAATATGCAAGACATTTTGGTTTCCCAAAAAATAGAATTATCTTTGACCTTTACTCAGCCGATCTAACTCTGTTTGATAAAATATTTCAAAATTCAAAAAAGGAAAAAAAGGCAAAATATCCCCACAATTTTCTATTTGTTGGACGAATAGAGAAAATTAAAGGGCTAGAGCTCCTTAGAGAAGTCTGGCAGGGGTTATCTCAAGAAAGAAGAGGATGGACATGTACAATAGTCGGTAATGGCTCACTCAAAAATGATTTTTTAAATACACCCGGCTTCAAGGTTATAGACTTTCAACAACCTGAAAAACTATCAAAAATAATTCAAAACAGCGGTTGTTTTATTTTGCCAAGTTTCTTTGAACCGTGGGGTGTTGTAGTGCATGAGCAAGCTGCATCAGGCCTTCCCTTACTTCTATCCGATGCTGTTGGCGCATCTGACACGTTCCTTATTGATAGCATGAACGGATATTCATTTCAGAACAGAAACGCAATGAGTTTGAGAAGCAAAATGATTAGGATTATTGATACATCGGATCAAGAATTGTACAAGATGAGCGAAGTTTCAAACCATTTGTCTAAAAGAATAACACCGGAAACTTCAGCAAATAACTTACTGTCGTTATGCGGTGATTAATAAGTAATGACAGATTTGTACGTCCAATATGGTTCAGGAAATGTCTTCGTCGACAATTGGCTCAATTATGATGCCTCACCTACCCTAAGAATTAAAAAAATTCCAATTGTTAAGCATCTAATTAAGAGGCATGTAAATTTTGACAAAAGAATACTTTACGGCGATATCGTCAAAGGATTGCCTTTAGAGTCTGGCAGTGTAAAAGGACTTTTTGCTTCTCATGTCATAGAGCATCTTAGTTATCAAGACGCTAAAACTTGTCTGAAAAACTCTTTCGATCTTTTAAAGCCGGGAGGTTGCTTTCGTTTAATAGTCCCAGACCTTGCTTTTTTCATAGACAAATACCAGAAAGGGATATTATCTCAGCGGGTGGATAAACATTCAGTCGCTTTTGAATTTAATTTTCATTCAGGGTTTGGCAGAAAAGAAAGTTCAGTTGGTTTTGTAAATCGTATTTTGTCTGCATTCAGCAACAGTGCACATCTTTGGATGTGGGATTTCCAAAGCCTAAAAACTGAACTACAAGATGCGGGGTTTGTTGATGTCGAAACTTTTGAGCAAGGAATTTCAGAAGATGAGATGTTCCTCCTGCCGGAGAGGGATTACCAGTTTTTCGCTTCAATAGGGCACTACGGATTAGCAATCCAAGCCTTCAAACCCCGGTAAGAGGTTCGCATGTTTAGAAGGCGTCTAGAACACTTGAATACAAAATATGTTTGGAATCGTATCAAAGTATTCATTGATGAGAAGAAAAACCCAAGTCATCCGTGGCTTACCCAGGAAAGTGTTTTCCTCTTGAACCAACTTATCAAGCCTACTGATGTAGGAGTTGAGTTTGGTTCCGGCAGGAGCACAGTTTGGTTCGCTGAGCGCCTCGCTCACTTGACATCCATAGAAAACAACTATGAGTGGTTCGATAAAGTGAACGCTCTTTTAAAAGCATCATCTCTTGAGAAGAAAGTATCCTATAAAATAGTGGTTGAACCAGACGAGTATGTTGAACAGGCCACCCTTTTTGAAGATAATTCCATAGATTTCTGCCTCGTTGATGGCATAGAGCGTGACAGATGTGCTTTGTTAATGTCTCAGAAACTTAAATCTAATGGGATTCTCATCATAGACAATGTTAACTGGTTTATTTCCGCTGGCAATTCGCATTCACCCGACTCAATGCGCCCCAACGAATTTGCATCCTCAAATTGGAAGAAGTTTTATGAGCACGTAAAATTTTGGAGATCAATTTGGACGACTAACGGTGTCACTGACACCTGCATCTACATAAAACCATAGACATGCTAAAATTTATTATTTCAGAATCAAAACTCTTTTCAAGGTTAACACAAACTCCACTTCTTTCTCATTTTTTTATGTTGAGTGCAAAATCACTTACCTCAGTAAAAGACCCAAAAATATTCAATGAGGCCATTCGGAAATTAAGATATGGTGATGTCACTGGGAAAGAAACATTTAATGGACGCTTTATTGATTTAGACAATGATGCACTAAATTACCTAAAGGGCGGAATGTCTGTCCATGATGTTGGCTGTTCTACCGGTGTCACTTCGTTAGAATTATACGAGACATGTGAAAAAAATAACTTAAAACTTAGATATCATATATCAGACAAATTCACCTCTTTATTTTTTTCAGGCAAATTCCTTACAACTGTGTTTGATAAAGACGGCAAAATTAGGCAAATATATTTTCTAAATGTGTTATTCGACAAGCATTTATCTCTTGCTTTTTTTGCCTCAAAATTTTTATCAATTTTTTTTTCTCGAACAATCATAATGGATGTCAATAAGAAGAATATTACGAAAATTTCATTGCTCGATCCTAAAGTTCAAGCCCTAGAAAAAGAAGGGAAGGTTACCGTGTTGGACTATGACGTTTTTGAAGGGAATAATGAAAAGTATGATTTTATTCGATGTATGAACGTACTGAACAAGTCATATTTTTCTGATGACCAGATTAAACTTGGACTTGAAAATCTTTTTAAATCTGCCAAAGAAAACGGCTATTTGCTTATAGGCAGAACAAATAAACATTATGTTAACAGGGCTTCACTTTACAAAAAAAACAGTAATTCATTTACACTTATAAAAACTTACAACGGAGGGAGTGAAGTTGATGATTTACTGTTAATGTTGTCCAAAAAAAAATTAGCTGGGCCTTCTTGAAATGTTAACTATTGGCATCAATGCGTCCAGAGCAAAATCTGGAGGAGCATTAGCGCATCTAAAAGGTATATTGTTGAACTGTAAAGCTACGCAATTAGGTATTTCTGAGGTGCATGTTTTCTCTCATGACTCTTTGTATGAACAATTGCCAAACTTTCCTTGGTTAAAGAAACATCGTTTTAAACAATCGAGTAGTTCCCTTTTTTCTCAGTTGTTATGGGAATATTTTTTGTTACCAAAATTACTAAAGTATCACAAATGCCAAATATTATTTAATCTTGACGCTGGTTCGATTTGTCCATTTAAGCCTGCAGTTACAATGAGCAGAGATATGCTTTCTTATGAAGCCGGTGAAATGGAAAGATTTGGAATGAGCAAGGCTAGACTGCGATTAATAATACTAAAATATATTCAGAATGTTAGTTTTAAGCGCTCCCAAGGAGTAATATTTTTAACGGAATATGCTTCGAAAGAAATTCAAAAGAGTTGTGGCCCGTTGAAAAATATTAGGGTAATCCCGCATGGAATATCGGAGAATTTCAGAATAAAAAAACCACCCAGAAAAGATAAAGAGACCCAATCTGCTTTTGAATTAATTTATGTATCAAACATTGATTATTATAAACACCAGTGGAACGTAGTTGCCGCAGTCGAAATACTGAATTCTACTGAGTTAAATTTAAACTTAACTTTGGTTGGTGATTTAGAAGGCCCAGCCTTCAAAGAACTTCAAAAACAGATATTAAAATCCGATCCTAATGGTAACTTTGTAAATTTAATTCCATTTTTACCTCACGATAATTTACCACAATATCTTTCTAAGGCAGATATTTTTGTCTTTGCTTCAAGTTGTGAAAATATGCCAAATACTCTAATTGAGGGGATGGCAGCCGGTTTGCCGATAGCATGTTCTGATAGAGGGCCAATGCCGGAAGTATTAGGTAGCGCCGGAGTATATTTTAACCCGGTGTCTATTGAATCCATCGTTAAAGCACTTAAGGAGTTGATGTCCAGTCAAGCAAAAAGAGAAAAGTTAGCGCAGGAAGCAGAGAGTGCATCACAACGATTCAGTTGGGGAGTCTGCTCAAACCAGACTTGGGGGTTTATAACTGAAACATATGAAAAATATAAGGATTCAGGAGAAAAAAGTGAGCAATTATAGGATTTGCTCGAAATGTATTATGGATACTTCAGATCCTAACTTGGTGTTCAATGAAGAAGGTGTATGTAGCTACTGCATGAACTATGAAAATAACATTCTCCCTAATTGGCGCTCCGATATTTCAAATAGTAGTAAAATTTTAGCCTTGAGCAAATCAATCAAAAAATCAACTCCTACCGATGAATTTAACTGTATAATTGGATTAAGTGGGGGGCTCGACAGTTCCTACGTAACATATGTAGCTACTGAAGTTATGGAGCTTAAGCCACTGATAGTTCATGTGGATGCTGGCTGGAATACAGAACAGTCTGTTGGGAATATCGCCAAAATCATTGACGGTTTGGGCCTAGATTTATATACCGAGGTGGTGAACTGGGAAGCTGTAAAAAGAATGCAATTGGCGTTTCTCCGCTCAGGCATTCCAGACCAAGACCTTGTTCAAGATGCAGCTTTCTTTTCAGTGCTATATAAACTTGCAAGGCGATATAAAATAAAGCACATTATCACAGGATCCAACTTCTCCACTGAATGTTGCAGAGAGCCTATAGAATGGGGGGGATATTTAGGGATCGATAAAGCTTTATTCAATGATATTTGGTTAAAATGTGGGGACGGCAAGCCCATCAAAGATTTCCCAATCATAGACATATTAGTATATAAAATCCTATACCAGAGGATTCTTAATATGAAGGTCCATCATCCTCTCAATTTGATATCTTTTGTGAAAGAAACGGCTGAACAGGAGCTTCATTCAAAATTTGGGTGGCAACCGTTTGTTCATAAGCATCATGAATCTAGATTTACAAGATTTTACGAAGATTATTGGCTTCCCCGGAGGTTTGGTTTTGAGAAAAGAAAAGCGCATTTCTCCAGCTTAATTCAAACAGGCCAAATGACGAGAAAAGAGGCTCTCAAAAGAATTGCTAAACCAGAAATGAGCGAGCATTTTTTGTCACAGGAATTTGAGTACGTTGCGTCAAAATTAGATATATCAAATGATGAGTTGAAAGAACTTTTTGAAGCGCCAAAGCGTAGCTATGCGGAATTTAGAAATAAACTTAAAATAATTAAACTAGGGGCTAATTTTTTGAGAGCTGTGGGGTTGGAAAGGCGCCATTTCAATTGATTGGAGTTGTAGACTATGGAATCGGCAATATCAAAGCCTTTCTGAATCGCTTCGAAAGACTTGGTGTTAAAGCGCAAAGGGTAAGTGACATTCCATCTATAAAAACCTGTAACCGACTTATACTGCCCGGTGTGGGTCATTTCAGCCAAGCTATGACAAAGCTTAAGGCTTCTAATTTTATTCCAACATTAGAGAAAATGATTATTAATGACGGCACCCCTCTTTTGGGCGTTTGTGTTGGAATGCAAATGCTTTCAGATTACTCCGAAGAGGGAAACGCAAAAGGTTTGGGGTGGATACCAGGCGAAGTTAGACATATGCGAAATGTCAGGAACTATGAACTACTTAGACTGCCACATATGGGTTGGAATGGTATAAACATCAAAAAGCATGACCCCCTATTTACGAACATTCTAAACCAAAGCAATCAATTCTACTTTCTTCATTCATTTCACTTCAAACCAGAGAAAAATGAACACATCTTGGCAACTTCATTTTATGGTTTTGAGTTTGCATCAATTATTTCAAATGGAAATGTATACGGTATGCAATGTCACCCAGAAAAAAGTCATGAATGGGGCACAAACATTCTCCAAAATTTCTCAAGATTATAATAATGCTTCGAGCTCGCATAATTCCATGTCTATTAATCCATAATAAGGGGTTAGTTAAAACTATAAAATTTTCCAATCCAAAATATGTTGGAGACCCAATCAATGCGGTTAGAATCTTTAACGAAAAACAGGCTGATGAGCTTATGATTTTAGATATAGACGCAAGCGTAAAAGATGTTGGACCATCTTTTGGACTTATCGAAAAATTGGCAGCCGAGTGCTCAATGCCACTTTGCTATGGAGGTGGAGTTAAAAGTAAAGAACATGTGATAAAAATTGTAAATATGGGTGTTGAAAAAGTTGCGGTAAGCAGCGCTGTTTTTGAGAATTTTAGTGTTCTGAACGAAATGGTTTCTTCGGTTGGAAGTCAGTCTGTTGTGGTTGTTTTTGACATAAAGCAATCCAATAGAATGTTTTCTAAAAAATATAATATTTACACTCACAATGGAACTAAACTAGCTTCTGAAGACCCCCTTAAGATGTTGCAAAAGGTCCAGGAAGCGGGGGTTGGTGAGGTTGTCTTTAATTTTATTGATCGCGATGGGACAATGAAGGGATACGATTTAGAATACGCGAAAATTTTGTGGGAAGAGTGCAGTATTCCAATCACATTTCTAGGTGGGGCCGGTTCATTAGAGCATGTAAAACAGCTTATTTCAGATACGGAAAACATAGGAGCAGCAGCCGGCAGCATGTTTGTTTTTAAAGGTAAATATCGCGCTGTTTTAATTAATTATCCATCATTCCAAGAAAAAATGGAAATATGCAAAATGAGTGACCAACATAAACTTATAACGTAATTGGAGGTTTCCATTGTTAGATGACAAAACACTTCTTGTAACTGGAGGCACTGGTTCTTTTGGAAAAGCTTTTTTAGATCATTTTGTAAATTCAAACGTTGCCGAAATAAGAATATTTAGCCGTGATGAAAAAAAGCAGGAGGACATTCGACGAAAATATAAAGATAAAAAGCTCGCATTTCACATCGGGGATGTGAGAGACATCGAAGCGTTACGTCAGGCAACACGGAATGTTGATTTTATTTTTCACGCAGCCGCGTTAAAACAGGTGCCATCTTGTGAATTTCATCCAATGGAAGCTTTTAAGACAAATGTTCTAGGCACCGAGAATCTATTGGAAGCCAGCATACAAAACAATGTAAAAAAAATCGTTTGCCTGAGCACCGACAAAGCTGTTTATCCAATAAATGCTATGGGAATATCAAAGGCAATGATGGAAAAGGTTGCCCTCGCCAAAGCCCGTAAATTTAGCAATCAAGGCCCAATAATTTGTTGCACTCGCTATGGAAATGTAATGGCCTCTAGAGGTTCTGTAATTCCTCTATTTGTTGAACAAATGTTGAGGGGAGAACCTCTCTCGGTCACCGATCTAAATATGACAAGGTTTATGATGACCTTGAATGAAGCGATGCAATTAGTGATGTTCGCTTTCGAAAATGGAAAAAATGGTGATTTATTCGTTCAAAAGGCTCCAAGTGCATCAATCGAAACATTAACTAGTGCACTAAGCGACATATTCCAAAAGCCAGATTATCCAATAAATATTATAGGCACTCGTCACGGCGAGAAACTTTTTGAAGCACTATTAAGTAGAGAAGAACTGGCCTGCGCAGAAGATTTGGGAGAATATTTTAGAGTTCCTCCAGATTTTCGCGATTTGACTTATGGAAATTTTATTGAAAGTGGACGCACTAAAGTTTCACTAACTGAAGATTACAATTCTCACAACTCAAGACAGTTAAGCAAAAAACAAATGAAAATGCTTTTAAGAAAGCTTGACTATATAAAATTAATTGAACGTGGGGAATATGTGCTTCCGGAGGAATAGATATTGAAAATTTTGATTACAGGGGCAAATGGTTTCATAGGTAGGAACTTAACATATTATTTGTCTCAAAATACTCAGTTCGAAATCATTAATTTTACCCGCCAAAATGAATTTTCACAGCTTCCTGAGTTAGTTCATCAGGCCGACAGCATAATCCATTTAGCAGGTGTGAATAGACCAATCGATGATGGGATGTTTGAACTCGACAACCTTCAACTAACATCATTACTTTGCAAAGCGGTCAGGAGAGGAGATGCACCTACCCCGCTAATTTTTGCATCTTCAACTCAAGCGTTGATGAACAATGATTATGGCGCTAGCAAGCGCTCGGCTGAAGAAGCTATTTTAAATCTCAAAGCAGAGACAGGCAATCAAGTTCACATATTAAGATTACCCAATGTTTTTGGCAAATGGGCGAAGCCTAATTACAACTCTGTAGTCGCTACTTTTTGCCATAACATAGCGAATGGTTTGCCTATAAAAATCAATCAGCCAGATAAAAAATTAGAATTACTTTACATAGATGATCTCGTTGAAACCTTAACTGGAGTTATTTGCAATGCGAACGAGAGCCAAACTTTTATTACTGCAGGCCCAACTTACGAGATAACTGTGGGTGAACTAGCAAGTCAGTTAAACAAATTTAATAATATTCAAAAAAATTTGGAGGTGGAGAGTGTTGGAACAGGCTTAATAAGAGCTCTTCACTCCACGTTTGTCAGTTATTTACCAAAAACAAGATTCAAATATCTTTTACCAATGCATTCAGACAAGCGAGGCAATTTTGTTGAGATGGTTAAAACCCGGAATTCAGGGCAAATTTCTTATTTTACTTCAAAACCTGGAATTACTAGGGGTGGCCACTATCATAATACTAAAACTGAAAAATTTCTGGTTATCAAAGGTAAGGCTCTTTTCAGATTTAAAAACTTATTTAACAATGAGGTTTACTCATTAGTTTGTTCCGAAAACGTACCTGAAATTGTAGAAACAGTGCCAGGGTGGGCTCACGATATAACAAACATTGGCAAAGAGGATTTGATTTGTATGCTTTGGGCTAACGAAGTATTTAACCCTACCAAACCGGACACATATCCAATTCAAAACATCAGCGAAGGCTAGGTCAAAACATGAATAAGCTTAAAGTTATGACTATACTGGGTACGCGACCCGAAATTATTCGGCTTTCCAGTGTTATTAAAAAATTAGATAAATTCTGTGAACATAGACTTGTACATACTGGACAGAATTATGATTATGAGCTCAACGAAATCTTCTTTGAAGACCTTAAAATAAGAAAACCAGATTTTTTTTTAGAAGCATCTGGGAATACAAGCGCAGAAACCATTGGGAATGTAATTATCAAAAGTGACGAAGTATTACGACGAGAGATGCCAGACTGCCTTTTGGTTTTGGGAGACACCAACAGTTGTATGGCCGTCATTCCTGCAAAAAGGTTAAAGATACCCATTTTTCACATGGAAGCTGGTAATAGATGCTTTGATATGCGAGTGCCCGAGGAAATTAATCGTAGAATTGTTGACCATACTGCCGATGTAAATCTTACTTATAGTGGCATAGCTAGAGAATACTTATTGAATGAGGGCCTAAAACCCGACTTGGTAATAAAAACTGGCACACCTATGTTCGAGGTTCTGAACTCTCATATAAATGAAATTCAAAGTTCAAAAATTCTAGAGAAACTAAAATTGGTACAAAACAAATATTTTGTTGTTAGTGCTCATCGGGAAGAAAATATAGACCCTCCCCACCAATTTGAAAAACTGGTCAAAGTTTTAAACACACTAGCAAACAAATTCAAACTACCTGTGATTGTGACAACACACCCTCGAACAAGCGCGAAGATTAAAAGTGAAAAAATTGAGTTTGATGAAAATATCAGAATTTTGAAACCACTTGGTTTTATAGATTATAATAAATTACAGATAAGTGCTCGTGCCGTTTTATCTGATAGTGGAACAATAAATGAAGAGTCCTCTATTTTGAATTTTCCAGCTCTTAATATACGCGAGTCTTTTGAGCGACCAGAGGCTATGGAGGAAGCAGCAGTAATGCTGACTGGTTTAGATATCAATAGAATTTTGCAATGTTTGAAGGTTGTTGAATATCAGCATCGCGGAGAAATCAGAACTTTAGGGCTAGTATCTGATTACTCTACTCCTCATGTGTCTGAAAAAATATTACGTATATTGCATAGCTACACCGATTATGTGCAGCGTAATATCTGGAAAGAATATTAACCCTTTACCAACTCTTCAATTTATAATGGAGCCAAAAATTTATTCGGATACGATTAGTCTAAACAAGTAACCTCTTGTGCCTGAATGCAAATGAATTCCAAATAAAAGGCGCACTAAAAAAGAACCCTAAAAGGGCGAGTAATGCTATGAAAACTGGATCTGACATTGATGAACGTTTGGATAGTGCGGAATAAGTTATTCTGAGCATTTTCTGCCCACTTGTTGCAGTAACTGAGCCATTATATTTGTTTCCTCCAACAGCTGTTAAGCAACAACTAAGTGAAGTTTCGCATTTGGTTTAATTCCCAGTCGATAAAAAAATCGAAACATCAACCAGCTATTGAAATCTGGTTCACTATTTAATAAAAATTATCATAGCAAAAATCATTTTAGAAAACGAAAAGACATCTACCGAAAGGTGAACTCGTGAAAATCAGTAATCTAAAAGTTTATCAATTCCAGACTTTTAATATTAGCGACGTGAATTATTTTCCTAAAATTAACATTAGAAATGATCATGAACGTAAATATCACGATAGAATCTTAGAAATTGATTACAATTTCATGTCAGCTTTAAGGGCTAAAAAATGGAATAAATTCATCAAAAACTTTAATAGTATATCAGATGAACTTGTTCGCTTAGACGACAATGAAGCTATTAATCATGAATTTTTTAAAACCGTTCTAAAAAAATTAGTTTATTTTGGACTTTCAACTCAAAACAGAGAAATAGATTTTGAGAATCCTAGATATCTAATAAAAAATTTTAAAATCGATAGTAAAAGTCTCAAAAAATATATCTCTTACACTGAACTGATGAAAGAGAACAACACGAGAATTTTAAAAGTAAATTTAGATTCCGAAATTAAAACAATAATAAATGACCAAGTAAAAAATCTTATAGAAAATCACTTGAATGAGAGGATCTTTTTACCCTGGGGCCATGTTAGATTTTCTAGTTTAAAATTTGATTCTTGTATTTGTAAGGTAAGAAAGTTGAACCCATTTGGAAATTATCACTATGATGGTGATATCTATTCATTCCCAATCATAATATATTTGGACAAAGTTGATAAAAAAAATGGAGGGTTTTCTTACGTTGAAGAATCATTAAATTCAAAAGTAAGCTATACCCTCAGAGCATTTTCTGATTATTCGGACAGCGCAAATACGAGTTGGATATTAGCGGGAGATATAAATAAAATTAGGGATGATAACAACTATCATAAATTTTTAAAATTACCAAAAATTCTCCAAAGCTCAAAAGCTGTTTCTTTCATGTCAGGAAAAAATAATTTTGAGAAATACAGTATTAAAGAGTTCAATGGAAATGCTGGAGATACAATACTGTTTGACGGCTTCCACATAATACATGAAGGCGGATTTCCGATAAATGGAGATAGATTTGCATTATTTATAAACTATAAATTCCCAAGACAACACATTAACAAATTAAAATCAAAAATATTAACTTAGCTAAAAATCAAGGCGCAAATTTTGCCCATTTTTTTGCATTTTGCGGTTATCCGTTTAGTTTGTTCAAAAAAGTAACCTGCCATAATCTGAGTGAACAACCGACTAATGATATTCCCTCTGAGGTTTCTGTAACAAAGGTTCTCCGACCACTGTGAGACTAACAACCAATCAGACCCAACCTTTTGCACCAACTCTGGAACATATCAAAAACGGGCCAAGTTTTGTGGATGGTAACCTTTCGGTTCTGGCATCGTGATATTTAATATAAATTTCACTTCACTTTATAATAATTTTTATACCAATTTACAAAACGAAAAATACCATGAACAACATCAGTCTTAGGTTGATATCCAAAATCCTCTACGAGATCCTTAACGTCAGCATAGGTATCAGGCACATCTCCAGGCTGCAGAGGCAAAAATTCTCTCTTTGCTGATACGCCAAGTGCATTCTCTAAGGCGGATATGAAATCTTCTAGATTAACGGGGCTGTTATTGCCAATATTGTAGACACGCCAGGGAACGAAACTACTCCCTGGAGATGGATTTTTACTGGACCAATCCCCATTTTTTTGAGCCCGCTTTTGAATAACACGAACAATTCCCTCGATAACATCATCTATGTAAGTAAAGTCACGTCGATGCTTTCCAAAATTAAACAATTTGATTCTCTCATTTTTCAACATTGCATCAGTGAATTTAAACAATGCCATATCTGGACGACCCCATGGGCCATATACCGTGAAAAATCTTAGGCCAGTGGATGGTAAACCGTATAAATTACTATAAGTGTGAGCAAAAAGCTCGTTGGATTTTTTACTTGCGGCGTAAAGTGACAGTGGATGATCAACGTTATGTTCTGTTGAGAAGGGCATATTTGTGTTTGCACCATATACGCTTGATGAGCTTGCGTAAACTAGATGTTTTACCTCTAAATGCCTGCAATTTTCTAAAATATTAAGAAACCCAACAACATTGCTGTTGACGTATGCATAAGGGTTTTCAATAGAATAACGAACACCCGCTTGCGCGGCTAAATTAACCACACAGTCCGGGCGAAAATCATTGAAAACGCGCTGGATTTCTTTTCGTTCAGATATATCCACTCTTTCATGAAAATAATTCTCATGACCAATATGACGCTGAATTCTAGCTTCTTTTAGCTCGATATCGTAATAATCGTTGTGGTTGTCTACGCCCACTACAGTAAAGCCCATATTAAGCAGTTTTACGCAAAGCTCTGAACCGATGAATCCAGCTGAACCTGTCACAAGTATTTTCATATTAATTTGAGCCTCAAAACTTCGAATGTGAGTGACACGATTTTATCTCTCACATCGAGAGGAGGAAATTCTCATCTTTTACATATGCTAAATAAATTGTGATGTGAAAGATGTCAAATGCAAGTTTGTTTCCTCAGCCATTGTTTCAAAACTTGCAAAATTTACTCAGCAATATGAAGATTGTCCTATAACACTCAAGGTTTTTGCGAAGGTACTTTGTTACAATGAATACAGAATCTATAAGCCCATCGATAGGAACTATGATTTATGACCTTGACGTCAGTCAACATATGACAAACGAAATACTTAAAAAACTCCGTTCAATCTGGTTGGAAAGGCAAGTGATAATTATACGAAGTCAAAGATTAACCTCAGAACAATACCTTGGCTTTGCCAAACAGCTTGGAACACCCGATTTATATCCCTTTTTAAAGGGGCTTGAGAGTTTTCCTGAAATAACTCCTATCTTGAAAAAAGAAACAGAGACAGCAAATTTTGGCGGCGTCTGGCACTCTGACACCACCTATCAGCCATGCCCACCGATGGCAACCATGCTATATGCGCTGGAGTTGCCTCCCATTGGCGGTGACACTTTGTTTGCAAATCAGGTTCAGGCTTATGAGAGTCTGTCTGACGGGCTGAAAGACACACTGGCCTCGTTGAACATTATCTGCCGACCAGATAAGGCCGTGGCAATGGCCACACGGGCAGACAGAATTGCTGAACGGGGGCGCGACAACAGCAAGAATAATCTGGTCGGCATACATCCTGTTATTCGAACGCATCCGGAAACTGGTAAAAAAGCTTTATATGTTAATCGGGCTCACAGCTGTCATTTTGAAGGCTGGTCAATCGCAGAGAGTGAAGGACTATTAGAGTTTTTATATGCCCATCAAATCAAAGAAGAGTTTCAATGTCGCCACGTTTGGAAAAAAGGTGATTTGGCTATTTGGGATAATCGTTGCACGTTGCATTATCCTGTGAATGACTATGACGGACACAGACGTTTGTTACATCGCATCACACTGAAAGGTGACAAACCAGTCTGATAAGACCTGTCTGTCAATTGCCCAAAATGGAACTCTGGATCATTATCACTGTAATTGCAGCCACGACACAGACCTTAAGGTCTGCGGGGCAGAAAAAAATGAAATCAGTGATGGGGGATTTTGGAGCCAGCTATATCCGGTTTTCCTATGCGCTGCCTTTTGCCGCCCTTTGGCTCTGGCTGTGGATGCAGTCAACCGAACAAAGCATGCCCCAAACCACACAGATGTTCTGGCTATGGGTCAGCATAGGCGGTTTGATGCAAGTGATCTTCACGGTCCTTCTGATCACTCTATTCAATCACAGAAATTTTGCGGCCGGTACCGCTTTTTCAAAAACTGAAGTTCTACAAGCTGCTATTTTTGAAGCGCTTATTATTGGTGAAATTGTGAATTTTCAGGTCGGGTTGGCTATTGCAATTGGCGTGTTAGCAATCCTAATGCTGTCCTTTCACAAATCTGATATGGGTCTATCCGGTCTGTTTTCATCTCTGCGGTCTAAACAGTCTCTTTTAGGTCTGGCAGCTGGCGCATTTTTAGGTCTATCCACAGTCAGCTTTCGGGCAGCAACTGATTCGCTTGCCACAGGTGATATTGTGCTAAGAGCCTCTATGTCAGCGGCGACATCAACCTTATTGCAAACATTTTTTATGGGAGGAATTATGTTCCTGATTGCCAGGCGTGAACTTGTTCTATCCTTAACAAACTGGCGTTCTGCCTGGCCAGTTGGCTTGTTTGGCGCTATAACAACGGCCTGTTGGTTCACAGCCTTCTCACTTGAAAATGTCGCTTCAGTTCGGGCTGTTGGGCAGGTAGAGCTATTAATAACACTTGGATTTTCCATTCTTTTCTTCAAAGAAAAAACATCCCGAATAGAACTTTTGGCCATTGCACTTTTAGCCTTATCCATCATTCTTGTTCTGATAAATTAATTCAGGAACACTTATTACTTTGTTGGGAAACTATTCCAAAGAGAGAAATAAATAATTTTTAATTTTGAATTTTACTTTAGACACCTATCGTTTTACTCTAAGTTCTCATTCAAGAGAAAAACCTACAATTGGAGGAACGAATGAAATTTCGCTCACTAATGCTGGCTGCAGGTGCATTTGCCCTGACACTAGGACCAGCAACAACTGCCCTGGCAAAAGTTGAAGGGGATACTATTGTCCTTGGTTCAGCTATTTCTTTGACAGGCAAATATGCAACTAACGGTCTGCACACACAGCGCGGTTACGATTATGCTGCAAAAATCATCAACGAGGCTGGCGGCGTAAAGGTCGGCGGCAAAAGCTACAAATTAGCTATTAAATACTACGACGATGAATCAACACCTGCCCGTGGCGCACAACTTGCTGAGCGTCTTATTCAGCAGGATGGTGTCGAATTTATGCTTGGCCCATACAGCTCTGGCATGACTAAGGCAATTGCCCCCGTATCTGAAAAGTTCGGTGTGCCAATGGTTGAAGCGGAAGGTGCCTCACGGTCTCTGTTCACGCAAGGGTATAAGTATTTGTTTGCTGTGCTTTCAACATCGGAGCAGTATCTCGCATCGGCTGTGCACATGGCTGCTGAGGAAAGAAAGAAGAATTTCAGAAGCCCTTCTGAAGTACGCGTTGCCCTAGCATTCGAAGGCGACCCGTTCTCAATGGACGTGCGCGCTGGTGTTCTCGACAACATTGCTGAATATGACATGAAAGTCGTTATTGATGACCAATTGCCAGCTGACTTGTCAGATATGTCAACAACACTCACAAAGGTAAAGGCACTGAAGCCTGATATTCTGATCATTTCCGGTCACTCAAAAGGTGCCGCCACAGCTGCACG
>CENJ01083493.1_pt1 | contig 39323 bp, 38 predicted proteins | sample 356161 | NCBI WGS metagenome assembly CENJ01 (sample SAMEA2619531, study PRJEB7988) | marine metagenome | biome: marine biome (ENVO:00000447); feature: surface water layer (ENVO:00002042); material: "saline water (ENVO:00002010), including plankton (ENVO:xxxxxxxx)" | depth 5 m | reverse complement strand
GATGCTTTGACAGATCGATTGACGGGTGTGTTTGACGGCCTGACGGGCCGCGGCGCTCTGTCTGAGAAAGATGTCAGCGCGGCCATGCGTGAAATCCGCGTCGCCATGCTTGAGGCTGACGTTGCACTTCCGGTCGTGAAAGACTTCATCGCCAAGGTGAAAGAAGAAGCAATCGGCGAAGCGGTTATCAAATCCGTTACGCCGGGCCAGATGGTGATCAAGATCGTTCACGATGCACTCGTGGACATGCTGGGCGGCGAAGACGAAGATGCGGGTAAACTCCGCGTCGACAGCCCGCCTTCAGTCATCATGATGGCTGGTCTGCAGGGGTCTGGTAAAACCACCACAACCGGTAAGCTCGCAAAACGCCTTAAGGAAAAAGAGCGCAAGAAAGTTCTTCTTGCGTCGCTCGACGTGCGTCGTCCGGCAGCTATGGAACAGCTCGGCATTCTGGCAAAGCAAGTGGGTGTATCCTCCCTTCCAATCGTTCCGGGCCAGCTTCCGGTCGATATCGCCAAGCGTGCGCTTCAGTCTGCAAAGCTTCAGGGCTTTGATATTGTCATCCTCGATACGGCGGGCCGCACCACGCTTGATGAGCAGATGATGGCGGAAGCTGAGGAAGTGGCGAAGATCGCCAATCCGAAAGAAACGCTTCTCGTTGCTGACGCTCTGACCGGTCAGGACGCCGTGGAAACAGCCAAACGCTTCCATGAGCGACTGCCGCTGACCGGCCTTGTTCTGACTCGTATGGATGGTGATGGCCGCGGTGGTGCTGCGCTCTCTATGCGTGCGGTGACGGGCCTGCCGATCAAATTCCTCGGCGTGGGTGAAAAACTCGACGGTCTGGATGTTTTCTCTGCTAAGCGTGTCGCTGGTCTTATTCTTGGCCGCGGCGACATTGTTTCACTGGTTGAAAAAGCCGGTGAGCAGATGGATGCCGAAAAGGCTGAGCGCCTCGCCAAGAAAATGGCGAAAGGTCAGTTCGACCTTGATGATATGGCCGACCAGCTGCGCCAACTTCAGAAAATGGGCGGTCTTGGCGGTATTGCCGGCATGCTGCCGGGTGCGAAGAAAGCCAAACAGGCTCTGGCCGCGTCTGACATGGATGACAGTGTCATTAAGCGTCAGGAAGCGATCATTTCTTCCATGACCAAAAAAGAGCGCGCCAAACCAGCGCTGCTCAATGCATCTCGTCGCAAGCGTATTGCCGCTGGCGCAGGGGTTCAGGTCTCGGACGTCAATAAAGTGCTGAAAATGCACAAGCAGATGGCCGACATGATGAAGAAAATGGGCAAGGGCGGCATGAAAGGCCTTATGGGCGCTATGGGCGGCATGGGCGTAAATCAGGCTGATATTGCCAAAATGGCTGCTCGTAATGGCGGCGCTGCAGGTATGGGTGCGCCAGGTGGACTGCCTGGCATTGGTAGCGGCATGCCGGGTACGGGGCTTCCGGGCCTTGGTGCACCGGGCGGTCTGCCGGGTCTTCCGGGGAGCAAGAAAAAATGAGCAATTCGCCTGAAACGCTTGCGTTGTCCGCTCTCCGTCTTCGCGTCGTGCGCGCGATTGGTGCGGTCTTCATCGCTATCGGATTGCTGGCTGTATTCATCGACCTTGGAGTCGTCAGCGAACACAAAAATGAATTCATGTTTTTTGGATTTGGTTGGGTTATCGCGACTTTGATCCTTGACCCGAAGCAAGGTGCGAAATGACCCAGTCACCTATGGATGAACTTCTGCGTCTACGCTCCAGCATTGATAATCTCGATGCTGTTTTGCTGCACACGCTGGCTGAGCGTTTCAAGCTGACCAAAATGGTCGGCGTGCTGAAAGCCGAAAACGACCTTCCACCGTCTGATAAGACGCGGGAAGCCGAACAGATTTATCGCCTTCGCAAACTGGCTGATGACGCAGGTCTCGACCCGGCTTTTGCTGAAGAGTTTCTAAGTTTCATCGTGGCGGAAGTTATTCGCCATCATGAGAAGATCCGGTCAGAGGGTACGGACTAAACCCCTCTATCAAACGGGCCTTTCAATGTGACTGGCCTAAAATGCAAGCGCCATAAGATACTTAAGGAGATACACCATGGCTCTTAAAATTCGCCTCGCGCGCGGTGGTTCTAAAAAACGTCCTTTCTACCGTGTTGTTGTAGCTGACAGCCGCGCACCACGTGACGGTCGTTTCATCGAGAAAATCGGTAACTATGACCCACGCCTGCCGAAAGATTCAGAAGCTCGCGTCAACATCGACGCTGAGAAAGCTGTTGAGTGGATCGCTAAAGGCGCGAAACCAACTGACCGTGTTGCTCGCTTCCTGAGCCAGATCGAAGTTGACGGTAAGCCAGTTTACACCTGGACAGCGTCTAACAACCCGAACAAAGGCGAGCCAGGCACGAAAGCTAAAGAGCGCGCTGAAGAGAAAGCTGAAAAAGCTGCTGCTGCGGCTGAGGCTGCTGCGGAAGCTGCTGCTGCACCTGCAGAAGAGCCAGCTGCTGAAGAAGAAGCTAAAACAGAAGAGTAAGCTTCGGCTGCTTTTATCTGAGATTGAGCCCTCTGCCGAAAGGTGGAGGGCTTTTTTCATGCGCGCGGGCATGTTGTCAGTCATTCATGCGTGCTTCTATATGGTGGCGGATGACCGCCGGTGGGGACCCGGCATTCAATTTTGTCAGGGGACGCGCAAATGTTCAGTGTTAAATCGTTTCTGAAACCGGTTCTGTTTGCGGCCAGTTTAATTCTTCCCGCCCATGCCCAGTATGGCGGGCCGGAACTTCGCCTTTTCGGAGCGGAGCACTTCTCCGGTCAGACCGCCAGTCTGTATCAAAGCACGCAAATGATGGGCTTCAACCAGTTGGGTGACAGTGCAGAATCGCTGCGCATTTCCGGAAATGGTGGCTGGCTTGTGTGCCAGGAGGCCTATTTCGCAGGCGCCTGTCTTGTCGCGCGCGGCGATATTGATGACCTCTCATCTTTTGGCTTTTCAGACACGATCGCCTCGGCGATGCCTCTGCCGTCTGATGTTTATTTCAAGCATGGCACCATGTATTCGCGCGACCCGGCTGGCGGGTATGTGTTCTACGCGCCAGATGGGTATGGCAGTGTCATGCCCTCCAGCTCAATGCTGTCCAGTCAAACCGGATATGGCAATAATTCAGGATATGATTCTGGTTACAGCAATTCCGGAAATAACTACGGAAATAATGGCAATTATGGTTCAGGCTATCCTCAGCCAAACGATCCTTATGCGCAGCCATATACCGGCCCGCAAAACCCGTCGCTGATTGTCTATTCAGAAGAAGACTATGGCGGCGAGGCGTTCGGGACGAACCGCAATATCAGCCGTTTGGGCGACTATGATTTCGACAACACTATCGGCTCTGTTGAGATTGTTCGCGGCGAATGGGAATTCTGCTCAGGCTGGAACTATACCGGCACGTGCGAAATCCTCGATGCGGATGAAACCCGGATGCGGGTGCACAATCTGAACAACAACATCACGTCCATTCGAGAGGTTCCACGCGGCACGCTTGCGCGTCTTGCGGCTGAGGAGCGCGCGCGTGAGGAAGAAGAGCGTCGTCTACGCGAAGAGGAAGAACGTCGCTTACAGGCTGAACTCGCGGCTGCCGAGATGGTGATCTATGAGGACAGTAGTTATTCTGGCCGTGCGCGTCCTGTGAATGAAAGCCAGTCCAATCTGCGTCCGATTCAGATGAACGATAATATCAGTTCAGTGCTCATCCGTCGCGGTGAATGGGAGTTCTGTGCGGACCCGAATTTCTCGGGTCGATGCGTCACGGTGAGCGCCGATACACCGCGCATGAATGTGCATAATATGAATGATAATATCAGTTCTGTGCGCCGCCTCAACTAAGGCGACGGGTAGAAATTGGCAGCCTTCGGCGGAACAACATCCGTTCATCTACGGTTATCCTGCATTCAGGTCCGGCTTGTTAAGCTGTCTTCAGTTTTTGGGGAACAAGCCAAGAAATGGAGATAGGATATGAAAACGAAGCTGCTTCTTTCTGCAATGGTGGCTGGTGCAGCTGGCCTCATGGTAGCGGCTGCCCCGGCACAGGCTCAGGTTTACGGTCACAACCCATATGGCCCAAATAACGGGCCGGTTTACACCCAGAATGGGTCTGCGGATGTCATTCTTTATGATCAGAAAGACTTTCGCGGTCGCACTCTTCAGGTAAATGGCGCGGTTTCTTCCATGAGTGATTATGGATTTAACGATGCTGCCAGCTCGATCCGAGTTCTGCGCGGTCAGTGGGAAGTGTGCGTGGATGGTGATTTTCGCGGTCGTTGCGAGATTATCAATGGTAGTTTGTCAGACGCCAATTACGTGCAGATGAATAACAACATCTCGTCTATTCGCCGTGTTGGCAGCCAGTATGGCTATAATAACAACCAGGGCAATCAGTACGGCAATCGCCCGGGACATTCCTATGGCAATAATGGCCATAACGGATATGGAAACGGCCATGGCCAGCCAGGCTATGGCGGCCAATATGCCGATATCGTGCTGTATGAAGATAGCAATTTTAGCGGACGTGCCATGCCGGTGAACGGCAATCTGGTGAGCTTTTCTCAGACCGGCCTGAACGATGAAATTTCCTCTATTCGCGTCAATCAGGGCCGCTGGCAGATCTGTACCGATGCCGGGTTTAACGGTCGCTGTGAAGTGATCACCCGTTCAACCAACGCGCTGAACAACATTCGCATGAATGACAATATCTCTTCTATTCGACGGATCGGCTAACCTGCTGACTGATCCCTGACTAAAGCCCCTCGCAAGAGGGGCTTTTTTTATGCTCTGTGCTGAGATCGGCCTTGTTGCCCTCTGTTCAGGCTCGTTCAGCTAAGGTGTCCACAGTGTGTCGGGACTAAAAGGAGAAATTTGGCGATGGTTCGCACAAATTCCATTTTGAAAACGATGGGCGGAGCGGTGGCAGCGCTGAGTTTTGCGGCTGCTGCGCACGCCGATCATGGGCAATTGGTATTGTTCGACGGCGAGAACTTTAACGGAGAAGGCCGTGCCATTACCGGCCCCGTGGATACGCTGGTAAATATTGGCTTTAATGACCGGGCGGCATCTCTGGATTTTACCGGCGATGGCTGGCTGTTATGCGATGATCGCGGCTTTGAGGGCCCATGTCTGGTCGCGCGCCAACCGATCCGTGATCTGGATGATTTCGGCCTTGGCGATGAAATCACCTCTGTTCGCCCGCTGGACCCACGCAATCCATATCCGCACGGCACAATTTTTGGCGTGAACTGGGCTGGTGATCTGGTGTTCTACGAGGCTGATTTTTTCGGCAATCTGTCAGAGCTGAGCCCGTATGATACCTGGGGCTATTACGCTCAGGATTATGGTTATACGAGCGGCGTCTATACTGGGCAGTATGGCGAGTATGGCCGGTATGGCCGGTATAACGCTTACAATCCGTATTATGACTACACCCAGACGAGCTGGTCTGGATATCGCGGCCCGCGCAATGCAGACATTGTGCTCTATCGGGATGCAGGGTTTCGTGGGCAATCATATGGCCTGAACCGCAGCGCCTGGAGCCTTGGCAGCCTGTATTTCAATGATCAGGTCAGCTCTATCGAAGTTCGCAGCGGCACGTGGGAAATCTGTGTGGATGCGAACTTTCAGGGCCGATGCCAGATCATCAATGCCAGTGTTGGTGCGCTGAATGCGTTTCAGTTCAACGACAATATCTCATCCATTCGCCGTGTAGGCCGTGGATCGGGTAATTATGGTGGTCATTACGGTGGAGGCTATGGTCATGGAAACCATGGCGGTGGCTATAATGGTGGACACTCCAATCATGGAGGAAACCATGGTGGGTACAGTGGCGGCCATTCAGGTGGCAATGCTGATGTCGTGCTCTATGAACACAGCAATTATGGCGGCCGTAGCGTCGGCGTGAATGGCAGTGTTTATAATCTTGCCTCATTGGGTCTGAATGACCGTGCAAGCTCCATCCGCATTCGGTCCGGCACGTGGGAAGTCTGCGAGCATGTGAATTTTGGCGGTCGATGCCAGATCATCAATGCATCCAATGGCAGCCTTGGTGGTTTCCGCCTGAACGACAATATCTCGTCTATTCGACGCGTGAACGGTTCAAATGGCGGAAGCAATAATGGCGGGTACAGACCACCATCCAATGGTGGCCACAATAACGACCCTGACCGCGACAATGATCGCAACAATGATCGTGATCGCGACTGGAACCGCGACCGCAATGATAACGACCGATATACGGGCGGCGGCAGCAATCATGCCAACAACTCCCGCAACGACAATCATGGCTATAACCGGTATCCGGGCAATTCCGGAAACTCTGGCGGTCATTCAGGGTATAACGGCAATCGTGGCTCATCCAGCGATCGTGACCGCGGCAGCAATAATGACTCCAACCGCTATGGTGGAAACTCCGGTGGGTCACGCAATGACACACTGGCCGGTGGTCGCAATGATGGAAATCGCGGAAATGGCTCTTCCGGTCGTGGTGGAAGTACGGCAGGGACGTCCGGCAATAACCATCGCTCAAATGAGCAGGTCGTGATGCGTACGCCGCCGCGCCCTCAGGTGCCGGTGTCAGCGCCACCTCCTCCTCCGCCGCCTCGGTCGCAGTCGAATAATGACGACAATAGCCGCCTGCCACCTGGCTTGCGCCATGTTCAGCGGAACAACAATTAAACCTGGTGCTTGTCAGAGATGATGTGCTGAGTTTATGCCTTCATTCGGCGCCGCAGGGTTTGCGGCGCCGTTTTTACAGGTTCTGACCATGGCAAAAAACAAAGACTTCATCTGTGTCGGCGCGCTCGCCGGAGCCCATGGCGTAAAAGGTGAAGTACGTGTGCGCAGCTTTACCCTCGTGCCCGAAGACTGTTTTGCCTATGGCCCGCTATTAGACGAAAAAGGCAAAGTGGCTCTGGAACCCGAAACAGCGCGACCAGCCAAAAACCATTTCGTTGTTGAAGCAGCTGGCAACCGCACGCGCGAGGACTGGGAAGCATTGAAAGGCACAAAGCTTTACGTGCCGCGCGATGTCCTGCCTGAGCCGGAAGAAGACGAATTCTATTATGACGATCTTCTGGGGTTGCGCGTCACTCATATGGATGGACGCCCACTCGGCAAGGTGAAATCTGTTCAGAATTTCGGCGCAGATGACCTCTTGGAGCTCGTCGCGCCCGATGGGCGCACAGCTTACTTCCTGCCCTTCACGAAAGCAGTCGTTCCGGTTGTCCGGTTGGCTGAAAAAGAATTACTGGCAGAGCCCGACGAGCAATACCTGCCTGAAAGCATGCAGCGCCCGGACACTGCGTCAGACGATTAAGGCTGAAGGCGGGGGTCGTCACTTTCGGCTGCAATACCGTTACCGCCGCGACGGACCAGCCACATCATGCCGATCAGGTCGAAAATGCCAGCCGCCAGACGGTCAAGAAAGCCGTATTTAGATGTGCCATGCCAGCGCACGCGGTCATTAACTGGCTTTTCCACTACATCCCAGCCTGCGCGCTTGATAAGGGCAGGCAGAAAACGGTGCATGCTGGCAAAGTAAGGCAGATCGCGAAACGCGCGCGTGCGGATCAGTTTAAAGCCGCACCCTGTGTCAGTCGCATCATCTTTCAGGCAGAAGCGGCGAACGCCGTTTGCCACGCGCGACTGGACCCATTTAAAGCCTGAATCGTTCCGGCTGGTGCGCCTGCCTGCGATCATGCCGAGCGTATTCGGCTCACCCGGTGCGATGATTTCATCGAACAAGCGGCGGCAATCAGCAGGGTCATTCTGGCCATCTCCGTCCAGAAGCTGGGTCCATGTGCCACGAACAAATTTAAGGCCCGTCATCAGGGCGGCAGACTTGCCGCAACGCTCAATATGGGTGCGGACAAAAACCGTTTCTGGCCATTTGGCTTTCGCTTCGGCGAGCTCGGCTGCGGTGTTGTCGCCAGAGCAGTCGTTGACGCACACAATCTCAAAGTCCACGCCGTTTAGCACGGTGTGAACTTCCTCCAGCAGGGGCAGTACATTGCCTTCCTCATTGAAAAAAGGAATCAGTACCGAAAGATCGGGGTTCTCACTTGTCACTCTGGCTACTTACAGAGAACGAGTTGCATGTGCCAGAGTGACAGTAAGTTATCTGGGGGTAGCGATGGATATTTATCACATTTGGTGTGACCTGAAGCCGGGTATTTCGGATCAGACGTTTTCTGAAAAACTGTCAGCTTTCATGGATGGGCTGAAATCTGAGGGTCGTTTAGAGAACTGGCGTCTTATGCGGTGCAAGCTCGGCCTGGCGCCCGATAATATGCCCGAATTTCATATCATGATTGAAACCCGTGACCTGGCCCAGTTGGATAGTGCATTCCGTGCGCTGGCCCCTAAAACGGGTGAGGATCATGTGCGCCATTTTCAGGCAAATGGTCTCGTTCAGAATGTGAAATTCGCGCTCTATCGGGACTGGCCGGATCAGTTCTGATCTCTTGCTTGAAAACCAGCGATAAAGTCGCCAAATCGCTGCCAGTTCAGTGAAAGTTCCAGTCCATGTCCAAAGAGAAATTTGTGTTCACGCATCGCGTCGCAACCGAAGCCGATATTCCGACAATCAAAGACCTGATGGCGGCATCCATCACCTTCAATATGCGGGACTTTCTGAGCGAGGAGGAAATTATCTCGGCGCGCGAATCCATGGGGCTGGATAATTCGCTGATCAAAGACGGTACGTATTTCATTATTGAAACCGAAAAAGACGGTGAAACTGTCGCTGTGGCCTGCGGTGGCTGGGGTAAGCGCAAAACCCTGTTTGGCGGCGACCAAACGGTAGGGCGTGATGATAGTCTGTCAGATCCGGCGACTGATCCAGCGCGCATTCGGGCCATGTACACGCACCCGGAATGGACCCGTAAAGGCATTGGGTCACTATTGCTGGACCTCGGCGAAGGCGCGGCGCGTGATGCGGGGTTCAAAACCATTGAGCTGGGCTCAACCGTGCCCGGCTATCCGCTCTATCAGGCACGTGGATATGTCGAATTCCATCGCGAAGAGCGTGTGGGCGGCAATGGCCAGATCAACACCATCATCCATATGCGCAAAACTCTCTGAGACAGACCTGCCGCGACGTGACGGATTGAACTTCCCAAAATGAAGCCGCACTCTCTTTTAAAAAAATGAGAGGGAGGAAAAGCATGGCTCTGGCAGAGGATAGAATACCCGTCATTGTCGGCGTGGGGCAGGTGAATGATCGCCCGGAAGAACCGGCTGCGGGTCTGGATTCGCTGGGCCTGATGGTAGAAGCACTGCGACGGGCGGATGAAGAACGCAAATGGTTGCCCGGGCTTTCTGCCGTGTTGACCGTCGCGCAGATTGCATTTCCCGATCTTGGTGATTGCTCTCCCAAAGTGGCGGAGGCCATTGGCGCGACGCCTTCCTTGTGTCGTCAGACGAAATATCCGATGGGCGATAGCCCGGTGCGGCTTTTGAACGAAGCGGCCAATATGATTGCCGCGGGTGAGGCCACCAGTGTCGCGATTACGGGTGGTGAGGCTCTTCGCACTGCAGCTGCTCGCGCCCGCGAGGCAGGGCCGAAAGATACGAAAGTTGACGCTGTCCGTGCCAGCTCCATCGCCAGAAAACAGCGATATACAGACCTCTTCCGCCTCACATCCCCTGTAGATATCTACCCGCTTTATGAAAATGCCTGCCGTGCTGAATGGGGCCAGAGCCTTGAAGAGGCGCAAAGAGAAAGCGGCCAGATCTGGTCTGATTTTTCGCGTGTGGCTGATGGCAATGATGGGGCCTGGATACATGCCCCGCGTACGGTCGAGGAGATCATCACTGCGGATGCATCCAACCGGCCCATTTCCTTTCCCTATACCAAGCTGATGGTGGCCAATTCCTCGGTCAATCAGGGTGCGGCCTTCATTGTGGCGAACCTTGCGGCTGCAAAGGCGGCGGGAATGGCCGAAAGTGATCTTATCTATATTGGACGGGGCGCGCATGCCGAAGAACCGGCGAATGTGATGGCGCGTGACGTTTTCTCTCATTCTGTCAGCTTGTCGGAATCGCTCTCTAAAGCGCTTGAATTCAACGATCTGACGACTGAGGACATGGACTATGCGGAACTCTATTCCTGTTTTCCATGCATGCCAAAAATGGCGCGCCGTGTGATTGGCTGGCCATTGGAAAAACCAATGAGTGTGTTTGGCGGGTTGACCTTCGGCGGCGGCCCTATCGCGAATTATATGAGCCATGCTGTGGTCGAAATGGTGCTAAGGCTGCGCACATCTGGTCGATATGGCTTCCTTTTCGCCAATGGTGGATTTGCGACCTACACCCATTCCATTGTGATTGGCCGGGACCCGAAGCTCGCTGATGGCCTGCCACATGATTTTGATGTGCAGGCAGCAGCTGAGACCTCCCGAGGCGCTGTGCCAGCCTTTGAGGAGGGCTACCAAGGCGAGGGCGTGATTGAGACCTATACCGTTCATTATAAGCGAGATGGATCAGTGCGTTTTGGCGTCATTGTCGGTCGTACGCCGGATGGAGCTAAGCGTTTCCTTGCAAAAATCCCGGCAGAAGACGAGGCGGGCATCGCCTTTCTGACGGATGGGGCAGTTGAGCCGGTCGGAACGACAGGACAGGCCCTACCGGGCGCAGAGGCCGAACAGAATGTCATGTATTGGGAGCGTAATCTCGCCTAGCTGCCGTCGTGGCGAAGCGTAAGCACCTCGACCCCGGTGGAGGTGACGGCGACGGTGTGTTCGAACTGAGCTGACAGTTTTCGGTCTTTTGTCGTGACTGTCCAGCCATCGTCATGGTCCTCTACGAAGCGCGATCCTTCATTGATCATGGGCTCGATCGTGAAAACCATACCTTCTTTCAGTTTCATGCCGCTGCCGCGCCGGCCAAAGTTCAGCACATTGGGCGGCTCATGCATTTCGCGGCCAATTCCATGGCCGCAATATTCGCGTACGACGCTGAAGCCATGCTGTTTGGCGTGGCGCTCAATTGCATAGCCGATATCACCAAGATGCGCGCCAGGGCGGACGGCTTTAATGCCCTTCCACATGGCTTCCTGAGCAACGCGCACCAGTTTTTTTGTCGAAGGTGGCACGTCGCCCACAATGTAGGTTTTGCTGGAATCTGCGATATAGCCGTTCTTTTCCAGTGTGATGTCCAGATTGATAATGTCGCCATTCTGAATGATGCATGTTTCATCTGGCACGCCATGGCAGACAACATCGTTGATGGAGCAGTTCAGCACATATTTGAAGCCGTACTGACCTTTGCTGGCCGGGCGAGAAGCGAGATCGTCTGTGATATAGCGTTCGACCAGATCGTTTACCTGCATGGTGGACAGGCCTGCCAGTTCAATTCCATCCAGCATTTCAAACACGGATGCGAGCAGTTTGCCTGAATTGCGCATCAGAGCCAGTTCTTCGGGCGTTTTGACCATATCAGGCGACTTGGATTTCAGTTTCGCTCAGGTCTGCGCGCTCCATCTGCATTTTGACAATGTCATTGAAGGACAGGCTGGGATTGGCTTCTGCGAGCTTACCGATCTTCATCCAGAATTCTGCCTGAGCGTTGATGGACCGGCACATGACCGTGCTGGCACGGCGGATGTCCTCGTGCAGTTCGTCATCAATTTTAACAATGCCCATCCGGCGCTCCGCATCTTTAATATATAATTTGTATACGTTTCATATATTTTCGGCTCTGGCTTTGCAAGTCGTCACAGAGCGACAGGTCCTCAATCGCAGTACACGGTTAGAAAACCTCATCAATACAGTCAGTAAGACTCTATAGAGATGACCTGCTGGGTGATTGTAACGAGGTTTGGATAGCCCATGTTTTCTCACAGATTTCCGATTTTCTGGCGGTCAGGCTTGCTTCTTTAGCGCCCGTCTTGGCAGATAATCAAAAACATTGCTCGGAGGATGCCGAAATGAAGGTCAACTCACTACTCGAAACTATTGGCAGTACGCCGCACGTTCGTATGAACCGTCTTTTTGGCGATGCCGAAGTCTGGATTAAATCTGAGCGGTCCAATCCGGGCGGGTCCATTAAGGACCGGATCGCACTGGCTATGATTGAAGATGCTGAGCAGACCGGCAAGCTACCGAAAGATGGCGTCATTATTGAGCCGACCAGCGGGAATACAGGTGTAGGCCTTGCTATGGTTGCGGCTGTTAAAGGTTATCGCCTGATCCTCGTCATGCCGGAAAGCATGTCTATGGAACGTCGCCGCCTGATGCTGGCCTATGGCGCAGAATTTGTTCTGACGCCGAAGGAAAAAGGCATGAAGGGCGCGATTGAGAAAGCCAAGGAACTCATTGCTGAAATGGACGGCGCCTGGATGCCGCAGCAGTTCGAGAACCCGGCCAACGTATCTGCGCACGAGACGACGACTGCGCAGGAAATTCTGGTCGATTTTAAAGTCACGCCGCCTGATGTTCTGATCACAGGTGTAGGCACGGGCGGTCACCTTTCAGGTACGGCAAAGGTTCTGAAAAAAGCATGGCCTAACCTGCAAGTGTTTGCGGTTGAGCCAGCTGGTTCTCCCGTTATTTCCGGCGGCGACCCGGGGCCACACCCTATTCAGGGCATTGGCGCTGGCTTTATTCCGAAAAACCTGGATACGTCCCTGCTGACCGGCACGATTCAGGTCGATCCGGAAGATGCAAAACGCTATGCGCGCGATGCTGCTCGCATGGAAGGGATGTTTGTTGGCATTTCATCCGGCGCGACACTGGCTGCAATCGCCAAGAAGCTGCCTGAACTGCCTGAGGGCAGCCGAATTCTTGGCTTCAATTATGATACGGGTGAGCGCTATTTCTCCGTGCCAGATTTCCTGCCGGAAGCCTGATCTGTAAATGAACCGCTTTATGCGGCGCGCGTTGTAGAATGATGACAAAACAATTTCTGCCTCTTCTCCCGCTCGCCGCATTGGCTGTGTTTGCGGCCTGTTCTCCGTCTTCAGATGTTCCGGAGGATGGTGAACCTACGCCGCCTCCGGCACTTGAAGGCACGCCTGAGCCTGTTGCAACGCCAACGGCGACCTCTGGCGGTGACGGATCTGAGATACAGCTTCAAGGACTGCAGCCTGAGGATTCTGCCGGCCTGACTGGCGATGAGTTCTGCACCTTCGTGGAAGAAGAGACCGGCGATTTCATTCTGGTCGCCAGTGGTGTTCGTACATCCGACGACCCCAATGATGCGCGTCTTAAAGTTGGCGAGTATGTCGAAAACTACGTCTCCACAGAGCGCGGGTTTGGTTCCATGCTTGATGGTACGAGCTTTTCCGGCCGCGGCTTTGCCCTGACAATTGTTCCTGGAGAGCCGGTCGATTCTCCAGAGGAGAGTTATCAGCAGATTGATGCTCAGCTTCTTGTCCAGCGCGCCGATGGGGGCGAGCGGACCTATGAGGGCATGTGGAGCTGCGGCCCTTAATTCCTGTACGTGTTTAATAAATTCCTCGCCACGCCCTGTTTCCTTCGTTAAGATTAAGGAAAGAAAATATAAAATGGGGAGGAATGCATGGCTGATGGTAATCAGGACTTTGTCCTGCGCCCCGCGCACATGCTGGCCAAGCCGGTTCGACTGGACCCGGCCTTTGAGGACCCGGACAGGGTTTTAGATCTCTGCCGCGAATCTGCACCATATTCACTGGCTGCGAAGGTTCATCACCGCACCGAAACGGGTAAGGATGTACCCTGGTTTCGGACCATGTGGGCGTTTCATGGAAAGCTGGTCGACCCGCGCGCTGGATTCATTTTCAATTCTGATACCTTCATCGAAGGCGCGAAAAAGAGCTTTGATGCTAAAATCATCAAGCCAGTTTCGCTCATGAACAATATCAATTTTCCGATGGCGGCAGGCGTGCCGCATCTCGACCTTCCGAAGTTCCGGGGCGGGGATAAATTCCCGTTCGATCTGTTGGTGGCGATGGCTTATTCGGGGTTGTTCCATGATTGGGCTGTGCCGCAGGCGTCTACAATCTGCTGGTTTTACCGAGGTGTGGGCGGCGATTTTGAATACTGGCCGGATGGCCCGGAGGGGCACCGTCGCACCGTGCAGGCGCCAATCTGGAATGTCGGCTATGTCTCTGACAATGAGTATATGTGGCACCGCGTGGGCGGCATTGGACGCAGCCGCAACCATATCGCGCCGGGTAAACTCTCAAGGCAGGCAAAGCTCCATGCCCATACGCATGATGATGGCTGGGCAATTGTCGACGGCGAAAATCGCTATGAATACCGGGCTGCGGAAACGCGGATTTCTATCCTCTGGAAGGCCTATGCTTTTGAAAGCCAGCGCGAGTATCTGCGTTTTCAGAACCGCGAACATGATCTCACCATTCCGCAAGTGCGCGATATTTTGAACCGGGATCTGAATGCGCGCGGTCTGGGCCGACTGGCCGAAGATTGTGATTTCCGGGATGAAGACAGCCGCAAATTCGTACTGCGCGCTTATCGTCCCGCGCCGGTCAATGACGACTACAGACCGATAATAGAATAACTTCATGGCATGAGGGCAGAGGAACCCCATATCCTCTGCAGGAGGCATGACATGGTGAAACTTTCCATTCTGGAACTCGGACGCGTTCGCGAAGGCTTTGATACGCGCGATGCGCTGAACCGTGCGCGCGAGCTTGGCATACATGCCGAAGCCAATGGCTTTGAGCGTATCTGGGTCGCAGAACACCACAATATGAAAGGTGTCAGTACAGCGGCGACGCCGGTTGTGATTGGCCATATTGCGGGGGCGACGTCGACCATACGTGTCGGTGCCGGCGGTGTCATGCTGCCCAATCACACACCTTATGTGATTGCAGAACATTTCGGTACGCTGGCGACGCTCTATCCGGACCGGATTGACCTTGGCCTTGGCCGCGCGCCGGGAACCGATCAGATGACCTTAAGGGCTTTGCGCGTGGACCCGATGAAAGCCGAACGCTTTCCTCAGGACGTTCTGGAATTACAGCGCTGGCTTGGCGATGAGGAAGATGATCAGCGTCTCCATGCGGTGCCGGGCGTGGGCACGAAAGTGCCGCTCTGGATTCTGGGCTCCAGCCTGTTCGGGGCACAGCTCGCCTCTCAGCTTGGACTGCCATATGGCTTTGCTTCGCACTTTGCGCCGGGCGCGCTTGATCCGGCTCTGAAGCTCTATCGTGAGCGGTTTGAGCCGTCTGATGCGCTGGCTAAACCCTATGCGCTTGTCGGGGTGAATGTGATTGCCGCCGATACGGATGAAGCGGCGAAAAAGCTCGCAACCTCGCAGCAAATGTCCTTTGCCAATATGGTGCGTGGACAGCGCGGGCTGATGCAGCCGCCCATCAATGATATTGACGACTATTGGCTGCCGCACGAGAAAGCCCATGCCGAACAAATGCTCGCTTGCAGCATTATTGGCGGCCCGGAAACCGTGCGCAAAGGACTTGAGGCCTTTGTTGAGCGTACGCAGGCAGATGAGCTGATGATTGTATCTGATATGTATGAGCCGTCAGCGCGCCTGAAATCCTTGGAAATCATCGCCGATGTGATGGGCGCAAAAGCAAAAACCCCGGCCTGAGCCGGGGTTCTGTAGAAGCTTAAGCCAGATGGCGGTCGAACAGGACGAGTAATCTGCTCCAGGCATGTTCGGCCTGCTCTTCGTTGTAGACGAGCGAATCTGGCGGACACCAGCCATGCATGGCGTCGGCATACACTTCGACTTCTGCGAAAATCATATTGTCTGAGAAGGTTTCATCCAGAACCGTTTTGGCTTCTGGCTGTTCCTCATCATCATTTTCGGCAATGGCGACGAGGAAGGCAGCATTCATTTCCGGGATAAGAGTATGCGGGCTGTTTTCAGCATCGGTCACAAGACCGCCGCCATGGAAGCTGGCGCCAGCGCCAATACGACCTGGCAGAGTAGCGGCGGTGCGGAAAGTCATCGGCCCGCCCATACAATAGCCCATTGTACCCATTGGGCGTGAGGTTGAGACCACGTCCTGCGCGTCCAGCCAGGTGGCAAAGGCGTGGGCATCTGTGATGTTGGTTTCCGGGGTCAGTGTGCGGTAATACGGCACGACACGCTCACGCACAGCCGGGTCTGCGAAAGTTTCACCCGGGACAACAATCGGTGCGGTGACACTGCGATAATATGGATTGACCACCAGCACGGCATAGCCTGATTGCGCGAGGCGTTTACCCATCATGCGTAAAGCCGGGCGCAGGCCTGTAATATCCGGCCAGATGATTACCGCCGCATGCGCGCCTTCAGATGGATGCACGAAATAGCAGTCGGCCTCGCCGTCTGGCGTGGTGATGATGACGTCGGTTTCGGTCACGCCCAGCGGATCAGCCATGGCGGGCAGCATGGATACAAAACTTGCACCAAGGCCGATTTTTGCAAAGTCTCGACGACTGAGCAGGCCTTTGCGCTTTAGCCATGCCTCATTTTGTTCTGCTGTTCTGTCATTACACATTGGAGGTCCTCCCATTGCAGCGCTTTGAGGCGGAGTTGGCCTTCAGTCCCGATGACAGGTCAAGTCTCGGTCGATCACGTTCGCGCTAAGTTTCAGCATTTACCAGCATCATCGCAAAGCCGTCATAGCCTTTATCACCAACCGTCTGAATGGCGGTGGAGGTGAGGCGGGGATGGTTTTTCAACTGGTCTAGAAACGTCCGCACGCCCCGAATGGAGGGATCTTTCGACTGGTCGTCAGTAATGCGTCCATCGCGCACGACATTGTCGGCAATGATCAGCGTTCCGGGGCGTGAGAGCATGATCACCTGCTCCAGATAAATCGGATAATTGATCTTGTCTGAGTCCATGAAGATGAGATCGAAGGGCGCGACGCCATCATTGATCATGATGTTCATGGATTTTTCGGCGGGTCCGCGTCGAATTTCAATCCGGTCTGATAGGCCTGCATCATCGAAATTGCGTTGGGCGAGATCGGCATTCACGTCCTGCAGTTCAAGCGTGATCAGCTTGCCGCCTTCAGGCAGCGCACGGGCCAGCCAGATGGTTGAATAGCCTGCAAACGTGCCAAGTTCCAGAATACGCTTTGCACCAAGAGACTGCGCTATGATGTTGAGAAACGCACCCTGAAGTGCAGAAACCGCCATAGGTGGAAGGCCAGCTTCAGTCTGCCGGCTGAGTGTGGTGTTCAGCGTCTCATCTTCAGGAAGAAGCCTCTCTGCCAGATAGGCGTCGACATCATCAAATTTGTCCTGCGAGCTCATCAGGTCTCACCCTCCGGCAAAGCTTCGATAGAGAAGTCTTGCCGCTACGATTAAAATCAGAATGGCCGTAACGCCTTTTACGATACGCTCGGGGAATACACCCAGCATAAACTTATGGCCAATCCAGCTGCCCACAATGACAGCCGGAATCAGCGGCCAGTATTCAAGGAATAGTCCGCGATCAATCACCATTGGGTTCGCGATGATTTTACCTGCAAGGCCAGCGGCGGAGTTCGCTGCGATATAGGCGCTGGCAATCGCTGCGATTTTTCGGGGTGAGGACCAGTCGACAAAATGGAGAATGGGCGCGAGGAAAATGCCGCCACCAATGCCAACCAGCCCTGACAGATAGCCGACGCCGAGACCGATCACCGGCGCGGCAAAGGCTGGAAGTTTTCGTTGTGATGTCTCGTCCGGCTTCTTCACGGTGAAGGTCGTCCAGCTCAGCTGAAGCCCTGCAAACAGAAGTGCAAACCCGAGCAACAGAATGAGGGTTTCCCGTGAGACGGGTGTAAGCCCGCCCAGAAAAGCCGCCGGGACGGACAGGGCGAGAATTGGGAGAACGCCGGAGTCTTCATAAAGGCCTGACCGCTTCGCCTTCCAGACACCTGATGTGGTGACGGTCAGATTGCAGAAGAGCGAAATGATCGGGACGAGGTAAATCTCAAGCCCGGAGAAGACCAGAAGGGCTGTGTAGGTAGAGCCGCCGCCAAAGCCGACGCTTGAGTAAATCAGGGCGACAATCGCAAAGCCAATGGCCAGAAATACAGACAATCCATTCTCTTTCGGGCTGATGAATCGGACCCAATCGGTAGACCCGCAATTCGGTGCTGCCAACTCATTGCCTTCAAATAATTGCAGATCAGATTCGCCGAAAGTGAATTGTGAACAAAATCAATTTAATTTAGGCTTGGCCTCAGAGCGGAAAAGTTCGCAGGGAGGCAATCAGCTATGAGACTTCAGGTTAATGGGATTGTCTATGATGTGGATGTCGAGCCAGACATGCCCTTGCTCTGGGTATTGCGCGATGAACTCGGCATAACCGGCCCGAAATATGGGTGCGGTGTCGCCTATTGTGGTGCCTGTAGTGTCTGGGTAGATGGCATGCTGGTGCGATCCTGTTCTTACGCGGTCTCTGCCGCAGAAGGGACATCCGTCACGACGATTGAAGGGCTTGGAACGCCAGACGCTCTGCACGCCGTGCAGGAAGCCTGGATTGAAGAACAGGTCGCTCAATGTGGGTATTGCCAGTCCGGGCAGATCATGACGGCCGCTGCTTTCCTTCAGGAAAACAGCTCTCCCAGTGATGACGAGATTGATGAGGCGATGTCTGCCAATCTTTGCCGGTGTGGCACCTATCCGCGCATACGCGCCGCAATAAAAAGCGCGGCAGCAAAACTCGGAGGGGCGTAACCATGGGCACGTTGTCAAAAGTTACGCGCCGTACTTTCCTTGTGGGCTCGGTCGCCGTCGCTGGCGGGGTGGCCTTTGGTTTCTATGCCTATAAGACACCCGGCGATAACCCGCTGCTCGCAGATCTTGGCGAAGGCGAAGCTGCGCTCACACCTTATGTGCTGATCTCGCCGGACGCGATCACTCTCATTACGCCACGCGCCGATAAAGGGCAGGGGGCTTATTCAGTTCAGGCCCTTCTTATCGCTGAAGAGCTGGATGTTGAACTGGACCAGATAAGGGTCGATCCGGGGCCGCCAAGTCCGGTCTATTATAATACGGCTCTTGCGACCGAGGCTGTGCCTTTTCGTTCGACGGACACGTCTAACGCTGCAAATGCCATGCGCGGCGTTGCGGACGCGGCGATGAAGTTTATCGGCATGCAGATTACTGGCGGGTCGACCACGGTTCCTGATTCTTATGAGAAGCTTCGGATAGCCGGGGCGATTGCGCGAGAAACCCTGAAAAAGGCTGCGTCGAAAGAGACGGGCACTCCGATTGCTGACCTGAGAACGGAGCGCGGCCATGTTATTTTGCCTGATGGTACGGAACGTTCCTATCAGAGCCTGGCAGAAGCCGCATCGGGTCTGACAGTCGTTTCAGACGTTGAGCTGCGCGATCCTGCGCAATGGCGGCTCATCGGTAAGCCCGTTCAGCGCGTGGATATCATCGCCAAGTCTACGGGTACTCAGGATTACGGCATCGACCTCAAATTCGACGATATGCTTTATGCGGCAGTCCGCAGAAATCCGCGCAATGGTGGCGGCATGGCTGGCTATGATGCCAGCACCGCAGAGACCATGCGCGGTGTGCATTCCGTTATTGATCTGGGTGATGGCATTGGCGTGATCGCCGATAATACCTGGCGCGCCTTTCAGGCGGCAGATGCCGTTGAGTGCGAATGGGAGGCTGCACCTTTCCCGGCCAATATGGATGAGCACTGGCAGGTTTTGTCGGATTCCTTCACAGAGGAAAACCTCAATAGCCGGAACCTCGATGCGGGCGATGTGGTCACCGCTTTATCTGAAGGCGATGTGCTGGAGGCCGAATACCGCGCGCCTTATCTCGCCCACTCGCCATTAGAGCCGGTCAATGCGGTGGTGAAAGTTACGGATGCCCGGGTGGATATCTGGACGGGTACGCAGGTGCCGCGCTTTGTGCAGACCAATGTGGCGGCCATTACCGGGCATGCACCAGAGGATATCCATGTGCATGTCTTGATGATGGGTGGCAGCTTCGGCCATCGTCTGGAAGATAATTACATCCACCATGCTGTGCGCCTCGCCATGACCGTCAAAGGGCGCCCGGTGAAGCTGACCTATAAGCGAGAGGAAGATTTCTCTCACGATTATCTGCGCCAGATTTCGATGGGGCGTATGCGCGGCAATGTCTCGAATGGGCAGGTCGAGAGCTATGACCTCTCCGTCACCATGCCATCCGTCACGGATTCGCAAATGGGTCGTCAGGGGCTTTCGCTTGGCAGCACTGACCCGATCATCGCGACGGGTGCCTGGGACCAACCTTATGCCATCCCGAATTATCGCGTGAGCGCCTATAAAGCGCCGCCTCTTGCGCCGCTCAGTTCATGGCGATCCGTTGGCGCCTCTACAAATGCTTTCCTGCATGAGGGTTTTCTCGATGAGTTGATCCATGCGGCGGGTGCAGATCCGCTGGAAGAGCGGCTTCGCCTCATGAATGATGAAACCTCACGGCGCGTTCTGGAAGCTGTGGGAGACATGTCGGACTGGGGAAGTGATCTTGGGCCGGGACGGGGGCGCGGCGTTGCGTTTGCACTTTCGTTCGGAACGCCAGTCGCTGAAGTTGTTGAAGTGACGGACACGCCAGCAGGTATCCAGATTGATCGTGTGTTCGTCGCTGCAGATGTCGGAAAGGTCGTGGATCCCGTCAATTTCGATAATCTTGTCAAAGGCGGCGTGGTGTTTGGGCTTGGCCACGCCATGAACTGCGAAATCACCTTCACGGACGGTATGGTCGATCAGCCGAATTTCTATGCCTTTGAAGGTATGAAATTCTACCAGTGCCCGGAAATTCTCGTGCGAGGGCTGGAGAATGGATCGCGCATTCGGGGCATTGGGGAGCCGCCGGTTCCGCCCGCCGGTCCGGCGCTTGGAAATGCTATTTTTGCGGCCACAGGCCAGCGGCTTTGTGAAATGCCATTCAGCAAATTTGTCCGGTTCGCGTGAGGGGGATGGATATGACTAAACTTTCTTTTGCCATCGCTCTGATTATCAGCCTCGCGCTTGGATTTGTCCTACATGAAGGGCTTCTGGTCATTTTTCTGTTTGGCCTGGTCGGGCTGGTTGCAGCCTTTACGGCGCGCATTGCGCCGCCCGGTGCGGAACGTGTCTATTGGCTGTTTCTGATCGCCATCGTCTTACTGATTCGAGCGAGCTTTTTCGGCGCGAGCTTTGGACGGCTTTGGTTCATCCTGCCAATCATCTTCATTGTCAGCTATTTCAGCGCCCGTCTGACGTTAAAAATTCTACGCCGATTGTAGCGAGACGCTGTGGCGATGGCTTTCATCATTTTAAGATAGTTAACTACAGCCAATTGTGTGCCTCATACTCTCGCAGTAATGTTCGTCCCAATAAGATTCCTTGGGAGGGACACATTGCAGAAATCAATCCTGGTGCCGCTTGCGCTCGCATGCGGCAGTCTCGGCCTTTCAGCCTGCACGCACGCACCTGTTTCACAAAGCGCTTCAGTTACGAGCCCGGGGTTTTCCCCGCGAGAAACAGAGCCACGACTTCCGCCGGTTGATCCGGAAAATCTGACGCCTGAGCAGGCCGAAATGCTTGCGGCGCGCGCGGATTTCAACATTTATAAAACGCTCGCTCATCATGTGGACCTTTATCACAACTGGTCCCCGCTCGGGCGCATGCTTCTGGAAAACACTGCGGTGGATTTGCGACATCGCGAAATGGCCATGCTTCGGATGGGGTGGCTCTGCCAGGCGGAGTATGAATGGGCCCAACACGCGCGTATCGCGCACGATAGCGTGGGTATGACGCCTGACGAAATTCGAGCGATTGCTGTCGGTGTTGATGCAGGCGGTTGGTCAGAGCTTGAACGCGCTGTGCTGAATATGGCCGATGAGCTTCGGTATAATGGTCGCGTATCTGACGCGACATGGCGGGTGCTGACCTCCCACTACACAGAGCCTCAGACGGTTGGCCTCGTATACACCGCGTTGCAGTATCAGCTCGTTTCCATGGCGTTGAATTCCCTTGGAATTCAGTTGGACCCAGAGCTGGAATTTCGTCTGCCGGCTGGCCTGCCAATGCCGGAGCTTGCAGGCATGGTTGAAGGCGACGGCGATTATCCGGTCCGCGTTGAGGCGCTTCGCGTGAGTGAGATGTCACCGGCAATGGTCGCTCTCGTGCCTGAACGCCTTCGCGGGGCAGAAAGCCTGCCGAACTATTACGGCGTGCTGGCGCAATTTCCTCAGTATTTATCGGCGCAGGGCGGGTTTGCCCGTTTCCTGCTTGGACAAACCGACCTCACGGCGCGAGAGCGTGAAATCCTGATACTTCGGACCGCTGCATTGACCGGCGGGGCGTATGAGTGGGCTCACCATGTTGGTCGTGCTGAAGAGGCCGGTCTGAGCGAAATGGAAATTCTGGCGCTCGGACACGAAGCCTCCGGCTCAGACTGGTCTCAAACGGAAAATCTTCTCATTGCGGCCGCAAATGATTTGCGTCGCGAAGCGTTTATCACGGACAGTGTTTATGCCGGTTTGAAGGCGAATTATTCTGATCAGCAGATCGTAGAGATGATTTATCTCGTCGGGGGCTACTCGATGTTCTCAAGCGTTATGAACACGCTTGGTACCCAGATCGAGCCGGGTTATCCGGCCTTGCGTGCGGTGAACTGATCATGCGGATTTTATGTCTTTCTGTATCAGTTCTGGCGCTAACCAGCTGTGTGGTGCCTGACGGCGATCCGGGCGCGGTATCGGCACCCATTGATAACACCGTCTATAATGGTGAGTGGCTGACATGGGGCGGCGATCCAGATTACACGCGTTACTCTCCGCTTGATCAGATCAATGCAGAGAATGCTGGCGATTTGCAGGTTGCATGGCGTTGGGATGCGCCGCCCTGGGAAACGCGCCCTGACACCAATATGAAGGCGACCCCGATTTATGTGGATGGAGTGCTGTATGCGCCTGTCGGCGTCAATCAGGTTGTCGCGCTTGATCCGGCCACGGGTGAAGAGCTCTGGATGTTTACGCCCGAGCCGCGTGTCATCCGGGGGCGTGATGAAGCGCTTACCAGTCGGGCCGTGTCCTACTGGACCGATGGCATAGAGGCGCGCCTGTTTCATAATACGCGCGACGGACGGCTGATCTCGATTGATCCGACCACCGGTGAGGTTGATCCGGACTTTGGCACGGACGGCATGATCTATCTGCGGGACAATTTACGTCCCGATGGAGAGGTGGCGCCATTCGTCGGCTCATCGTCGCCTGCAGCAATTGTTGGAGACGTTGTCGTCGCCCAGATGGTCGCTGACATTACGCCTCAGAATATGGAGGCTACGCCCGGCCATATTCGTGGTTTCGACGTTCGCACGGGTGAGCTGTTGTGGACCTTCCATACCATCCCGCAGCCCGGAGAATTCGGGCATGAGACATGGGAGAATGAGAGCTGGCGCTATACAGGCAATACCGGCGTCTGGTCTATGATCAGCGTCGATACCGAGCGAGGGCTCATCTACCTGCCGATTGAAGCGCCAAGCCATGATTTTTACGGCGGGCATCGACTGGGCGATAATCTCTTCAGCCAATCGATTGTGTGCCTCGATGGACGTACGGGTGAGCGGGTGTGGCATTTCCAGATCGTGCATCACGGTGTCTGGGACTTCGACCCGCCAGCAGCGCCCATTCTGCATGATATTGAAATCGACGGTGAAGTGATCCCGGCGGTTACCCAGTTGACCAAGCAGGGCATGAGTTTTGTGTTCAATCGGGTAACGGGTGAGCCTGTCTGGCCGATTGAGGAACGGGCTGTTCCGCAGTCTGAGGCGCCGGGCGAACGCACTTCGCCGACACAGCCGTTTCCGACTTTGCCGGAATACTATGTGCCACACGGCTATGACGAAGATAATCTTATCGACTTTACTCCAGAGCTGCGCGCTGAGGCGCTTGAGATCGCGGAACGTTATGTGCGTGGACCAATCTACACGCCTCCTACACCGATCATCGAAGGGGGAACACAGGGCACCTGGGTTGAACCAAACTATGGCGGCGGCGCGAACTGGAATGGCGCGGCTTTTGATCCTGAAACGGGGCAAATGTTTGTGCCGGTCCGAACGGGTGCCTTTGTTGCCTCTCTCGGTATGGCTGACGAGAGCCTGACAAACTGGGACTATCTGCGCATGCCAACCGGCCGTGTGCCGGGGCCGCAAGGCTTGCCGATAACCAGACCGCCTTATGCGACGGTTACGGCGACCAATATGAATACAGGTCTTCACGACTGGTCTCGTTCCATTGGCGGCGCGTCCGACTGGATAAGAAACCATCCGGCGCTTGAAGGGCTGGATCTCGATTTTGAAAATATGGGGCAGTTGGGCGCGCGCCCGGTGCCGCTCGTGACTGCTGAACTCTTGTTTCTGGCAGAGTCCGGAAATCTGTCTGGCGATCCGGGTGGTCCGATTTTCAGGGCGTATGACAAAAACACGGGCAATGTGGTGGCCGAAATTGAATTGCCTGAACGGGTGAGCGGTGGCCCGATGACCTATCAACATGAAGGCCGTCAATATATCGTCACGGCGGTCGCATCGGCGGAACATCCGTCCGAATTTGTGGCCTTGCGTCTGTTGGATGAGGGTGAAACACCAGCCTTTATTCCGGGCGAATCCGATTCCGAAACCGCAGATAGAGCAGTGCTTCATCCTGTTTTTGAGACAGAAACGCTATTGGCCGGTCAGAACGTCTTTGGTGACTATTGCGCGGCATGCCATGGCGAGAATGGCGGCGGCATTCCGAGCGGACCGCCAGCGATTACCGGCTTGAATGATGTCGCGGCGATTCGTCAGCGTGTGGTTGAGGGCGGGATTGAAATGCCCGCAATGAACGCCATTCTTACGGCAGAGGAAATCGACGACGTCTCACGCTATGTCGCGTCGGGTTTCGCCGAGCCGCTGGAATAGTCCTATCTCGTGAGGCCGAGGCGGGCTGCCTGCAGCGCGGCCTCGGCACGCGATGAAATGCCGAGCTTCATATAGATGGACTTGATATGGCTGGCGACGGTGCTTTCCGTGAGGCCGAGTACGCGAGCTGCATCGGAATTGCGTAGGCCCCGCCCGATCAGGCCCAGCACTTCGGTTTCGCGCGGAGTGAGGTTTGCAGCAGGTTCTTCCGGCTCCACAGTAGATTTGAAATGCTCCAGAATGCGCCGCGCAATGGAGGGCGACAGCGCTGGAATGCCTTGCTCGATCTGTTTGAGCTGGCGCTCGAACACGTCAGGCGGGGAATCCTTCAGAAGGTAGCCATTTGCACCGGAGGACAGCGCTGCGACGACCGATGCGTCATCTCCCATCACGGTTGCAACGACTATGGTGACATCGTTCTTGGCGGCGGCGAGCGCTTCAACGACCTTCGTGCCCGAGCCGTCTGGCAGGCCGAGGTCAACCAGTGCCAGATCGAATTCATGACCCTTCACACTGAACAATGCCTCGCGGACATTCTTTGCTTCGAAAATCTCACAGCCGGGAAAGCAGTTCAGCGTGACCTCGCATAGCCATTGCCGAGTTTCGGTGACGTCTTCGACGATGAGCGCTTTTTTCATTCAGGCCTCCCTTGGAAGAGTAGCTGTGAGTTGAACGCCCGAGGCATTCGTATCGAGTGAGAAGGTGCCGCCAAGGCCTTCAATGCGGGCTTTCATATTGCCAAGCCCGTGACCGAGCGTAACGGCATCAACGGTGAAACCTTTGCCATTGTCGCGTATCTGCAGGGTGATATTGGCTGGAACGACCTGAATCTGGACCGAAAGCTCGTTCGCGTCTGAGTGTTTGATCGCATTGCTGGCCGCTTCCCGAATGAAACTACGCAGAGCGTGAACCATGGCCGGAGGAAGGGAATCTTCCATGTCGGCTTCCAGGATCCAGCGCAGATCAATCTCATGCGGCTCCAGACGATCGGCCGTTTCGGCGCGTAAATCGGCCAATACATCATCCAGTGGAAGCGTCTGGCTTTGCGCATTGTTGATGACGTCGCGAAGGTCAGCCAGTGTTTCGCGGATCATAGTGTCTTTGCGGTCGGGCCGTGCCGAATGCAGCGCACGCATAAGCTGCGCGCCGATATTGTCGTGAATATCGCGGGCGATACGGGTGCGTTCCTCAGAAACGCCCCGGTCATAGGCATCACGGTTTTCGCCCGCCTGCTGCATCATCCGCACCAGATGCTGGGTGGTGGACACGTCTCGCGGAGAAAACAGCGCCTGACCATTATTGGGGTAACGCAGGATCAACGCATGGGCATCGCGCACCGGCGGTACATAGAGCGAAAGTCCTTCGGCATCGAGCTTTGCTGTTGGGCCGTCATTGGTCGTTTCTTCGATTTCCAGCGGTAGGAAATGTTCACGCAGCAGCGTGCTCCAGTCTTCGGCGCGTTGCACGCTGGAAGGCTGCAGGGCTGCATCCAGAATGCCTGCGAAGAGATCACTTTCCTCGCGACTGCGAGATGGCATGAACCGGCGCCAGACAAGGTCGCGCATAGGCAGATACGCCAGTGCGACAATCAGAAGAGACACGCTCAATGCCTGGCTCTGACCGATTGGCAGAAAGGCGATCAGAGCGAGATCCAGCAGGATCATAATGACCGCAGCGGACACATAGAAGGCGAGGCGATAAGCCCATGCGCCCAGCTCGAACAGGCGATAACGCATCAGGCCAACTGCGAGGCCGATATAGATTAGCAGGAAGAATGAGAAGGCATAGCTTTCTTTGATCACCGCTCCCATCAGGAATGAGTTCGGCACGGCAACCAGTGCAATGAATGCGCCGGAACCGACCACGGTGGATACACCCAGCCAAACGGCGATTGCATTCTGCCGAGGGTCTTTGCGGGTCGCCCAGATCTGCCAGATCACAGCTGCGATAATGACCAGCATTTCCATGAAGGTGATCAGATGGACGATGGGATAATTGCTGGGCGGGCCGAAGACTGAGGCAAGGGTCCAGCCGCCAAACCCAATCACGACGATCGCAATGGCATAGAGCGCACCGGGCAGGCGGTTTGGATAAATGAAGAACAGGCAGGGCATGAGAATGCCAAAGCCAGACGCCGTTAGCATATTGAGCTGCGCAGTCACGCCATAGGTTGCGTCTGAGAATGGATAGGCGAGATCAAAAATCACGGTCGTGAAACAAAAGCCCAGCGTCATCAGACCGCTCGCTGCGAACAGGGCAGCCGGGATATGCGTTGGCTTTAATGCCCAGATCCATGCGGAAATGAGATAGGCCAGAAGACCGGTCAGCAAGGCAGACCAGACTGGGCCTGAAAACTCTGCGATGCTACGCCATTGCGCAACATCCCATGTCCATCCGGAGGAAGGCTGGAATGCGATGAGTATCATCACCATGAAGCCCGCAAGTCCGGCAGCTATCAGGGCAGCCAGTCTCACATAAGGCGGGATGAAGGTGTGATTGATGGCCATAGTGTCTGTGATCTGTTGAACTTACAGACTTTTCTAGACACTAAACCCGCATTCCGCCTCCCCTTTTCAGATGAGAAGAGGCGAAAAATATCAAACAGAGGTCAAATTTCGGACGAACCTCGCCCTTCACTCCCCGGTTCAGGGGATGGTGGAAGGCCGTTGCCGTTGCAATTTTAATGAGAGGAGGCTGCAGGTGAGGGGACGCGCAGGCAGACTTCAGATCCGGAGGGGTAAATGCCCATCACTCCTCCGGGTCGCTATTCCCCAATATCATGCCATAGAGCTGGCCGGTTTACCGGTCAGCTCATGTCAGTTGATAGGGTTACTGGCCGGGGCCGGGAATGGCCGCGCATGGGTCTCCATACATGGCGCCCTGGTCGATGCAGAAAAACTCCCAGTCGCCCGCTTCTGCCGGTTTGTCGCCAACATTGTCACCCAGATATGCGATAATCTCGACATCCGGATAGCCCTGAACGGCCAGCATGCCGGGAACCAGCTCATAGCGCGCATCTTTCTCGCTGACACCGCCTGGGCGTGCACGGGTGAGAAGAACCTGAAAGTCTTCGCCACGATAAAGGCCAAGGTTAGCCAGATTGTTTTCTGTGGCCAGTTGTTCAGCATCAGAGCGATTGGTGACGAAGGCGACAAGACCGCCAGCTGTGTTTACTGCGTCCAGAAAATCAGCCACGCCCGGAACGATTGTGGCCGTTTCTTCCTGTGTCCACTCATACCAGCTCTCAGAGGTATAGCTGAGGCCCAGCATTTCGCGGCGCATCTGGTATTCAACATTGTTGATGACGGTTTCATCCACGTCGAGCGCGACAGCCCAGCTATTCTCAGGCCGGTTCGCCGCTTCTGCCAGCACATATTCGGTGGCCGCAGCAAAGATCTCTTCTGCTTCGCTGGCCCAGCTCGTGCCTTCGCCGCTCACCCATGCAACGCCCGGTGATGGCGTGAATTCAGGTTCTGAAACAGTGGCACAGGCGCTGACGCCCAGAATGAGTGCTGAAACGAGCAGGCGCATATGAATTCTCCATCCCCGGAAACCAGATTTGTGTTTCTGCCTGTGAGCCAGTTTCGTCAAGTCCGGCAGGAATTAGCGTAAATGAATGCGCCGCCCCGCAGACAGATAATTTGCAGCATTCACAATAGCGTCGGCATCGATCTGGAAATGTTTATAAAGGTCTGAAATCGTGCCGGTCTGGCCGAAATGTTCAACGCCCAGCGGCGCTGTCATATGCCCAGCGACAGACCCGATCCATGCCAGCGTTGCCGGGTGGCCATCGGTTACGGTAATCAGCGTTGCATTACGGGAAACATTACCCATCAGGCGCTCAATCTGGCTGACGGCATCAGAATGGCCTCGCGCCCTTGCACGTCGCGCGGCCGTCCAGCCTGAATTCAGCCGGTCTGCGGACGTAACGGCGAGGACGCCGATATCGCGGCGATCATTGCCGATCCGGCCCGCGGCCTCAATCGCTTCGGGTGCCACAACGCCTTGATAGGCAATGACCAGTTCACAATTGGGGCCGGGTTTGCGGAGCCAGTAAGCGCCATCCACGACACCGCGCTTGAACTCATCATCATCGCGGCTGGTCAGACCCAATTGTTCAATCGGGCGAGTAGACAAGCGTAAGTAAACCGAGCCGCCTGTCTCATCGCGCAGCCATGTACGCTCGTCCGGGTCGTTATCGCCAGAGCGCTGCAGATAGTCGAATGACCAGTCCATGATGATGGAGAGTTCATCAAGGAATGCGGGCTCAAAGGAGACCAGCCCGTCCTGGCTCATGCCAACCAACTGAGTGCCGATAGACTGGTGAGCGCCGCCTTCCGGAGCGAGCGTAATGCCAGACGGTGTGCCGACAATCATGAAACGGGCATCCTGATAACAGGCATAATTCAACGCATCGAGACCGCGATTGATAAATGGGTCATAGACTGTGCCGATAGGGATGAGGCGCTCGCCAAAATGGCTGTGGGCAAGGCCAAGCGAGCCAAGCATCAGCATGAGGTTCATCTCTGCAATGCCGAGCTCGAAATGCTGACCTTCCGGTGAGAAAGACCATTTCTGGGTGGACGGGATAGACTGCTCGCGGAAGGTGTCGCTTACGGCGCGGCGGGCAAACAGATTACGCCGATTCACCCATGGCCCGAGATTGGTCGAGACTGTTACATCAGGGGATGTGGTGACGATGCGGTCTGCAAGCTCTGATTTGCTCTTGGCGATATTGTCTAGAATCTTACCAAACCCGGCCTGTGTAGAGAGCACACGGTCATCAAGGAAAACGGGCCCGGTTGGCTCCACTTTCGGTGCGGTGAAGCGCCTTGTGCCTTTTGAAAAGAAGGGCACGTCCGCCAGAAAGGCTTTCAGGCTTTCCTCGTCTTCTACATTGGCGAGAGCGTCCCATTCTTCGCCTTTTTCAATGCCCATCACCTTCTGGAACTCAGCCATTTGAGCCGTATTCATCAGCCCGGCATGGTTGTCTTTGTGGCCTGCGAGCGGAGTCTGCCAGCCTTTAATGGTGTAAGCCAGAAAGACAGTTGGCTTATCGTCCTGAATGGCATCGAAAGCGTCTGTCAGGGTCTGAAGGCATTGGCCGCCGAGATTATTCATCAGCGTGTTCAGCTCTTCATCGGAGCGTTTATTCAGAAGCTCGGAGACTTCGCCCTGATCGCCAATATCGTCCATCAGGCGTTTGCGCCATGCGCCGCCGCCCTGGAAGGTTAGGGCGGAATAGTCTGGATTCGGGCAGTCCTGAATCCATGTCTTCAGGATTTCGCCGCCCGGCTCTTCAAAAGCTGCGCGTTGCAATACGCCATGTCGCAGAACCACCGTACGCCAGCCAAAGGCTTTGAAAATGGCCTCGATTTTTTCCCACAAACCTTCGCGGACAACGCCATCAAGGCTCTGGCGGTTATAGTCGATCACCCACCATGTATTGCGCAAGTCGTGCTTCCAGCCTTCCTGAAGGCATTCATAGACATTGCCCTCATCAAGCTCGGCATCGCCAACCAGCGCGACCATTCGGCCAAGCGGGCGGTCCTTTGCCCATGATTTTTCAGCCAGATAGTCCTGCACGAGTGAAGAAAAGGCCGTGGCCGCAACGCCAAGGCCGACCGAGCCGGTGGAAAAGTCGACATCATCAATGTCTTTTGTCCGGCTTGGGTAAGATTGCGTGCCGCCCCAGCCTCGAAAGTTCTCCAGCTTTTCACGGGTCTGATTGCCCATAATATACTGCATGGCATGAAAGACGGGAGAGGCGTGGGGCTTCACCGCGACGCGGTCTTCCGGGCGCAACGTATGGTAATAGAGCGCAGTCATGATGGAGACCATGCTCGCGCAGCTTGCCTGGTGCCCGCCCACCTTCACATCGCCGTCTTCTTTGGCCCGCAAATGGTTGGCATTGTGAACCATCCATGCAGAGAGCCAGAGCAGGCGCTGTTCAAGGGTTTTCAGGTGCTGGGTCATTCGGCGTTTCCTCGTATGCGGCTCGTTTGATGGTCGCGAGAGGATAAATACTACAAATCAGGCATTATCAAAGGAAGATATGCCTAGATTTTCGTATGGGCCGTAAACCTGTCTCGATAAATTCATCGAGACAGGGTGAAAGTTTTGTCAGGGGTGCTTAAGGGCTGAACTCAGCTCTTTGCAGAATAGCTTTCCAGCGCTTCGATTTTGGCTTTATCGCCAATGAAAACCGGAACTTTCTGGTGCAGCTTGTCGACTGGCATTTTCAGAAGAGACATTTCACCATTGGTAGACGAACCGCCGAGTGCGTGGATCAGGAAGGCCATAGGAATGGCTTCATAGACGAGACGCAGCTTGCCGGTCTCATAGCCTTTGAAACTGGCGCCCGGATACGCAAACAGGCCGCCTTGCAGCACCATGCGTTTCATGTCGGACACCATGCTGGCGAACCAGCGCATATTGTATGGCTTTTTGCCGTCCGTCGCTTCGACACAATCAGACACATATTTCTGAAGCCAAGTCGGCCAGACTTTCTGCATCTGACCATTAATGGCCAGAATGTCCGCAGAAGGCATGCCGCCTTCGATTTCGATAAGGGTCCATTCGCCAGACGCATCGTCGAACTGGCCTTTATAGGAGGTAGCCCCGTCGGCGAAATAAACCTCCAGGTTCATGCCGAAGACGAAGAAGCCGCCAGAGATGATGTTGCCTCCATGGAAGTCTTTTGCTTCTTCTGCATCCTTCCAGACACCGAAAATCGCGCCGGATGGAATACCGATCAGTGCAGATTTAGAGCCGTCCAGTGGATCGAGCGCGACGCTATATGGGCCGTCTGAAGTTTTCACCATGTCCGGGCGTTCTTCGGAAACAACATAACGGACAAACGGGTCTTTGCTGAGCGTTTCGAAAAAGGCTTCATCGGCGATGACGTCCAGTTCGATCTGGTCATCGCCTGACTCGTTAGAGGAGGTCGCGAATTTCAGGCCTTCGCCTTTCTTCAAGACGCCGTAAATTTTCTCTGCGGCCGCAAACAGCGCAGAGTAAACGCCATCCATGTTTTCCAGCTGACTTTTGAAATTCAACGACATGCTCCAAAGACCCCCACGATCTGACTAATACTGTGAGTGTCCTAACTCATGGGGATTCTGCCGCAAGTCTGGAAAAGCCTTCAGCACAAAAAATTCGCACACTGCTACCTCAGGTGACAGGAATTCGAGATTTCGGGGGGCGTATGCGCAAAGTATGCAGTTTTGCAGTGGAGAGCCATCACCTGCGACTTTGACGACCTTGCGCCTGATCAATTGAGTGTTACCTCTGGTGAAAGTTTTGTTATCGCGACCGTGAACGAATGACCTCTGAAACCCGTATTGAGTGCCCTTTTAAGATTGGCGACACCCCGCTGAAAAAGCTGCTGATCCGGGTTGGTGGCATTGAGCACGAATTATCTATCAAAGAAGAGCGCCTTAACGAGTTCGGCTCGGTGAAAGATCGTGTCGCCTGGTATGTACTTTCCCGGTCTATGCCGAGTGAAGACTGGAAGGGCAGTGTCGTCGACGCGTCTTCGGGTAATTATGGCTATGCGCTCTCCCGCATTGGTGAACGTCTCGGTCTTGGTGTGACGATTGTGTCTTCGCCGTCCATTAGCAGCTTCAATGCAGATGGTATTCGCAATGCGGGTGCAAACCTCGTGATTGCTGAAGCCCAGCCCGGCGAATCCTCCAATGGCGCGCGTATGCGTGTGGCGGGTGAAATTTCACAGAAAGAGGGTAGCCTCTTCCTTGATCAGTACAATAATTCGCTGAACCCGGAGAGCCATGAGCGCTGGACTGCGCCAGAAGTTTTTGCGCAGGCCGAGTTTGATGCCTGCTTCGTTGCAGCCTCTTCAGGCGGCACGGCGCGTGGGTTTGCAGACTATTTGTCAAAGCATGATCTGAAGACGGAGCTTCATCTCGTGGAGCCATTTTCAGCCTGCACGTTCGAGACGCCGGCAGATACGCAGGGTTCCAAGCTCTTCATTCCGGGCTATGGCAGCGGCCGTAAATCCACTTTCGCCGATGGGTCTGATGTTGAAACACCCATTCGCATCAGCGAGTCTGATGTCATTGCGGCGCAGCTCATTCTCACGGAGAAAGGGCTCGCAGATATCGGGCTTTCTAGTATTGGCGTCATGATGGGCGCTGTGAACTGGCTCATGACGCAGGACAAACCTCAGCGTGTTGTCTGTATTTGCGCGGATGGATCTGAGCGATATGCGCATGAAATTCAGAGCCGTTATGTCCCTAAAGTGGATGCCTCGGCGCTCGCCAAATCTCGCGCGAAAATCAGTGAGCGTCTTGCGCAGCTGAGACCTGCTGAAATTGTGACGCCTGAAACGGCCTGAACGACCGGTTTATCCGGCCTTCGACTAGCTTTCCATTCCTTCTGACTGATGCGGCGCACGGGGCTATGAACCGGTCAACCGCAAGGAGCCGGAAGCATGGACAATACCTCTCAGACCAGTGCCGTTCGGATGATCGATATCGTCTTCCCGAATGATGCGAACCATCATGGAACTCTGTTTGGTGGGGCCGCCCTTTCCTATATGGATAAGGCGGCGTTTCTGGCAGCGTCCCGCCATGGCCGTGTGCCTTTCGTCACGGCGTCCTCTGAGAAGATTGATTTTTCAAGACCGGCTTATATTGGCGATATGGTCCAAACCACGGGCCGCGTGGTGCGTGTCGGAAATTCTTCACTGGATGTCGAAGTCGAGCTGAAGGCCGAACAGCCCGTCACAGGCGAGCAAAGACTTTGTACACTCGGCAAATTTACGCTGGTTGCGGTGAAGGGCGAGGGCGTTCGCCTGCCGCTTCCGCCATTGGTGGAGCTTGCAGCCTCAGAGTTTGAATCGGACGCTCTGGGCATGGTGGATGTGTTGTTCCCAACGCAAACCAACCATTTCGGCACGCTTTATGGCGGCGATGCGCTTAAAATGATGGGCAAGGCAGCCTTTATCGCAGCGACAAAGCGCAGCCGCCGCAATGTTGTGATGGCCGCGTCGGACCGGATCGACTTTGTCTCGCCGATCAATCAGGGCGATATGATCGAACTATCAGCGCGCATTCTCATGACGGGACGAACATCGTTGCGCGTTGAGGTGCAACTCTGGTCTGAGGAGTTGCTGTCTGGCGCGCGTAAGCGGGCGGCCACGGGTGTGTTCACTATGGTTTGTATCGGGTCTGATGGGCGCCCTTGCCCGATTGAGCGTAGTGCTGATGAAGCGGTGCGTCCGTAAACTGCTTATCAAACGGGCGAATTGATGGGGTGAAACCGACCGGATGACGCGATTGTCAACGCGGATTTCCAAAATTGTTGACCAAAATTGACACCGGTGTCATTGCATTACGGGTAACGACCCACTAATCTCTGGACAACACTCGCAGCGATAAAAATGGCCCACTAAGAGTTGAGGCCGGACTGACGAAAAGCCCTCCAAACTCATAAAGGAAGACCGATGAAAATTGCTCTTATCAATGAAAACAGCCAGGCGGCTAAAAACAGCATCATCCACACTGCGCTGACAAATGTTGCAGAGCCTCTGGGCCATGAAGTCTTCAACTACGGTATGTACACCGCTGAAGACGACGCACAGATCACATACCCAATGGTTGGTCTGCTGACGGCGATCCTTCTGAATTCTAAAGCGGTTGATTTCGTTGTCACCGGTTGTGGCACGGGTACGGGCTCCATGCTGGCAGCCAACGCAATGCCGGGCGTTTTCTGCGGTCTGATCATCGACCCGACAGATGCTTTCCTCTTCTCTCAGATCAATGCTGGTAACGCGATGGCTATGCCTTACGCGAAAGGCTTTGGCTGGGCAGCTGAGCTGAACCTTGAAGATTGCTTCCGCAAAATCCTCGAAAACAAGCCGGGCGAAGGTTACCCGAAAGAGCGCGCTGCGATCATGGCTAAGAACCGCAGCGTCATTTCTGACCTTAAAGCAGCAAGCTGCAAAGACATGCTGACAGTTCTGAAAGACGTTGATCAGGAGCTTTTGAAGTCTGCGATTTCTGGCGAGAAGTTCTCTGAGCTCTTCTTCGCAAACTCTCAGGACGAAGAAATCAACGCTTACCTGAAAGGCGTTCTGGCTGAGACGGTTCCTGCATAAGCCGGACTGATCGTCACTAAAACAAAAGGGGAAGAGCCCGTGCTCTTCCCCTTTTTTGTGTTTAGCGGAGTGGCTGAGGCCTAGCCCTCAATCTCGGTGATCATATCGACGCGTGTGCCGTGGCGGCCGCCTTCGAATTCGGCTTCCAGAAACGCATCAACAATATCAAGCGCCAGCCCTTCACCGATAACACGCGCGCCCATGGACAGCATATTAGCATTGTTGTGCTGGCGGATCATGCGCGCAGAGAATGTGTCTGAACAGACACCGCAGCGAATGCCTTTGACCTTATTGGCCGCCATCATAATGCCCTGACCAGTACCGCAGACCAGAATGCCCAGATCAGCTTCGCCTGATGCAACTTTGCGGGCTGCGGCTTCACCATGTTTTGGGTAATGCGTGCTCTCATTGGTCATCGGGCCGATATCTTCGACCTCAAAGCCTTTTGACGCGACATGGGCCGCAATGTTCTTGCGTAGTTCAATGTCGGCATGGTCGCTGGAGATTACGATGCGTGTCATGATGGAGGCTCCTTCTGCACGCTCAATCGCCTGTATGTGAGGTGAGTTCAAGTGTGAACTCACCAAATACCGACGACTTCAGCTGAACTCTTCATTCAGCTGAGCGCATATGAGTTTCAGACATCTGTCCGCCTCGGGAATGCGCCCGGCGAAAGAGGCGCAGCCATGAATGGTCCGCTGGGCAATTATCACCTCAGACCTGATGCCGTTCTGGCTCAATAGCTCCGCATAGGCCTGACCTTCATCATGAAGAGGGTCGAATTCCGGCAGCAAATGCCAGGTTGGTGGTGTTTTGGAAAAGTCTGTCTCCAGCAATGGTGTCATAAGGCTGGAGGTCGGTTCTGTGGAACGCCCGCAATACTGCATGCCCGCGCCAATGATGGCGGGTTCGGTCAGGAAGTGCTTGCCCTTGCCATAGGCTTTGCGCGACGGATAGCTCGCATCCGGGCGCAGGTCGATGACAGGATAAAACAGGACTTGCGCGCCAATCTCGACACCCTCTGGCGGATGGTTTGAGAGAACCGCTGTCAGATTTCCACCGGCTGAGTCGCCCATCAGTATGAGCTTGGTTTTAAAACGTTCGCTTGCCCAGACGAGCAGCTCTGACAGCGCGTTAAGCGCTGCTGGCGCCTCTTCTTCGGGTGCCTGCGGGAAGTCCGGTACAAGTACCCGCATATTGAGTTCAACGCTGAGCCATCGCGCCAGAGGCGCATAGGCGAGCGCGGTGCCAAGCGACCAGCCGCCACCATGAATGAAGACGAGACTTGGTCGCTCCGCATCCGGGGTAAGAGGCTCAACGATCAGGCATCGACGCTCATTGCCGAGCGCCTTCAGACTGACCCAGCTTTCCTCTGTCGGTTTCAGGCTGGGTGCAGGCCAGGCCGCAAAAACCCGGTCATAGGCGGCCCGAATATCTGAGAGTTCAAAACCCGGTACGTTCAGTTCCTTCACCTCAGAAAGATCTTTCAGAATGGCTTTTGTAGATGGGTCAGGTGATGGCACGGTCACGCTCCCTAGTAGACGACTGATGCGGTGAGGGTGAAAGTGCGCGGCGCGCCGTAATAGCCAAGCTGGTAGCCAAGGCTGTCCGACAGGTCGAAGCCCTGCGTACGATACGCCTCGTCGGACAGGTTTCGTCCGGAAAGGGTGAGGGCGTATTTGCCGTCTTCGAACTCCAGCCGGGCAGACGCATCATAGAGCGTACATGCGTCCTGATGCAGCACCTCACTGGAACTGACAGTCGGATAGACATCACCGCGATAGGACGCTGCGCCGGACAGGATCAGATCAATATTGCCGGAAAGTTCTGTGCTGTACTGCGCGGCCAGACGGCCGGTCCAGTCTGGTGCATTTGCCGGTGTCAGCTGGTCTGAAACATCCTGTCCGTTCTCGCCGATGAACGTGTCATATTCCGCATCAAGATAGCCAACAGCGTAATCAAAACGAAGTTCATTCGTCGCCTGCCAGCTGCCCTCAACCTCAAATCCTGCGATTTGTGCCTCTGCGGCATTGGTGAAAATGGCGGCGAAGGCTCCGTCCTGTTCAGTGAAACTGGAGACTTGCAGGTCTTCATATTCATTCAGGAACACGGCTGCGCTGAGCGAAACAGTGTTGTCGAAGAAGTCACCTTTCAGGCCAGCCTCATAAGCGGTGAGGATTTCGGCATCGAAAGGCTGCGCTTCAGCGCCTGAATTGGATCGCCCGTCAAATCCGCCACTTTTGAAACCCCGCGAGTAAGACGCATAGGTGGTTACGTCGTCTGTCAGGTCATAGCTGATAGAGAATTTAGGAGACGTGTTGGAGAAGGTCTCCGATACGTCGAGATCGGTTACACGCGCGCCCTGGCCAAGTTCAGGGACCATTGGTGTTGCGGCGTCGAAGAATTCCTGAATGCGTGCAAAGTCTTTTTCTTCTTCGGTGAAGCGAATGCCTGCGCTGATGCTCAGTCGGTCTGTAAGGTCAAACGTAGCATCTGCATAAGCGGCATAGGCTGTCGTCGTCTGGTCATTCAGAGAGTTTGAGACAAAGGCGATATCCGGGCCAAAAACGCCGGACTCTGTGACGTCTTCTTCCTGAAAATAGTAGAGGCCTGACACGACTGACCAGTTATCTGAGTCATAGTTCAGCTGTAATTCCTGACTGAACTGGTTTTGCTCTTCAAAGACGAACACACCAAAGAAGGATGCGCCTGTCGCATCAAGGTCCAGATTGGCGTCATAAGACATTTCGCGATAGGCGGTTGTGGAGCGCAGCTGCCAGTCATCGGCAAAATTCCAAGTAGCCCGCCCGGAAACGCCATAAACGCTAAGATCGTTCAGGCCATTGAAATTCGCATCAATTTCAAAAGGGTCTTCATTCGGGGGGAAGAGTCCGAATACAGAAGTTTCGCGGGCGGGTGTTCTGGAGGTGTCTGGCGTGTCGGATGAGCCATCCACAGTGAACAGAAACTCGAAATCATCAGTGATGTTGGCGAGCAGAGAGCCGCGCCATGCAAAGGTATTGCGGTCACCATCGCTATCGCCATCTACGGAGTTCTCGGCATATCCATCGCGATTCATATACGCGATTGCGGCTTTACCCAGCAGACGGTCGCCAGCGATCGGCCCTGAAACGCCGAGGCTCAGATCTGTCTGATTGTAAGAGCCAAGACTCGCGGATGCACGCAGCTCCGGATCCACAGTTGGTTCACGGGAAACAAATTTGATCGCGCCACCAATGGTGTTCCGGCCATAAAGCGTACCTTGCGGGCCACGCAGGACCTCAATGCGTTCAACGTCAAATACATCAAGGAAGGAGCCCTGCGCCCGGCCCAGATAAACGTCATCCAGATAGATACCTACTCCGGGATCAGCAAAGGCAAGACTGTCTAGCTGACCGACCCCCCGGATATAGGCGACCGTGTTTTGTGCGTCCCCTTCGTGCAGCACAACGTTTGGAATACTGGACTGAACGTCACCGATTTCAGTGGCGTTGAATGTTGCGAGCGCGTCGCCGCCAATGGCGGTCACAGAGCCCGGAACATCTTTGAGAGATTCTTCGCGGCGACGGGCTGTAACCACAACCGTGGTCAGCGCGCGCGTTGCTTCTGGTTCTTCAGACGGATTCTCTGCCTGTGCATTTGCCGGCATGAAGAATGAGAGCGCGCAGACAGATGCGCCTGCAAGCCCGAGCGAGCGGATGGTTTTGTTGAGAGCCAACTTTGCTTCCTCCAATTTTATATTTTGGAGCATGGTGAAGCAGGGCGCTGATTTTAAAAGCGTTTTGTTTTCAGCAAATATGTCCGCAAATTCTGCGTATATTTACCGCCCGGCTGGGGGGAGTTTTTCCATCACCCGTGCGAGTGTGCGCTGAAGGTGGCCAACGACCATGGTTTCGAGCTCCGGCGTTGGAATAACGACGGTTGCGCGGCCATCTTTGGCGTCTTTTACCTTTTTGAGATAGCCGTCATCGACGGCTTTTTTGATGCGTTCTTCCCGGGTGCGGTTTGACCCGGAGCGCATGGAATGCGCCAATTGGCTCACCGTCAGCGGGTTGCCAGCCCAGTGTGCCCGCACGCAGCCGACCAGCATGTACCAGAATTCCTGCGTGAAATACGCAGACTGACTGCCGAACACCTCGTCCCAGTCCCGCGCATAGAATTCTAGCGCATCCATCCAGTCGATGAGGGGCTGGCGATCATCCATTAAACGAGAACCTTCACTGGTTTTTGCGTAGGCCGGACACCATACAACCGAGTTCAATGTTCGGGGAAGTGCCTTAGACGGGTAGCCCTATTCCCACTCGATGATGAAAGAACTGAAATTATAGTTTTGAATCA
>CENJ01005943.1_pt1 | contig 39381 bp, 39 predicted proteins | sample 356161 | NCBI WGS metagenome assembly CENJ01 (sample SAMEA2619531, study PRJEB7988) | marine metagenome | biome: marine biome (ENVO:00000447); feature: surface water layer (ENVO:00002042); material: "saline water (ENVO:00002010), including plankton (ENVO:xxxxxxxx)" | depth 5 m | reverse complement strand
AAAAAAAAAATTTTTTTGTTGCTTAGGTATTTTGTTTTAATTAAAAGGGATCATTCATGAAAAGTTCATCTGCATTACAAATTAACGAAGACATCAAAAAAAATTGGGAAGGTGTTCAGCAAAAACTGAAAGATACTTACGGTTTGGATGTGTACAAGAGCTGGATACAAAATGTTGAAGCCAAAGGAATTGATTTTTCTTCTTTAATTTTAGTCGTTAAAACAAGATTTGTCAGAGACTGGATTGTTTCTCATTATGCAGATAAAATTTTAGATCATTATCAAAAACTTGATAACTCAGTATCTAGAATTCAATTTGAAATTAATGAAATTTTCGATGAAAAAAGGTCTACAAATATTTTAGATTTTGGATCTGGCACCAAGGTAATTGATTTAAAGGATACAAACTATGGAATTAATAGAATAGATCCAAGATTAAACTTCGAAACTTTTATAACAGGTGAAAGTAATCAATTAGCTTTTTCAGCCGCAAAAAGAGTTACAGAAAGTCTTGGTCATTATAATCCTTTATACATCTATGGTGGTGTTGGACTAGGCAAGACACATATTTTAAACGCTATTGGCAATCAACTTAAACAAATGGATAAAAAAGTAATCTATCTTTCAGCTGAAAGATTTATGTATCAATTTGTAAAATCAATTAAAAATAAAGACACACATAAATTCAAAGAAATTTTCAGAAACGCTGATGTGCTTATATTAGATGATATCCAGTTCATTAGCGGCAAAGAAGTAACTCAAGAAGAATTTTTCTATACATTTAATAGTTTATTAGAAAATCAGTCTCAAGTTGTGATTTCATGTGACAGGTCACCAAATGAACTAGATCGCATTCAAGACAGAATAAAATCAAGATTATCAGGAGGTCTGGTTGTAGATGTGCAACCGCCGGATATAGGTTTGAGGTTAGAAATCTTAAAAAAGAGATGTTTGGCTGAAAAAAATCATTTCGGTAATGAGATACTAATAAATGATGAAATATTATCCTTTATATCAAATGAATTTAAATCAAGCATAAGAGATATGCTTGGCGTATTAAATAGAGTTATAGCATCAGCCAGAATTCAAAACAAAACACCAACCTTACAAGATGCAAAACTTATTCTGAAAGATCTTCTTAACAACATGCAATCAGTGATTAGTATTGAGGATATTCAAAAAATTGTTGTCGCTTATTATAATCTATCAATGAATGATTTTTTATCCGCTAGAAGATCAAGGCATATTGCGAGACCAAGACAAATAGCGATGTATTTATCAAAAAAATTAACGACAAAATCATTGCCTGAAATAGGCAGAAAATTCACTGGTAGGGACCATACTACTGTAATACATGCAATAAAAAAAATAGAAGAATTGATGTCAAAAGATCGTCAATTCGAGCATGAAGTACAAAGTATTACAGACAGAATAATCAAGAGATAAAATGGAATTTAAAATTGACAGAGATGTTTTATTAAAATCTCTGGCACATGTGCAAGGTGTTGTTGAAAAGAAAAATACGTTACCAATTTTGGGTAATGTTCTGATAGAAGCTCATGATGGATTTTTAAAGTTAACAGCGACAGATTTAGATATTATTATTACGGAAAAGCTTACGTGTCAGACGATAAAAGAAGGATCAACAACAACAACGGCACAGGTAATATATGACATCGTAAGAAAACTAAAAACCGGATCCTCACTACATTTGTCATTAAAAGAAAACAATAGATTAAAATTAATATCTGGTAAATCTGACTTTAATTTAACTTGCATATCTCCTGACGAGTTTCCAATATTAGAAGATAATATGGATGAACAGTATTTAGAGATACCATCTTTTGAATTTTTAAAAATAATAAATAAAACAAAATTCTCTATCTCTAATGATGAGACAAGACATTATTTAAATGGAGTTTATTTAGATAAAAAGGATGGTGAAAACAAATTAATTGCGGTTGCAACAGACGGACATAGACTTAGTAAGTCAGCTACAGAAATAAAGGGCGCAGACAATTTTCAATCAGTAATCTTGCCTAAAAAAACTGTATTTGAATTACTTACAATAATTGATGAAGATTCTATAAATCTTAAAATTTTATCTACAAAATCTAAGATTAAATTTTTGTACAAAGACATTGTTTTAATCTCAAAGGTGATCGATGGAAAATTTCCAGATTATGATAAAGTTATACCAAAAGATGAACGTATAGCCGCAAAATCTAACGTTGAAGAATTTGTAAGCGCTTTAGATCGACTGAAATCGTTATCTTCAGATAGAAAAGGAGTAATCAAAATATCTTTGGATAAAGGATTGATGAAGTTTTTAATAAATGATGCTATTTCTGGAGATGGTATCGAAGAAGTACAAACTCAATATCAAGGGGAGCATTTAGAGATTGGTTTCAATTCGACATATTTAATCGATGTTGCAAATGTTTTGGAGAGTAAAGACATTGTCCTAATGTTAAAAGATACAACTTCACCTATTCAAGTCAAAGATGAAAGCGATTCCCTTAGTACTTACATTGTTATGCCAATGCGTGTAATTTAATAAGTATTTAATGGCAAGTGTAATAAAAATAAATATCAAAAATTTTAAATCTCATAAACAATACAATTTAGAAATTAGTAAAGATTATCAGCACGTAATTATTTATGGAGGCAATGGCGTTGGAAAGACTAATTTAATAGAGAGTTTGTCTTTTTTTTCTAATTCAAAAGGATTAAGAGGCGATACTTTAGATAAGTTGTTACCCGAACAAGAAACAAATATTATTGATACAAACGTACAAGCAAAAATCTTATCGAATTCTAATCAATTTAATTTTTCCTTTAAAATAATTAAAGATCAAGAAAGTTTAAAAAAAACCTTTTTTTTAGAAGAAAAGAAAATATCACTTCCAAAAATAAAAGAAATTTTAAGCTTCATTTGGTTATCACCTTATATGGATAAAATTATGTATGAAGGACAATCTATAAAAAGAGATTTTATAGACAAATTAATCTCGCAGAATGAAAAAAATTTTAATTTATCAGTATCAAGTTATAAAAAAAATATAGCAGAAAGGCTACAAATTCTAAAAAATACAAAAGACGAAAAATGGCTTGACATAATAGAAAAGAGATTAGCAGAAAATATTTATGAAATTTTTTTAATGAGAAGGAATTATGCAACCAAAATAAATAAAATTATTTCCAATAAATTAAAAAATTTCAGAGAAATTAATATTAAATATAACAATGATCTATTTGATGATTTAAACGAAAAAAAAATAAAAATAGAAATTTTTTTTGAAAAATTGAAATCTAATCGTGAACTTGATGAGATTACTAAAAGGACGAATTTTGGTATAAATAAAGACAAAATTTTTTTTTTCGACAAAATCAAAAATAGAAATACAGACGCTTGTTCAACAGGAGAGCAAAAATCTTCACTATTAACTATTATTCTGGCTAATTGTTGGAAATTAAAAATAGAAAAAAAAGATTTTATTCTTTTAATAGACGAGGCTACTTCACATATTGATGATCAAAATTTCGTGAGGCTTGTGGCAGAAATTGAAAAATTTGGAACTCAAATTTGGTATACAGGAACGAGCAAGAATCTATTCCAAGCTATTGAAAATAAAGGTTTTTTTATACATTTAGAGTAATCTATACCTCCATTTTTGAGAGTAAAAATGTTATAATTAAAAGTTCGATTTAATCAAAAAAAATTAAAAAATGTCTACAGCTATTACAAAAAAAACTGAATATGGAGCAGACTCAATCAAAGTTTTAAAAGGACTTGATGCGGTTAGGAAACGTCCTGGTATGTATATTGGTGATACCGATGACGGCACTGGTCTGCACCATATGGTTTTTGAGGTCGTTGACAATGCTATAGATGAGGCTTTGGCCGGTCATTGTGATACGATTATAGTTAAAATTAATAAAGATAATTCGGTATCCGTATCTGATAATGGCAGAGGAATTCCTGTTGAAATACACAAAACAGAAAAAATTTCTGCAGCAGAAGTAATAATGACCCAATTGCATGCTGGTGGTAAATTTGATCATAAAACATATAAAGTTTCTGGTGGTTTGCATGGTGTAGGTGTGTCAGTGGTTAACGCACTTTCTGAGAGTTTGAAAGTTGATATTTTTAGAGATGGAAAAAAATATTTTGTAGAATTTGAAAATGGAATTACTAAGGCACCGTTAAAAGAAATAAGTAAGTCCGATTTAAAAGGAACTAATGTTACTTTTCTACCTTCTAGTGAAATATTTACTGATACTAAATTTAATCTTTCAATTTTAGAAAAAAGATTAAAAGAATTAGCATATTTAAATAAAGGATTGAATATACAATTAAGTGATGAAAGAAAAGAAAAAGCGAAAATTTTAAACTTTAAATTTGATGGTGGAATAAAAGAGTTTGTTAAGGATTTAAATAAATTAAAAAATAAAATTAAAAATGAAGACAGTCAATTTACACTAGAAGAGCTATTATATTTTCAGTCAAATAAAAATGATATTGATGTAGAGTGTGCGCTCTTATGGAATTCTTCTTACAATGAAAACGTTTTATGTTTTACAAATAATATCCCCCAAAAAGATGGTGGAACACATTTATTAGGTTTTAGAAATTCAATAACAAGATTAATCAATAAATATGCAAATGACTTTGGTTTGTTAAAAAAAGATAAAGTAACCATAGTTGGAGACGATGTGAGAGAGGGCTTAATTTGCGTACTGTCAGTAAAAGTTCCTGATCCAAAGTTTTCGTCACAAACAAAGGAAAAACTTGTTTCCTCAGAAGTTAGACCGGTTGTTGAAACAATAACTAATGAAAAAATTTCATTATGGTTTGATCAAAATCCTAAAATCGCAAAAATAATTATTGGCAAGATAATTCATGCAGCTGTAGCTAGAGAAGTTGCTCGTAAAGCTAGGGAGAGCGTGAGAAGAAAAAACGCTATTGATATTACTAGTCTTCCTGGAAAACTAGCTGACTGCCAATCTAATGATATTAGCAAGACAGAATTATTTATTGTTGAGGGAGATTCTGCAGGCGGATCAGCAAAGCAGGCAAGAAATAGAGAATTTCAAGCAGTATTACCCTTGAGAGGAAAAATTTTAAATACTTTTGTTGAGGCTAAAAATAATTCTGTGGATGTCAAAAAAGTTTTTTCTAAAATGTTATCTTCTAATGAAATAGTTACACTAATAAATGCTATAGGTACTGGCGTAGAGCCATTTGAATTAGAAAAATTGAGATATGGTAAAATTGTAATTATGACCGATGCTGATGTAGATGGATCTCACATAAGAACCCTTTTACTAACTTTTTTTAATAATAAACCATTTAACGAATTGATAAAAAAGGGGCATGTTTATATTGCACAACCTCCTCTTTATAAAATTAAATCAGGCAAAACAATAGATTATTTAAAAAATGAAAATGATTTGGAAAAATTAGCAATAGAAAATTCGATAAAGAAAATTGAAAGCGTTATTTTTAAAAATGATAAAAAATTTAATTACGATAAAAACTTCATTTTTCAGTCATATGAATTATACAAATTAATTAAATCCATAGACGGAGACAAAGAAATTCTAGAGCAATTATCAATTGTTGGAGCATTCACTGAGAAAGATAATATAATTTTAATAACCAAGGATAAAAATAATCAAAAAAAATTAGGTGCAATTAAAGCTGTAGCTGAAAATCTAAATCAAAATTTAGAAAAAGATGATTCAAAGTGGCAGGGATTAATTGAAAATGATAGCTTTATTTTACGAAGAGAGTTTTATCATGAATTAATTGAAAAAAGATTAGATTTTAATTTTTTATTGAATAATAAAATTCTAACCAATCTTTCTAAATTTAATAAAATTGCAAATATTTTTCAAAGTTCTTGCGTTATTAAAGAGGGAGATGCGTCCCATAAAGTCAATTCACTCATAGAATTTATTGAAATCATCATTGAAATTGGAAAGAAAAATTTATCATTGCAAAGATTTAAAGGTTTAGGTGAGATGAATCCTGATGAATTATGGGAAACAACACTAAATCCTGAAAACAATTCTTTATTAAAAGTAAATTATTCAGAATTAAATGGGGAAATTTCAGAGCCTTCTTCATCAGATGATGAAATATTTTTTACTTTAATGGGAGAGGACGTTTCAAAAAGAAAGAACTTTATTAATTCTAATGCTATAAATGTATCAAATTTAGACATTTAAGCATGTTTGTTAAAGATCGAATTAATTCAAAAGACCTGAGAATAACTTTAGAGACTCTTATTAACATAAGATGGATAGCTATATTAGGTCAGTTCTTTACAGTATCATTTGTTTATTACGGCCTTAAATTTGAATTTCCTTATTACATTGCCTTAGTATTAATTTTTCTTTCAGCAATTATAAATGCCTATTTAGAGGTTAATAAAAAAAAATTCTTAACAATTGATAATTTTGCTGCCACTGTAAGTATTTTTTATGACCTAGTTCAATTAGTGATTTTATTATTTATGACTGGAGGTTTATCAAACCCTTTTTCAATTTTAATTATAGTCCCAACCACGATTTCAGTTACTTACCTTTCAAGGGGAAGCAGTCAATTTATAGTTACTTGTTCTATTATTTTTTCCACTGTTATTGCTTTTTATCATATGCCACTCCCCTCACCGCAAAATCAAACACTAAATTTTCCAAAATACTACGACATTGGAATGTGGTTATCATTAGGTATCGGGATTATTTTCTTAGGTTATTATGCGTATCAATTAGGTAGAGACAATAGAATAAGATCTGAAGCATTAAATAAATTAGAGCAAGAACTTACAAATGAAAAGGTGGTTAATTCAGTTGGTGGTATAGCTGCCGCAGCTGTACATGAACTGGCTACCCCCCTTGCAACAATTTCACTGGTTAGTAAGGAGCTTCAAAAACAAATTTCTAAAAACAACTTAGCAAAAGATGATATTAATTTATTAATTGAGCAGTCAGCAAGGTGTAGTTCAATTTTAAAGGATATAGCAGAGAAGAAACAAGAGGATCAATTTATTGCAAAAGTTTCACCAAAAGAACTAGTTAATGAGATAGTATTTTCAGTAGATAATAAATTTAATAAAGAAATTAATATTATTAACAAATCTCTCAATGAAAGAATAAAAATGAATAAGAAAACTGAAATAAGTTATGCAATAAGAAATTTTATAGAAAACGCAATTAAATTTGCGAAAAGTCAAATTGAAATAGAAATAGATCAAAACAAAAAAAATACCAATATTACAATAAGTGATGACGGCCAAGGATTTCAAGACGATGTAATTTCAAATTTAGGTCAACCTTATTTAAAATCTGAAAAAGTTAATAAAAATGAAAAAGGAATGGGTTTAGGAGTATTTATATCGAAAAGTTTACTAGAGAGATGTAATTCAAAGGTAATGTTTCAAAATAAAAAGAATAATTCTGGAGCAATAATTAAAATTACCTGGGTTAATTCTCAAATGGCAAATTTGTAAGATAAAATTTTATAAACTAATTTTGCCGCTAAAAAATCACATGCATGCAAATGAGGATTTGGGGCTAATTCATTCACATCAGCACCTACAACATTGGAGTTTTTAAATACCGTTTTAAGTATGCGCATTGCATCAGGCCAAAATAAACCACCTGGTTCTGGTGTACCAGTTGCATGCATAAGGCTGGAATCAAATCCATCCAAGTCAAATGTTAGATACACATCTTTATTTTTTAATATTTTAGATAGTTTTTCCATACTCCACTTACGCATTTCATTTCCCCAAAAAATTTTAATTCTCTTATTATTCTTTTTAAAATAATTAAATTCTTCTTGGCATAAATTTCGAATTCCAATGGATACAATTTTAATATTTTTATTATCTAAACATCTTCTCATAGCTGCAGCATGTGAATAATAAATTCCCATGTAACCATCTCTTAAGTCTGCATGAGCATCAATTTGGACAATAGTCAAATTTGAGTATTTTTTCGCTAATGGTTTAATAATTGCAGGTGTAATAGAATGTTCACCTCCAAGGGTTAGGGGAAAGCACTTTGATTTTAAAGTTTTTTCAATAATATTTGAAAGTTGGTTTAAGCTATCATTAAGTTTTGATTTAATTTTTTCCTGTTTTAAAGTTTTAATATTAAATTTTTTATAAGGTTCTAACTTCAGCTCTTCATCAAATAATTCGACTTGGCGAGATGCTTCAATAATTTTTTTGGGACCATTTTTTGTTCCACTGCTGTAACTAACTGTTTTTTCAAGACCAAACGGAATAATATATACTTTATTTTTACTTTTGTTTTCTTTCGGCAGTCCAAGAAAACCTTTTGATGGTTTTAAAAATTTCATTTATCAAAAATTTTAGAGAAATTTTTTGCAGTCCTATCTTTCCAATATCCTCTGTGATAAGCGTCACTTGCAATCAGTGGTAAAACAGAGGTTGCTTCGGCAAAAACCATTTGTTCTTCTGCGGTATCAACTTTGCCCCAAGAGCTTGCCTCTTTTAGAGTTGAGCTACTACAAGCGCCGTCACGACTATCTGCAACGGTGATTTGTACTGCATATTTGTGCATTTCAACTTTTTTATTTAGAAGTTCAGCGCAAATTACAGTATCTTGAATAAAGTTCTTTGGAACACCACCACCTATCATCAATAATCCTGATGCGTTAGATTGGATTTTAATTTCTGTTAGTTCACGAAATTCTTTTACTGAGTCAATCGTCATGTGTTTGCCTGGATTCCTCTCTTGATGTATCACTAGACCAAAACCTGCTGAGCTATCAGTAAATGCTGGACAAAAAATAGGTACATTATGATCATAGGCTAATTCAATTAGTGAATTTTTTTTTTTAGCATTTGTCTTTAAGTATCTTCCTAATTCCTTGATAAATTCTCTCGAGGTATAGGGTCTTGGTTCAAGCGTATCAGCAATCTCACCAATGATCCTGTCGCAATTTTGTAACTCATCTTCATCGATGTAAGTATCATAAATACGATCAATATAATTTTCTCGCAAAACACCGTCATCTTGAAATTGAGAGCCCTGATAATGTTTAAAACCAAGTGCTTCAAAAAAATCCATATCAATAATTGAAGCCCCAGTTGCAACGATAGCATCAATCATATTATTTTTTACTAAGTCTGCATAAAGCTTCATGCATCCAGCTGCAGATGTTGAGCCAGCTAATGTTAAAAATATAGTACATTCTTTGTCTTTAAGCATATTATTATAAATTCTAGATGCGTTGGCAGTCTCTCTTGAAACAAAAGACATCTTGGACATGGAGTCTATTATTGGTCTGGCATCAAATGATGTAATATCAATATGTTCAACGGGTTGCTTTAAAAAGCTAGATTTGTTGTGACCCATTTTTATGCGAATAAAGTTTTAATATTTTGGTTTTCGTCAGCTTCATAAATTGACATTAAAGGTTTGTCTTGAACTTCATGAAGTTGATTAGAATAAAAACCATTAAAATTTGTTCTTAAGCTCATTCCATAAGCACCTAATTGACCAATTTCGATATAATCACCTGTATTGATATTAGAAGGAAGCATAAAAGGTCCTTTCATATAATCTAACCCATCACACGTTGGTCCATAGAAACTATAAGGCACTAATCTTTTTGATGGTGTATTTTCAACTTGAATTGCTCTTGTTGGAAAAATGAATCTAGGTGTTCCAGCATCAAATAAAGATCCATACGTACCGTCATTAATATATAAATGTTGTTTTTTCTTTAGCTCAACTCTCACAATTGTTGAACCGCTTTCGGCAACTAAAGCCCTACCTGGTTCACAAATTAGCTTGGGTGTTTTGGTCAAATTTAATTTATTTAATGCTTGAGTAATTTCTTTAAAATAATTTTGAATAGGTTGTGGATATAAATCAGGATACGTTGTAGGAAATCCACCTCCAACATTAATTATATCAGGAATAATATTAGATTTTTTTATAATGTTGCCAAGATCCTTTATCGCTTTTGAGTAGGCAATTGGATGCATACATTGTGATCCAACATGAAAACTAAAACCAAACTTTTTCGCTTTTACCTTTGTAATTTTTGATAATGAAACTGCTTCATTAATGCTTGCTCCAAATTTTTTAGATAAGTCTATTTCAGAATGTTCATTAGATGCTTGAATTCTTAAAAATAATTCAAGATCTTTTGCATTATTTGTAACCTTTAAAATTTTGTCTAATTCTTCTTTGCTATCAAATGAGTAAGCTTTGACACCATGATAAAAATAAGCTTCTTTAATACTGCTTTCTTTTTTTACAGTATGCATGAAATATATTTTAGATTCAGGTGAGAGTTTTTTTACTAATTTAATTTCTTCAATTGATGCTGTATCAAAGTTTTTGATACCATTTTTAATTAATGTTTTTACTACTGCTTCTGTAGGATTGCATTTTACTGCATAAAGCACGTCACCAGGAAAATTGTTATTAAACCAATCTGCTGATAATTTTAAACTATGTTTTCTAAAGCAATATACCGGATCTATCGGCTGTAAAGCTTTGACCAACTCGTCCACACACTGAAATTTTGCCATCTCATAAAACCTCTCGTTAGTTAACAGTCAGTCATTTTTTTTCATGAAAAAAATTCCTTAAAAAAAACAACTTAAATCGCGAAATAAAGTAATTTCAGTTTATGTAAAGAAAAAAAAACACCTGACACCGAAATGAATTATACTTTAATATCTGGATTTTTTGCTCTGCAAGAGTTGTAAAAACTGGTATGCTACATATATTAAGAGTTATGAAAAATACGGTTGGCAAGATGAATATTGAAGATTTTGCAGATAAAACCTTGCTAATTGTAGATGATGACGACCCATTCAGAAACAGATTAGGAAGAGCCATGGAGTCAAAGGGATTTAAAGTTTCTTTGGCCAAAAGTGTAGAAGAAGGCTTAATATCAGCTCGAAAATCACCTCCTGGTTTTGCTGTTGTAGATTTAAGGCTTTTGGATGGAAATGGATTGGACGTAATTGAAGAAATTCATAAACTTAAACCAGATAGTAGAGTTGTTATGTTAACGGGTTATGGAAATTTGCCTACAGCAGTATCTGCAGTTAAAGCAGGGGCAATTGATTATTTAGCTAAACCAGCCGATGCAGAGGATGTAGAGGCAGCATTGTTAGCTGAACCAAATAGTAAAGCTCAGCCACCAGAAAATCCTATGTCAGCCGACAGAGTAAAATGGGAGCATATTCAACGTGTGTTCGAACTTTGCAACAGAAATGTGTCCGAAACTGCAAGACGTTTAAAAATGCACAGAAGAACTCTTCAAAGAATTTTATCCAAAAGATCACCTAAATAGTTCTAAAGTATTTTGAAAAGATATTACAATTTTTTTTCGGTCCATTAATTTTTGTACGAATTGTAAAGTGATTTCTAGATAGCACATTTAAAGACGAAATATAGAAATCCTTGCCACAAAAATATATAGATGGTTTGAAATTTTTTTTGTTAAATTTTTGGTATATTTTATTTTTATTGATACCCAGGCTAAAGTGAAAAAAAATATTATCTCTATTTTCTGACACTTTATAAATTTGAAAGCCAGTGATATCTTTTTTATTTAAATTTGTTTTTATATTTTCAACAAATTCAAAGTTTTTATTTTTTTTTTTAATTAATAAAGATCCTTCAGAGTAAGTATTTTTATTAATATACTTTTTTATTTTCCAGTTACCTTCTAAAGAATTAAAAAGAGTCAGAAAAATCTATAACGTGAAAACTTATGCACTAAGATTGTAAGTAGTGAAACTTTGAAAATTTCACCTAATAAAAATGGGTAAAAACCAAGTTCTAAAATTGGTTTATTCCAACCAACAATTGTTCCAAGCCAAATTAAACCGATTAAATAAGTTGGTAATAAAGAGATAATTAATTTTAAAAAAGTTATTAGAAAATTTTTATTATCAATAAAGTAATTTTTTTTTGAAAAAAATATTCCAGCTAAAAGCGCTGAAAAAGCAAATCCAAAAATATATCCTCCTGTTGGACCAAATAAATAGGCGATCCCTATCCCTTTAGCTGGGGTTCCTGAAAATACTGGAAGACCTAAAGCACCTTCAAGAATATAAAAAGATAAAGCTATAAATCCATATCTTGCACCAAGAGCAACACCCGTGAACAGAACTACAAAAGTTTGCATTGTCATAGGCACCGGATAAAAAGGTACACTTATTTTTGAACTTAGTGCTAATAAAATAGTAAAAAGAAAAGCAATTAAAACTTTATATGAATCACTGTGAATTTTTTTTTTAGTTAGTATGTTCATTTTCTTTATTTGTTAGATCTATAAATACTTCTTCTAAATCAGAATTGTTTTTTAGCAGTTCTTGCGTTGAATTTAAAGCTACTAATTTACCCCTATCTATTATTGCAATACGATCACAAATATCAGAAGCTTCTTTAAGATAATGTGTAGTGTAAATAATAGTTACCCCTTGCCTATTTAGCTCGCGTACAGCTTCAAGTAACTTTCTTCTTAAGTCAACATCAACTCCAGCAGTAGGCTCATCCAGTATTAAAATTGGTGGTTGGTGAACCATAGCTTTAGCTACCAATAGCCTTCTTTTCATTCCGCCGGATAAGTTTCTTGTGTATGCGTTCGCCTTATCAGATAAGTTTGTTAATTCTAAAATTTGATCAGTAATCCTGTCTTGTACCTTAACACCATACAAACCAGCTTGAATTTCTAAAATTTTTTTTGGAGAAAAAAAAGGATCAACATTTATTTCTTGAGGAACGATTCCTAAAGAGGCTCTAACTTGTCTTGGGTTTTTATCTAAATCAAATCCCCAAACATTTATAAAACCATTCGTTTTGTTTACAGTGCCAGCAAGTATGTTAATAAAAGTAGATTTGCCTGCTCCATTTGGCCCAAGCAATCCAAAAATTTCTCCAGTTTTTACTTCTAAAGAAATATTTTTTAATGCCTCAACATGCTTATTATCTTGCTGGTAAATTTTATTCACATTTTCAACTTTTAAGGCAATTGAACTATTCATGATGGTCAGCTTGTAATAACATTAAAAAATACAATTTATATAAAAAACTTATGTCTAAAGAAAAACATTTATTTTTAATTGATGGATCAGGTTACATTTTTAGAGCTTACTATGCTTTGCCACCACTGACGCGTAAAAGTGATGGCTTACCTGTTGGTGCAGTAAGTGGTTTTTGTAACATGCTTTACAGTTTTTTAGAAAAAGCAAAAGCTGGTAATACTATGGATACTCCCACCCATCTTGCAGTAATATTTGATAGTGCAAGAAAAAATTTTAGAAATGATATTTATAAAGATTATAAGGGTAATAGATCTGATGCACCCGAGGATTTAATTCCTCAATTTGATTACATCAGAAAAGCAGTGAAAGCTTTTAATCTGCCGTCAATAGAGATGCTCAATTATGAGGCAGATGATTTGATTGCGACATATAAAGAAAAAGCAAAAAAAAAGAAAATTAAAATCACAATTGTTTCATCAGATAAAGATTTAATGCAACTAGTTGATAAAGAAACTTTCATGTTAGATACAATGAAAGACCGACATATTGGAATTAAAGAGGTTAAAGAAAAATTCGGAGTACCACCAGAAAAAGTAATAGATGTACAATCGTTAGCTGGAGATTCTGTAGATAATATTCCTGGGGTCCCAGGTATTGGTGTAAAAACTGCAGCAGAATTAATTAATCAATTCGGTTCTTTAGACAAATTATTAAAAAAAGCAGATACAATTAAACAGCCTAAAAGAAGACAAACATTATTAGATAATAAAAAAAATGCATTAATTAGTAGAGAGCTTGTAACACTAAAATGTGATGTTCCTATAAAAGAAGAAATTGAAGATTTTATTTTAAAACCTTTAGACAAAGAAAAAATATTTAATTTTTTGGATGAGATGGAATTTTCAAAAATTAAAAAGAGAATTGAGCAAACATACGGAAAATCTGCAGATACTTTATCAAAAAAAGAAACTGCAACATCACAAAAAACACATAGAAAAAAAGAAAGTGGTTTTCATATTATTTATGATGTTCAAGAATTAGAAGATTTACTTAAGCAAGCTGACAATCAAGGTTACTTTGCTATTGATACAGAAACAAATTCTTTAAATTCACAAAAGGCAGATTTGGTGGGTATATCTTTAGCCATTAACGAAAATGAGGCTTATTATGTTCCTGTCGGTCACAAAAATAAACAAGATCTAAATTTAAAAAAACAGATAAAAATTAAGGAATTGGTAAAGGTTTTAAAACCTTATTTAGAAGATGAGACAGTAAAAAAAGTAGGTCAAAATATCAAATATGACCTTAAAATATTTTTAAAATATGGAATAGAACTGAAATCTTTTGAGGATACAATGTTACTATCCTACTCTTTAGATGCTGGAGTCAATAGACATAATTTGGATTTATTAGCTAAGACACACTTAGATCATGATAATATAAAATTTAAAGATGTTGTAGGTACGGGAAAATCCGAAGTCACGTTCGATGAAGTTTTAATTGATAATGCCTATAGATATGCATGTGAGGATGCTGATGTAACTTTAAAACTTTATAATTTCTTTAAAGATAGAATAGTTAAAGAAAAATGTTTTCAAATTTATGAAACTTTAGAAATTCCTTTGGTTAATGTTCTAGCCAGAATGGAAAATAATGGAGTAAAAATAGACCAGGCAATTTTAAAAAAACTGTCAAATAGTTTTACTGCAGATTTAAAAACGTTAGAAAAAAAGATCTATAAACTATCTGGAGAAGAGTTCAATATAGCCTCCACAAAACAGCTGGGTGATATTTTGTATGAGAAATTAAAAATTTCAGGAACAAAAAAAACTAAAAAAGGGAATTTTGCTACAAATGTAAATGTTCTTGAAGATTTAGCAAGCAAAGGACATGAATTTCCAAAATTAGTTTTGGAGTGGAGACAAAAGTCTAAATTAAAAAATACATACACAGACTCTCTCCCAGAATATATTGATAAAAACACTAAACGTATCCATACATCTTTTTTACTTGCAGCAACAAGCACTGGCCGTTTAGCATCTGCTGATCCAAATTTACAAAACATTCCAATAAAATCAAAAGAAGGTAAGCTAATCAGATCAGCTTTTGTCTGCGAAAAGGGAAACTCGATTATTTCAGCAGATTATAGCCAAATTGAAATGAGAGTTCTAGCGCATGTAGCAGATGTAAAAGAATTAAAAAAAGCATTTAAAAATAATGAGGATATTCATAACATTACAGCATCACAAATATTTGAGTGCGATATAAAAAAAATCAACGAAGATATGAGAAGAAAGGCTAAAGCCATTAATTTTGGTATTATCTATGGAATATCTTCATATGGGTTAGCTAAACAAATCTCAGTTAGTAATCCAGAGGCAGAACAATTTTTATTTTCATATTTTAAAAAATTTCCTGAGATACGAGATTACATGCAAGAGTCTCTTAAGTTTTGTAGGAAGAATGGTTTTGTTCAGACAATGTTTAATCGAAAATGTCATTTTCCAAATATTAATGATAAAAATCATACTTTAAAATCATTCCAAGAAAGAGCTGCAATTAACGCACCGATTCAAGGAGCAGCAGCAGATATAATTAGATTTGCAATGATCAACATTGATAAAAAAATATTGTCTAAAGAAATTAAGTCACGCTTATTAGCCCAAATTCATGATGAGTTGTTGCTAGAGACTAAAGATATAGATTTAAAAAAAGAAATACAAAAAATAAAAAGTGAAATGGAAAATGCAATTGATGGTGATTACAACTTTTCTGTACCTTTAATTGTTGATGTAAATAGTGCCAAAAACTGGAATGATGCACATTAATTTAGTCTAATTTTAGTCTTTTTTTGATATTATAAAGCAGTATGTCTAAAACAATTGCATTGGTAGATGACGATAGAAACATTTTAACTAGTGTTTCTATAGCATTAGAAAATGAGGGATATAAAGTTCAAACTTATGTTGATGGCGAAAGTGCATACATTGGAATAACAAGAACACCGCCAGACCTCGCTATCATTGATATTAAAATGCCAAGAATGAATGGAGAGGAACTTTTAAAAAAACTACGAAAAAAAACAAACCTTCCAGTTATTTTTTTAACTTCTAAAGATGAAGAGGTAGATGAATTATTAGGTCTGAAGTTAGGCGCAGATGATTATGTAAAAAAATCTGGTGGATTTTCAATAAATGTTTTGATTGAAAGAGTAAAAGTTCAATTTAGAAAAAAAGACCAGGTAACTCTTGATAGTAAGAATATTATTAAACAAGGAAAATTGATGCTTGATCCAGAGCAATTAGAATGCACTTGGGGTGATCAAAATTTGCCTGATAAATTGACAACGACAGAATTTCAAATTGTATATGAACTTGCCAAAAGACCTGGAGTCATTAAAGAAAGATCTCATTTAATGACAATTGCTTATAAAGAAAATAATGACATTGAAGATAGAACTATTGATAGTCATGTAAAGAGAATAAGAAAAAAATTTAAAAAAGTTGATAAAGAATTTTCAGCTATTGAAACTCGTTATGGAAGTGGATATCGTTGGAATGCTAACCCGTAATGATAACCAATTTATTATCGACTAGATCTTTATTAAAACAATTTCTTACCTTTAATTTTTTTGTATTTTTAGTTTTAGGCTTTTTTACTTTTGTTTACCTTTTGGCAATCGAGCCTGAATTAATTAATCGAAAAAGTCAAAAACATCAAAATATAATAGAAAATATAAATATAAATTTAAGAAATCAAAATATTGACTCAGATGAAAACACGTTAAAAAATTTTTTATTTAGATCAAAATTCATACTTGATGAAATTGATCAAATTAGATTTTTTAAAATGAACAAAGATATTTTAGTCGATAGTTCAATTATTGATATAGATCGTACTTCTTTATTTGTTACAGAGAGAATTGAAGCACTCGGTATTAATGAAAAACTAAAGCAACAAGAAAATAATAAGAATTTCAATATCGTATCTGAAGTTAAATATAGTTTTTTAGATGAAGTTAATTCAAATGTTGATCAGAAGTTTTTTATTTCTTCTGAAAGTATAAAGAATAATTTAGTCATTCATACAAGCTCAATTCTTGAGTTGGTTGATAATAATATCATTATAACCGTCAGTGAGATATCGAATGAAATAAGTCTTGCTGTACAAGAGAGAAAAAATTTTGTTTTAAGATCGGCATTGATAGCAGCAATAGTGATTATGATTTTTTCTCTATTTTTGAATAATTATATAATTAAACCTATTAGATCTTTAAATTCTTTTGCAAAAAAGATTTCTTACGATAACCCAAAAAGTAATGAAAATTTAAAAGTGGAATTTGATAAGCGCGATGATGAAATTGGCAATTTATCAAAATCATTGACTGATATGACAAATAAACTTTATCAGCGTATTGAATTGGCAGAGAGATTTGCTTCAGATTTGACACATGAAATTAGAAATCCTTTAGCTTCATTAAAAAGTGCTTCAGATTTATTAAATCAAACAAAGGATGATAATCAAAAAATTAAACTTTTAAAAATTTTATCAAACGATGTCGAGAGAATTGAAAGGTTAATAACTGATTACTCTCAAGTTCTAAAAGATGAGGCATCTCAATCAAGAGCTATTGCAAAAAATTTTGACCTTCTCGAATTGATTGATAGCATAGTTGAAGATTTTAACTTAGATACAGTAAATCAAAAAAAGAATATCAAATTTAATTTTGATAATAGTCAAAAATTAAAAAAAGCTGTAATATTTGGTATTGAAAGTCGTATTGAGCAGGTCATAGCGAATTTATTAGATAATGCAGTATCATTTAGCCCTAATAATTCAGAAATTCTTATTAAAATAAATTTGGAAAAAAATAATTTTAAAATTTTAATTGAGGATCAGGGTCCTGGATTTGATAAAAATAATTTAGATAAGGTTTTTGAAAGGTTTTATAGTGATAGACCAAACGAACAAAAGGGGGCACATTCAGGACTGGGTTTAAATATTGTTAAAAATATAATTGATTCTCACAAAGGTTTAATAAGCGTTTATAATAAAAAAGATAACTCTGGCGCTATAGTTGACATTTTTTTGCCCTCTGTTTAATTCCTATTGATAAAAATTTCCAATACTGTTAGTTGACCGCCAATGACAGATTATAAAGTAAAAGATATTAATTTAGCTGATTTTGGAGACAAAGAAATTTCTCTAGCCGAGTCTGAGATGCCAGGTTTAATGGCCATAAGAGAAGAATATGGAAATTCAAAACCACTAAAAGGAGCAAATATTGTTGGATGTTTGCACATGACAATTCAAACAGCTGTTTTGATTGAAACTTTAGTTCATCTTGGAGCTAGTGTTAGATGGTCTTCTTGCAATATTTTTTCGACGCAAGATCATGCTGCCGCTGCAATTGCTAGAAAAGGAATACCTGTTTTTGCCTGGAAAGGTGAAACAGAGGAGGAATATTGGTGGTGTATTAAACAAACGATTGAAGGAAATAAAGATTGGAAGCCAAACATGATTTTAGATGATGGTGGAGACCTTACCGCTTTAATGCATAAAGATTATAAAGAATTATTAAAAGATATTAAGGGCGTTTCAGAAGAGACAACAACTGGTGTTAAAGAGCTAAATAAAATGGAAAAAGATGGGAATCTTTTAATTCCTGCTTTTAACGTTAATGACTCAGTAACTAAATCTAAGTTTGATAATTTATATGGATGTCGAGAGAGTTTGGTTGATTCAATACGAAGAGCAACTGATGTTATGATGTCTGGTAAAGTTGCAATAGTTGCAGGTTTTGGTGATGTTGGAAAAGGTAGTGCAGCATCTTTGCGTCAAGCTGGTGCACGAGTAATGGTCACAGAAACTGATCCAATATGCGCATTACAAGCATCAATGGAAGGTTACGAAGTTGTTTTAATGGATGAAACGATTGGTAATGCAGATATTGTTGTAACTGCAACGGGTAATAAAGATATTGTAACAGCAGATCATATGAGATCTATGAAAGATAGATCTATATTATGTAACATCGGTCATTTTGATAATGAAATTCAAGTTGATGCATTAAAAAATTATAAATGGAATGAAATTAAACCTCAGGTTCATGAAATAGAATTTCCTGACAAAAAAAGAATTATCTTATTAGCCGAAGGACGACTGGTAAATTTAGGCTGTGCTACAGGTCACCCAAGTTTTGTAATGAGTGCATCTTTTACAAACCAAGTTATGGCACAAATTGAATTATGGAATAATTCTGATAAATATGAAAAGAAAGTTTATGTTTTACCAAAACATTTGGATGAAAAAGTTGCTGAGTTACACTTGGCAAAAGTTGGAGCAAAGTTAACTAAACTTTCAAATGATCAAGCTGATTATATAGGCGTCTCTCCACAAGGTCCTTTTAAAGGTGATGCTTATAGATACTAAGCAATGAGATGTGCTTTAAAAGATTTAAAGACGCTATCTTATAAAATCTCAAAAAAAGTAAAAATAGGTCACACAATTTATTTAAAGGGGGATTTAGGTACTGGCAAAACAACTCTGTCAAAGTTAATTATTAGTGAAATTTTTAAAAAAAATAAAAAAAAGTCACCTCAAGTAACCAGCCCAACTTTTAACATAGTCCAATACTACCCGGTTAAAAATAAACTCATTATAGCTCATTACGATTTATACCGACTTAAGACTAAATTAGATCTGGAAAACATTGGTCTATTTGAGTTAGAGGACAAGGTAATAAATATTATAGAATGGCCTGAATTAATTAAGAAAAAAAATATAAATCGTATAGAAATAAGTTTAAAGCATACAAAATTAAAAAACGAACGTGACATTAAAATCAAATATTTTAGAAAAACTAAATAATGACATTTATTTGGTTGCTGGTGATGCGTCTCCAAGAAAGTTTTATCGTTTTAAAAATAAGAAAAAACAAATCTTAGTTTATTGCAAGAAGGATAAAAAAAATAATTTAGAAAATTATTCAAAGATAAATGAATTTTTAATTAGCAACAAAATTAAAGCACCCAAAACAATAAAAAAAAATATAAAAAATAATTTTATTATTATTGAAGACTTAGGGAACAATTTAGTAAAAAATGTTATTAAAAAAAATAAAGTTAATCATTTTAAAAATGTAATTGATGAGCTTGTAAAATTACAAAAAATTAAACCAAAAAAAAAATTACCTAAATATTCTATGAAATTATTACAGACAGAAATGAATTTGTTTTATAAATGGTATTTACCAGAATTTTTTTCTAAGAAGAAAATAAGAGAAATTCAAAAAACAATAAATAATTATTTTCTAAAGTTACTCAAAAAAACTATCAAATCTAATAAAGTTTTTGTTCATAGAGATTTTCATATCGAAAACTTAATTATTCATAATAGAAAAATTGGTTTTTTAGATACACAAGATGCTGTAATTGGTCATCCTGCTTATGATCTTATGTCTCTAGTAGATGATGTTAGGGTAAATATAAGTCAAAGTGATCAGTCCAAATTAATAAAATATTATTTAAAAAAAACAAAAATAAAACAAAATGATTTTCTATTCGATTTTCATATACTTTCAGTTCAAAGGCTTTTAAAAATTTTGGGTATTTTTTTAAGATTGTATCGATGTGATAATAAAGAAAAATATTTAAAATATTTACCAAGAACTTGGTCCCTTTTAAAATTAAGACTAAAGTATAATGAATTAAAAGAATTAAACTTGATATTCAAAAAATATTTTTCTAACAAAATTATTCGAAAAAAATGGAAATAAATAAAGCAATAATTTTATGTGCTGGCTATGGCAAACGTGTTTTGCCACTAACCAATACAAATCCCAAACCTTTATTAACTATTAATAATATTCCACTAATTGAATATTCAATTAAGATTTTAAAAGAACTTGGTGTAAATGAGATTGCAGTTAATGTTCATCATTTAAAACAAAAAATTTCTAGCTATATAAATAAAAATTACCCTGACATTAAAGTTTTTGAAGAAGAGGTGATTTTAGATACAGGTGGTGGATTAGTAAATGCCAAGCATTTTTTATCCGACGGTTATTTTCTTGTCCTAAATTCAGATACAGTTTGGCAAAAAAATTATATTTTAGATATGAAAACTTTAATTAAAAAAACTATACAAAAAAAATTTTTAGCAGGATTACTTTTAGCAAGAAAAGATCAGAGTTTTGACCCTAATTTAAATGCAGATTTTTCCATTGAGAATGACCTCTTAACAAATGACAAAAACTACATTTATACGGGGTTTCAGATCTTAAATTCCTCATTATTAGAAAATAAAGAGGTAAAGCCATTTTCAATAAAAAAGATATGGGACCATTTAATAGAACAGAAGAAAATTACAGGTGAAGTTTTCGAGCAGACTTTTTATCATACAACTGATTTAGAAATTTATAATAAGCTAAAAAGTAAAGATATTATTTTTTAATAATAAATTCTTTAGCACGTGCTTTATCTAAATATCTATATTCTCTAAGACCTAAATTTTGATCAAATTGAATTTGAATTGGATTTCCAGTTGGTATCTCTAATTTAACAATCATCTCATCAGAAATTTCAAAAATTTTTTTGCATAATGCGCGCAAACTATTTCCATGGGCTGAGATTAAAATATTTTCAGATTTTTTTAATAATGGTTCAATATTTTCTAAATAATAAGGCACAGTTCTATTGTAAGTATCTTTAAGAGACTCAGAATCTGGAATTAAATTTGGATCAATATCCTTGTAAATTTCAGAGTTTACAGGGTGAGCAGGGTCACTTCTATCTTGTGGAGGAGGAGGAATATCATAACTTCTTCTCCAAATCATAACTTGTTCCTGGCCGTGTTTTTTTGCAGTTTCTTCTTTATTCAGGCCTTGTAGACTTCCATAGTGCCTTTCGTTAAGTTGCCATGCTTTCGTGACGTGAGGAATATTAATCTCTGAAGATTTTAAAATTGTCTCAAAAGTTTTTATGGCTCTAGTTTGAAAAGAAGTAAAACCATAATTAAATTTAAGACCAAGTTCTTTTATAAGCAGGCCCGCTTTATCAGCTTCTTCAAGACCTTTTTTTGTAAGGTCAGCGTCGTACCAACCAGTGAATCTATTTTCTAAATTCCATTGACTTTGACCATGGCGAATTAAAATAAGATTTATCATTAAATTGTTTATTATGATAGATAATCAAAATGAGCAATTATAAACTGTTATACATTACTTGTGGATCAAAATTAGAAGCAAATAAAATTGGTAAATCTTTAGTTAAAAATAAAATGGCTGCATGCACCAATATTATTCCAAACATCCAATCCATTTTTAAATGGAATAATAAAGTTAAATCATCAAAGGAATATATTTTGATTGGAAAAACACAAAAAAAGAATATTAAAAAAATTATCAAGAGTGTTGAGAGTCAACATTCCTATGATTGTCCGTGTATACTTTTTTTCAATATCGATTCAGGAAACAACGCATTTTTAAAATGGATCTCAGACAATTCTTGAATTTTTATAAATTTTTGTTTTTAATGTGGTTTTTATTCATTTTCGTAGTGTCTATTTATCCTGGAAATTTAATAGGCTTGATTTTAAAGGGTGACCCAACTACTTATCCAGGTGGTGACAAGCTAAGTCATTTTGTTTCTTATTTTTTTTTAGGTTTATTGGCCTTTTTATCTTTTGGCAAAAATAGAAAATTTAAATCTATAGTTATATTTTTAATTTTATTTTCCTTACTAATGGAAGTATTGCATCTATATATCCCAAGCCGTTTTTATGAAAATTTAGATTTAGTCATGAACTTTTTGGGTTTAATCGTTGGATTATTTTTATTTAAATTAAAAGATTTAAAAAACTAATTTAAATTATTTTACTGTTTTAAGTTGTTTTTGTAGTTCAATTTCAACAGCATCTATTCTTTGAGTATTTCTTCCAATTAATAAGTAAATTGTAGGGATGACGTATAACGTAAAGAAAGTAGAAAAAATCATTCCTGAAAATATAACTACCCCAACAGTCAATCTGCTTGCCTCTCCAGGACCAGATCCAATAATAAGAGGAACAACTCCTGCAATTGTAGATAATGAAGTCATAAGAATTGGTCTTAGTCTTATTTTTGCAGCTTCTAAAATTGCTTTTTCAATATCTTTACCTTCTACCCTCAATTGGTTTGCAAATTCAACTATAAGAATTCCGTTTTTAGCAGCAAGACCTATCAAAATAATTAGACCTATCTGGCTATAGATATTTAATGAGCTACCAACAACAAGGAGTCCAATGATACCACCAAAGATTGCTAGTGGAACTGTTAGCATAATAGTTAGTGGATGTCTCCAGCTTTCAAATTGTGCCGCCATAGATAGATAAGCAGTTACTAATGCAAGAACAAAAATTAGATAAATACCAACGTTTGTTTTCTTATACTCTTCAGACTCTCCTTTGTAATCGATGCGAACTTCTGTAGGGAGTTTTTCTTTCACAATATTATTTAAATATTCTAGCGCTTCTCCAATAGTGTAATCGCCTACTAATCGAGCTGAAATAGTTACTGCCTTTTGTCTTTGGTACCTGCTTAAAAAAGGTGCTGCCGCACTTTCTGATATTTTTATCACATTTGATAGTGGTATTAGTTTTCTTGTAATATCTGATCTGACATAAACTTTGTTTAAATTTGATGGCTCTGTTCTGTCTTTCAAATCACCTTGTAAGACTATTGAATATTCTTTTCCATTATTTGTAAATTTTGTAACTTGCCTAGAGCCGAAAATAGTTTCAATCGTTCTTCCAATTTGTTCGATTGAAACTCCAAGATCTGCTGCTTTTTCATTATTAATTTCTACTTTTAACTCCGGTTTAGTTAATTCATAATCGTCACTTATATTTATAATTCTTCCATTTTTTCTGGCTTCTCTTTTTAAAATATTTTTCCATTCCTCAAGCTTTTCATAAGTACTTCCTAATAAAACAAATTGAATAGGCTTTTCAACGCCACCACCTCTAATTGATTGGGGCATAACGGGAAAAGCTCGCACACCTGGAACAGATGATATGATACCAAATGACTCTCTTAAAATTTGTTGTCCACTTCGTTTTCTTTTAGCCCAATCTTCTAAAAGAACTATGATAAATGCTGAATTTAACTGTTTACTTCTCTTTCCAAATCCAGGTACTCTTAATAACAATCTTCTAATTTCACCTTTTCCAACTTTTGGTAAAAATTTACTCTCGATATCTAAAGCCTTTTCAGAAGTATAATTAAATCCGGACCCTTCAGGTGCCTGGATAATAACAAAAAACACTCCTCTATCTTCCTTAGGAAGCAATTCTTTTTTGGTAAAAATAAATAAAATAATAATACTGACTAGAACTGTTCCTAAAAAAACAAATATACTCTTTTTTCTTTTGAACATGAAATGAAGTGTTTCCTCATAAAATTTTTGAAAAGTCTGCAAGTATTTTTCAAACTTTAAAATAAACCTAGGTTTTTTTTTACTCGTTTTTAAAAACTTTGATCCAATCATTGGCGACAAACTTAAAGCCACAAAACTTGAAATAATGACTGCAAATGAAAGAGTTAAAGCCATTTCAGAAAATAGTTTACCAATTAAACCTTTGATAAATACAAGAGGTAAAAATACTGATACCAAGACAACAGTAGTGGCAATGATTGCAAACGCAACTTGCTTTGAGCCGCGGTAAGCAGCAACTAATGCCGTTTCACCTTTTTCCAGTCTCCTTGAAATATTTTCACCCATAACAATGGCATCATCAACTACTATTCCAATAGCCAAAACAAGAGCCATGAGTGTAAATAAATTTAAAGTAAAACCAGCAAGATAAATTGCTAGAAAAGTTGAAATAAGCGCTACAGGTATTGCAACTGCTGGAATAATTACACCGGTTATGTTTCCTAAAAATAAATAAATAATTAATACAACCAATATAACTGCGATAAATAGAGTTTTATATACTTCGCCGATTGCTGCTTCTATATATGTTGACCTATCAAATGATACTGTAAGTGTTGAGTCTTCTGGTAAAGAGGGTTCTATTTCTTTAATCTTTTTTTTAATTGCTCTTGCCACTTCAATAGTGTTTGCAGTTGATTGCTGGTAGATACCAATACCAACAGTTTGGTTTCCATTACCTTTAAACAATGTACTAGAATTTAAAGCGCCAAATTCTAATCTAGCAATATCACCTAGTTTAATTAATGAGCCATCTCCGGCTCTTTTAAGTACAAGGTCTTTGTAATCCTGAAGTTTTTTGTAAGCTTTCTCAACTTTAATTACAAGATCTACATATTTAGACTCAATCTTGCCTGCAGGGAATTCTACGTTCTCTTTTTTCAGAATTGATTCAAGTTCTAATACAGTAATATTTCTTGCAGCCATTGCAATTGGATCTAGCCAAACTCTTAAAGAGAATTCCCTTTCACCACCTAATCTAATATTTCCAACACCAGGAACGGTTGAAAATAAATCTTTTAAATATCGATCTGCATAATCTGTAAGTTCAAGATCTGACATGCTTGGACTTTGGAAAGCAAGCCACATCGTTGTAGTCCTGGTAGCAGACGATTTGTAAATTTCTGGAGGCTCCGCGCCTTCAGGCAGATTATCAACTATTCTTGCAATTTTTTCTCTTACATCGTTTGCGGCAGTATCTAAATCAACATCTAAATCAAACTCTAAAGTAATAGATGATCGTCCGTCTTCACTTGTCGAGTCAATCGTAACAATTCCAGGCGTTCCACCAATTCGATCTTCTATCTTTTGAGTAATTTGTGTATCAATAATTGTTGCTGATGCTCCTGTATAATCAGTTCTGATATTTACTTTTGCAGAGTCAACATCTGGCAGTTCTCTTAAAGGAATTTTATTAAAAGTAACCAATCCAAAAATAACAAGCACAAGGCTCATCACTGTAGCCACGACTGGCCTTTTTATGGAAAGATCTGTCAAATACATAGAAGTTTATTTTGCTTTTTTGTTTGATTTTTTAATTATAACTTTTGCTTTATTTCTAACTTTATTAGTTCCTTCAGCTACAATTTGATCACCAGCTTTTAATCCTGATAAAACTTCAACTTTACCAAAATTTCTTAATCCAATTTTTATTTCATTTCTTTTAAGGATGTTGTTTTCTATCAAATATACAAATTTATTATTTCCTTGAATGACAAGAGATTCTTCAGGAATAGATAAGGATTTTCTATCATTATAAATAACTTTTATATTAAGAAGAATTCCAGGAATGAGCTCAAGATTTGGATTAGAAACTTCTATTTGAGCAAGGATTGATCTTGAGGTTGGATCAACTCTTGAGCTAACAGTCTTAACCTCACCTTCAAATACCTTGTCAAATGCATCTGTTGTAGCCTCAACTCTTAATCCGTTTTTAAGAATACCAACATAGTTTTCTGGTAATTTAATATCAACTTTAAGTTTTGTACTATCATCCAATGTTGCAATAATAGAGTTGCTATCACCAAGAATACCTGGGGTAATTTCTCTTTTTCCTAAACGACCCTCAAATGGAGCGATAATATCTCTATCTCTAAGTGAAGCAATAATTGTACCTTTTTTTACAAATTGTTGTTTATTAAAATCAATAGATTTAATTATATTTTCTTTTTTTATCCTTATTGAAAAAGATTTGTTTGCTATAGCGGTACCGAACGTTTCAATACTTTGAAAAAAATTAGATTCTTTGACACTATAAGTAATTACACCTGACGGTTTTCCCCTTGCTTTCTTTATTGCTTTTTCAATCTTTGAATTAATAATTGCTCGCCCAATTATAATTGAAGCTATTATAAAAAAGAAAATTGATAGAAATATAATAATTTTTTTTTGGGTCTTCATTTGGCGGTATTTATCATTTCTAATTAAAAAAGATATTAGATAAAATTATGTAAATATTATGAATTTTTTAGATTATTTTTAGTGGCCCATTCAGTCCATGATCCATCAAAAACGTTAAAATTATCGATATTATTTAGGTTTTCATAAGCAGCTCCGACAACACAAGCAGCAACCCCAGAACCACAAGAAAAAATTAAAGTATCATTTTTCATAATATTTTTTTCTTTAAAAATTTTTTCAATTTTTTCTTTATTTTTAAAACAGCCTGTTTCAGCATCAATGATAATATTAAATGGTATATTTAAACTATTTTCGATGCTTCCACTTCGCAGGTCTTTTCTAGGCTCAGGATCAGTACCATTAAATCGACCACTTGGTCTTGCATCCACTAATTTAAATTCTTTAGTTTGAGTATTTTTTTTAACATCTTCAAAGCCTTTAATTCTTGATCGATCTAATTGGGCTAAATAATTTGTTTTTATTTTTTTATTAGGTTCAGATGTTTCAATTTTTTTATTTTTAATTTTCCAAAATTTTAAACCTCCATCTAAGATTGATATTTTTTTATGTCCAAATTGTTTAAACATCCAGTACACTCTTGCAGAACTAAAAACCCCTAAAGAATCGTAGGTTATAATATGATGATCATTTGATACGCCAAGCTCACTTACCTTTTTAGAGAAGTAATCTTCTGTAGGTATCATGTGAGGAAAAGGACTTTCTTGTTCAGATATTTCATCAATATCAAAGAAGACGGCCCCTGGTATTCTTTCTTTTTTAAATTCTTCTTTTCCAGACCTTTGAGTATTAGGTAAGTGCCAACTACAATCTAAAATAATTATATTTTTGTTGCTTAAATTATTTTCCAACCAATTAACATCAACTATATTCATGATTTTTTCAAATTAGCATGATACTAGATTTTTAATGATCAGTAAAAATCAATTAGGAATAATTTACATGATTTTAAGCGTAGTTTGCTTCTCATTAATGGATATTTCTGTAAAATTAATGTCCAATTCTTATCCAATTGGACAATTAATATTTTTTAGAGGCTTTTTAGGGCTCATCCCCATCTTTTTTATTATCCCTTTTGACCGATATAAAAACCTTTTAGAAACATCTAAATTGAAATTACATATTGGTAGAGCTGTAGCCGGAACTTTTGCAATGACAAATCTTTATTTGGGTCTTAAGTTTTTGCCTATTGCTGATGCAATCACAATCAGTTTTGCAGCTCCTATATTTGCAACAATATTTTCAATAATATTTTTAAAAGAGATTGTGAGATTTTATAGATGGTTCGCAATTATTTTAGGTATAATCGGTGTGATTATTGTTTTAAAGCCCGGCACTACAATGTTTAGTTATTACTACTTTTTCCCTATCTTTTTTTGCTTAGGATTTGCAACTATTTCAATATTAATAAAAAAACTATCTAAGACAGAACCCGACTATTTAATTTCAATGTTTTTTACGATAGCATTAATTTTAACGGGTTGTATCTCATATTTTTTTGGATGGAGTGAAATAAAAACTGAAGATATCGTTTATTTGTTTGTCATTGGTATTTGTGGTTCAACAGGGAATATATTTCTAACGATGTCTATTAGAAAAGCCGATATATCTTTAGTAACTCCAGTTAAATACTTAAGTTTAATTTTTGCAATATTGTCAGGAATATTTATTTTTGGAGAAAGTATTTCTTATTTAACATTATTAGGTGCTTTCTTAATTATTATCAGTAGTGCAATAATTTTTAGGAGAGAAGCAATTAAAAAAGTCAAAACCACAATGGTAAGACAAGTTTAAATGACTAAACCAAAGTATTGGGATCAGGGAAAAAAATATCTTTCAAAAAAAGATAAGATTCTGAGTAAATTAATAAAAAAATATAAAGGGAATTTAAAGACAAGAAGGGACCCTTTTTTCTCTTTATGCAAATCTATTGTAGGTCAGCAAATATCAGTTCAGGCTGCCTCATCAGTTTGGAAAAAATTAGTAACTAAAGCTAAAAAAATTCATCCAAAAAATATTTATAAGCTTACACCAAAACAACTAGCCTCTTGCGGTCTTTCAAGACAAAAAATTTCATACTTGAAAATTTTAGCTAAAAAATTTTTAAATAAAGAGCTTGATATTAAAAAGTTAAAAAAAATGGATGATCAAGAAGCAATAAAATACCTTGTTCAAGTTAAAGGTATTGGAGTTTGGACCGCTGAAATGTTTTTATTTTTTAATCAAATGAGACCAGATATTTTCCCTGTGCAAGATATTGGATTACTCAGAGGGATATCAAATAATTATAAAATTAAATATCCACCATCACCATCTCAATTAAAAAAGTTTAAGGAAAGATGGAGTCCTTATTGCACAGTTGCAACATGGTATTTATGGAGAAGCATAGACCCTGAACCAGTTAGTTATTAAATTCTTTTGCTATTACCAAGTCTCTGTGTGTTGTCTTCTTAGCGTATGACCATGCTTCTAAATATTCTTTTGAGTCATGACACTCATTAGCTTTTTCAAAACTTGGAAATTCCCATATGACAATTCTTTCAAATCCATTTCCTTCTAACACTTTGTGATTACTTCCTCGAACTAGAGCTTTTCCTCCATATGATTGATTACAGGAGTAGCAGCTTCTCCGTATTTTTTTAAGTTATCCTGATCTTCAATTTTTTTATATAATGCAATCCAATAGCCTTTCATTTACATCTCCTTAAAATTAATTAATAACTACTTATGGATAATAAATTAATTGTTAACTGGGATGAATACAACAAAACAGTAGAGAAGTTAGCAATACAAGTTCATGACTCTGGGTTTAAGCTTGACTTATTAATTGGCATAATGAGAGGTGGAGCTCCTATCATAGATGTATTAAGTAGAATTTTTAAAATTAAATGCGCATATATGGCCGTTGAGTCTTACTCAGGAGATGAGATTGAAAATCAACAAGGTCAAATAATTTTTTCAAGAGAATTAAGTTCAACCGCCCATACTTTAGGTGGAAATATATTATTATGTGATGATCTTTCAGATACCGGGGTTACTTTAAACAAAAGTATAGAGTGGTTACAAAATTACCGTCCAATGAGAGGAAATATTAAAGAAATTCGAACAGCTGTTTTATGGAAAAAATCTCAATCGACTTTTGAACCTGATTACTGTGCCAATAGACTCAAAGATAGTCCTTGGATAGTTCAGCCTTTTGAAAAATACGAAGAAATTAGAATAGAAGATTTAAAAAATACCAGGGTTAAATAACCCTGGTATTTTATTATATTTTATAAAACGATAAAACTAGCCAAGCTTAATGCAGCAACTACCCATATCGCAGGGTTTACCGACGAAGCTTTTCCGCTTGCTAACTTTATTAACGCATAAGATAAAAAAGCAAGAGCAATTCCATGACTTATACTATAAGTTAAAGGCATAGTGATCATTGCTAGTACAGCGGGACCAGCTTCTGCAATATCATCCCAATCAATATCAGTAATATTTTTTACAAATAAAATTGATACATAAACAAGTGCAGCACCATCAATTTGTTTTGGTAAAGATGTAGCAAGAGGTTCAAAAATTAAACAAACAAGAAAAAGAGCTCCAATTACTAATGAAGTCATTCCCGTTTTTCCTCCAGCTTTTATACCAGACCCTGACTCAATATAACTTGTAACAGTTGTTGTACCCATCATTGCACCTGCAACAGTTCCAACGCTATCAGACATCATAGCTTTTTCGATATCTTTTACTTTGCCCTTTGAATCCACTTTTCCAGCAACGTTTGCAACTGATGTTAAAGTTCCAGCAGTGTCAAAAAAATCTACAAAGAATAAAGTGAAAATTACTGATATCATTCCACCAGTAAAACCGGCACTTAAATCAAAAGTCATTAAGTGTGTCATTGGCTTTATACTTCCAATTACTCCATTAAATTTTCCAAGACCAGTGACCCAAGCTATTATACTAAAAACAAGAATACCGATTATGATATTTCCTTTTACTTTAAGTTTTTCTAAAACGATCATAGCCACAAAAGCCAAACAAGCTAAAATAACAATTGGATCTTTTAAATTTCCTAATTTTACAAGAGTTACAGGATGATCAACTACAACACCCATAATTTGCAAACCAATTATTGCAAGAAAAAGTCCGATGCCCGCTCCAATACCAAGCTTTAAACTTTTAGGTATTGAATTAATTATCCAAGCTCTTAATGGCGTGAGTGATATTGCCAAGAAAACAATTCCAGCAACTAACACTGCACCAAGTGCTTGATCTGGGCTATATCCTAGAGTTTTACAAACGTAATAAGCAACGAAAGCATTTAATCCCATCCCGGGCGCAAGTCCGATTGGCCAAGTTTTTCCGTAAAAGGCCATTATAAAACAAGCTAGAGCAGAAGCTAAAATAGTAGCAGTATAGACACCACCAAAATCAAATCCACCATCCTTCAGAATTATAGGATTTAAAAACATTATATATGCCATCGTTAAAAAAGTGGTAACACCAGCAGTTATTTCTGTTCTTAAATTTGTATTATTTTTTTTAAATTCAAAATATTTTTCAAACATTATTATCCTCCAAGAACTCATATATTAGAATTTGATGCTTTTTTTAGTTTTTTAAATTTTAAATGTGGATTTTTTTGTATTCCTATTGAAAAATTTCTAGAGTAGATTGAAAAATAGATGTTATCAAAAGAAAATTTAATAAATTATTTCAAACACGGTGAAAAAAACCTTAGCGATTTTAAAATTGGCACTGAACATGAAAAATTTCTATTCGATATTAAAACAAAAAAATCAGTAGATTTTTCAGAAAAGGGCATTGTTGGAATTTTTAATATTTTAAAAGAAAATCAGTGGACAGAGATTAAAGAAAAAGAAAATATAATTGGATTAAGAAAAGGAAATTTATCAATTACACTTGAGCCCGGTTTGCAAATAGAATTATCTGGTGCACCATGTGACACGATTCATGATACCTGTAGGGAAGTTAATTTATATTTAAAAGAATTGAAGCAAGCTTGTAGTAAACTTGGAATAGGAATTATTGGAATAGGTTTTATACCAAATACTAAAATAAACGAAGTTCATAAGCTTAAAAAAAAACGATACTCCATTATGAGAGACTATATGCCAAAAGTTGGTACGCTTGGCTTGGACATGATGCATAGAACAGCAGCTACACAGGTGAATTTTGATTTTTCATCTGAATATGATTTTAGAAAAAAAACTAAAGTCGCAAGTTGCCTTGTCCCTGTTGCAGTTTCATTGTTTTCAAACTCACCAATTCTAGAAGGAAAGTTAAATGGTTTTATTGGTTATCGTACAAATATTTGGCAACACACTGATGATAATAGATCTGGATTGATCCCATTTTTTTTTGATAAAGAAAACTCATATGAACAATATTGTGATTATGCATTAAATGTACCGATGTACTTTGTGAATAGAAATGATGATGTCATAGATGTTTCAGGAAAAAACTTTAAAGATTTTATTAATGGTAAATTAAAAGAGGTAAACCATGAAGAAGCAAATCTAGATGATTGGGCCAATCATTTATCTACAATCTTTACAGAAGTAAGAGTTAAACAATATTTAGAAATAAGACCTGCAGATTCTTGTTCGTGGACTGGAATTTGCTCTATTCCAGCTTTTTGGACAGGTATTTTGTATGATCAAAATATTTTAGATGAATGTTTTGAGATTTGTAAGGAATGGAAATTTAAAGATGTGAAACAAGCATATTTAGATGCCGGAAAAAAAGGATTTGAAGCAGAGCTATATGGTAAATCAATTTTAGAATATGCCAAATCATTTTTAGAATTGTCACAAAAAGGTCTACAAAATAGAAAAAAGCTTAATTCTAATAATGATGATGAAAGTATCTTTTTAAAAGAACTTTTTGGCTTTGTAGAAAATAAAAAAAATCTCTCAAATATATTAATCGAAGAATTTGAAAAAAAATATAAAAACAATCTAGATTTAATTTTTGATGAAAAAGCATTTTAAGATTGCGATTCAAATGGATCCTTTGGAAAAAATAAATCCAAAGGAAGATAGCACTTTTGTTATTGCTCAAGAAGCGCAAAGAAGAGGGTATAAATTATTTCATTATTCACCAAAGGATATTTCCTTAAAAAATAATACTATTATTGCAAAGGGATGTTATTTTAAAATTATTAATCAAGGCAAAAAATTTTTTAAAAAACAAAAAAAAATTTCAATTAATTTAAACCAGTTCCATTATGTTCTAGTCAGGCAAGATCCTCCATTTAATATGGAATATATAACCGCAACTTATTTTTTAGAAATGTTAAACCAAAAAGTTTTAGTTGTGAATAATCCAGCTGAGATAAGGAATAATCCTGAAAAATTATCAATGTTTAATTTTAAAAATTTAATTCCTGACACATTAATCTCAGAAGATTTAACTGAAATTCAAAATTTTATTAAGAAATATAAATTTACTATTCTTAAACCTCTTTATGGTAATGGCGGAGAAGGCATTGAAAAAGTGACTAAAGGTTCGTTAAAAAATAAAACAATTATCCAAAGAATGATTAAAAAGTATAAAGGGGCAATTATTGCTCAAAAATTTATAAAAGAGATTAGTCAGGGCGATAGAAGAATTATATTGATAGATGGAGAATATATGGGCTCAGTTGCAAGGATACCAAAAAAAGGAAGTATCAAGGCCAACTTTCATGCAGGTGGATCTGCACAAAAATCAGGATTAGTTTTTAAAGATAGGAAAATTTGTTCAAAGCTAAAACCATATTTGAAGAAAAAAGGTCTTTTTTTTACAGGTATAGATGCCATTGGAAATTATTTAACAGAAATTAATGTCACTTCACCAACCGGTATGCAAGAAATTAACCAGCTAAATAATACAAGATTAGAAAAAATATTTTGGGATAAATTAGAAAAGAAAATTAAGAAATAGTCTAGAGGCGACTAATGTCGCCTCTACCTATATTATTTATTGTATTTCAATTTGTCTTGGTTTTTTAGCTTCTGGAATAATTCTTTCCAAAGAAACTTTTAAAAGACCATCTTTTAGTTCAGCGCCTTTAACTTCAGTGTCATCAGCAATTGTAAAAGATTTACTAAAGTATCTTTTAGAAATACCTTGATGAATAACATTGCCGTTTTCATCTTTAGTTTCTGAACTATCTTTTTTAACAGATTTGATTGTTAAAAGGTTATCAGCATATTCGATAGCGATATCCTTTTTATTATATCCTGCTAATGCCACTTCAACATTGTATTGGTTTTCACCAGTTTTTACGATGTTGTAAGGCGGATAGTTTACTGAAGGTGTTTTAAAAAAATCATCTTCAAACATTTTTTCAAAATGATCGAAAATATTATCATAACCTACAGTAACAGGTCTTAGTTGATTAAATATAGATAAAGCATTACTCATTTTTCCTCCTTTGTTAAGCAAGTACTTTTTTATAGGCCCTAACATTAAGCGACCTATAATTATTATGTGGGAATTGTTTTTATTTTTTCAAGATGTGGTTTTATTAGAAATTTTTAGAGCAAAAATATACGCAAGTGAAACTTCATTTAAATAATCATATCTTCCACTTGCGCCGCTATGACCTGCATCCATATTCATATCTAACATAATTAAATTTTTATCCGTTTTATATTCTCTCAATTTTGCAATCCATTTTGTCATTTCCCAATAGGTTACTCTTGGATCATTAATCCCGCCGGTAATGAGCATGTTAGGATAATTTTGTTTTTTAACATTATCATAAGGCGAATAACTTTTTATATATTGATAAGCTTGTTTGTTATTTTTTAAATCACCCCACTCTGGAATTTCTGTTACTGTTAAAGGCAAATCTTCATCAAGCATGGTATTGCAAATGTCTACAAATGGAACTTGAGCTATTATACCTAGAAAAAGATCAGGTCTTTCATTAGAAATATAACCCATCAATAAGCCACCTGCTGAACCACCTTGCGCAATAATTTTTCCTTTCGAAGTATATTGGTTGTCACAAAGATATTCTGCACAGGATATAAAATCTAAGAATGTATTTTTTTTATTCATTAACTTGCCATTCTCATACCATTCTTGACCTTTTTCGCGCCCTCCTCTGATATGAGCGATAGCGTAAATAAAACCTCTATCGATTAGAGAAAATCTATTTGAAGAAAAACTATCTGGAATAGTAATTCCATAGCTTCCATACCCATACAAAAGTAATGGTGCATCACCATTTAAAGAGGTGTTTTTGTGATAAAAAATAGTAAGAGGGATTTGTTCTTTATCATGAGAATTCACTAACACTCTTTTGCAAATATAATTATTTTTTTCATAACCCGATGGAATTTCTTGAGTTTTTCTTAAAATTTTTTTCTTTTCTCTACAGTTATAATCATAAACCGTTCCTGGTGTAATTGGTGAGCTATAAGAAATTCTAATTAAATCTGTATCAAACTCATATTGCCCAGAAAGGGAAAGTTCATAAGTTTCATCGTCAAATTTAATTAAGTGTTCTTCTGAACTTTCTAAATTTTTGATTAAAATTTGATTTAGACCGTCAACTCTTTGAAACAAAATGAACCATTTTTTAAGAACAGTGAAATCAAGCAATAAATGTTTAGGGTCATATTTAACATAATCTTCCCATTTATTAATATTACTAGGCTCTGCAGTTGAGACTTTAAAGTTTTTGCATTCGCCAAGGTTATTAAGAATATAAAAAATACCATTTGCATGATCAATCTCATATTCTTCTCTATCTGTTCTTTTTTTAAAGCATTGTATGTTTTTATAATCATTGATTTGACTAAACCAATATTCAGAGGTTTGGTGATCACCTGTTCTTATTAGAAGATAATCTTTGCTTTGGCTTAATGAAGGATAGCAAAAATATGCAGCATCTTTTTCTTCATAAATCAATTGATCATTCGCAGGGTTTGAACCAATTTCATGAGCAAAAATTTTGTTTGGTCGGTGATTAGTATCTAAAACAGTGTAAAAAATTATTTTATTATTTGGGTGCCAAATAATTTCACCAGTTGTATTTTCAATTTTTTTGGTGATGATTTTTTGCGTTAAAATTTCTTCTATAGTTAAATTATAATGTTCGCTTCCATTTGTATCTACATTATAGGCTAAGTACTTATGATCATGACTATGACTAACAGAACTTAGATTAAAAAATTTAAAATCTTTTGATTTTTGATTTGCATCTAAGATAATTTGTTCCTTATTATTTAGATTATTTAATCTTAAAAATTGAGGATACTCAGCATCTTCTAAATATTTGCTATAATAACTGAACTTTCCGTCTTTAACAGGAACGGATGAGTCTTTATCTTTTATTCTTCCTTTAAGTTCATTAAAAATTTTTTTTTTAAGATCCGTTAAATCCTTAAGTTGCTCAGATTTATAGTTATTTTCATCTTCAATATATTTTAAAACTTCTTTGTTTAATTTTGATGGATTTTTTAGAACAGTTCGCCAATCCTGTTGCTTAATCCAGGCATAATCATCAACCAATTCTTCACCGTGAAGATTTATCACCTTTTTTTCTTTTCTTAATTTGGGTACTAATTTCATAAATGAATCTTATTATTTTAAGCTTAATAATATTTCTTATCTTATATGGTGTCCTTTGGCTAATTTCCAATATGGATAAAAAAACATTTTCTGGAATGTTTAAATTTGGGATTATAATTCTTTCAGTTACAGCAATTATTTTATTATTTTTAGCTGGTAGGTATTTACTTTCGCTACCTTTCTTTGCTGTTATAGGAACTGCAGTTAAAAGAAGTATGTTTAACTTTGTTAATATTATTTATCTTTATCGTTTTATCTCTGCAATTTTAAAGGTTAGAAGAATGAGATCAAATGGAACATTTACCTCTTCAATAAGCGAAGTGAATGATGCTTACAAAACCTTAGGGTTAGAGAGAAATTGCTCAAGACAAGAGATAATTAATGCTCACAAAACTAAAATAAAAGAGGCGCATCCAGACAAGGCAGGAGATAATGAATTAGCTAGTAAAATTAACCGTGCAAGAGATATACTTTTAGAAATACATAAATGAAAACACTAAAAATTTTACTTGGAGTTTTGGATTATTTTTTTGTTAAAAACAAAATTATAGGTTTTATTCTTGTTTTACCTATAATTATTATCATTAGTCTGGCGCTATATTTATTATGAGATTTTTTATTATTTTAATCACTTTAATTGTAGGAGGAATTTATTTTTTTTCAGAATTTAAAGCTGATGATTTTGCAAAAAATATCATAGAAAATGAAGCAACCAAGGTAGCTGAGAGGGAAGTTAAAATAGATAATTTAAAAATAGATTTTTTAAAAGAACAAATAACATTAAAAAATATTACTATCAAAAATAATGACGGGTTTCCTGGTGATTTATTAAAGATCAAAGATGTTAAAATAATTACCAACTTAAAATCTGTCATTAGTGACACCGTAGAAATTAAACTAGTCGATTTAAATGGTATTAATTTTCAATACAAAGTTTTGATAAGAAATGGTGAAATTGTAGATAACCTCTCTTTAATCAACCAGGCATTAAAGCAAGAAAGAAGTGGTCAGGGGAAAAGCAGTAAGAATGATAAAATTTATCCTGCAAAAGAGAAAGATAAAAATTTTATTATAAAGAAGTTAGTTTTTAAAAACGCATATGCGCAAGTGATTTCAGAAGATTTGAAGATTAATACGAATACAAGATTAAGCAATATGGAGTTTTTAAATGTTGGTAACACTAAAAACGCTAATCATTTTAAAGATGTTCTAGCTATGATTTTGACAAATGTTGTCTCCAAGGTTCAAAACGATATTCTTAAACAAAAAATAAAACAAAAATTTGAGAGCAAACTAAAAGATATTTTAAATAAAAATATTTTAGGAGGTCAAGGAGCTCCAAATCAAAAAGGAGATAAGAAAAATATTTTAAATGATCTTTTAAAAGGAAACAAAGATGATTTATTAAAAAAATTTGATAAACTTCTTAAATGAAGATAACAAGCTATAATGAAAATCAAAAAAAATAAATTCAAAGAACATATTTCAAAAAAAAATAAGCAAATTGGAATTTGGAGTTGCTTAACAAATAACACTATTGCTGAAATTATCTCTGTTACCGGATTTGATTGGTCTGTAATTGATATGGAACATTCACCAAATGACATTCAAGAGGTATTAACTCAACTCCAAGTCATGGAAGGATATGACACTGAGCCTGTTGTAAGAGTCCCGTGGAATGAGCCTATTATGGTTAAAAGAATTCTAGATATGGGCGCTCAAACTATTCTTTATCCATTTGTGCAAAATGTTGAGGAAGCAAAAGCTGCTGTTGAGGCTACAAGATATCCGCCAAAAGGAATAAGAGGAATAATGTCAGCAGCTCGGATGAATCGATATGGTCATGTTGAAAATTATTATCTGGATGCAGAAAAAGAAATCTGTGTTTTGATTCAATGTGAAACGAAAGAAGCGATAAAAAATATTCCTGAAATTGCAAAAGTTGATGGAATAGATGGAATTTTTATTGGACCAAGTGATTTATCTGGTTCAATAGGAAAAATCGGCCAATTTGAAGACCAAGAAGTTCAGGATCTTATTTACGAAGGTTTAGAACTAGCTACCAAAGCTGGAAAACCCGCTGGTATATTAACTGGAAAAAAAGATTATGCTAAAAAATATGTTGAAGCTGGATACACTTTTGTAGCAATCAATAGTGATACTAATCTTTTTGCTAGAAGCGCTGAAAATTTATTAAAAGAATTTAAATAATTCATGCAAATTAAAATGTTTTCTGACACCATTTGTGGCTGGTGTTATATTGGTAAAGAGAGATTAAACCAAGCAATAGAGCAACTTAATTTATCGCAGTCTATTGTTATGAATCTGCCTTTTCAATTAAATCCATCAATGCCAAAGGATGGAATGGATCGTATTGATTATATTAAATCAAAATTTGGAAGTATTGAAAATGCAAAACCTATGTATGACAATATGATTATGCAAGGTGAGCAAGAAAATCTACAAATTAAGCTAGACAAAATACAAAGAACTCCAAATACAGTTAAATCACATTTATTAGTAGATTTTGCCAGAAAGTATAAAGTTGAAAATAATGTTATTACTGATTTGTTCGAAAACTATTTTGTCAAAGCAAAAGATATAGGCGATGAGGAAGTTTTAGTGTCTATTGCAAAAAAAAATAAATTGCCCGTTGATAAAGTTAAAGAACATTTAAACAAAGAAGAGAATGTTAAAAAAATTAGCAAAATGGATGATGTAGCAAAGGTAATGGGAGTTACAGGTGTTCCATTTTATGTTTTTAATGATCAATTATCTATTTCTGGAGCTCAATCAGTTGATCATTTAATTGAAGCAATAAACAAATCTAATGGCTAAAAAGAATAAAAAGAA
>CENJ01127011.1_pt1 | contig 39392 bp, 44 predicted proteins | sample 356161 | NCBI WGS metagenome assembly CENJ01 (sample SAMEA2619531, study PRJEB7988) | marine metagenome | biome: marine biome (ENVO:00000447); feature: surface water layer (ENVO:00002042); material: "saline water (ENVO:00002010), including plankton (ENVO:xxxxxxxx)" | depth 5 m | reverse complement strand
TAGAAGTCCTCAATGATTGGTTCTAATAGTTGTGGTTGTCTAGATGTATATATTGTGAGTTCTTCTATTTCATTTTCATTTGCGCATGAAACAAGTAAAAGCACAGAAAGTAATATTGAAATTTTGTTCATTTTATACCTCATTTGATTTGAGTTACTTTTAGGTGTGCTAATTAAATTATAGATTATTCTTTCCAGCAGCATGATTAATAAAAAACTTTTTTAAGAATTGTGTTTTATTTACTCCAGATAATCCAAAATTTCTTAGTAGCTTTATATATAAATTTTTTGAACCAAAGAGATTTACAAAAAAATCCATAGATTTGAGCATAAGTAGATTCATATTTTTTCTTCTTATTTCATATCTTTTTAATGTTGTAGCTTGATCAATATATATAGATCTCTCATAAGAATCTGCAATCTCCTCACACAGAGCGTCTGCATCTGCAAATCCTAAATTTACTCCTTGTCCAGCTAAAGGATGAATAGAATGAGCAGCATCTCCAACTAGTACAATATGATCAGAAATATAGTTTTCAAAATGATGATTAAAAAGTTTGAAGTTCAAAATTTCTGAATTTACTTCGATCTTTGTAGCAAGCTTTTTTTCAAAGTAAGAAATATTACTATAGACATAGTTTTCAATATTATTATCTGTAATATTTTTGTTATCAACAGACCAAACAATGGTATGAGACGAGTCAGCTTTATTTTTTGGAACTGGCATAATTGCAAATATACCTTTTTCAGAAAATATTTGATGTGCATCCTCAACATTATCTAATTCACACTTGGCGGTAAACGTTATAGCTGTTTGATCATAACTTGACTTCTTTTCATTCAAAGAAGCAATTTTCGCAACATTAGAATTTCTTCCATCACAACCCGCAATAAATTTTGTATTAATTTTATCTTTGCTTGAAAGAGTAATCTCCGAGGTATTTGTCTCATTATCTATTGCAATTTTTTCTATTTCATTGTCAAAAAATATCTGGTGACGTTCTTGATTCTGAAGCTGATCATAGAGATCATTGAAGAAAACAACATAAGATAGATCATCTTCATCAATTTCTGTTGATGAGAAATCAATTTTCCCAGAGCCATCACCATCAAAAACATAAATATTTTTAATAGCTGCGAAAGGAACCTTAATACCAATGTCATCTAAAAGTTTTTTCGAAAAGCGATTAAGTGTTAATGTTCTGATGTTTTCTTTTTGACTATTTTGTCCTTTTGATTTTTCAATAATTACTGATTTAATATTGCTTTTATCTAATCTTAATGAAATATAATTTCCAATTATTCCACCACCAGATATTGTAACTACTGGATTCATGATATTAAGACATTAATGATTCAATCTCATCAGGTTTTGAAGGAACTTTCTTTGTAAGATTTTCATTTCCTTCTTTTGTCACCAAAATATCATCTTCTATTCTTACTCCAATTCCTTTCCACTTATCATCTACATCCATTGAGCTGCTAATATAAATACCTGGTTCAATGGTTGTAATCATGCCAGGCTTATACTTCATAAATTCATCTCCCTCCATATAATCACCAGCATCATGTACATCGAGTCCAAGCCAATGACCTATTTTATGCATGTAAAAGTCTTTAAAAGCTCCTTCTTTGTGAAGTTTCTCTGGATCTCCTTCCAGCAAACCAAGCTTTACTAAACCTTTAGTTATAATTTTTTCAGAGATTTCCTGAGGTTCCATTATATTATTTCCAACTTTTACTTTATCAATAGCTGTGTTCATAGCTTCTAAAACTATTTCATATATTTCAAGCTGCTCTTTTGAGAATTTTCCACTTATTGGGTAAGTTCTTGTTATGTCAGAAGCGTACATTTCATATTCACAACCAGCATCAACAAGCAATAAATCTTTCTTATTAAACTTCTTATTATTTTCTGTGTAATGAAGAACACACGCATTTTCTCCACTTGCAACAATTGGTGTATATGCTTGAAATCTACCTCCATTTTTTGAAAACTCATGAATATACAGGCTTTCAATATCTTGTTCAGAATCAGCATCTTTAACATTCTTCATTGCTTCGATATGTGCCTCGGCTGAGATATCACAAGCAATTCTTATCAATGATATCTCATGATCATCTTTTATAAGACGAGCATTTCCAATTAGAGACGAAGCATCTAATATATTTATTGTTTTACTGTGCCTATCCTTTGATCTTGCATCAGTGGTCCAGTCTATTACCAATTGATCAAATCCATTTTTTTTGCCAATTGGATATAAAACTTGTTCGCACCCTTTTAGTATTTCTGGCATAAGCTTCTCTATCTCACTATTATCATATGATTTATCAAACAGATATTGTTCAACAGCGCCAATTGGACCTGCCCTATAACCATCCCAGATTTCTTTTAATTTATCTTTTGGTGGAACAAATACTATCGAAGAACAAGAATCATCACCTTTTAAAATTACTATTAAGGATTCTTGTTCGCAAAATCCTGATAAATAATAAAAGTTACTATCTTGTCTAAATGCATATGCTGAATCAGCATTTCTATATTGAATATCAGCCCCAGGAATTAATAAAGCCGAGTTTTTTGGTAGCTGTTCTGATAAATTAATTCTTCTTTTTTTATATATAGTATTATCCATGTGTGTATTTTACTCATTTAAAGTAACTTTCCAATTCATTAAAGTAGAATTAAACTATAAAAATGTCTAAAAACAGTGATTTAAGTTCAAGAGATTTAGAGAAGAAGATTGACCTTTTGATAAAAAGATTTGAAGAACAAAAAGGAATTATTGATTCTTATGTCAAAAGAGAAAGAGATTGGAAGAGAGACAAAGCTCTTCATAGAAAAGAAATGTCTCAATTAGAAAGAGATTTGAGAAAAGCCACAAATGAGTAAAGTTGAGACTGTTTCTTTGAGAATATTTGGAAGAGATCTTACAATCTCCTGTCCCCCAAAAGAAAAGAAGAACTTAATAAAAGCTGCTGCTCTTTTAAACGAAGAACTTGATAATATTAGCGATAAGAATAACGCATTAATAATTGCCGGATTGACCCTATCTAATAAGCTTCTAACTAATGATCAGGGTTCAAATAATAAACAGAGCACTGATTACTCCAAACTTATAAAAAAAATTGAAAAAGTACTTCAAAAATAATCTTTAACTTAAATCTCATCTAATCTATACTCTTAGAACATTCTGGTTCATTAGCTAATGTGTTAATAAATTTGAACCGATACTAAAAAATAGGTGATTTTCCACTGTCATTGTTGAGCAATACCATTACGGGAAGCCTGATCTGACAAGATGTTCACCACCTGAACTTTCGGTTCAGGTATAACACATAGCGGTGATCTGGTTTGTTAGCCTCTGCAAAAATTATGGTGAAAAATAATATTAGAAAATCACTTCTTGAGCAGGGGCAGCTTTTAAGCGAAAGCTTTGCCCTAGATGCAAATACAAAAATTCAACAGACTGTCATAAAAAACGTTGATTTACTGTCTTGTAAAAATGCCTTACTGTATTTCCCATTTAAAAATGAGATTTCTCTTAGCTTAATCATTGATGAATTAGAAAAGTATGGTAGCAATATCTACATGCCAAAGATAACAGCGTGTAACGATTTAAAATTTAATCTTTTTAAAACAAATGAGGTTTTAAAAAAAAATAAATATGGTATCAAAGAAGTAAAAAATTCTAATTTTTTAGATCCTGAAAAGTTTGACATTATGTTCATACCATTTGTTGGTGTCGACAAACTTGGTTATAGACTTGGTTATGGCGGAGGATATTTCGACAGAACATTAGGAAAAATTATGAATGAGAAAAAAAGGCCTATTTTTATTGGTCTTGGATTTGACTATCAAATTTTAAATATCAATTTTGGCGAATCTCATGATATCAAGTATGATTTTGTTATGTCTGAAATGCGTGTACTTTCTTTTAACTGAGCTATAAAATAGCTATCAAATTTAGTCAAATGCACTCGTTTCAAAAATACCTAATTATATTTTTTATATCATCAGTTAATGCAGAATTAGTTACGGTGGATGGGAGTCTTGATGAGGCTGTATGGGGAAATGCTAGTGAAATAAATGAGTATTTTGAAACAGTTCCATTTACATTGGAGCCTGCAAGAGTAAAGACCATAACAAAAATTTTTTCTAACGAGAGTGGAATCTATATAGGCTTTAAAAATTTTCAGGAAAATTCATCCATGCTTTCAAATAAATCTATGAGAGATGAAATTCCAAATAATGTTGATCAAAATGGAGTTGCTATTGATTTTGATGGCGATCGACAAAAAGCTTATATGTTTTTTGTAACGCTAGCTAATATCCAAGGAGATGGTATCAGAAGACTTGGAGGCAGGCCAGAGTTTGATTGGGATGGCGATTGGGAGGTAAAAACAAAAAAATATAATGGCTATTGGATCTCAGAATTTTTAATCCCTTGGAACGTTGTACTTATGAAAAATTCTAATGAAAAAGAAAGGACAATAAATATTACTACCTTTAGGTATCTTGCAGTAGATCAATCTTGGTTAAATAATGACAAAACAAGTGGATTTAGGGTAAATTTTCTTTCAAACTTAGGATCTATTCAAGTTAATAATTTTTCTAAAGGCAAGCTAAATTATTTTCCTTATATTTCAAAAACATATAACTCAGTCACTGGCTTCAATGAAGATAGAGTTGGAACAGAAATATTTTTTAATACTGGAACTGGTAAACAAATAAACTTAACAGTCAATCCTGATTTTGGGCAAGCAGAAAGTGATGAAGTAATTGTAAATTTTACTGCTCAAGAAACATTTTATTCTGAAAAAAGAGCATTTTTTAATGAAAACCAATCGTTGTTTGATCTATCACACTATGATAGATATAGAGTGATTAATACTAGACGAATTGGTGCACATAGTTCATATATTTGCTCTGATTCAACCAATGAAGAATTATGTGACAGCACAAAAAAAACTTATACAGATATTAACTTTGCTCTTAGATATACTCAAAAATATCAAAATGGTGATTTTGGTATTTTTGTCGCGCAAGAGTCAGATGAGTCATTTACTAAAGGTAAGGACTTTGTTGCACTTCGATCAAGAAACAATTTTGGAACTAGATCAATTGGTTATTTTTTCACTCATGTTGAAGATAATTTCTTAAATAATAATGCTACTGTAAATGTTGTTGACTTTACTAATGTGAAATCTGAAAAATTAACTTTATATACTGATTTACTCTCAACAAATAAAGAAGGTATTAATGGTTTTGGTTTCAGATCACAATTTATCTATAAGCCAACTGCTCTCAGTAGAAGGTCAGGAAGCATTTTATTTTTTGAGGATTCTTTTCAATTAAATGATTTTGGATATTTAAAAAGAAATGATTGGTTTCATGTTGGTATTGGTTCAGATGTAACAAAAATTAACTATAATAATTCTAGCCGAATTAAAGAAAGGAAAATTGGTACAGATTTTAATTATGATTCTGATACATCTGGGAATTCCAATCCAATTCAGATCAGACAAGAATACAATTTTTCATATAAAAATACTTCATCCTTTCAAGCCTCTTGGGATCTAAAGTCGTCAGGTAAAGACACTACTATTACAAGAAAAAATGTTGACTTCCCATATGTAAAAAATAAAGCGAGTTTTAGCTATAACTTAGATTATGAATCCCCAAGTTATGGAATTTGGGAGTATGACTGGAGAATAGGATACGAAACTGCAGACAAATATAAATCATGGAGCTCTGAAGGCTATGAGAGGCGTTACTTAAAAGTTGCTGGTTCTTTATATCCAATTAATGATTTTAATATAAGTTTTTCTGCTAGGGTTAGAGAAGAAGATGAATGGTTAAATTGGATTGAAGGTAATGAGCTTGCTGTATACGATTTAACTCAAAAAATTATATCTTTTGATATGAATTGGTTTAGAGGCACAAAGCATGAAATAAGACTTAAAAGTCAGTTTGTTGCTCTAAATGCAAAAAATCCTAAAAGCTTAGTTACAAACAAAAGTGGTTACCTGCAAGATTATACAAGTAACGTTTCTCCATTTACTGAAGGGATAACTTCCTTTCAAATTAGGTATAAATATGAAATTGCTCCTCTCTCTTATATTTACATTGTATATACAAAGGGTGGAAGAATTTTCGACGATGAAAATGAAAAAAATACCTCAAAAATCTTCAAAGATCCTTGGGAAAATCCTGACAACGAAATTTTTTCTTTAAAGTTTAGATTAAAATTTTAATATTTATTTAAGAAAATCTAGATATGCTCTATTGTTTGTTTCTTCCTTAAAAAGAGTTCCACATTTTTTCAAGTGATTTATTAAAATATTTTTGTTTTTGTTCTGATCCTCAATGCCAATTAAAATATTCCCATACGCAGATCCAATGTTTCTGTAATGAAATAAGGATATATTCCACTTTTCACCAAAGTTAACTAAGAAGTCTAAAAGTGCGCCAGGCTTCTCAGGAAATTCTCCATTAAAAATTCTTTCAACAATTCCTGTATTATTTGAAGTATTACTTCTTCCACCTACCATATGTCTTAGGTGGTCATTTGAAATTTTATTTTCAGTATAGTCACTAAATTTATATTTAGATTTCTTAAGTTTATTTTTTAACTTTTGAAAATTATCCTCTGAAGTCGTTCTAATGCCAACTAATACAAAAGCATCCTTATCACTTGATTTCCGATAATTAAATTCTGAAATAGATAATTTACCAAAAATCTTAGCAAGTTTTAAAAAACTTCCAGGTGTTTCTGGTATCTTTATACTTAAAATTTTTTCACGATTTTCACCAAGCTCTGACCTTTCAACTATGTAACCTAATTTTTGAAAATTTACATTAGCCCCTGAACTAATTGCCAAAAGATTTTTATTTTTTACTTTTTTAGAAAAGATTTTTAGTCCTGCAAGTGCAACCGCACCAGATGGTTCAGAAAGAATTCGAGTATCTTCAAAAATATCTTTGACTGCTGCACAAACTTCATCAATATTTACTGTTACAACTTCATCAACACACTCTTTAATAACATCAAGATTATTTTTACCAACTTGTGAAACAGCAACTCCATCTGCAAACAATCCAACTCTTTCAAGAGTAACTCGTTTATTTGATTTAAGTGCCTCTGTCAAACAAGCTGAGTCATTAACTTCTACTCCAATAATTTTAATTTTTTTGCTATTTTGTTTTATCCATGCTGATACTCCTGCTAGAAGCCCTCCCCCACCAACAGGCACAAATATAAAATCGTAATTTGTCTCATCTGTTAATATTTCTTTTCCTACGGTGCCTTGTCCAGCAATGGTATATTTGTCATCAAAAGGGTGAACGAAAGTATATTTATATTTTTCTGATACTTCTTTAGCTTTGATGAGTGCATGTGCTAAATTTTCACCAAACAGGGTAACTTTTGCGCCAAGCCGTTTTACAGCTCTTAGTTTATTTTCTGGTGCTGTTACAGGCATAACGATATTACAGTTCAAGCCTAGATGTTTACATGCAAGAGCAACTCCTTGCGCATGATTACCCGCAGAAGCTGCTATTATCCCCAAAGATTTTTTCTCCTCTGAAAGATTAAAGATTTTGTTATATGCTCCTCTATTTTTAAAAGAAAAAATTGGTTGTAAATCTTCTCTTTTTAAATAAATATTATTTTTTTCCTTAACAGATAAATTTGGTGCATAAGTTGTAGGTGAATCAATAGCCACATCATAAACAGAAGCCTCTTCAATTAACTTAAGATACTTTTTGGAGTATTTATATGTACCTGTTTTTTTTATTTTTAATCTCAATTTAAATCACACACAATAATTTTCTTGTATTATAACTGTATGAGCGCTGCAAAGATAAGTGTTGCTAAAAAAGCTATAAGACATATTGAAAAAAAAATTACTCAAGAGACGATACTTGGTATAGGAACTGGTTCTACAGTAAATTTTTTTATTCAAGAATTAGAGGCTCTAAAAAATCAATTTCATGGGGCAGTATCAAGTTCTGAAGCATCATCAGAACGACTAAAAGCAATAAATGTTGATGTATTTAGCCTTAATGATGTTAACCAAATAGATTTTTATATAGATGGAGCAGATGAAGTTACTTCTGAAAATTTCCTTATTAAAGGAGGTGGTGGAGCTCATACGAGAGAAAAAATTGTTGCAGCCGCCTCAAAAGAGTTTATTTGTATTATTGATAAAAGTAAATTGGTTGACAAGCTTGGCTCCTTTCCTTTGCCAGTCGAGGTTATTCCTGAAAGTAGGAGTTTAGTTTCTAGAAGAATCATTGCGCTTGGAGGAGTACCTCAGTATCGAGAAGGTTTTATAACTGATCAAGGGAATCAAATAATAGATATTATGAACTTAAATATAATAGAACCTGAGGCAATTGAAGCTCTTTTGAATAATATACCTGGGGTTGTTGATAATGGGATTTTTGCTTTCAATAAGCCACAAGTTGTTCTAGTTGCAGATTGAAATGATTATAAAAGTTCTTCTATTTTAGATATTAATTCAATTGAATCTGGTTTAACGCTTGATCCATATGTTGATACCACTTCGCCCTCTCGTGAAATTAGATACTTATTAAAATTCCACTTTGGAGAAACTCCAGATTTTGCAATTAGCTTTTTATAAAGAGGACTTGCTTTTTGCCCTCTTACTTTTGATGTGGCAAACATTGGAAAATCAACACCATATTCTGTTGAACAAAATTCAGCAACATCACCTTCGTCAGAATATTCTTGCATAAAGTCACGTGAAGGAACTCCAAGAACTACAAAGTCATTTTCTTTATAACTCTCATATAATTTTTGAAGTGAAGAATATTGATAGGTGTAGCCGCATCTGCTCGCAACATTTACAACAAGAACAACATGATTGGTATATTCGCATAAATTAACAGTTTCACTAGAATCCAAAACTCTTATCTCGGTGTCTAATAGATCTGAGCATGAGTATGTATATGCTGAAAGCAAAAAAATAGGCAAAAAATTGAAGAATTTCATTGAAGCTTTATTTTAACCTATATTGTAGGCGTAATAGCGGATAATGAAGAAATAAAAATGCATATAAGAAATATAATCTCAATATTGTCTTTGTATTTATCCATTAACGTACACCTAAATTAAAAATATGGAGGGACAAAGCCCTCCATTTATTCCAGAGTGTCAGCAAAAATAATAGGGGAGAGGAGTGCTGACAGGTATTATTATATATACTTATAATTAATTATCAACATTATTTATAAAATAATTTATATTATTTTTAGGTATAATAGTCTTTTTATAATTTTTAATGGAGAAATGCTTTGAAAGGTACTGTTTTATATGAAGTACAGGAAAATGTTGCTATTTTAACTGTAGATAACCCCCCTGTTAATCCACTAAGTGATGGTGTAAGAACTGGTTTATATGAATGTATAACTAATGCTGAGGATGATGATTCTATTGACGCTGTTGTTTTGACAGGTAATGGTAGAGCTTTTATTGCTGGTGCAGATATATCAGAGTTTGGTGGAAATGTTGAGGGAATAAGCTTAAATGATGTCTTTAAAAAGCTAGAATTCTGCAAAAAACCAATAGTCGCAGCTATAAATGGGATTGCTTTGGGTGGTGGTCTAGAAACTGCATTATGTTGTAATTACAGAATTGCCAGCAAAACTGCATTTGTGGGTCTTCCAGAGGTTAATTTAGGACTTTTGCCAGGTGGCGGTGGTACACAAAGACTACCAAGACTGGCAGGACCGGCTGAAGCACTAAAAATGATGTTAACTGGATCACACGTTTCAGCAAAACAAGCCTTAGATTTAGGCATTATTGATAATATTGCTGAGGATATTGTCACTGAATCAATAGAATTTATAAAAGAAAAAGCAAAAAGTACTGAAATTCACCCAAAAGTTAGGGATTTTAACGAAAAAATGATTGAAGCTAGAGGAAACGATACAGTCTTACTCGAAGCGCAAGCAATGGCTGCTAAAGGAAGAAAGGGCCAATTTGCGCCAGGACAAATAATTAAATGCGTAGAAGCAGCTATAAATATTGATGATTTTGATGAAGGGCTTAAGAAAGAAGGAGATTATTTTCTTGAATGTCTAGTTCATCCTCAGAGAGAAGCAATGATTCATATCTTTTTTGGAGAAAGAGCAGCCTCAAAAATTTCAGATGTACCAAAAGATACAAAAATCATGGACATAAAAAAAGCTGGAATTATTGGTTCAGGAACTATGGGTGGTGGAATTGCCATGTGTTTTGCGAATGCAGGAATACCTGTTCATATTATTGATCAAGACCAGGAAAATCTAGACAGGGGTATTTCAGTTATAGAGAAAAATTATGACTTTATGGTTAACAGAGGTCGCCTTACATCTGAACAAAAAGAGTCAATTTTTGGATCTATATCTACAGGTTTAGATTATAAAGATTTATCTGATTGCGATATTGTCATAGAGGCTGTTTATGAAAATTTAGAATTAAAACATGAAATTTTCAAATCATTAGATGAAATAGTTAAGGAAGGAGCAATATTAGCAAGTAATACTTCTGGTTTGGATATAGATTCTATAGCATCAGTAACAAATAGGCCTGAGCTTGTAGTGGGTACTCACTTTTTTAGTCCAGCAAATATAATGAGGCTACTTGAAGTTGTTCGAGGAAAGCAAACATCAGATGAAACTCTAGCGACAGTTATGGCCATTGGTAAAAAACTTAGGAAAGCTGCTGTGGTATCTTTGAATGCCCCTGGATTTATTGGAAATAGAATGTTATTTAGGTATACAGCTCAGGCAAATATGTTACTACTTGAAGGTGCCCTACCTCATCAAGTTGATCAGGCTCTTGAGTCTTTTGGATTAAACATGGGTCCATTCAGAATGATGGATCTTGTTGGTTTAGACTTAGGTTGGAGAGCAAGAAAACTTAGCGGTAAAGAATCTCCACTTCATGCAAAAATAGGTGACGAGCTCTGCGAACAAAATAGATATGGTCAAAAAAGTAAAGCAGGATATTATAATTATTCAGAGGGTTCGAGAGCTCCTAATCCAGCTCCTGAAAATGAAAAAACATATGAAAAAATATCTTGTGAGAATGGCTTTACAAGAAGAGAAATATCTGACGAAGAGATAGTAGATAGATGTATTTTAGCTCTAATTAACGAAGGTGCTGATATTTTATCCGAAGGGGTAGCTCAGAGAGCTGCAGATATAGATGTGGTATATATAAATGGTTATGGATTCCCGATATGGCGAGGCGGTCCAATGCACCATGCAAATGCTATGGGACTGGATAAGGTGATCGAAAAACTAGAAAAATATAGGGAAATCACAGGAAATGATGTCTATAAACCAAGTGATATGCTACTAAAACTAGCTAAAGAGGGTGGTAAACTTGGTGAAGCTCCAAATAAAACAGAAAGGAAAGAAAAATTAGATTTTGCTATGTCGTCAGTTGCAAATAATTTCTAAATCAAGCTTTAATATAAACTTTTGTCCCTTTTGACACCTTTTTGTATAAATATATAACGTCATCATTGAACATTCTTATGCATCCATCAGATGCTTTCTGTCCAATAAGACCCTCCTCTTGAGTTCCATGAATATATATATATCTACTGTAAGAATCTATTCCTGGGCCTCTATTTTCTCCATCTTCTAAGCCTGAAAGCCAAAGTATTCTTGATGTTACATAATCATTTGGTGTGTCAATATCATCAGATATAATTTTAGCAAGCCTTTGAGTATTGATTCTTGATATAAATATCGTATTTTTAATAACACTATCTCCTATTTTTTCTTTAATTTCATGCATTCCTAAAGGTGTTTTAAGGCTGTTAACAATGCTGCCCTCACCATATTTAGAGCTTGAAATAGGAAAGCTTTCTGTAATTATTTTATTTTCTTTAAGGTATAAGCGCTGCTCTGATATATCAATAATTAATTCAGTATTATTTGTATCTAATGCAAAACAATTTAATGATATGAGTATAAAAAAAGTTTTAAGAGTATTTTTTATTAAAATATACATATAGTCCGTAAGATTGCCATAATATAAGTAAAAAAACTATAAAATAAGGAAGAACATAGCCATATTTGTTAAAAAATGTTCTTTCTTTCATAGTATTATTAATTTTACTATTGATCACACCTCTACTTTCTTTATCCAAATAATCAACTATTGTTCCATTATTTGCAATAATTGCTGAGTAACCATCGTTAGCGGCTCTTATTATCCATCTATTATTTTCAATAGCTCTGATTCTTGCAATACTTAAATGATGATGGGGGCCTATTGATCTTCCAAACCACGTATCATTAGATACATTTATCATAAATAGTGAACTTTTGTTCATTTTTCTAACTGTATTTCCAAATGCTATGTCAAAACATATTGGTGTTGCAATACCTCCAAAATTTGATGGATTACCATCATTATTTCTCACAGAATCAATGTTTAACTGACTTTTAGGTCCTTTTTCAACGTTTGACATTGGCAAGTCAAAAAAATCGATAAGACCACGTAGAAACGAGAAAAAAGGTATATATTCGCCAAATGGTACTAAATGTCTTTTTTTATATATATCACCATATTTAGAGCTATAAACAGTATTGTAAAGTTTAAAATCATCAAAACTCCATGCACCCATGACAATTTGTTTAGATTGAGGTGCTGAATTAAGAAAATTTTTAAATCTTGTATCTTGAAGAGTATATGGAAGTTCAGCTTCTGGCAAAACTATTAATTTGCTATCAATTGAAGTCTTATTAATCAAATCAATGAGATTTTCTTCTATTTTATTTGAATAATTATCATCATATTTTAAAAAAGGATCTGATGATGGTTGTATGATTGAAACAGGATAGTTAACTTCATCATCAACTACTTTTGATTCTGGAATAACACTAACAATTATTATTAGTGCTATCGGATATATTGCCTTATTATCAATATTAAAAACTAGAAGGGCACATAATAAATATATTGTAAAAGAAGCAAAAGATACACCAAAATAGTCATAAATATTTTGAAAATAAGTATCTAGAAAAATGTTACCAGGTATTAGCCATGGCACACCATTTAGAAAGTAATATTTAGTAAGCTCAATCAATAATATAAAAGATGAGACATAAAAGGTTTTTGTAATTATGTTATTGAAAAGTGCAAATTTTGATAATTTTCTTATAAGGTATATAGGACAAGTAAATACAATTGACAATAAAATTATTAAGAACATAAAAATTAATGAAGCCCCTAAGATATGCGTTTCTCCATAATAGTAAATACTTACTATTATCCAGGACATTCCGAATCCCCAATGACCTATTCCCCAAGCAAATATTTTGGACAATGTTGATGTCTTAGAAAATAAAACTAGGTGAATTAAATATGCGTATGACAAATATATTAAAAGTTTAATAGAGAAGGGGGAAAAAGCAAAAATCCCTATCAAACCATATAAAAAAGGCATGATAAATTCTTTTATTTTCATTAATTTAGAGAGACAGTGAATTTCTTAATTCTACGACTATCGGTGTCAGAAACTTGAACAATAATATTATCTATTTGAATCTTGTCTCCAAGTTTAGGAAGAACACCAAATTTAGAGATAAAAAATCCTCCTAATGTTTCTGCGTCTATCAATAAATGATCTATGTTTATCTGAAAGTAGTTTATGAACTCCTCGAGTTCTATTTTTGCATCAACACTATATGTTTTTTTAGCTATTTCTATAATTTCTTCCTCATCAATGTCATGTTCATCCTCTATTTCGCCAACAAGCTCCTCTAAAATATCCTCAATTGTTATCAATCCACAAATTTCTCCATATTCATCTATAACAACTGCCAAGTGTGATCTATCTTGTTTAAATTCTTCTAGCAAAGAATCTGCTTTCTTTGTCTCTGGGACTACATTTGGATCTCTTAACATTTCATTTATATCAAAGTCTTTCATTCCTTTGAAAAGTTTAGGTAATATGTCCTTAGCTAACAATATTCCAACGACCTCATTTCTTTCATCACCCAGAACAGGATATCTAGAATGGCCAGAGTCTATAATTTTCTTAATAATATCATCTGTATCCTCTTTTATTTGAACAGTAACCATGTCGACTTTTGGAATCATTATCTCTTTGACTGTAATATCTCCCAGTTTAATTGCTTTAGTTGCAATCGACTCTGCTTCTTTATCAATAATTTTTTGCTCAGCTGCGTCCTTCAAAAAGTCAGTGACCTCAGAAACACTTTGAGTTTTTATGAAAAATGGATTTCTAAAGTATTTTTTTAGTTTGCCGATAATTCCCGACGGAGGCTGAGCTTCTTCTTGGTTTTGTTTTTCGTTCATTAATTAATATGGATTATTGATGTTTAATTTTTTTAATATTTTAATTTCTTTACTTTCCATGAGTTTCGCCATTTCATCGTTTTTATGATCAAACCCTAATATATGATATACGGCATGTATTAACATGTGAATAAAATGGTCATCAAATTTTTTGTTCTGTTGATATGATTCTTTTTGTAAATATTCATAACTAATAGCTATATCACCCAAATCTCCTGTAATAGACTTAGAAATATCTTCATTTGTAAAAGACAAAACGTTTGTTGGATTATTTATTTTTCTATATTTTTTATTTAGCTCTTGGATGTCTGTATTACTTAAAATTTTTAAATTTACAGAACTGTTTGAAATTTCTTCCTCGTTGCAAATTAATAGAAAAGCTTTATTTAGCTTATTTTCTAATTCTTTACTTAAAGAAAAATCTTTTGTGCCTGTGATATAAAGACTCAAATTACAAACCTATTTTATCTTCTACAAATTTGTAAGCATCTATAATTTTTTTAACCAAAGGATGTCTTACAACATCAGATGACAAAAAATTAGTAAATCCAATTCCCTTAGTATTTTTTAAAATCTCAATAGCATCCGACAATCCTGAATTTATATTTTTTGGGAGATCAATTTGAGTTAGATCTCCATTAATAACCAGGCGTGAGCCAAAACCCATTCTTGTTAAAACCATTTTCATCTGTTCTTTGGTAGTATTCTGACTCTCATCAACAATAATAAATGAATTATTTAAAGTCCTTCCACGCATGTAAGCTAATGGAGCAATCTCAACTGCGCCTCGCTCGATAAGCTTTTCTGTTTTTTCAATACCGCACATTTCATATAAAGCGTCATAAAGAGGGCGGAGATAAGGATCAACTTTTTGAGATAAGTCTCCAGGAAGAAATCCAAGCTTCTCACCTGCTTCAACTGCTGGTCGAATTAAGATAATCCTATCAACCTTTTCTTTTAATAGATAATCAACAGCAGCAGCGACAGCTAAATATGTTTTTCCTGTACCAGCTGGTCCAATGCCAAAATTAATTTCATATTTAAAGATATTATCAGTATAAATTTTTTGATTTTTACCCCTTGGCATAATACTTTTTTTAGGAGTCTTAAACCTAACATCATTCATAATTTTTTCATCTGATTGTTGAATACATAAATGAAGGGTTTCTCTATTAATTTCTTCTCCTTGGCCAGCGATATGATAAATTTTTCTTAAAGCATCTGCAGATAGTTCAACACTTTCCTTTGATCCTTGAATTTTAATATTATTGCCGTTTTGAAAAATCTTAACATTGAATGTTTTTTCAACAAATTTGAGATTTTCATTCAATTCGCCAACAAACCTAATCATGACATTAGCGTCATTTGATTTCAATTCTAAATTTTTTAGTGATGAATCAGTTGGCATTAATTCTGTAAGTTACCTCTCAGACAATTTGGAAGAGCTTCATTAATTTGAATATTAATCAATTGTCCAACTAAATCAATATCATTTGATGGAAAATTTACTATTCGATTACAAATTGTTCTTCCCTGAAGCTGTCCAGGATCTCTCTTGGACCGTCCGTATATCAAACAGCTCTGATTTGTTCCAACTTTTTTTCTGCTGTACCCGAATGAAAGTTGATTAATTCTACTTTGCAGAATGTTTAATCTTTCTTTTTTTTCTTCCTTCGAGATGTTATCTTCCATCTCTGATGCGGTTGTATTTGGTCTCGGGCTGTAAATAAAGCTAAAAGATTCGTCAAATCTTACTTCATTTATTACGTTCATAGTATCTAAAAAGTCATCATTTGTTTCTCCAGGAAAGCCAATAATAAAATCTGAAGAAAAACTCATATCTGGTCTAACTTCTCTTATTCTATTAACAAGACCAAGATATTTATCAATGTTGTACCTTCTTCTCATTAATTTTAATATTCTATCTGAACCACTTTGTACAGGTAGATGAACATGGCTAACTAGTTCAGGCACCCTGTCATAAACCTCTACGAGGTCATCTTTAAATTCATGTGGATGACTAGTTGTGTATCTAATTCTTTCGATATTATCAATTTTTGCTGTTAGCTCTATTAATTTAGCTAAAGATGACTTTTCACCTTTATAGGTACCTTTAAAATTGTTTACGTTCTGGCCAAGCAAATGAATTTCTCTCGTACCTTTTTCTGCAAGAGCTGATACCTCATTCAATATATCTTCAATTGTTCTAGATACTTCATGTCCTCTTGTTTTTGGAACAACACAGAAGGAGCAATATTTATTACATCCCTCGATGATTGAAACAAATGCTGATGGTTCCCCTGTTCCATTAACAGGTATATGATTGAATTTTTCTAATTTTGGAAAAGATACATCAATCTGATCAAGATTGGTTTTGCTTTTTTCGTTATATAACTCTGGCAGCTTATGAAGAGTTTGTGGGCCAAAAACAATATCCACAGTGGGTGCTCTCTTAATAATATTTTTTCCTTCTTGAGATGCAACACAACCACCGATAGCTATTTTTAAATCTGGATTTTTGTCCTTAATTTTTCTCCATCTTCCTATCTGATGAAACACTTTTTCTTGTGCCTTCTCTCTAATTGAGCAAGTATTCAATATCAGAAGGTCAGCCTCATCTTCGTTTTTAGCTAGCTCAAAGTTTTCTTTTTCTTTTAAAATATCAAATATTTTTGCAGAATCATATTCGTTCATCTGACAGCCATGAGTTTTTATAAATAATTTTTTTGTCATTTTTATTAGCTATTTATAACTTTATTTCTCTGAATTTAATCCCATATAATTAAGTATTATGAAAACAAAATGTGTTTACAAGATAATTTTTATTCAGCTTGGTGAAATTTATGAAGTTTTTGCGAAACAAATTTACCAAAGTGATATGTATGGGTTTATCGAGATAGAAGAGTATATCTTCAATAAAGACAAACAGCTAGTTGTAGATCCAAGCTCAGAAAAATTAAAAAATGAATTTTCAATGGTTGAAAGAAGCTATATACCTATTAACTCGATTGTCAGGATTGATCAAGTAAATGAATCAGGCGAAGCTAAAATTAAAGAGAATAAAGGTCAAATAAGTCCTTTTCCAATCAATATACAACCTTCAAACAAAAAATAGCTCTCTATTCTGGCATGAATAATTTTTTATAAAATCTTAATTCTTCAACAGATTCTTTTATGTCCCCAAGTGCTCTATGTGAGCCTTTTTTTTCATATGTTTGTGCTTCGTTCATCCAACGAACTGCAACTTCTTTAAATGAGGAAACATCTATATGCCTGTAATTAAAGTACGCTTCTAACCTGGGCATGTATTTTAAGAGAAAACGTCTGTCATGAGAAACTGTATTCCCACACATTGGAGAAGACTTTTCACCAACATATTTTGAGATAAATTCTAAGGTTTCTATTTCTGCAACCTGTTCAGTAATATCACTTTTCATAACTTCATCAATTAATCCAGTTGAACCATGCTGATTTTGATTCCAGTCATCCATTTCATCAAGTACTTCTTTCGGTTGTGAAATAATTAAATTTGGGCCTTCAGAAATAACATTAAGATTTGAATCGGTTATTAATGTCGCTATTTCAATAATTTTTTCTTTATCCGGATCTAAGCCAGTCATTTCTAGGTCAATCCATATAAGGTTATCTCTTGATTGTAAAGTTTTCATATCTTTTTATAATCGCTTCTTTAGTGTATTTTGTTCCTATTATGAAAAAAGTTCAAACTGGACAAGTAATAGAGTTTTATTCAAATAGCTGTCTGGTTGAGACAGAGTTTGGCCAGGTCTCTTCAATGGCAATAAAAAATATTGTTGTTGGTGACTATGTTGAATTAGAAATTATCCAAGATAGTAAAGCTCTTAAAGGCAAAATTCTAAATATTCTCGAAAGACAAACTAAACTTTCTAAAATAGATGGAGATAAGAGTAAACTGTTTGCTGCAAATATAAGTCATGTTGGAATTATTGCAACTCCAAGTCCAAAGACCTCTTTAGAATTTATTGATAAATGGATATTGAAGTCAAAATTGTCAAATATTGTGCCATTCATCATTAATAATAAGCTGGATTTAGAATCAGATCAGGAATACAAAGATAAACTTGATGTATATAGAAAAATCGACATTACAATCATCAATTGTTCAGCAAAATATGGTGATAATATTAACGATCTTATAATGTTCCTAAAAAATAAATCTATTCTTTTTGTTGGCAACTCTGGTGCTGGCAAATCTTCACTTTCATCTAGGCTTATTGGTAAAAGTCTAAAAACTAATAATCTATCTAATAATCAAGGAGTTCATACTACTTCTTTGTCATCACTTTATGCGTTAGAAAATAATACAAAAATTATTGATTCGCCAGGGATGAGAGATATTCAGATAAACAACTACCCAAAAGAACAAATAATTTATGGTTTTGAAGAAATTCTTAATGCCTCAAAATATTGTAAATTTTCAGACTGCAACCATATTAATAATGAAGGTTGTTTTGTAATGAAGTGTTTGAATAATGGTCAAATCAATCAAAGCAGATACAATAACTTCATTAAATTCAGAGATGATGAAAGATACAAATAAAAAAACACATTTTGGCTACCGTGAAGTTAATGAGGCTGAGAAAAGTAAATTTGTTGGAGATGTTTTTACTTCTGTATCAAAAAGCTATGACATTATGAATGATGCTATGTCCTTTGGAATGCATAGATTATGGAAAAAAATTATGGTAGAACTAGCTTCAATTGATGATAAAGATATCATTTTAGACATTGCAAGTGGCACAGGAGATATTTCAAAAATCATTTCACGAGAATACCCAAATACAACAATTTTTATGAGTGATATTAACTTTGATATGCTTAGTGAAGGAAGAAATAGAGCAATTAACGAAAGCTTCGATTCAAATTGTTCTTTTTGTCAGCTTAATGGCGAGAATTTACCGTTTAAGGATAACTCTTTTGATTTAATAACAGTCGGATTTGGCTTAAGAAACTTTACAGACAAAGAGAAAGGTCTATCAGAGATGAAAAGATGTTTATCTGAAAATGGGAAACTCTTAATTTTAGAATTTTCTAAGCCAATAAATCCCTTATTTTCAAAAGTATATGATTGGTACTCTTTTAATGTGCTTCCTAAGCTTGGATCAATATTTGCTAATGATTCTGAAAGCTATCAGTACCTTGCAGAATCAATAAGAATGCATCCAGATCAAGTATCCCTCAAAAATATAGTCTTAAAGACTGGGTTTAAAGACTGTAAGTTTTATAATCTCCTTAACGGGATAGTAGCCATTCATGTTGCTAGAAATGATTAATCTCAATAAAGTTTTTATTCAATTTTTGAGTGATCTTGAAGAGTCATCACCTTCTCTAAAGAAATCTCTTAATGAAATATCACCTGTAGAGTTTTGTCTCAATATAAAGGGGCACAAAAAAATATACATTAAATACGATGGCACGAATTCTCATATTTCTTTTCATGCAAATGAACATCAATTTGAAATCAATGGGACTCTGACCGAATTACTAAATTTATTGGCTTCAAGAAAGCTTAATAAGAATTTAATTAATGGTGATTCTGAAAAAGCCATAGTTTTTGCAAATATTATCTTAAAATCAAAAGTGGATCTTGTTTATATAATTGACAAATATTTTGGCAGTATCTCTGCAACATTTGTTTATAGTTTATTAAAACTTTTTTCCACATCTGATAAAAAAAACTTAGATAATGAATACATAAATATCCAAAAAAAACTGAGAGATATTTCTATAAGACTTGATAGGTTAGAAGCAATAAAACAAATATGAATTTTTTTATTATTATTTTTGAGTTATTAAGAATGTCTGCCGTTGGATTGCAGAAAGGAGTATTTTATAAGCATAGCGGAGTAAAGCTTGCATCATATCTAGAATCTTTGGGCCCGATATTTACAAAATTTGGACAGCTACTTTCAACAAGGACTGACATCCTTGATGCCAAAACAGCAAAAGAGTTAGAGACTTTAACTGATAATTGCAAACCATTTAGAGTTGATATACTTAAAAAAATAGTTGTGTCTGAACTGGGTGATTCAATCGAAAATATTTTTGAGTCGTTTGATGAAGAACCTTTGGCTGCAGCATCACTAGCTCAAGTTCATTCGGCCATATTAAAAAATGGCAATCATGTAGTTATAAAAGTCCTCAGGCCAAATATAGAAAAAAAAGTTAAGAGAAATCTAAGATTACTAAAAGCAGCTGCAAAAATATTCTCTTATTTATATAAAGAAAGTTATCGTTTAAAGCCTAATGATGTTGTTCTTGACTATCAATCTACAATTATGAAAGAGCTTGATTTAAGGCTTGAGGCATCTAATACAAATCTTACTAGAAAGAATTTTATAGATTCAAATGAACTTTATATACCTGAAGTATATTGGGATCTTACTACTTCAAAGGTAATGGTACTTGAAAAGATAGATGGCATACCATGTACAGATATTGAGCAGATTGAAAAACATGGAATAGATAAAAAATTACTTGCTGAGAATGGTGTCATGATTTTTCTTAAACAAGTATTTCGAGATAATTTCTTCCACGCAGATATGCATCCTGGCAATATATTTGTTTCAAAAACAAATATAGAGAATCCAGGATATATTGCTGTTGATTGTGCAATAACAGGATCCCTATCAAACGAAGAAAGGTACATTCTGGCAAGGATGCTGCAGTCTGTTCTGAAACAAAATTATAAAAACTTAGCTAATCTATTTATAAGTTCTGGATGGGTTAATTCTAGTACGAACTCCATTGAGCTTGAAAATACATTGAGAGCATGTTGTGAACCTATATTTGAAAAACCATTATCGGAAATTGAATTTGGCAAATTGCTCCTATATTTATTTCAAAGCACAAGACAATATGGTTTATCTCTTCAAACCTCGCTTGTATTACTTCAAAAAACACTAATCCATATTGAGGGGATGGGCAGGCAAATATATCCTGATCTTGATTTTTGGAGTATTGCAGAACCATATCTAGATAATTGGTTAAATGAACAATTTAGTCCATTAAAGTTGAAAGATTATATTGTTGAAAATAAAGAGGATATTTTATTAAAAGCATCTGAAATACCGGCTATCATTTTTGAGACTCTTGATGAAATTAGAAGTTATTCAAGTAATAAGAATGCAAGTAATGGCAGAGTCAAAGATTTAGAAATACAATTATCTAAACAAAAATTTCTTAATAGAGCATTTGGTATTGGTATAATTATAATTTTAGCTATGTTGTTAATAGCTTTTTAGGAGTATGTATGGGTTTTGGTGGAATAAGTTTATGGCAGTTATTAATTATTCTAGTTGTTGTGTTTCTTATATTTGGTAGTGGAAAGCTCAAATCACTTGGATCTGATTTAGGTTCCAGCATCAAAGGCTTTAAAAAAGCTGTAAAAGAAGAAGACTCAAAAGAAAAAGAAGACTGAAGTTGTTTCAAATTGGCTTTCTAGAAATTTTAATCATTTTAGTTCTAGGATTAATATTTATTGGTCCTAAAAGATTGCCTGACCTCATTAAAAATATGATTAAGCTTTATAAACAAATAGAGAGAAAACTTGGTATTTTTCAAAAAGAATTTGAAGAAGATATTGGATCTAATGAACTTAAAAAAGATGTATTCAATGAGCTACGAATGGAAGAGCTAGAAAATAATAATAATTCAAAAGATGAGTAAAGAGTCTTTCTCAGATCATTTGCTAGAGCTAAGATCCCGATTAATAAAAGTAATTATCTTATTTGGCATTTTAGTAATCGTGGGTATTCCTTTTGCTGGAGAAATATACTCCTTTGTTTCAGCTCCTTTAATCAACTTGCTTCCTGATGGAAGTTCCATGATTGCAACTGAAGTTGCTTCACCTTTCATGGCACCAATAAAGTTAATCGTTTATGTAGCTATATTGTTCTCAATGCCATGGCTTTTTTATCAAACATGGATGTACATATCTCCAGGACTCTATAAAAACGAAAAAAAATTTACTGCTCCATTAATGCTTTCAACTATTGTTTTATTTTTTAGTGGAGTTGGTTTTGCTTTTTTTGTTGTTTGTCCGATTATTTTTAAATTCTTTATTAGTATGGCGCCTGATTCTATTCAAGTCATGACAGATATAAGTCAGTATCTAAGCTTTATTTTTAAACTTCTTTTTGCTTTTGGCATAGCTTTTGAGATTCCAGTAGCAACTATCTTATTAATAAATAATGGCATAACTTCAAAAGCTTCTTTGATAAAGGCGAGGCCTTACCTCATAATTCTTTTCCTAATCATTGGAATGTTGCTAACCCCTCCAGATATTTTCTCACAATTGTTTTTAGCAATCCCTATGTGGATATTATTTGAAATTGGTATGATTTTTGCAAAAAACAAATAATCAATTATTCAAATTTATTAAAGTTCTGTAAAAAAACCAAGGCAATATTAACCAAGGCATTTGGGATTGAAGCATAATTGTTCGATCATTATATTCAAAAAGAACAGGATTAAAGTAGGGCCCAAGTGGTGATAGAGGAGCCCAGGATAAAAGCTTATCCTCTGCTAATTGATCGTGATAAAGAAACATCTCAACTAATATATTTTGAGTCACGCACCACGTTAACAATACACAAAATCCACTCCACTTCCATTCTTTAAAAACTATCTGATCTTTCTTATGAATTACCCACATAAGCCAAGTGCCTCCTAATAGCACAGTACCTGCGTCGCCCATTGAGTTCATTAGCCAATTTATATCTTTTGGCAGCCAAGTATTTAGAGATTCAGATCTTCTTAAATCTACTCCATCTCCACTTATCCAGCCATAGGAAAACCACAGCTCCCAACCTAATGAGCAAACTACTACACCAACAATATAAAAAGTTGGAACCCAGTTTGGTAATTTATCTTTATTTTTAAAATATATTATTAACGGAAAAAAAACTGCTAAATAAACTACAGTTATTACCCTAATTTCTTCAAAAGAAATCAACTATAAGCCCAGCCGCTCAGTCCAATTGTCATCTGAAGGCCTTTGATGGCTTGTTATCATCTCTACTAACTCTTCTGGAGAATCAGAGACTAATAATTCTTTCAGATTTTCAGATGAGATAAATCCTTCATCAACTGCTTTACTAAACCACTTTAGAAGATCATCATAATATCCTTCAGTATTTAGGATACCAACAGGTTTGTTTATTATGCCTAATTGGTTACTTGCCATAATTTCTGCCAATTCATCTAATGACCCAACCCCACCTGGAAGAACAATAAATGCATCAGATCTAGACATAAATTTGTCTTTTCTATCGAGCAACGTTTCTGATACAACTATCTCATTCAATCTTGGGTTAGCTAGTTCTAAAGCATGTAACGATTTAAGAGATATGCCCAAAACCTTAACTCCGTTATCTAAAGCAGTATCAGAAATAATTTTCATAAGACCAACGTTACCGCCTCCAAAAACTACATTAATACCTTTTTTAGCTATATATTCTGCAACAAGCTTTGCAGCTTTAGCATATTCTGGATTTTTACCCTCATGAGCACCACAAAAAATTGATATGTTATTCATAAAATATTTAAGTTTTAAAGTTAAAAGTTACTGGTCCTTTATTTACAAGTTCAATTTCCATTAGGGCTCCAAACTTTCCCTCTTTAACTCTGTGGAATGAAGACCTAAATTCGGTTACAAATTTATCATACAGTAATTTTGCATTGTCTGGCTTGGCAGCCTTGTGAAAACTTGGCTTTGTACCTTTGTTGGTAACCGCAGCTAGAGTAAATTGGCTCACAATTAAAATTTCTTTGTCAGACTCTTTTAAAGAACTTGATGTTATACCTTTTGGTCCATCAAACATCCTGAAATTAATTATTTTTTCTGCCATTTCTTTGACTTGTTTTGAAGAGTCATTTTCTTCAATACAAACAAAAGCTAAACAACCACTTCCTATAGTAGATACGGTTTGACCATCTATAAAAATTTCAGCGCATGAGACTATTTGGACGGTAGCTAACAAATTTTATACATCTTCAAGCTTCTCATTCCATTGACCAAGTGATGCAAGCTTATTCATTTCTGCCCTATGAGATAATTCATCTTGTGAGATAAATACATTTTCTTGTTTTCCATCCCAAGCTTTTAAAGCTGCTGCTTGCAGAGCTCTGCCATAAGAAAAACTTAACTTCCATGAAAAGCCTCCTATTTTATTCATAGCATCAAGATGAGCTGTTGCTAAAATATCTGACTGTCCGCCAGAAAGAAAAGTTATCCCTGGAAGGTCTTGTGGAACATTCTTTACTAAACAATCTAATGTTTTCTTTGCAACTTCTTCAATTCCTGCTTGTTCAGAAGATTCTTTACCTGAAGTAACCATATTAGGTTTTAAGAGGGTTGCTTTAATATTAACGCTATACTTTTCTAAGTGCGCAAATAATGACTTTAGCGAACGATCTGTTGCAGAAAAACAATCCTCAATAGAATGTTCTCCATCCATCAATACTTCAGGTTCTACTATTGGTACCATCCCGTTGTCTTGAGCACACTTTGCATATTCACCTAAAGCCTGCATGTTTATATCAATACATTTATCTGTTGGAATTCCATTACCAATATTAATTACAGCTCTCCATTTTGTAAATTTCGTACCCATTGAGGAATATTCTTTTAATCTTTCATCAAGACCATCTAATCCTATTGTTACTGTCTCGCCTGGGCAATCATCAATTGGCTGTAATCCTTTATCAACTTTAATTCCTGGAAGGGCGCCTTGATTCAAAATTAAATCTCTAAGCAAAGTTCCGTCTTTAGCTGACTGCCTTAAAGTCTCATCAAAAAGAATTACTCCACCAATGTTTCGTTTCATTCCTTTTGATCTAAAAAGCATCTCTCTATAGTCTCTTCTATTCTCTTCTGTAGATTCAACACCGATAGAATCAAATCTTTTACCACAAGTTGGGTTGCTTTCATCAGCTGCAAGGATGCCTTTTCCATCTTTAACTATAAAAGTTGCAATTTCTTCAATACTATTAAATATCATTATTACTTAACTCCCTATTTCTTTTGAATTTAAAACATCAATTGATGACAAATTTTTGCCCTCCATAAATTCCAAGAAGGCTCCTCCACCTGTAGAACAATATGATACATCATCTGATTTAATATACTTATTTATTGCGGACAATGTTTCGCCACCTCCTGCAATAGAAAATGCTGAAGAATTTGCTATTGCTATTGAAAGATCTTTGGTACCTTTTGAAAATAATTTATTTTCAAATACGCCCATTGGGCCATTCCATAAAATGGTTTTGGCTTGATTTAACGAAGTTAATATTTCATTACTTAAATGTAAATCCAAAATCATCTCTTCATCTTTGACATCTTCAGCAGATGTTTCTCTAATATCCTCTCCCTCAAATGTCTTAGAGGTAATAATTACATTTGGTAAAACTATTTTTCCTTGAACAAGTAAATCTTTTGCAATATCTAACATTGAATCCTCAACCAGCGATTTCCCAATTTTTAGGCCTGAGGCTTTAAGAAATGTGTTGGCGATTCCACCCCCAACAATTATTTGATCAGCAACTGAATTAATATGCTTAATTAATTCAAGTTTAGTAGAAACTTTGGCTCCTCCAATTACTGCTATGTATGGATGATCATAATTGTTTAATGCCTTTGACAAGAATTCAGTTTCTCTCTCTAAAAGAAGGCCTGCACATGCTTTAGATGCACTCTTAATTGCTGAATGAGTTGAGGCTTGCTCTCTATGAGCAGTACCAAAAGCATCAAAGACATATATATCCCCCAAATCAGCTAACTTTTTTCCCAGATCTTGGCAGTTTTCTTTTTCGCCTTTAAAAAATCTTATATTTTCTAATAACTGAATATCTGTTTTTCCATCAAAAATTTCATCTGACTCTAGATGACTTATTAACTTGCAAGGCTTATTTATTATTTTACTAAGATAATCTGCTATGGGCTTTAAAGAAAACTTCTCCTCAAAGTTCCCTTCAGTTGGTCTCCCAAGGTGACTTATTAGTAAAATTCTAGCATTATTTTTTAAAGCATATTTAATAGTGGGAATGCAGGCTTGTATTCTTGTGGAATCTTGAACATTTCCATTTTTTATTGGAACATTCATATCAACTCTTATTACAAGATTTTTTTTTGATATGTCTATTGAAGAGAGATTAATCATCTATTAATGATTTTGCTGCCTGAATTACTTTTTCTTTATTAAATCCGAAGTGTTCAAGCAATTCACCCCCTGGCGCAGACTCTCCAAATGTTTCTATTCCTAAAACTTTGTCACTTCTATTCAAGATCTTATACCAAGAGTTAGGATGCGCACATTCTACAACTAGAACTGGTTTATGAGGATCAATAACCATTTTTTGATATTCACTGCTTTGTTGAAGAAAAATATCCAAAGAGGGCATTGAAACCACATTTGCATTAATTGATTTATTCTCTAATTCTTTTGCTGCATCTAGGGCTAATTGGACCTCACTACCAGAAGCAACTATAGTTATATCATTATCTTTTTTTTCTTTAAGAAGGTATCCGCCCATTTCAATTGCAGAGATCTGTTCTTGTGTTCGTCCTATTGCTGAGGTTCCCTGCCTACTAAAAATAAGACATGTTGGTGTTATTTTGGAACAAACAGCATTCTTCCATGCAACTGCTGTCTCAACAAGGTCAGCAGGTCTCCAATTATTTAAATTAGGGGTAGATCTTAAAGTAACGATATGCTCTATAGGTTGATGAGTGGGCCCATCCTCTCCTAAAGCTACAGAGTCATGCGTATAAACAAATATATTGGGAAGCCCCATTAATGCTGACAATCTAACCGCATTTCTTGCATAGTCTGTAAAAACTAAAAATGTTGCGCCATACGGTTTTATGCCACCATGAAGAACCATGCCGTTCATAATTGCAGACATTCCAAATTCTCTAACACCATAATTAATATGATTCCCGGATGGATTTTCATTTGAAAATGTTGAACTAGATGCAGAAAATGTATTATTTGATGGAGTTAAATCAGCAGAGCCGCCTATTAATTCTGGTACTTGCTTAACAAAAAAATCAAGACAGGCTTTTGAGGCTTTTCTTGTAGCCATTGGCGAATTTTTAGAATCACACTCTGATAGAAAATCTTTAAAATTACTTTCAAATCCTTCTGGCAAATCTCCATCAATTCGCCTTTGCAACTCTTTAGATTTTTGAGAAAATTTCTGTTCATAACTTTTTAATAACTCATTCCATTCAGAATTAAGTGTGGCACCTTTTTCAGTAAAGTTCCAAAAATCATAAATTTCTTGAGGTATTTCAAATTCACCATAATGCCAATTTAATGCTTCTCTTGTTTTTATTACCTCTTCCGCACCTAATGGTGCTCCATGAACATCAGCTGTACCAGATTTATTTGGAGATCCAAAACCAATAGTTGTTTTACAAAAAATCATTGAGGGCTTACTAACTTCATTTTTTGCTTTTGAAATAGCTTTATTAATTTCATCTGAATTGTGGCCATCTACACATATTGTTTGCCAGCCATAACTATCAAATCTTTGAACAGAATCATCTGTAAACCAATTTTTGATTTCACCATCAATTGAAATTCCATTTTCGTCGTAAAAGCAAATCAATTTTCCTAAATTATGAGTTCCTGCAAATGAACAAGCCTCATGTGATATTCCTTCCATTAGACAGCCATCACCAAGAAAGGCATAGGTATAGTGATCAATAGGTTTAATATCTTCTTCATTAAATTCAGCGGCTAATATCTTTTCTGATATTGCCATACCTACAGCATTAGCAATGCCTTGACCCAAGGGTCCTGTGGTAGTCTCAACACCAATATCTAAATCATATTCCGGATGTCCAGGAGTTTTTGATTTAAGTTTTCTAAAATCTTTAAGATCATCTATTGACAGCTTGTATCCAGTCAAGTGAAGTAAGCTATACAAAAGCATCGATCCATGTCCATTGGATAGTACAAATCTGTCTCTATTGAACCAATGTGGATTTAATGGATTATGTTTTAAATGATTACTCCATAAAGCAGTGGCTATCTCTGCCATGCCCATTGGCATTCCTGGATGCCCTGAATTAGCCTTTTGAACTGCATCAATAGAAAGAAATCTTAAGGCGTTTATAGGATCTTTTTGCTGCAAGAGTATTTCCCCAATTAATTATGGATAATAATATTTTTAAAATAAAAAGCATAGGAAATATTCAATTTTTTCATATTTTTCTTATTTGTATTAAAATATACAAATTGTGATCACAATCTTTTTTTAGAATACATCTGCAAAAAAATTCTTCACAGTTAAATTTCAGGGAGAGAAGAAAATGAGTTATATATTTACATCAGAATCTGTGTCGGCAGGTCATCCAGATAAAGTTTGCGATCAAATTTCAGATGCTGTGCTAGACGCATATTTAAGTGAAGATCCAAATAGCAGGGTTGCATGCGAAACAATGATTAAAAATAATATGGTTTTTATCGCAGGCGAAATTACATCTTCAGGAAGTCCTGATTTAGAACCAGTAGTTAGACAAACAATTAATGACATTGGGTATGACACTGATGATTATGGGTTCAATGGGGATACTTGTGAATTTACAAACCTTGTTTTTGAGCAATCGCCTGATATCTCTCAAGGTGTCACTGAAGGCGAAGGTGAAAACTTAGAGCAGGGTGCAGGCGACCAGGGCTTAATGTTTGGATATGCATGTACTGAAACGGAATCATTAATGCCCCTTCCAATCGATCTATCACACAGATTAGTAAGACAGCAAGCAGAAGTTATGAAAAGTAATGAGCTTTCATGGCTGAGGCCTGATGCAAAAAGCCAAGTAAGCGCTATTTATTCAGATGATGGCAAAACAATTGAAGGCCTATCAGCAATTGTTTTATCAACACAACATGATGAAGATATAACTCAAGACGAAATTAAAGAAGGCGTGATGGAAAACATCATTAAACCAATTGTTCCACAGGAATGGATACTAGATTCAACAAAGATATATATCAATCCGACCGGAAAATTTGTTATTGGTGGTCCAGTTGGTGACTGTGGTCTTACTGGAAGAAAAATAATTGTAGATACATATGGTGGGATGGCTAGGCATGGTGGTGGAGCCTTTTCTGGCAAAGATCCCTCAAAAGTAGACAGGTCTGCAGCATATGCAGCAAGATATGTGGCTAAGAACATTGTAGCAGCTGGGCTTGCTGACTTTTGTGAAATTCAAGTTTCATATGCAATTGGTGTTGCTAAGCCAACCTCTATAAACGTAAATACGTTTGATAGTGAAAAAATATCAAAAAAAGATATTGAAAAATTAGTAGAAGAAAATTTTGATTTAAGACCAAAGAGTCTTATAAACATGCTTGACCTTAAAAGGCCAATATATCTTCCAACTGCTGCTTATGGGCATTTTGGAAGGACTGATATTGATCTTTCTTGGGAAAAAACTGATAAAGCTTCAGAGATCTCACAACTATAATAAAAAGGAAAATAATATGGATAATGATTACAAAGTAGCTGATATAAAACTTGCTGAATTTGGAAGAAGAGAAATATCTCTTGCTGAGAATGAAATGCCAGCCTTAATGGCCCTGAGAGATAAATATAGAGATGAACAACCTCTGGCTGGGGCAAAAATCATGGGATGCATTCATATGACAATTCAAACTGCAGTCTTAATGGAAACACTTGTAGATCTCGGAGCAGAGTTAAGGTGGTCGTCATGTAACATTTTTTCAACTCAAGATCATGCTGCCGCTGCAATGGCAGCAATAGGGATACCTGTTTTTGCATGGAAAGGTGAAACTGATGAGGAATACGAATGGTGTATTGAGCAAACCATATGTAAAGATGGGAAACCATGGGATGCAAATATGATTCTTGATGATGGAAGCGACCTTACTTCAATGGTCCACTCAAAATTTCCCGATATGTTAGAAACCATTCATGGTGTATCTGAAGAAACTACTACTGGCGTTCATAGATTAAAAGAAATGCTTGAAAAGGGTGAGCTTAAGATTCCAGCAATTAATGTTAATGATTCAGTAACAAAAGCAAAAAATGATAACAAATATGGTTGCAGACATAGTCTTAATGATGCGTTAAAAAGAGGAACAGACATGCTTCTTTCAGGAAAGAAAGGTCTTGTAATTGGTTACGGTGATGTTGGTAAAGGCTCTGCAGCAAGTTTGGCGCAAGAAGGAATGATTGTTAGTGTTGTTGAATCAGATCCTATTTGTGCAATGCAAGCATGCATGGATGGATTCTCCGTTGTTTCTTGTTATAAAAATGGTGTTGTAACTAGAGACCCAAAAGACATAAATATGGCTGTTATGGGAGATACAGATCTTATTGTTACAACAACTGGAAACGTAAATGTTTGTGATTCTGCAATGATAGATACTCTTAAAAATACAGCTGTAATATGTAATATTGGACATTTTGATAACGAAATTGATACAGCTTTTATGAGAGAAAACTATTATTGGGATGAAATAAAACCTCAGGTTCATAGGGTTTTTAGAGACACTGCTCCTGATGGAACACCAGATCTTTCAAGTAAAAACTATGTGATCTTACTTGCCGAAGGAAGACTGGTTAATCTTGGTAATGCTACAGGACATCCTAGTAGAATTATGGACGGATCATTTGCCAATCAAGTCTTGGCTCAAATTCATTTATATAAACAAGGTTTTGCTAATGTAAACGATGCTGACAAAAAAGCTGAGATGATTACAGTAGAGGTTCTTCCAAAAAAACTTGATGAAGAAGTGGCCAGCCTAATGGTGGAAGGTTTTGGAGGAACTGTAACCCAGCTTACTGAAGAGCAAGCAGATTATATTAATGTTCCAAAAGATGGGCCTTTCAAAGAAGAAAGTTACAAATACTAAAAAGCTTTTATATCAATTTTGACAATTTAAATTCATAATACTGTCATGATTTTAAAAATTGTTTTTTGTCTACTTTCGCTAACCCTTGTATTTGGATGTGGGGTAAAAGGCCCTTTGATATTCTAGAATTATATTTTGATAAATGAGTAATTTTTTTTATAAAGATGGCGTTCTTTTTTGTGAAGATGTGCCAGTTTCAGATATAGCATTAAAGTATGGTACGCCATCTTATGTTTATTCAAAAAAAACTCTAGAGGACAATTTTGATGCCTATTCAAACTCTTTTATAGAGAATGAGGGAATGGTTTGTTTCTCCGTAAAGTCTCTAAGTAATATTTCTATATTAAGATTATTAAGTGAAAAAGGTAGTGGTTTTGATATTGTTTCAGGAGGAGAATTAGAAAGAGTGATTGTTGCAGGAGCTGATCCAAAAAAAATTATTTTTACTGGTATTGCAAAAACTAATGCTGAAATTATCCAAGGAATAAAAAAGGATATTCTTTCATTCAATATCGAATCAGAATCAGAAATGCTGAGAATTGAAAGAATAGCTAAAAAAGAAAAAACAATCGTTGATGTTACGATAAGATTTAATCCAGAAATAGATTCAGGCGGTCACGAATATATTAAAACTGGAAGAAAAAAAGATAAATTTGGTATCTTATTAGATGGTGTTTTAAAACTATCAAAATATATATCTAGTTCTGATTCATTAAATCTTATTGGATTGTCATGTCATATTGGCTCTCAAATATTTGATTTAAATGACTTTAAAGAATCAGCAAAGTACATAAAAAAGCTTGCGCGAGAGATTAACAATACTGGTATTGAACTAAAGTTTCTTGATATTGGAGGTGGGCTTGGAATTTCATATACTGAATCAGACTTTCCATTTCCAGGCGACCTAGTTAAAGATATAAAAAAAGAGCTAAATGACAGAAATGAAAAAATTATTCTTGAGCCCGGAAGAAGTATTTCTGGTAATGCAGGTATCATGTTGACGAGTGTTGAATACATAAAAGGCAAATATCTAATTGTTGATGCAGGTATGAATGATTTAATTAGGCCTGCTTTGTATGGGGCTAAGCACGACGTAATAAATGTGAAAAAAGGTAAGTCAAAAGCTAATAATTGGACAATAGTTGGTCCGATATGTGAATCATCAGATGTTCTTGCCAAAGATTATTTGCTAGAAGCATCTGAGGGTGATGTTTTGGCAGTGAAGACTGCTGGAGCTTATGGACATGTCATGTCTTCGAATTATAATTCAAGAAGAAAGCCTCCTGAGATATTAGTGGATGGCAACAAATTTAAAGTCATTCGCAAAAGAGAATCATATGATGACTTAATTAAAAATGAGGTAAATATTGAATCTGAATTTTGAAAAATGGCATGGTAATGGAAATGACTTTGTAATCATAAACTCCATAGAATCTGATATAAAAATTAATAAAACTAAAGTTAAGAAAATCTCAGACAGAAATACAGGCATTGGATTTGATCAGCTTATAAATGTTTGTCTTCCAACGCTAGCAAGTAGTAATTTCTTCATGAAATTTTATAACTCAGATGGTTCGGAAGCCGGCATGTGTTTGAATGGCATAAGATGTGCCTCAAAATACATTTGGCAAAATAACTTTGCGCCAAAAGGTAAAATTAATATACAAACAAAATCAAAAAATATTATTTGTGCTCCAGGTAGAAATGACACTGTTGAAGTTTCAATAGATTGTCCCTCTCCCTTTTCAGAAAAGAACTTAATAAAAAAATTAGAAAGAAAGGTTAAAGATGATTTTTTTCTATCAAATATTGGAAATAATCACCTCTGTATTAAGATGAGAGCAATAAAAAAAGCAAATTTAAATAATATTTACAAAAATCTTGAGGGCATTATAAAAAAATTTAATATCAATCTTTCAATTTTTGAAAAAAATAATGAACATATTGAAATAAGAACTTACGAAAATGGAGTAGGAGAAACACTTTCATGTGGATCTGCTTCATTGTGTGTTGCCTCGAGTTTTCTTTCAAACAGTAATAAGTCTGTCAAGGTGATATCAATAGGTGGAGAGTTAAATTTTAAAAAAGGTGAAGATAACATGATTGTTAAAGGTCCTGCCAACTTAATTTATAAGGGAAATATAAATGAGTAAAAAATTAGATCCAAAAGATGTTGAATTATTTTTACTTGAAAACCTTGATTTTTTTGAAGCCAGAGAATCACTTGTTGGAGAAATGAAATTCAAACACTCTTCAAGTTCAGCATCTTCTATTCTTGAAAGACAAATTTTTAGGCTCAGAGAAGAGCATAAAAAACTAATGGAATTACTAACGTCTTTTGTAGAAACAGCCTCTACTAATGAAGATTTATTCTTAAAATCAAAAAAACTTACTTTGAAAATTCTCGATTCCAAGTCAAAAAAGGATGCTGTTGAAATTGTTGAAAGTATTTTCAGAAAAGAATTTAAGATTGATAAACCTTTTTTAAAATTTTTTAATAATACTTCTATAAATGATGTTGAGAGTAAAACTGGGTTTTCTTTTCATAAAGGCGCCATTTACTGTGGTTCATTTTCTAAAGAGAAGGTTATTGCTTTATTTGACGATGAAAAAGTTGAATCAATGGTTGTTACCGTAGTACTAGCAGGTGATGAGATAGGTCTGCTAATGCTTGGTAGTTATGACAGATCAAAATATCTTGGAGATGAAGATACAACCTTTATTGAATATATTAGAGATGTTTTGGAGAAAAAGTTAACAAAATAATTTATGAAGAATACTCCGATTATTCTTAAAGATATTAAAGAATATTTAATATATGTTTCTCAAGTAAAAAATCTTTCAAAAAATACTGCATTATCATATGAAAGAGATCTAAAAAAATTATATTTATTTTTAGAAAATTTAAATATTACTAACTACCTCGAAATCAAAGATGAAACTTGTTCTGCATGGATTGGCGACCTTTATACAAATAACAATAGTCCGCGAAGTATTCAAAGACATTTATCTTCAGCAAAGGGTTTTTTTAGATTTCTTAAAAAAAATAGTTTAATTGATTCATCTCCTTTTGAATTAGTTTCTGGTCCAAAGTCATCAAGCGTCCTTCCTGATGTTCTATCACCAGAGGACGTAGAACAACTTTTAAATTTTAAACCAAGCAATTTGATTGAGATAAGAGATATGGCAATTGTAGAAGTTATGTATTCTTCTGGATTAAGAGTTTCTGAAACAGTTAATATAAATATCAGTGACTTTGAAGAAAATAAAACTTTTTTGAAAGTAATTGGTAAAGGTGCAAAAGCAAGATTGGTTCCAATAGGAAGATTTGCAGTAAACGCGATTAATAATTGGCTTATTGAAAGAGAGAAAATTCAGAATGATACTGATGCTCTTTTTTTAAATTCTAAAGGTAGCAGATTATCAATAAGAAGTGTCCAGTTAAGGCTTAAAAAAATGGCGACTAAGCAAGGTTTACCTCCTATTCATCCTCATATGCTAAGACATAGTTTCGCAACCCACATGCTGGAATCTAGTGGTGACTTGAGAACAATTCAAGAGCTTTTAGGTCACAGTTCTTTATCAACTACACAAATATATACAAAATTGGATTATCAACATTTAGTGAAAATTTATGATAAATCTCATCCTCGTGCAAGAAATAAATAAGAGTATATTTAGAGTTGTGAATGAATAAAAAAATAAAGTTAATTACATTTGATTTAGATGATACTCTTTGGGACAACCACCCAACGATCATTAAAGCCGAAAGGGAAACTAGGAAGTGGATCGAAGGAGAGGTTGGAAAAATAGAATGGGGAGATTTTAATGATTTCCTGAGTCTCAGAGAGCAATTGATTAAAGATGATAAAAGTATTGCTTGGGATATCAGCAAACTCAGAAAAGAAATATTCAGGAAAAAGCTTTCACATGTCACTCCTGGAGAATATAGAGATAATATTGTTGATAAAGCATTTGAAATCTTTATTTCAAAAAGACATGACGTAAAATTCTTTGGTGGCGTCAAGAACGCCATTAGAGATCTTTCTAAAAAATATATATTAGGAGTGCTAACAAACGGAAATGCAAACATATTTAAATTTGATATTGGTGAGTGCTTTGAATTTTCAATTAGCTCTCTTGAAGCAAAAGATAGCAAACCTAACAGAGCACATTTTGATAAGGCATTAACAAAAGTCAAAGATATTACATTTGATAACATGCTCCATATTGGAGACCATCAAATTAATGATATGTATGCAGCAAATAGTCTTGGAATAGATTGTCTTTGGTTTAATATTAATAATGGCTGGGAACAGAGATTTGAAAAACCAGATGAGTTTTCAGATTGGAATAAATTGTTAAGAGTTATTGAGAATAAATATGAATGATAAAAATCTATCAGATGCCTTAAAAAATATTATTGAAAAAGAACTTAGAGCATTAAGTAAATTAATTCCAAAAGATATTATGAATAATATTGAAGGAAGAATTTCCAGACAAGTGCAACATATTATTGAACAAAGAGGATATGTGAAGAACACAAAATATCAAAATCTTGAAAAGATTATTGAAGAGCTTGAAAAAAGAATTTCAGAATTAGAAAAAAATTAAAGCTGGTTTAAATAGTCATCAATTCTTTCAGAATTCATTACAAATGTTGATTTTAAGTCTGAAGCTGCAGCTTTTACTTCATTAATATTTACAGCTTCACCTACTTGAATAACTCCTATCATTGCCATCATTACATGAGGATCGCATTGATAGACATAAACACCTTCTGTATCTAAAGTAATGCTTATGTCTGCGTTCATTTGGCCTGCCCATGCAGCAGCACCAGAGGGCATCATCCCATCTATTGTGGCTGAGTTATGTGACATGTCTGTTGCTTTAAAGTGGACTGTATCTCCTTTTGAAACTTTTATTACAGCTGGTTCAAAAATCATTTGGCCACCATCTCCTGAATTTAACATTTTAATCGTATGTTCAGAGCCTTGAGATAGTTGAACTTTCTCTACTTCCATCGGAACTGTAGTCATAGATTGACTTTCCATGGTTGAATTTCCACAGTCTTGTCCTTCTAAACAGAGATTTATTGTTAATGCCAATCTCTTAGTAACAGCTTCATCATATTTTTTTCCATTGAAGAGTATTAAAAAACATAATGGAAGAATTATTAAATAAATATTTTTTTTCATAATTTATGAGTTGGGTTTTTGAAGTTCAATAACGTAATCAACAACTTGAAGAATTTTCTCATATGAGCCTCTCGGTTCAATCATATATTTGCCGTCAACAATCATAACTGGTGTCGCAGATACCTTTAATTGTTTTGCATGCTTTTTTGCTCTACTTACTTTCTGTTTCACAGTGAAAGAGTCCAGATACTTTTCAGCTAATTCAGGCGCAATTCCAAAACCTTTAAGAAAATCTTTAACTGCTTTGGGACTTGATAAAAAGTTACCCTCTTTATGCATTGAAACAAATACAGCAGAATGAGCATTTGAGTCTAATTTCAAAGCTTCAATTGTATAAAAAAGACTTGCGTGTAATTGATGAACAGCACCCCATGTGACAGGCATCTTTGAAAAACTTACGTCGTCACTTTGTCTTGACGCCCATGAATTCAAAGGCCCATCAAAGTTATAGCATGCACCACATCCATACCAAAAAGTTTCGGTAACCTCTACAATTCCATCTTTTTTTACAGGAAGAGGATTTTCAACAAGTTTATAATCAACTCCAAGTCTAAATTCAGTTTCACTTGCTGTTGCAAATAAAGTAAAAGACGTTATAAAGAAAAAAGTTATAAAAGTTTTCATAGATATTCTCATTTGTATAAACCGTGCATGTAATTTGCTAAGGCGTCTATTTCGTCATCGCTAAGGTTTGCTGCAACTCCTTGCATAACAATGGACCCAGCACCTGCATTTCTTTCTTTTGATCTGTATGCTTTGAGCGAAGAAGTTAAATATCCTATCTGCTGTCCAGCAACAGATGGATAGCCTGCTAAGCTATTACCTTGACCATAAACTGCATGGCAAGATGTACATGCAGGTATTTGTTTTTTTATATTACCAAATCTATAAAGCTGAGTTCCAAGTCTAAGCATTTCTTCATCATTTTTTGCTTGACCAACTGTACTACTGTATTGTGAATAAAAAGCAGCAATATCTTTTAAATCATTATCTGCAAGGGTTTGAAGATATGGAGTTACAGACATCATCAAGGCATTCATCCTTGATCCATCTCTAAAATACAATAATTGCTCATACAAATATTTTTGATTTTGTCCCGAAAGTTTTGGCCAATCTGTAACCATGCTGTTTCCATCAACACCATGACATGCAGCACATGATTCCACAAGTTCAGATCCTTTTATTGGATCACCTAAAACAAAAGTTTTAGGCATTTCTATTTCTTTGGATTTTTCATCTGCAGCATTTAAGCTAGATGTGAAGCCAAAAAAAACAAATAATATTAAAAAATATTTCATTGAAATGATAAATGTGTGTCTTGTTGATGTGTATTATAAACATAGGTTGATATGATATAAATAATTAAATGCAAAACATTTTTAAAAATACAGAGTTCGTTTTTGGCGTTACAAACTATAAAAATTTGCCCAAAGATGTTGGCTGTGAAATTTTACTTGCTGGTAGATCAAATGCTGGCAAGTCAAGCGCTTTAAATGCTCTTACGGAAAATCCAAAATTAGCAAGAATTAGCAAAACACCTGGAAGAACTACTGAAATTAATTTTTTTAAAGTAAACGAAAATTTAAAACTTTTAGATTTACCTGGATACGGATTTGCAAAATCTAGCAAAGCAAAAAAGAAAGATTGGGGGCCCTTACTAGGACAGTACTTTCAAAAAAGGAAAGCTTTAGCTGCCGTTATTATTTTTATGGATATTCGTCATCCTTTGAAAGACAGTGATTGGGAGATGGTTCATTTATGCAGAAATTTTAATGTTCCTTATGTTCCAGTACTAACTAAAAGTGACAAATTATCAAATAACAAGATAGCTAAGGCTGTTAATTTTGTTAAAGGAAAGATGCCTAATTCAAATCCAATATCTGTCTCTTCAAAAGACATTAGTGGCTTTGATAAGCTTTCAAAAGAAATGCTAAAATTTTAAGCATAATGTTGGAATATCAAGAACAGGACTGTCATTTGACTCTGCAAGAGGGTTTAGATTGCTATTACAAATCTTTTCCAGATACGACTAAAGTTTTTGAAGATGACGACAACTCAGGAACGCTTCTAAGAGATCATGACTGCACTCATATAATATTTGGTCTTGATATATCTATTGAACAAGAATCAATTCTAGATAGTTGGGTTTTATGGGGAAGTAAATGGGAATTTAAATATATTTGGGGATATCAAAGTCTTCCTCAAATAAAACAACTCTATAAAGATCTATATCAAGAATTTGGTATCTTTGGATTTATAAGAATTTTTTGGAAACTTGCCGGAATCAAAAGAAAAGTAATTTTTAGAGCACTTAAGATGAAGAAAAAATGGCCCTTTAAAATGCCTGAGAAATATCTTCAAATGAAAATATCTGATCTAAGAGAAGAACATGGTATTAAGGTTCTTCTTCCTGAAGAATTGCGATACACACCAATAGAAAGATAGCATGAACTTAAATGTTATTAATATGATCAATTAATATTTCTAAAAAATTAATTAATGAAAAAAATTATCTTCCTTCTCTCCATATTTATAGTCATTCCGGCTTGTTTATATTTCGCTCTTGACAGAGAGAGCATTGACATAGATGAATTTAGATTAAATTCGGGTTACCAAGAGGTTAAGTTAAGTGATGGTATAACTTCTTATAAAGATGTTGGAGATAAAAGCAACAAAGTTATTGTTCTAGTTCATGGAGCTACTTTTGGTTCACTTGCATATGAAGAATATATAAATGTCTTTGTTGAAAATGAATATAGAGTAATAACTTATGATCAATATGGCAGAGGTTACTCAGATAGAGTTCATGGCGATGTAAGTATTGAGCTTATGGAAAAACAACTTAAAGAACTGATTAAGCATTGTGAAGTTGAAGATGTAATATTATATGGTGTCTCTTTTGGCGCTGCAGTT
>CENJ01061597.1_pt1 | contig 39501 bp, 39 predicted proteins | sample 356161 | NCBI WGS metagenome assembly CENJ01 (sample SAMEA2619531, study PRJEB7988) | marine metagenome | biome: marine biome (ENVO:00000447); feature: surface water layer (ENVO:00002042); material: "saline water (ENVO:00002010), including plankton (ENVO:xxxxxxxx)" | depth 5 m | reverse complement strand
AACCCCTAGCTCGTTAACTCTATTTCTTAATGTTGTTGTATTTTGTTTAATAGCTGCTATACGAATTTCATTCAAGGCTCTTTCTGATATTTCGAGTTTCATTTTACTTTCGCCAACTCTGGTTATATCAAAAGTATTTTGATAAACTTTATTAATAAGCTTGTCTGCTACTTTAAAATCTTCGTAATTTAAAAAGTCGATTGTTATATTTAATGATTCGCCACTAAAATTTTTATACCTAATTTTTTCTTTTCTTAGTTGAGACCTTATATCACTTGATAATTTTTTTGACTTATTAGCTACAACTTCGACCAAATCAACTTCCATGAGAAAGTGAACACCGCCTTTTAAATCTAAACCTAAATTCATTTTTTTTGCGCTAAGAGAAGTCAACCATGCAGGAGTTTCGCTAAAAAATGTAGGCAATGAATAGGTAATGCTGAATAATAAAATTAAAGCAACCAGCACTTTTTTTAAAGAAAAATTTTTCATTTTTGAATTTATATAGATCCTTTTGGAAGTACAGTAGTTATTGAATTTTTTCTAACTTTGATATTCACACCATTTGAAACTTCAAGCTCAACAGCATCTTCTTTTACTTTAATAATTTTTCCCATTATACCGTTTGATACAACTACTTCTGCGCCATTTGTTAATGAATCAATTAATTTTTTATGCTCTTTCGCTCTCTTATTTTGAGGCCTAATTATCATGAAGTACATTATTATAAAAAATAAAACTACCATGATTAGCATGCTCATACCCCCATCTGCTGAGCCTGCAGATTGCGCGTAAGCGTTATTTATAATATTCATATCATTTCCTATAAAATTATTATGTATATTTTAATCGTTATTTGTTCTAACTTCTATGAAAATAAAACTCTTTAACGAAATCATCAAATTTATTTACCCTTATAGATTCTCTTATATCAAGCATTAATTTATGATAATAATGTAAATTATGTATTGTGTTTAGTCTTAATCCAAGTATTTCTTTGCAATTATCAAGATGCTTTAAATATGATCTCGTATAATTTCTACAAGTATAACATTGACAGTCCTCTTCTATAGGCCTCATATCATCTTTGTAACGACTATTTCTTAGCTTCAAAATACCTTTTTTAGTATACAAAAAGCCAGTTCTCGCATTTCTTGTAGGAATAACACAATCAAAAATATCAACTCCTCTTAAAACCGCTTCAACAATATCTTCTGGTGTACCCACACCCATTAAATACCTTACTTTATTTACAGGCATTTTATGGGCAATATTATCCAATACTAAGTTTCTCTCAACAGATGTCTCTCCTACAGAAAGTCCTCCTATCGCATATCCGTCAAAATCAATTTCAACAAGACCTTCTAGAGATTTATCACGTAAATCATCATATACTCCGCCTTGGATAATACCAAATATGTTGCTTTTTTCTTTTGTGACAGAATCCTTGGATTGTTTACCCCAAACTAATGAAAGATCTAGTGAAGATTCTGTTGTTTTTTTGTCAGCAGGATAAGGTGTGCATTCATCAAACTGCATTATAATATCTGAATTAAATTGCTCTTGTAACCATATTGATTTTTTTGGGTCCAAAAAAACTTTTTTGCCGTCAATAGGTGAATTAAAATAAACGCCCTCTTTTGTTATTTTTCTCAATTTTGACAAACTAAAAACTTGGTAACCGCCAGAATCAGTAATTATAGCTCCATTCCATTTCATAAAATCATGAATACCTCCATGTTTATTAATTATTTCTGGTCCTGGCCTAAGCATCAAGTGAAACGTATTTGCTAAAATAATTTTATACCCAAAATCACCGACCTCTGAGCCAGACATAGTTTTTACAGTTGCAGCTGTACCAACAGGCATAAAACATGGAGTTTCAATATTATGGCCATTTAAAAGAATGGAGCCAAGCCTGGCCTTTTTTGATGTCTTTTGTAAATTAAAATTTATCATTATAAAATTAAGGTTGAGTCTCCATAACTAAAAAAACGGTAGTCTTTTTTAATAGCATGATCATAAGCTTTTATAATTTTTTTAGTATTATAAAAAGCAGATACCATAACTAATAAACTTGATTGAGGAAGATGAAAGTTTGTAATTAAGTGGTCTACCACTTTAAAATTATATCCAGGTTTTATAAAAATATCTGTCTCATAAAAAGTATCAGTTAAATTTTTTGACGTATAATAACTTTCTAAGGCTCTTGCAACTGTTGTCCCAACAGAAAAAATTTTTCCTTTATTATTTTTACAAGTTTTTATTAAATCTGAGGTTTCTTTTGGAATACAATATAGCTCACTATGCATTTTATGATTATCAATATCTTTTGATTTAATTGTTGTAAAGGTTCCCATTCCAATATGCAAGGTTACGCTAGCAAATTTAACACCTTTATCTTTTAACTTTTTTAAAATAGTTTCATCAAAATGAAGAGCTGCTGTTGGAGCTGCTACTGAGCCATTTTTCTTTGCAAATATTGTTTGATAAAAATTTTTATCATTATTATTTGGCTTTCTTCTTATATAGGGTGGTAAGGGTATCTCACCATAGTTATCTAGCAAATACTGGACTGATTTATTCAATAGCTGAATTTCACATAATGCTTTATCATTATTTATAACTTTTAACTTAATTATTCCAGAAATAATAATATCCCCTTTTTTAATTTTTCTTGTAGATTTTAATTGGCAGAGAAAACAATTTTCACTTAACACTCTTTCTATAAATAATTCTACTTTACCGTTTGTTTTTTCTCTTTTTCCAAATATTCTTGCAGGAATAACTTTTGTGTCATTTATTATTATTAAATCATCTTTTTTTATATACTGGTCAATATTAAAAAAATAATCATCTATGAAGCTATTTTTTTTTCTATCAATCACTAAAAGTTTTGAATCACTTCTATTTACTTTAGGGTTTTGCGCTATTAATTTATCTGGCAAAGAAAAATCAAAAATGTTTAAATTCATTATGTTATATTAATAATGGTTATTAGCTACATGACATAATATATTATTAATAAGGAAATAAAATGAAAAAAATTTTAATATGTGGTGCTACTGGATTTATTGGTAAAAACGTAACACTTGCTCTATCTAAAAACAAAAATTATGAGGTGCATGCCGTAAGATTCAAAAGAAATTCTTATAAAACACCAAAAAATGTAATCTGGCACAAAGCCGACTTAAGAAACCCTAAATCTGTAAATAGTCTCACAAAAAATATTGATATTGTTATACAGTTGGCAGCTACAACATCTGGCTCAAAAGATATAGTTTCTACGCCTTACGTTCATGTTACAGATAACGCCATAATGAACTCATATATATTAAGGTCATGTTTTGATAACAAAGTTAAACATTTTATATTTACAAGCTGCACTGTTATGTACCCATCTTCAAAGAAAGCTACTAGTGAGAATCATTTCACAGGAGAAATAATTGAAAAGTACAAGGGTGTTGGTGAAACAAAAGTTTATATTGAAAAAATAGCAAAATTCTTTTCGTCTTTAGGTTTAACCAAGCATACTATAATTAGGCACTCGAATATTTATGGCCCACATGATAAATATGATTTAGATAAAAGTCATGTATTTGGAGCCACGATTACAAAAGTAATGAACGCAAATAGTAAGCTTGATGTCTGGGGTGATGGATCAGAAATTAGAGATTTTCTATATATTGATGATCTTATTTCATTTATAAAATTATCTATCAATAAGCAGAAATCATTTTATGAAATATATAATTGTGGATCTGGTAAAGCGGTATCAATCAAAAAGTTATGTAATTTAATTGTAAAAGGTTCAAAAAAACCTTTAAAAATAAATTTCAATAAAAATAAGCCTACAATACCTTTTGATTTACATCTAAATTGTAAAAAAGCTAGAAAAGATCTCGGTTGGTATCCAAAAGTATCCATAGAAGATGGTATTAATAAAACTATTAAATGGTGGAAAAATAATATTGCCTAATGGAAGAAAAAAGCAAAAACTGGAAAATTTTATCAAGAAAATTAGTTTATGACGGTTCACCACATATTAAAATAAGTATTGATAAGGTTAAATTACCTAACGGGAAGATAATTGATGATTATCATAGAATAGAAATAAAGGATGCAGTAATGCTTCTTGTGAAAAATAAAAATGGAGAGCTATTAACTTATAAAGAATATAGACATGGAATTAATTGTGAATCTATAACGTTTCCTGCTGGTGGAATTGAAAAAGGAGAAAATTCAATAGATGCTGCCAAAAGAGAGTTATTAGAAGAGACTGGTTATACAGCAAATTCGTTTGATATTATTAGTGATTATATTGTTAGTGGTAGTTATATGTTTAGTAAGTTAACATTTATATTGGTTTCAGATATTGAAAAAAAGCAAGTTCCAAACAACAAAGATTTAGAAAATCCAGAAATTATTTGGATGAATATGGAAAAAGTAAAATTAGCTCTAAAAAATAATAATTTTATAGGAATAACATATGCTACTGGGGCTTTGCATTGGATATTAAATGAAAAATAAAAATAAAATTTGGATAACAGGCTCTAATGGAATGGTTGGTCAAGCTATTAAAAGATTCATATCCAATTCAGAAACCTACAATGTAATAGAATCAAGTAGAAAAGATTTTGATCAAACTAATCAATATGAAACAAAAAAATGGCTAGAAAAGAATAATCCAGATACTATCATTGTTACATCAGCCCTTGTAGGAGGTATTCAAGTAAACTCAAAATACCCATTAGATTTTTTATACCAAAACTCTATGATTGCTTTAAATATAATTAATAGTGCTAATGAGATTAATTGCAAAAAATTAGTTTTTCTCGGTGCAAGCTGCATGTACCCTAAAAATTCAGAACAACCGTTTAAGGAATCAGCAATTCTTGATGGCAAAGTGGAGAAAACTAATGAAGGTTACGGTCTTGCGAAAATTCTAGGGACAAAATTAGTCGAATTTATGAATACTCAACACAATAGAGAGTATTTATCAATTATTCCAGCAGCAAGCTATGGTCCCAATGATTGTTATGACGAAAAAACTAATCATGTTATTCCAGCTCTGATTAAAAAATTTCATAACGCTAAAATAAATAATTATTCGTCAGTAGAGGTATGGGGAACAGGAGAAGCTAAAAGAGAATTTTTACATGTTGATGATATGGCTTCAGGGATAATATTTTTACTAGAAAATTATAAAAATAATAACCCTATTAATTTAGGTACAGGAGAAGAAGTAAGTATAAAAGAGCTTGCTTATTTAATATCTAAAGTTGTTAATTTTAATGGAGATATTATATTTGATACAAGTAAGGCGGATGGTATTCCAAGAAAAATTTTAGATTCTTCTAAAATTACTAATTTAGGATGGAGACCATCTATAAGTCTTATTGATGGTTTAGAACAAACCTATAATCTTTACCTTTCAAATTTAAAATAATAAAAAAATATAATGCAATTATTTATTATTCATATAATAATTGCTTAATGAAAAATCAAAGAACAGTAACATTACTTCTACCAACATATAATGAAATAATTGGTTTTAAAGAAATATTCCCAAAAATTGATTTGAATCTATTTGACGATGTTTTTATTATTGATGGTGGATCAAATGACGGCACTGTAGAATTTGCTTTTGCAAATAATATAAGAATTGCTAGTCAGTTAAGAGAAGGTCTTAGTGAGGCCGTATTAGATGCAATTGATACAATTAAAACTGACTATGTTGTAGAATTTAGTTTGGATGGAAATAGTTTGCCTGAGCTCCTAGCACCATTAGTTCAAGAACTTAAAGATGATGTTGATCTTGTTATAGTTTCTAGATATCTTCCGCCAGCAAAATCGTATGATGATAACTTTATTACAGGTGCTGGAAATTATATATTTTCAAAAATTATAAACTTTATGGGTAAGCCAAAAATTACCGACTCACTTGTGATGTATAGAGGTTTTAAAACTTCAATGGTTGACTATCCTGAATTTAAAAAGTTTTGTATTGGCCCGGTATTCGAGCCATTAACTTCTATGATTGCCTGCTCTAGAAATCTTAAAGTTAAAGAAATAGCTGGCGATGAGCCATTAAGACTTGGTGGGGAAAGTAAAATGAGGGTTATATATAATGGTAGCTGTATACTTCTTGCAATAATCAGAGTTTATATAAAAAAAATTACTGGCTTAATTATTTAGGTATTTGAGATTGACAAGATATTATTATCTAATTTAAATATAAAAGAGTACTGATTTACAACTCCAGAACTTTGAGATAATTTAACTGGGGGTATTTTTAGCCCATGCCAAGGGCATTTTATTTTATTATGTTTGTCAATTTCAAAATTATCAATTAGTGATGCGCCCTGATGAGGACATTCACCTGGCCACACGAGAATTTCATTTTCGGATACTTTTTCTAATATGAAATTTACATTTGAAACGCTAATAATTTTTCTTTCATTTACAGAGATTTGATTAACATCGTATGTAAATTCAGACTCAATTACAGGATATATTGTACAAAATGACATTAAATTAGATGAAACGTAATTAGGCGGATCAGATAAAAATTTAAATTTATTCTTTCTTAGATTTTGCCTTTGTTTTCTAATTACAAAATCCTCTTCTTGTAATCTTTTATTTAATTTATATAATTTTCTATTTAAAATAAAATGAGCAGGCTTAAATATCCAATGAGAAGAAATCTCCCACTCTATTTTTAAATTTGATTCATCATCTGATAATTTACTTATTGTATTTTTTATTTCTAAATATATAAATCCAAAAATTAAAATTGACTGTAAAAATTTACCTTTTTCTAAATAAATATCATGCACATTTAAAATAAAAGGCCAACGACCCCAAGAAGTTAGAGAAAGAGCGGTTGTCTTACTTGTATAAACTCTATGTTGCTTAGCATAAGTATTGTGTATGTGAGACCTATGGGCTTGATCCATATGGTTCCATTCCAAATCTTCAACTGAGCAAGGTGCGATAACATCAATGAAGCTATGAGTGGTAATAAAACTTTTGCTTAAATTTCTGTATTTTCCATAACCGGAAAAATTTTTTCTATCTTTTTTAACCATGAATTTTTTGCACAATTATTTCAATTGAGTATTCGCCATTACTATGAACATATGGATCGCTATTTGTATATCCTTCAGAGCAAATTTCAGAACTTATTATTTTAAAGTTATTTAAATTATTCTTTATTAATGGAATTAATCCCAATGTACATGGCTGCTCATCTTTATCAAGAGTAAAATAGTGTTTATGATCAAGGCTGAAACGTGAAGGAAGATTTTTTTTCTTTTCATATAAATCTCTATCAGGGATATATAAGATAAGATAGCCATTTTTTTTTACAACTTTCCACCAGTTTTTTAAAGCAATCGCAGGATCATCTAGATGCTCAAGTAAATGTGAAGAATATACAAAATCATATTTATTGTTAATTACTTTTTTTATGTAGTGAGCGTCGCCATCTTCAATATCAAAACCTTCACAACTTTTTGTCAATGCGTCTCCACCATAACCAATATCTAAACCATTTCCATTACAATATAACTCAAAGAAATTTTGCTTCATTCTTCTATGTCTAGCTTTCGTTGTCTCTTTTTCTAAAACTGGTCTATTTAAAAATTTAAATCTAATTTTATTTATCGAATAGTATATTTTTGGGAAATATTTTAAAAATATATCCGAAAATATTATTCTGATTATCTTTATAATAAATTTTTCCATAATAATAAATTCAAATTTTAAGTATTTGTATATTTCTCTTTAGGCTTACCAAGCATTATAAAGGATATGCCGCAAAATAAACTGATTATTGAAAATAAAATTCTCAAAGTGATAAAAAATATTGTACCAAATGCATAATCTGAATATAAGGAATTATTCAAAATTAATAATGTAAAGTAGTTATATGTGCTTTCTCCAACACCTATGCCTCCAGGAGTTATTGGAACACTATTGGCTATTATACTCAAAGTAATAGCTGATATTGATTCAGCTATACTTAAAAAATCTAATTTTAATATTTTAGCTACTAGATAAAACGCACTTGCAAAAATAATATGATTGAATATTGATATTAACCAACATTTAAAAATTAGCTTTTTCTTATTTCTATATAAGTTCAATATATTAATAATTTTAACTAAGACCTCTCTAAAACGCCCCATATTATCTTTTTTTATAATATTAATCAGAATATTCGGTAATTTTTTAATATAAAATAATAAAAATATTATAAATATAAAAGTACCATATATTAAATATAAAAATATAAAAATTGAATATAGATTTTGATTAAAAAATATCTTTTCTATGAAAAATAAACTTGCAAAAATGCAAAGTGTTAGCATGGAATGCAAGCCTATTATTCTTGCAATTATTACAGTTATTACAGATGCTGTTCTTCTTTTTTCTTCAGTATATTTGTACAAATAAAAACTTTTTATGACGTCTCCACCTGCACCACCAGGCATGAATAAATTAAAAAAAACACCAGTACTGTACATTAGAAATGACGTTTTGTAGTTAATGTTGTATTTTTGATCTCTAAGTAAATTCCACCATATAAATGTTGATATTGGTATTGTTAAAATCAAAAGTAGAGCTGCCGGAACAATATTAAAATTTAATAAATAAGAAAAACTATTTAAATCTATTATTTCATAGTTAATTAGGAAGAATATTACTAATAAAACAATTATTATTTTTAATAGCAAAAATATTTTTTTTTTCATGGATATTTTAAAAGATTATGTATCTATAAAAAAAGGTTTATATAATAAATAGCTGTAATTTGGAATAGTTCCATATCTAAGCCAAGTAGCAATTCTAATATCTTTTACATTTTGAATTCCATAATGCATTCCAAAAGCATCTACTATATAAACATCTCCTGGATTACAATCTAAAGGTGTATAGTTTTCAGCTTTAACTTTTAAAGAATTATTACTTCCATTTAGATACATTTTTGTAAATCTATTTTTTAATAAAATATAAAAACGATAAAATAAATTATTTTTAATATCTGATTTCATTTTTTAAATTTTATACATTATTTAAAAAATAGCAATAATAATGAATTTTTAAGGTATAATTTTACAAATTAATCATTAAAAATAATTTATGCTTATAAAAATTTTTAAATATCTCCTAATTTCATTGCCTTTATTTATAGCTAGTCTATGGCATTTAGAAAACGGTTTACCAGCTGTTGCAGATGGTGCGGCCTATTTGGAAACTTCTATGTATATAGCAAATTTTTGGCACAGTGGAAATTATTCTGCTTTTTTAGACAACTATTTCACGTGGAGAGGTTGGAGGCCAATATTGTTTCCAAATATAGTAGCTCCATTCTTAATAGTTACTAATGATGTTCTATTAGGTACTATGCTTACTCATTTATTTTGTAATGCAGTAACTATTTTTTTTACTTACAAGATTTTTTCTTTATCACTCGGCAAGCTTGCGTCTGCTGTTTGTACATCCTTCATCTGTATGTCAATTTCAGTATATTTTGGCGGCTTAGATTCACCATTATTTTCAGAAATTGCCTTTATACCAGTTGTTCTAGGAACCTTATACTATCTTCATATGTCTAACAATTTTCAAAATAAGAAAGGATCTTTGCTTTTTTCACTATTTTTATTTTTATGTATTGCAATAAGACCTGCTCAATCTGTTATTCATATAACACTTCCTATATTTGGATATTTTATTTATAAAGCATACTCGGGAGAAATTAACATAAAAGAATCAAGTAGAGCAATTTCAATAATTATATTTAGCGCTTTAATAATTTTTCTGAGTAGAGTTTTATCAATGCTTTTTCTTGAGGGAGAGCAAAATACTATATATAAAATTGATCCACCAAAATCCGGAGAAATTTTTGTTGCAATTACATGCTTACTATTTGCAATAAATATAATTACAGCATCAATTTACGTTTTTTATAAAAAAAAATTTACACAACCAAGTAAAAACTATTTATTAATTAGTATATCTATATTTTCTATACTAATGATAATTTATTGGTATCCATTTATCTCAAATTTATATAATTGGGTTTATGCAAACTCTTTTGGGCATCTCGTGAATTTTTATGTTAAACCTGATATTGGTTTACATATGTGGTTTCATAAAATATTTTTTGACGGTGGATATTTTCAATATATGATCATATTCACCTTGTTTTCTTTTACTTTCTTAAGAAAATATATAAAAAAAATATTTTTCAAGGCTGAAGCTCAGGCCAACACTGGTAAAATTTTCAAATTCGAAGATATAAATTTATTATTATTTTTAACTATCCCAATTCCATTTTTAACGTTTTTTACTACACCACAGGATCATTTTAGAATTGTTTCAATAGCTATCTTTTGTACTTTAATTTTAATGCTGACCTATATTTTTAAAAATGCCAACAAAAATATGATTTTTTCTACAATTTTAGTCTCCGTACTCATTAAGTTCTTAGGTTTTAATACAATGATTTTTGCTAATGAAAATAACTATGGCTATGGTACTAACGAAGGAATAATAGTTGAATCTATTATTGGTAGAAATATGCCAGCACCAATCAATTTAAAGCCGCATCCAGCTTATTTAATTCTTGATGAATTAAATAAATTTGTTCTTAAGAATGAAAATAACCATATTAAACAAATTTGTAAACCAGCAAGTGGATTTGAGAGAGTTGACACTTTTATATTGTCAACCTTATCAAAAGATAATAAGTATGATTATAATCTTGCAATACCTATTCCAAAGAAAAATATGATAAAAAGAAATCATCATGATCAAATGAGCATCCTTGATAATTGTAATGCAATTTTATTAACTAATCCTGCTGTTGTAGGTCTTACACTGTACTTAGATAAAAATAATAATAGTGTGACCTCAGATTTCAAAGCGTCAGAAGATACAATAAAGCTATACAGAAATATTATTAATAATACTGTTCCGCAAATACTTAAAAGCAGAATAAATCAAAGCTTACGTTTTCATGTCTTAGTATCATACTTATATCTTACTAATAATCTTGAAAAATATAACTGGGGAGTTAAAGAATGCTTTGAGTATAAATCTATTGATTTTGAAAATAAAACTATCGTAGAAAAGGCCTGCATAGCAACAAAATTAAAATGAAATTTTTCAACGCAAATATAATTAAATATATTATTTTATCTTTTCCAATAATATCTCTTATTATGTGGTCATTTAATAATAGTCAGATTACAAATTATGATGGCGCAGCATATATAGACTACGCCGTTTACGTAAGTTCAGCATGGGAACAAGGAAATTTTATAGAATTTGTAGAAAGATTTTTTGGTTACAGAGGATGGAGAGTAAATAATTTCCATTATTTCTATTTGCTACCTCTTATAATTACAGGACAAAATTTATTTGCTTCAGCGTTTATTGTGAATCTATTCTTTTTATCACTGTCATTATTTTTTATATATAAAATATTTAGACTATATTTATCAAAAATTGATTCATCATTTTGTGCAAGTATAATATGTTGCACTCACTTAATAATATTCGGTGGTTATTCTCATCCACTGTATTCAGAAATTGCATTTGTTCCATTTACTATTGCAACTTTTTACTACTTATTTAAAAGTAGAGTATTCAGTGATAAAAAAAACTCATATATGTTTGCGCTATTTTTATTTTTAGTCATTTCTTTGAGGCCAATGCAAGGGATTATAAACTTAATTATTCCTTTGGTTATTTATTCAGTAATTCATGTACGTAATAAAAGTTTAAGCATAAATGAAATATCAAAATCGCTGCTAATATTTTTTTCTTGTCTGAGCTTATTATTTATAATAGAAATAGCTCCTTATGAATTTAGTGTTCAAAATAACGAGGTTTTGAAAAGTATTGGCTCTGTAAGTGCAATGAAAATTTTCGAAATCACAGCTTTAATTACTATTTTAGCGACATTATCAATATATATATTTTATATATTTAACACTGCCAAGATAAAAATTTCTGTAAAAAAGTTCTATTTATATGAATCATTTGTACTATTATCAATATTATTTGTACTATTTTATTTTCAGCATTTCAGTGAACTATATAGATGGATATATATAGCTAGCTTTGGTTCACATGTAGAAAATTATAAAAATATAACTCCTATATTTGATACTTTGCGTGAATTAATTATGAAAGGGAGCTTATTTTTATTTACCTTAATTTTTATATTATTCATATTCACTTTTATAAAAATTAATTTTCAAAAAATTAAAAATAGAATTGATGATAAAAATATTTATATATTGCTATATGCGTTTCCAATTCCTATTTTAATATATATATTTACAGCACAAAATAATTATAGAGTTGTTACTCTTTCTATGATTTTACTACTTATCTTTTCATTAATTTATATTTGTATAAATAATAAGAATTCAAATTTAAAAAATACTTTTTTATTTTTTATGTTATCTGTAATTTTTTCTGGTAATTATATAAAATTTAATATTACTCAAGAAAATAGAAGTTTTTACTATAAAGATAACGATATTAATTTTGTTAAATATATTGTAGGAAGTACTCCAAGTCCAATAAATGTATTCCCTAATCCTAATGAAACACTTATTTTAGAAATTTCTAAAATCTCAAAAAAATACAATATAAAGAGCTTCGCTATTCAAGAATCAGGCATGGAGGCCATTGATCCGTCTTATGCTTCCCTACTTAGCAAAGTCGAAAAATATAATTATTTTCATCTAAATACTTTAGTAGCTCCCAATTCTAGTGAGGATATGAACTTCGAATATATTAAAAATTATGATGCGTTAGTAATTGTTAATCCAATTTCACTTCACAAAATTTCACACGGCACTCTTGAAGTTGATAAAATTGTAAAAGATTTTGAAATAGATTCAAATTCCCTTGGTGCTCTTGAAAAAAATTCTACCAATATTGGCTTTTTTGAGGATTTCATAAATAAAAGAAATATTGATCAACAATGGATTAACAAATTAAATAATAGTTCTCTACATGCTATTTATCTTGCGTACTCATATATGAATCAGGACTTGCATCGTGCTAATTGGAGAGTTATTAAATGCTTTGATTTATTTAATGAAGATACAGCTTTTCAAGAAAAGGCATGTATTTTTTTAAATACTAATAAACATATTAAAATAACGAAATAAGTTTAACTATATATTAATTTTTGTATAATACTAGCTCTATAACAAATAATAAAATATCATGGAAAATAAAATAAATGACTATTTTGACGAAGTTTCAAAAAATTTTGTTAAATTAAAAAATCAAACAGAAAATATTGAGTTAGCTGCAGATGCTGTAATAAAATCTTTACAAAAAGGTAATAAAATTATTTTTTGTGGCAATGGTGGATCCGCGGGTGATTCTCAGCATCTTGCCGCCGAACTAATGGGCAGATATAAAGTTGATAGAAAACCTTTGCCTGCAATATCATTAACAGTTGATACTTCAGCGATCACAGCTATCGGCAATGATTATGGATATGAAAATGTTTTTTCAAGACAGCTTAAAGGTATTGGTAATAAAGATGATGTTTTAATTTCTATTTCTACTAGCGGAAAAAGTAAAAATGTTCTTGAGGCAATTAAAGAAGCAAAAAAAATGGGTATATACGTTATATCATTTACAGGAATAAGTGACTCAGAAATGAAAAAATTGAGTGATCTTACGATTAGTGCTCAAAGCAATGAAACCAATCATATCCAAGAGATGCATATTGCTATAGGACAATTGATATGTGGAATTGTTGAAGATGCAGTTATACAAAATAAAATTTAGTAAGATTTGTAATTAAATAATATATGTATTAACCATCTAAATGAAAACATAGTCTTCTGAGATATTCTTCTTAAAAAACCACCTCCTCCATATTCAAGATAAAATAATCTTCTATATAAATTTATAAAAAATATTCTCATTTTTGACAATCCGTAAGGCACTTTTATATCACCAATAGTATATGTCTTTCCTTTTTTTATAATTGAATCATCTATTTTATATTCTATTTTAATAATCTCGCAGTAAATTTTAGCAGCTATTTTTTTTGCCAACTCTTGTGTCTTATGACTTTCTGAAACACCCCATGCTTTTAACATTTTTTTTAATACTAATCGATCGTCAATAGATTGCGAGATATGTTTTCTCATATTTATATTATTGCAGGGTACATCCCTTGCGGCCCTAAAATTATTATTAAACTTATCAAAATTTTCCAAATAGAACATTACAGTCTGGTTAAATGAATCAATACTAAAACATGGTATATCACCCACTAAATCTCTCCATTTCTTTGTACAAACATCAATATCTTCAGGCATACTTATACACTGCCAATAGTCGGTATAGCTAAAATGCTTTCTCCATCCCAGCCTTAATCTAAAAATATCATCTGGAAAATAATGCTTATATTTAAGCAGTTCAATATCCCAATTCACAGACTCAAATTTCATATCATCGGCTAGAGCCAAAACAAAATACGAATTATCATCGCAATTTTTAATTAATTTCGACATTATTTGGTGCTGATTATATAAACCACCTTCGTAAATAGAATAATACTTAATTTTTAATTTTGTATTAATGCTTGAACAGTATTCTTTAAAATGTATTTCTCCAATATCACAACCAACTAGCACCTCAATAGAAGATAAATTTTTTGCGGTAGACTCAATATTTGATATTAATTTTTTAAAATTATCTATTTTATTCGAACATAATATTATAGATATTTCTACGGAGCTAGACATTTTCTTTTCTTCCATCAAGTATTAATTCATTAATATTTTTATAATAATTGTTATATATTGAATCCACGACATAGCTTATTTCCATACCATTAATTATTGTGCTATTTGTTTTTATACCTGAAGGATAAACATCTAAAATGTTTATGTTATCATATTCTTTTTTTAAACAACCTGAAAATCCTTTTAAACCCCACTTTGTCGAGGCATATAGTGATCTTAGTTTTTTTGTCTCAATGCCTGACATGGAATTTATATTGATAATTCCATTTAAAAAAGCAATCATACTATGTGTTAATAAAATTGGAGCTTTTAAATTTATATCTATAATTTTATTGATATAATTTGTATCTAAATCTAAAAAATCTTTGTTAGCACAATGCATGCCAGCATTATTTATAAGTAAATTAGTTTTTTTTGATTTCGCATATTCGCTTAAGCCTAAAATCTCTTGATAATTATTTAAGTCACATGCGTAATAATCAATAGAACTGTCAGATGACATTGATAATTTTATTTTTTTTAATGTTTTCTCTTCTGTTCCGTGAAGGATTATTTTATGCCCTTTTTCAAAAAAATATTTCGCTAAGCTTTTTCCTAAACCTTTGCTAGAACCAGTTATTAATACTTTATCTAATTTTGGCATATTTATTTATTATATACTTTATCTGTAAAAGCATTATATTTCATATCTTTAGTATTTTTATTTTTTATAAACCATTCTATAGTATTCTTTATACCTTCTTTTAGTGGAGTTTTTGCTATTATTCCTATACTTTTTGCTCTTTCTGTGCTCATTAATCTTTTTTTATCTCCTGATGGTTTTGAGGTATCCCAAACTAAATTGCATTTATCTGGCATTAATTCAGCAATATTTTCTGCAATTTCTTTAATTTTAACACCTTCTCCACTTCCTAGATTAATTGGCTTATTGTAGCCTTTTTCAATTACCTTCATCATTCCTAAAGCCACGTCTTTTGAATATATAAAATCTCTAATAGGCGAGCCATCACCCCATACTGTCAAAGGTCTTTCCCCAGATAAAGCTCTATTAATTAAACTAGGAATTACCATTGCATTTTCTGGATCAAAATTGTCATACGGCCCATAAACGTTTGCTGGTCTTACTATAGATATTTTATCCCATTTATACTGTATTTCGTAAGCTTGCGCTTGAAGTTCACCCATTCTTTTTGCCCACCCTGCAAACCTATCATTTTCTGAAGGAAATGTTGACCAAACATCATCTTCCACAAATATATCTGTTGGATGATAAACACCGATACTACTTGTAAAGAGATATCTTTCAACATTACATTGTCTTGCGGCTTCCATCATATTTATTGAAAAAGTAATTGTGGGTATAAAAAAACTGGCTGGGTTTTCCATAGTCATCTTTGGAGATCCTTTAACACCAACTAGATTAAATACAATATCTTGCCCTTTACAAACATCCAAACAATTATTGAAATTTCTTAAATCTATATTTTTAAATACTAACTTGTCAGACAAATCTTTAGGCTGATCTAAAGAGACTATTGTTACTTTTGCTTCTTGCTCTAAAAGAAGATCTACTAGCGGCCTACCTATTAATCCAGTACCACCTGTAACTAAAACATTTTTATTTTTATAAAATCCCATAATTTTTTTCTTCTTCATAAACAATTTTACTTCCCTCTTCACATATCTGAAAAGGAACAACCATTTTTGTATCAAAAATTTCTATTAATTTTTTCTTTTTTCCTTCCTCACAAAAAAATAGCATAAAACCACCGGCTCCAGCTCCTAATAACTTTCCTCCAATAGCACCATTTTTTAAAGCCTTATCATAAATATTATCAATATCATTCGTAGAAATAATATCTGAAATACTTTTTTTTAATAACCAATTTTTATGTAGTAATTTCCCAAATTCATCATAATTTTCACTTTGTAATAAAGACCGTGCTTCTTCAACCATATCCTGCATTTCAGTTACGATCTCTACTTTGTTTTTTATATCTTTAACTTTTTTTTCTGAAACAGAAGAAGCTAGTCTACTGATACCTGTATATACTAATACGCATCTGTCTAAAAATTTTTTTATTTGCGATTCTGTCAATAAAACTTTTTCTAACTTATAACTACCGTCTTTATTTATAATAACGTGATTAAATCCCCCAAACGCTGTTGCAATTTGATCTTGAATACCTATTATCTCTTCGAGTTTATCTCTTTCTATATGGTAAGCTTCTTTTGCTAATTCATATTCGTTTGGTTTTTTTCCATTTGCAGCATGCAAACTATGATTTAGTGCCACTGTAAATGCTGAACTAGAACCTAAGCCACTTCCACCTGGTAAATCACCAGTGTATGTTATATCTAATCCTAAATTTACATTCATGGTTTCTAGACTGTGTCTTACAATAGGGTGTTTTATAAATTTTATTGAACTAACATCTTCCGCTATTCTCCATGATACCCTGTATCTTTTTTCTTGAAATGGAGGTTTAACTCTTAATGTTATGTAACAGTAATGATTAATTGCTAAAGACAAGAACGAACCTCCGTGCTCGCTGTACCACTCTGGATAATCAGTGCCGCCGCCAAAAAAAGAGACTCTGTAAGGTGCTCTTGTAACTATCATTAAAAAAACCTCTATGTATTTTTTATAGCCATTTTTTAACAGAAGCTCTGTAAAGCAATTCACGTGTTGGAGAAAGAAATATGTCAATAATCCAATACATGCCTCTAAATTTATAACCAGCCATAAATATTTTTATTATATTTTTCGATGATAAAGTTAACATATAATATGCAAATAGTAACGATAAATTATGCGCTTTGAAGTCTGAGAGTTTGCTACATTTATATGAAGATTCTTTATAAATATCTAAAAAATTTTCAGCAATCTCTATGTGCTGCATTCTTATATCTACAATATTTTTTCTACTTAAAGTATTTGAGTTTTTATGAGCACACATTCTATATAAAACTTTTTCGACCACATAATTTTTCTTGTTTAACAAACATAATCTTATTAAGTGTTCACGATCATTTGCATAAAAATCACCACCAAAACTCGAGGAAGTTTTTAAGTAGCCATAGTCCTCAAAAAGACTTTTTTTATAAAAATGCCCCATTGCGTGTTTATAAAATATATTATTTAAATTTAATTTAATATTTTTCTTTTTAAAAGAGGACATAATTATTTTTCCATCTTTTAATCTTTCAATTTCGATACCATATGAAAAAATATCATACGTACTGTTTCTTAGAAAAGTATTTGATATATTTTTTAACATATCATCCTCATAATAATCATCTGAGTGCAAATACCCAATTAAAACACCAGAGGATAATTTTATTCCTTTATTTTGCGCTGAAGTTGCTCCATCGCTTTCTCCAGTTATAAAAATATCTACTATGTCTTCATTCTTTTTTATTATATCTATAGTTCCATCTGTCGAATCTCCATCTAAAACTATGCATTCAAGATTATCGTAATTTTGCCTTCTTAAGGAATCAAAAGTTCTTTCTATGGTTTTAGCAGAATTATAACTTGGAATAATTACTGTTATTTTTGGTATATCATTCATTGTTCCTCAAAGCCTCTACTAATTTTTCATATTGATTTTTGTTTGTTATAAATTTTTTAAGAAGTTTATTCTTATCTAGAAATTTAATAAATTTTATTATAAATTTATCAAAAATATCGACTCTGCACCATGAAATAAATAATAAATTGAATATTAGACTGCTTGTTAGCCAGCCTTTACTTCCCCTGTAATGAAAAAACTTTAATTTTTTAAAACTATTTTTTATTGTGTAAGGTATGTAATTTATATTTTTTAATTTTATTTTGTCATTCGAAATTTCATTTGCAAGTAATTCTGCTGACTTAATTGCTTTTTTTTGAATATTATAAGATATTATTTTAGAAAATGATTTATAACCAAGCTTTGCTCTAATAATTCTTTCTTGAATACTAAGCCCTGTTAATATTTTTTCTCCTTCAAACGAAATTTTATTATCTACTATGCTCATGTTATATTCTGCACCACACATGTTTAAATAAAAAGAAACTATTTCTTGATATGTATCCGGTCCAATACAAGGACTCCAACATTTTACAGTATCAATCCATTTTTTTGAGTAAAAAGAAAAGTCAGGCTTGTAAGCACATTCCCACACATTATTATATTTTTCGTTTTTATATTGAGAACATCTTATTCTAAAAATATTTGATTTGTTACTTTCTTTTGCATATTTAAGTAATATTAGATCCCATTTTTTTGTACAAATTTGTATATCATCTGATAAGCAAGCTATAATTTTTACTGAATCAGATGTTTCATTTAATAAAATATTTAAAGGCTTCCACGCATCATTAAAATTTTTAATCATATTTGATTCTATATATTTAATAGTATTATTATATTTATTATTTATAGCTTCTATTTTAGCCTTCATAAGTTGATCATCCTGATCAATATGAACAATAATTTCTAGAGTATTTGGATTACTCATATTCTCTAAAAAAGATTTAGCAAAATATTCAAACTTATTTGGTTTATTTGAATTTAAATGCAAAGAAAATATTTTGTTAGCATTTTTCAAGATACGAATTTAATCCTATGTTAAGAAATTTTTTATATCATTAAAATGGTCTTTTGCTTTTTTTATATTTTCTTTATCAAAATGTTTTGGGTAAATTATTGGCATATCTTTAAGTGATATTTTCTTCCAATTATTATTAATTTTTTGCATCGCCCAAAATCCTCCCCACGAACTTACTTCTCCAAAAATTTCACTTATTGCTACTGTAACTCCTGGATGGTAATTTTTATTTGTTTTTGGATCTCTAATAAAGTCTTTATTTTTATTTTCTATTGCGAAATTATAATCAATATCTTTTATTTGCATATTTAAATCATCGCCACAAATAATTCCATTGTTCTCAACTAGTCTTAAAGAAGCAGTAATATCTTTTTTTACAAAATCATACGTATGATCTGCATCTATGAATACGACACTTTGAGATTCATCTTTTAAATACTTTAAAATATTTTCACTTTGACCTCTAAAGTGTTGTGTGGTGATAGATTCAGGAACTGTGCCAATATTATGCAAAAATACTTTATATGCAAAATCAGACTTAAGTAGTTCTTCCATTTCTAAAACATATTCATTCCCTTTGTGTTCTTCTAAGTCAAAAAAAGGTTTCCATGCATCGACACATGTTAAGTTTCCTTTACTATCAGCATACTCTTCTAAACCCTGTGCCCATGACAATGCTGAAGCTCCAAACCATGTTCCAATTTCTAAAATCGATATATTTTTATTTTTATTTTTGATTGCGAGATACCATATTGATGCAATCATAAAAATATGTCTAACAGGTGCACTTAAAATTGCATTTTTATGATTTAAATATGGTTTTCCGTCTTCGAAATTATCTAATATATTTTTATCAGTCATCTTTTATCTCGTTAGATATGCTTCGCCGTTTTTTTCTACCATCTTTCTCCAATAATCTAAAAGGTCTGAGATTGTTTGTTCATATTTATATTTTGGCTCCCATCCTGTGTGTTCCTTAAATTTTGAGGTATCGGGTATCTGTAAATCTGCATCTATAGGTCTTAACCTCTCTGGATCTTGTTCAATAATAATCTTATCTTTTATAGTTGATAAACCAATAAGATCATTTAAAATTTGTTCGATTTTACAAGAATGTGTTCCACCAATATTGTAATATTCTCCAGAAATTGGATTTATTGTGACTAGCATAAAATAAGCGCGAACTGCGTCTCTTACATCAGCTATTGTTCTCATAGAATCTAAATTTCCTACTCTTATAATTGGTTCTATTAATCCTTTCTCCGCCATTGCAATTTGCTTAGCAAATGTTGATTCTGCGAAAACATCTCCTCTTCTAGGGCCAGTATGTGTAAACATTCTTGTCGTCATAACTTTCATATCATATGCTTCTGCATAAAATCGCCCAACTAAGTCTGTTCCAATTTTTGATATTGCATATGGAGATGCGGGGTGAAATGAACACTCCTCGTTTATTGGAAGTTTTTCTTTAGGCACTCGTCCAAAAACTTCGGAGGAAGCGCAAACATGAATAATTGAATTACGTGAATATTTTTTTAAAGCTTCTAGTAAAGTTGAAGTTCCAGATATGTTTGTTGCGTACGTATCGAGAGGTGCATCAAAGCTTGTTTTTGGATAGCTTTGAGCAGCGAGATGAAAAGTATAGTCTGGTTTTATATTATCAACAACTAAGTCTATTGATTGAGAATCTCGTAAATCTCCATAGTGCAAAAAAACTCTTTCTTTTTTATTTATATTAGATATTAAATTTTCAATATTATCTAAGGGGCTTCTCCATCTAATTAAACCATGAATTTCCCAATCTGTTTCTTCAAGAAGAAACTCGGCTAGATGTGAACCAACCATACCTGTTATGCCTGTAATAAATGCCTTCATTATTTTACTCTTAAGCTAATAAACTCTTTAATTTTATCAGTAACATAATTTATTGCATCACCTGATAAAGATTGATGAACTCCGACGGAAAAACCATTATCCATAATATGGTCAGAATTATTTAGTTTTCCAGATACCCTATGCTCAAATAAATCATTTGCAGGTTGTCTTGCTAAATTGCCTGCTATAATTGGTCTTGTTTCAATTCCATTTTTATTTAGAAATTCGCATATTTCATTTCGAGTAAAAAAATCGTTGTTTTTTAGTATCATTGGGAATCCAAAATGAGTGTTTTCTGCATTTTTTGTTGTAATTTGAAAACTAAAAAAATCACTTAGGCTTTCAAGCTCAGCAAAATATTTTTTTGCATTATTCTGTCTTGATTTTATGAAACCATCAATCTTATCAATTTGCAATAAACCCATTGCAGCTTGCGGCTCTGTTATTCTTAAATTATAACCATCGTTAACAAATAAAAATTTAGGATCAAAATCTTTATAAAGATTTGTCCATTTTTCTCTATTCTCTACTTGTCTTACCCAACCGTGCGCTCTAACTATTCTCATCATCTCAGCTAAATCGTGGTCATTTGTGACACAAATACCGCCCTCAAGTGTAGTAATGTGATGGGAATAATAAAAACTAAAACTTGCTATCCTACCAAAACTTCCAACATACTTATCTTTGAATTTTGCCCCCATAGATTCACAACAGTCTTCTATTAGCATTAAATTATATTTTTTACATATTGATAAAATGTCATCCATTTCACATGGATTTCCATAGATCGGGACAGAAAAAATTGCTCTTGTTTTTTCAGATATTGCATCTTCAATTTTATTGCTATCCATATTAAAAGTATTTAAATCACAATCAACATATACAGGAACTAAGCCCATTTGTATTACAGGCCAGACAGTAGTTGACCAGGTTAATGCTGGCAAAATAATTTCATCACCTTTTTTAAGATTATCTTTTGTTAATTTACTTGTTAAAACTGAAAGCATTAATAAATTTGCAGAAGATCCTGAATTGTTTGATACACCGTGACCATAAGAATATTTATTGCAGTATTTTTTTTCGAATTCTTTTACTTTTTCACCCATAGTTACTCTGGTTGTAAGCATCTGATTTGTAAATGCAATAATTTCGTCTGCGTTAAAAGTTGGCTCATGAAGTCTTACGACTGGGTTATAAATATTAAATTCGTTACTTTCATTATCATCCCAACAATTTTTTATTGCATTTTCTAATTTTTCTTTATTATTCATAATCAAAAAGGTCCTTTAAACGAGTTAATTTCTTCTCTAGAAATTTTTTCTGGCTTCCAATTTTTTTCTCCATTGCACATAATATTAGCTTTTATTGCGACACCTTCTGGATCTGGGTAAAATCCATCCTCCAAAACTCTTGTTGTAGGACAAGGTGATTCTTGGTAACCCATCCTATCAAGCTTTAAATTTGAACAATTAATTCCTAGGTCTGCAATAATCTCAGAAGAAAATCCACATGTAAGCCAACCGTTGTCTACAACTAAAACTTTTTTTGTTTTATTTGCAGATTTTCTAATCAAATCATAATCTATTGGTGATAAACTTACGGGATCGATTACTTCAGCACTAATACCTATTTTTTTTAATGCTTCTGCAGCTCTTATACAATCAGTTACAGTATAGCTTGCGCCGACCAAAGTAATGTCGGTACCTTCTATTAAAACTCTTCCTTTACCAAATTCAACCTCATATAAATTATTTGGCACATAACCAGTATTTGAATATAACATTCTATGTTCTACAAAAACTACGGGATTATTGTCTCTTATACTTGCAATCAAGCAACCTTTTGCATCATGTGGAGTTGTTGGTGCTACAACTTTTATTCCAGGAACATGCATAAAATAAGAATGAAAAGCTTGACTATGTTGGGCGCCTTGCCCCCAACTTCTTCCAATTGCTGCTCTAACTACAAAAGGAACTGAGTGTTCACCAGACGACATATATCTAAGTTTTGCTGCCATATTAACAAGTTGGTTCATACATAACAGAAGAAAATCCATTCTTTGGTGAACATAAATAGGTCTTAATCCTGCTAGGGCTGCTCCTATACCAACTCCAGTCATTGCATCTTCAGATAGCGGCATATCAAAATTTCTTTTTTCGCCAAAGATTTTATGAAGATCTTTTGATGTTCCATAATGGCCTTTCTGATCATCAACACCTAAGCCATAGACAAAAACGGAATCATTATTTTCCATCTCCTGATAACAGCCCTCATATATTGCTTGTCCGTAATTAATTTCTTTTAAGTTATCCATAAACTTCTTCCGTGATTTCAGATGCATCTGGGAAAGATGATTTTTCAGAATATTTTATTGCTTCGTTTATTTTATTGTCAACTTCATCATTTATTTTTTTTACTTCTTTTTCTGACAACATACTTTCTAGTCTTAGCAAATCATCATTTTTAATAGCATTATCAAGCTCATCATCTGATCTAAATTTAATATGTCTATCTTCACCAGGACCAACATGATCTCTCCATCTTGTTGTTAAGCATTCAATTAACATAGGTCCATTTCCATTTTTAATTTCATCTAATGATTTATATGCAGCATTATAAAAATCTTTGGTTGTGAGACCATCAACTTTGGATGCTTTCACACCAAACGCGTTTGCTCTTTCAGATATTGAATCATTCAACATTCTTTTACTTTGGTGTGTATAGATAGCATATTTATTATTTTCGCAAACAAATAGAATTGGAAGGTTATGCAGACTTGCAAAGTTAAGGGATTCCCAATAAACGCCTTCGTCTACCGCACCATCGCCGTGATAACAAATAACAATTCCTTTATTGTTTTTATATTTTTGTGCAAAAGCATATCCTACTGCTTCAGGAATCGCAGATGTTACTATGGCAGATGTTGTCATAAAATTTACTGACCAATCGCTTAAATGCATAGAGCCAGCTTTTCCTCTTGAAGATCCATCAATTTTTCCGTACAGTTCGGCCCACATTTGGTTAAGATTTCCCTCTCGTGCTAAGTAATGCGCATGTCCTCTATAATTACTAAATACAATATCATTGTCATCAAGAGCCAAACTAACTCCAACTGCTATAGCTTCTTGCCCAATAGATAGATGCACTGGACTTTTTATTTTATCTGTATCATATAATTCGATTATTTTTTCTTCACTTCTTCTAATCAAATAAAATAAATGATAAGCTTTTTTTATATCAAATTCTTTCATTTTGAAATTGGTTTTTCTGAAAAATAGTGTCCAGGCTGAAACAACATTTTTTTTCTGCCTGTTGTCTTATATTCTCTTGAATATTTTTTTAGACCACTTTCAGTTATTATCCTTATATCTAAACTTATTCTTGTTATCTCTGTACGATTATTTTGCGTGCAATGTAAGCACCTTGGATCGAAAACAATGAAATCACCATAATTCATATTTAGCGATGAAGACTTTATTTTTAATTCTTTAATCCAACTGGCATTATATTGTACATTTTCTGCAAATAATTCAAAGTCATAGTTACACTTTTTATAAAAATTTAAACTATCACTTAATGGGGTAATTCTCATGCTATTAGAATCATATACTTGTGTGAAAGGTATCCAAACATTATATTCATAAGGCGGGTGGCCAAGCATAATATCGGTATGATATCTGTCTTCCCATTCGTAGCCCTTTTGAAATGGAAAATGAAAACGAAATGTTGGAACCTCTTGAAAATATATAGGCTCCAAAAATAAATTTGCTACATAATTTTTTAAAAATTTTATGTATTCTTTTTTAAAATCTTCAGATATATCATAGAAATTTGCAGAAACCTGATTTTGCTCAGTATCATCTAAAGTTTTTTTTGAATCATTTAAGCATTTATGTAATTTTTCAAGAGAATTATCATATTTATCTAGCTCTTCTTTTTTTGCTATTCCTTTTACTACTAGTTCATTTTTTAAGATTTCTTCGAAAATAATTTTTTTAGTATCATACTTTCCTTGTATATTCCAAGAACTAAATTTTTCTTGTATAGAGCTTTGACTCAGAAAATCTTTCATAAATAATTTATGATCTTTTTTAGAATCAAAAATTACAGTTTTGCCCATATGGCCTCTTATAATTTTTTTATCAATTACTGAATTCATAGATTAAACGGTATCGTCTAATGTAAATGGAACTCTTTGCGCATATGATCCTGACCTAAAATCAGTATGCTCTTTCAAGTAGGTGCATAATAGTGCATATCTATTATTATCAGAATTATTTGTATTTGATGCGTGTACAAGCCAACTATGTATTAACAAAACGCTACCTTTTTTTATAATTGGTGATTCTTTATTATATTTTTCTGGAACAACAGTTTTTCTTATTGTGGCGTTTGGATCTTGATTGTCGTGCTTTGATAAACCTGTGTCAACTGTTTCAAGAGCCTCCTCATTATGAGTTTTTGGCCAAATAATTAAACCACCATTATTTTTATCTACATCTGTTAATGCACACCAAGCTGATATAAAAGAATCAGATGAAGCTTTAACATATGTATTATCTTGATGAGGGTTAAAACCTACAGTTTTTGGCGGCATAAAGAAAAATTCAGTTTGAAGGCCTAATGCCGTATCTTGAAAATAAGAATTGATGAAATTCAATAGTTTTTTATTTGACATAAATTTTTGAATTATCTCTGAACTCTTATGAATATTCATTAATGGAGTTAAATCATCAGATGGACCTAGAACTTGATGAGCATGATTTACAACTTCATTACACTCCTCATCATTATAAATATCCTCTAGAATAAGATAACCATTCTCTTTAAAAAACTCTAATTTAGGCTCAAGATCTTTTATGTTCATGGTTTACTCTAATAATTTTTTATTAATATTATCCTTTAAATTTAATAAATTATCCAGTCCATTATATTTAATACTATAAATGTCAAAATTATTTGCGCATTGTATATCGCTATCTCTGTCACCAACCATAAGCATGTTTTCTTTTTTTAAATTCCATTCTTGAAATATTTTATCTAACATACCCGTTTTTGGTTTTCTATTATTGCTATCAATCTTATATTCATCAATACAACCATCTATATGGTAAGGGCAATAATAAAATTCATCTATATGAGCGCCTTTTTTTCTTAACTGTTTTTGCATTTCACAGTGAAACAAATGCATATCATTTTCCTTAAAAAATCCCTTAGCTATCCCAGCCTGATTTGTAGCAACAAAAACTAAAAAGTTTAAATCATTTAGATATTTTATTAGAGATATAGCGCCAGGGTTCCATTTTAAATCTTGAACTTTATGAGTATATCCGTTATCAATATTTAAAGTACCATCCCTGTCAAAAACTACAGCTTTTTTAGCTTTTGACCAATTTAACTCATTTGCAAATTCTAAACTTTCTGGTGTACCTATATCAATAAAAAAACCTTTAATTTCAGACCCAGCAACTCTTTTATTTTTTACAAGTGATGGAAGAATATCTTTCTCAAACGATAAATTCTTTAATTCATATTGTGAAAGTATTTTTTTATTTAAGCAATAAATGCCCCCGTTAATAAAACCTTCTTTTTTAGAATTTTTATTTTTTTCCGCAAAACTAGTAACTGTGTTTTTATCTAGATTTACACTTCCATACCTACTACAGTCATTTTTCTTAACTAATGCCATAGACACATCATAATTATTATTAAAATTTTCAATTATTGATAACCAATTCCCATCGATTATTGAATCTCCATTCATTAAAAAAAAATTATCATCTAAAAGTTTGTAGGCATTAATTAACGCACCTCCAGTTCCTAGGGGAGTTTTTTCTTTAACAATTTTTATTGTGATATCCGAAAAACTATTTGCATCAAAATAAGAATCTAAAATATTAGCAGAATGCCCCGCCAGTAATAAAACTTCTTTAAAACCAAAATATTTTACTTGCTCAATAAGACGAAGTAAAAAAGGCTTATTATTTACATCCAGCATAGGTTTTGGGAAATTTTTTGTAATTTCTCCCAGTCTTGAACCTTTGCCACCTACTAATATTACACACTGTTTCATTATTATCTTCAAAATTGGTTATATATTTTTAGATTATAATATATTTAGCATTTAAAATCAGAGCTTTAATAATAATTACAATATCTTTATACTTAATCAAAAATAATTAAATAAATAATTTTATAATGAAAGAAAAAAATACATACAGTTTCAAAAAACTTTTATCTATTCACCTTCAATCTAATAATCCTGAAAACTTTGAAGAGTTTGTAGTATCCATGGAAAAAAATATTCAAGAACATGATCTTATTGAGATCATTGTAAAAATTGATGATGATGATATTGCAATGAACAAGTTATTAGAAAAACTAGTTTTGAAATCTAAAATTAATATTAAATATATATCAACTCCACTGCTTGGAAGCTTTGCAGATTTGTGGAGATCCATGAATGATATGCTATTGGTTTGTGAGAAAGACACATATTTTTTATGGAATATGAATGATGAAATGCGCATACCAATAAAAGAATGGGATCAGATTCTTAAAAAATATGTAAAACTGTTTCCTGATGATCTTTTTAGATTAAGAACTTCATGTTTCAGAAATAGGAATTATGCGGATATATGGGAATGTGGTTTTTCACCGGAAACTTCAGCAATCACTACGAAAAAATGGATTGATATATGCGGAGACTGGAATCCAACATTAGGCCCTGATACATTTAATCAACTAGTAGCATACTTTTTTTCATACCATGATAGATTTAACAAAAATAAAGAAATAAGAGATGTAGTGATAAATGATTTTACTTTTGAAGGGGAAGGAGCTTCACTAGGACTTACAAGGAAACAAAAAATGAAAAGGCTATCAGACACAATAGATCCATGGTTTAAATTGTTTTCGTATAAAATTCTTACAGAGGCATCAAGACGATCGCAGAGAATAAGAGCAAACATATATTTAGAAAGTATATTAGTGAACAAAAATTATAAAAATCCAATTATCGTTGATAAATCAAAAAAAATAAAAATACTACACCCAATATCTAAAAAAGTTTTAGCCAGTTTTCCCTATAAAGTTTCACGAATAAAAATACTATTTAGAAATATTACAAGATCATTTCAATATTTTACATATGCTGGTGGTGGTGTAGAAAAGAGAAATATTAATAAATTTCATAAAAAAATATTTTCATATATTTACTTCATTTTATTAAAAAGAAAAAAAATTAATATAGTTCAATTTTTTAGATATATATCTATTATTTATGTAATGTATATGAGAAAAAAAACATTACTTTTTTATATAGCAAAAGGAATTCAGTTGAATTTTTTAATTTTTATAATAAATATTCCATCTTTAGTTTTAAAGTTACCATCATATATTATAGTTGACGTCCTCATAATCTTTAAGAGGGTAAATCCTGGTAAATTCAACAGTACCAGGTTAAAATTTTATAAAATGATTGAGCACTTCAATGATTTTGGTAATGAAAAAAATTATGAATCAGACGCAACTTATTTTCTTTCGAGAATTGATTATGAAAAATTACATAAAAATATATCTTTGATCGAAAAAAATATATCAAAAAATAATTTTAAATTTTACATAAAAATTTTGTTAATATCTAAATTTTACAATATAAAACTTGAAAATATTTCTAAAAATTATGAGATATATGACAAGCAAATAAAGAAAATTAATATAATATTATCAAATTTGGATAATCACATGGATTCGATAAAAAATTTAGACAGAATTATTTATAATAAGTGGAATTATAATTTAAGAGAATTTGTATAAAATATTATTATTTTCCTCTCCACACAAGTAATCCATATGCTTCATGATATCTATCACCAAAACCAATTCTAAGCTCTTCTAATATTTCTGCTTTACCTTCCAATTCAAGTTTCTTGATATCTGTTAGGAAATTTCCAAGATAATTTCTTTTTTTATGATAATTCTTCGCAAGAGTATCAAATAAATTATCTTTGTTATAATACTCGTATATGGGCTCTAAATGGACACACAACACCTTTTCACTTTGAAGTTTGTGCAAGAGATTTTTATAATTTCCACCTAGTTGCTCCAAAGCATGAAAACTTATTACAGTAGAATCATTTTTTATAGATAATTCCTCATATCCATTCATATCTAACATATTAAATTGAACTGCTTTTATGTCTCTTTTTGTAAATTTGCCTATTTCATTAACTATTGGAAGTGATGCAGATGCCCAATCACTTGCTGTTATTTTAATGTTTTTATCAATAGTTGAAGCGGCTAAGAAAGTTCCACAGCCAGTTCCACAACCTAGCTCAATTAAACTGGAACTGGTTTCCACATACCTTTTTAAAATAATTTTTCTTATTATTTGATCATATTTATATACAAAATTATCAGTTATACCTTTAATATATTGACCATCTAGCCTCATGATATTGTGATGATCAAAATACTGAGGCATTATCTTTTCTGGGCTAAAATCATTTTTTATTGAAGCCAGAATCTCACCCCAGCCTTTTTCCCAAACTTCATTATTATTTTCTCCAGAAATTCTTAAATCACTAGAATTTATTTTATTTATAATAGATTGAATAATACTATCTCTTTCATGCCCAACTAAAACTTCATACTCAAGAATATTAAGATCATCTGAAAAAATTTCATCAAAATCTTTTTTTGTAATAGAAAATTTATCACATATATAATTCTCACCAATAAATTTTTTTTCAGATAAAATATCTTTATTAGTATTATCCATTATATTTTTAGAAAATATTTCTACTGGATATGATTTTGTATAATTATTTATTTTGAAATCACCATGTAAAGTTTGTTCTGTTGATAAAATCTTTGAATCACCATATTTTTGCCAATCTGGAATTGAAATAAAATATGGTTTTCTATTTTCATCCTCATATGTGTCAGAGGAAACCTTTGTTTTTGGTATAAATCTAAAATCTAAAGATATTCTTATTGAGCTAGAATTTTTATATGTCTCGTGAAGCAAAAATGGGTCGACAAATATCCATCCTGAATCGTCATACTTAAAATGTATTTCTTTAAGAGATTTAATTTTATTATTTCCTTTATTATAATCGTCTAATGTTTTTACAAGATCTTTTGGAAATTTATCAGGCTCAAAAAAATTAATACCTATCTTTTTGTAATCACCAAAAATATGAAGAAATACTATAATTGCTCCTGATGGATCACCAGCCCAAATATCTGTATGTTTTTTTGTGGATGCTCTTGGTCTATCGTCAGTTTTAAAATCATTACTTTGAAGTCTAATATTTATTGGAAACTGAACCCTATCTATTTTATCGTTAATATTATTTTTTTCAAATTCATCAAATATTACTTTTTGCAATTTGTTAAAAGACATTAAATTTTCTTTTTTAGGCACCACTAAACCGTTTGGTGTAATGTTAGGTAAATTTTTTATTTCTTCTTGATAATTTTCGAAAAAGTTTTCATTTATTATAATCTCTGCATTTTGACTTGATGATGTTATGCAGTCCCAAAAATAATACATAACTGCATTTTTGAGATTATGAATGCTTTTTTTGCTTATTGAACTTACTTTTATTAATTTTTCATCATGAATACAATTTATATTCTCAAGTAAAGAGTCCATTCTTTTTTTTCTGATTTCAAAATCTATATTATTTGACATAAATGTCCTCTTATACTTTTAAGTATCAATTTTTCCAGTTATTGAGATAGTGTATTTTGGTTTTATACCTGCATTACATGCCAAATGATACCTTAAAGGCTCCCAAGTTACTGCATCTCCAGCTTTCCAATTTGACACCACACTATTTCCTACTTGAAAAAAGTGTCCCCAGTGCCAGTTTTCTGGAAAAATTAGATGTCTACGTATATTTTTAAATTCTTTTTCACTTCCAAAATTAAAATGCCCACTTTTTAATCTTTGGTAAGTATCAAAATGCCATGGATTTACTGTGCCAGGCACCTGCATGTTAACACCTAAATATGCTTCTTTAAGTCCTTTTTTCTCAGCTTGTTTCAATAGAGATTCTGCCCAATATGGTTTATCGTTATTATCTATTTGAATTTGCTTATATTTAGTATTTTCATTATTGTAACCATGTGAACGATGATCTAATTTAGTCCAAGCTAGTACATTATTTTCATAATCATCTTCTTCTTCTTTATAACACCAAACACAGTCTGAAAAATCTACAGAATTAACCGCATCTTTAATATCTGGCAACCAGGAATCTTCAATTATGTAAGGACTTATATTAACTGCATCCTCTATATTTGATGTTGGGTCATAATGCCAATTTCCTAAAGACATCATTTTTTCGAGTAGTTTTTTATAAGCCATAATTATATTATCCTATAAGGCCTTAAAATCTGCAATTCGATTTTATTTTCATAACAATATTCTTTTAAAATTTTTTCTGAAATTAATTTTGTTATTCCATTGAATCTAAGATTATCATTTTTATGAAAAAAGGGATCAATGGTTTTATCTACTAGCTTATTTTGTGTAAATAAAAATTCTTTATAAAGTTTCTTACCCATTAAGTAATCGTCATTAATAAAATTTATTATTTTATTAATAATAATATTAGATTTCACCGTATCTTCCCTATTGGTTTTATTTAATACATTTTTATAAACCGCAGCTGATGATAAAAATAAAATTTTCTCTGATTTATCATTACAATTAAGCAAATTTATCAGAATACTAATATCTCGATTTAGTGTATCAAAAGATCTTATCTTTGGATTACTCATTGGATTTCTACTTACAGCTAAATGAATAATTTTTTTAAATTTTTTTTCTAAAAAAAGTTTCTTTACATGATTTCTTGATGATAAATCAATATTAATAATATTGTTTTTGATAGAGAAGTGCTTACTTTTATTTGTAAAAAATATATTTTTTGCGATATTCTCTGACTTAACTCTTTCAAATAATAATTTACCTAAAAAGCCATTTCCACCAGTTACTAAAATCATATAAATTCTCTAAAGTTTAAGTTGGTAAGTTCTTATGAGAAATCCTTTTCATAAATCTCTCTGGCTTTTTCAATTTCTCCATAATAACTTATTTTTCCATTTTTCATATATATTGCCTTAGTGCATAATTTTTTTATTAATTCTAAGTCATGTGATGCAAATAGCATTATTGAAGAATTATCCATTATTTCCATAATTTTATTTCGACTTTTTTTAGAAAACTCTAGATCTCCTGTAGAAAAAAATTCGTCTATTAATAATATATCAGGAATGCTAAATAAGGCAGATGCTAACGCTAATCTTGACTTCATACCTGATGAATACGTTCGCATTGGTAAATCAAGATATTCGTCTAACCCAGTAAACTCTTGTGCAGTCTGCATGATACTTTCTTTATCTTTTATCGATTCTCCTCTTATTACTTTCGAAAGTATTATGTTTTCATAGCCGGTAGCGTCATCTACAAACCCAAATCCCAAATCTATCATGCTGCTGACTTTTCCGAAGACATCAATTTTTCCGGCAGTTGGTGTATATATTCCCGCCAATAACTTTAAAAGAGTTGTTTTGCCAGATCCATTTGGGCCGATTATTGCAATTCTATCACCTTTTTTTATATCAAGATTTATACTGTCCAAACCTCTTACAATTTTTCTCTCTAAGTTACCTCTAGTTTTCATGAGACCTAATTTTCCAAAATTAGTTATTTTATTCCTAAATGATAAATCTAAACCTTCGTATAATGGAAAATCTAGAGAGACGTTGTTTAATTTAATGTAAGAATTCACTTTCTAAACCCAAAAAACTATTCTATTTCTTTTTGCAGAGTAAACAATAAGAAATAATAACAGTTGTAAAATAGTTATAATTATCGCTCCATACCAAACATAAATATCAAATTTATCGCCAATTAAATCATTCCTAACGATCCCGATAAAATAAGTAAAAGGATTAAAATAGATATAGTTAATATACTCACCAAGCATTTCAGGCTTCCACAATACAGGGGTTAAGAGAAGCATTGGTGCCATAAGTGCTTTTATAGTTGGTTCAACATCTCTATAACGTGCAGAAATTATTCCTATAGTTGCAGAGTATAAAACAGAATTAATAAAAATTAGAAAAATCGACAATGGTAACGTTAAAATTAATCTAGGGTTTATTTCAGGCTGCATAATAATTAATAAAATAAATATTAATGGTAAATGATGTAAAAATAATAATAAATTCAAATATGACTTTCTAAGAACATAAAAAATTGGTGGTGAGGGATAAGTTTTAATCAATAATGCTGATCCGGAAAATATTTCTGGACCATCATTTACTATAGAAATTATCCATGTCCAAATGATAAAGCCGGAAAATAAATATAAAAGAAAGTTTTTCCAATCTAAATTAAAAATTGTACTCCATAGTAAGCATAACGCCCCTGCAGAGATTGCCATACCAACTACAACCCACCATGGGCCAAGGTAAGTTTTTCTATATTTTAATTTTAAGTCAAAATAAGCTAAATAAGTCCAAGAAGAAAAACTTTTAAAAGAATATATTAGATCTGCAATTGCACAGTTTTTTTCAAAAAAATTCATCTTATTAATCTTTAATTTTTAACTTTATTTTTATAAAATAAACTAATTAGTATTATCAAAAATAATCCTAACATATTATCATAAAAAGCACTGTTAAATAATGATGAAATTAAAACTACAATAAAAGTAGCTACTGACATTGGACTGTTGCAATTAATAAATAAGAGATATAAGAAAATAAAAAACGATAATAATCCTAAAATTCCAAGTTGTACAGAAATACTTACAAACTCACTATGAGGGTTATTTGTTACAAGGGGATTCGAACTAATTCCTTCGCTACTACCTATTTCTGAGTTTCCATTAACATATTTTATATTTTTCTTATCAAGATAGTTTTCTATCAATTTATAAAATGAGCCAACACCATTACCTAAAATAGGTTCATCTAAGAAATTTTGCACACCGACTTTAAGCCAAATATATCTCATGCCAATTGATGAATTATAATTTTCATCTTGAATTTGTTTTATATTATTTTTTGTTAAATTAATCCTATGCTCTAAATTATTTGAAAAATTTGTTGTCATTAATAAAATGATTAATGAAAGAAAAAATAATCTAAATTTATTATTAGTGATTATCTTAAAAAAAGAAAATGCAAAAAGAAAAGTAATAAGTATATATGCAGTTCTTGAATCACTCATAAAAATGATATTGATAAAAGCCAATATTGAAAGAAAGTATAAAATTAAATTATTATTTTTCTTAGCATAGTAAAGACATAAAAATGAATAGAATGATAAGGCTACACCCTGAATAATACGATTTTGAAAGACTGATGATCTTGTTTCAATAATATCTATATTAACTGAAATATTTAAGAATTTTATATCTTTATAAAAATTTTCCATATTTATAAAAAAAAAATATTTAACGTATGATAATACTAGTATAAATGTTGCCCCTATTAGAAAGTATTTTAGAACTAAATCGTGATTTTTAAATGTTTTAAGATAATAAAATAAAAATGGAATATAAATAATTTTGATGTATTTTTTTAGTGAATTAAGTGTTTCATTTGGTTCTGCTATAGTATAGGAAGATGAAATAACAAATAAAAAAAATATAAGAAAACATATTTTAAAAAAGAAATCATTCCTAAAAATTTCATCAAAACTATTATCTTTAATACATAAAATAAATGCTGAAAATACTGTCAATATCAGGAAGAAATTAGTTGCAGCAGTAGATATTAGTATAAAGAACGCTGCCAATGGGAGTAAATATATATTTATTTTTTCAATGCTAATTATTGTATTTGGCATTAGAACCTACCGTTTTTTTAAAAGAATTTTCTAATTATTATATTTTCTTCCCTTCCTGGACCATTTGAAATAATATCAATTGGAACTCCAAGAAATTGCTCTACATCTTCAATATATATTTTTGCATTTTCAGGAAGTTCTTCATATTTTTTTATTCCTGTTGTACTTTTTCCCCACCCTTCATATTCTTTATATACTGGTTTATTATTTTCATATGACACACAAACTTTGATTTTTTCAAAGGTATCTAATACGTCTAATTTCGTTAAGCAAATGCCTGTAAAACCATTTATAATAATAGATCTTTTTAGCGCAACTAGATCTAACCAACCACATCGTCTTTCCCGACCAGTGGTAGCTCCAAATTCATGACCTCTTTCAGATAATGTTTTACCATCATTGTCAAACAGCTCTGTCATAAATGGGCCTGACCCTACTCTTGTTGTATAAGCCTTAACTATCGCTAATATATAATTTAAATTTTTTGGAGATACGCCTGAACCAGTAAATATTCCTCCGACTGTAGTATTAGATGATGTTACATATGGGTATGTACCATGGTCTATATCCAATAATGTTCCTTGAGCGCCCTCAAAAACTATTTTTTTATTATTTTTAAAAGATTGATTTATATATTCAGGCACATCGATGATAAATTTTTTATAATTATCATAATGTTCTAATAATTTTTCATGAACTTCGTTGACTTCAAAAATACTAACTTTATAATAATTTTTTAAAATAAAATTATGGTAGTCTAATAATTCTTCTACTTTTTCTAAAAGAATTTTTTGATCTGATAAATCACCTAACCTAATGCCCCTTCTTGATATCTTATCTTCGTATGCTGGACCAATTCCTCTTCCTGTTGTACCTATCTTACTTTTTCCTTTTTTTTTCTCTCTAGCTTTATCAATTTCTATATGAACTGGAAGAATTAAAGGGCAGCCATCGGAAAGAAGCAGTCTATTATTTATTTCTATATTACTCTCTTTTAAAACACTTATTTCTTCACTTAATGCTTCTAATGAAAGAACTACACCGTTTCCAATAATACATTTAACGTTATCATGTAAGATACCTGAGGGAATTAGATGTAATATTGTAGTTTTATCATCTACTACAAGTGTATGTCCAGCATTATGGCCGCCTTGGAACCTAACAACAGCATCACATTTCTCAGTTAATAAATCAACTATTTTACCCTTACCTTCATCTCCCCACTGCGCTCCTAAGATTGCTATACAATTATTCATTATCATTCTCGGTAAACCATTTTCCAGATTTATTTACTAACTTGTATTTTGTTTTATTAAAAAATTGATTTTTCAGTAAATATCTAACATCTATACTAAAGCCTATTCCAGTGATTCCATCAGAATTTAAATCATATTTCCCACCAATCGCAACTTCTTCACTATCATTTTCTAAGTAAGCACTAAATATAATATCATTTTCATAATCAAAACCTTTTATCTCACAAAAATCAAAATTGATATTTACATCACTATGAGACTTTTCTATAAATTTTGAAAACAAACACATGTATCGTATATCTTTTTCTATTCGATTATCAAAAACCTTTATTTGATTAAGACATTTTTCAATTTCTTTAATAGAACCATGCATCTTTGGAAAGTTATTCAAGCACTCCTTCAAAGACTCATCAATGTCCAGATGATTTAAAAATTTCTTAATCTCTGAACTTGATTTACTTCTTATTAGATTTTTAATTTCTTTTTCTTGTTCTTTTTCTAGATGCGCACAAGATATTAATTTCTTAAATATACCAACATGACCTAAATCTAAAAATATTTTTTTATTTGTAAATTTTTTTAGAACATCAATCATTAATATAACGAGCTCGGCATCGTTCTCAATTTCACTACTACCTATTAATTCAGCTCCCGCCTGAATTGGTAATCTAGAATTTTTTGTACTATCATTTTTTGCTCTTACAACATGGTCAAAATAGCAATATCTGTTGATATCATTATCATTATATGTGGAATATATTCTTGAAATTTGTGAGGTTATGTCTGCTCGCAGACCTAATTGTTTTCCAGTCTCTTGGTCAATTAGTTTAAATGTTTGTAAATTCAAGTCCTCGCTAGCATCTCGTGCAAGAGAATCTATATATTCTATTAAAGGAGGTATTACCAATCCATAACCAGATGAAATGAATGTATCTACAACTTCTCTTCTTTTCATTTCAAGCCAATAAGCTTGTTCAGGCAAGATGTCATCTATACCTTCAGGTAATATCCATTTTGTAGTCGGCATTTTCTTATTATATTTATTTTATTTAATTTTTTAAAAAAACCTATTTTATATCTTTAAAATATTCAAAAAATTCTGAATCAGGATCTATAACAAGCATATCAGATTTTTCTTTAAATGAATTAATATACGCCTTCAAACTTCTTGTAAATGCATAAAACTCTGCGTCTTTGCCGTATGCGTTAGCATATAATGCGGTTGCTTTAGCATCACCAGAACCTCTCTCTTGCTCAGATGTTCTGTATGCCTCCGCAATAATAATAGTTCTTTCTTTATCAGCTTCTGCTCTAATATTTTCAGCTGTTTCTTTTCCTCTTGCTCTAAAATCTTTAGCTGTTCTACTTCTTTCAGCACGCATCCTCTGATAAACCGATTCACTTACATCACCAGGCAGCTCAATTCTACTAATTCTTACATCTACTAACTCTATCCCTAGTTCAGATGCTACTAGTTGAGCTTTTGTTTCAAGTTCTTGCATAATTTGTTCTCTTTCGCCCGATATTGCTTGCTGAATGGTTCTAATACCAAATTGGTTTTTAAGCTCATCTTTTACAATTTGCGTAATTCTACCTTCAGCTCTCGTTCTATCTCCTAGTGTAGATTTATAATATGATTTTACATTTGCAATCTTCCATTTAACAAAAAAATCTACAGACATGTTTTTCTTTTCACTTGTTAGAAATAGTTCAGGCTTAGCATCTAAAGTAAGAATCCTTGCATCAAATTTTCTTACATTGTTAACTAATGGTAATTTAAAATGTAAGCCTGGCTTAAGATCATCTCTTTTTATTTCTCCAAGTTGAAATACCATTGCCCTTTGAGTTTCTTTAACAAAGAAAGTGGTAGAACTGAATATTAAAAATGCACCGCCTATGATAAATATTAACTTAGTATTCATTTTTATCTACCCTCCCTATTGTTAGTATCATTACTAATAAATTCATTGATTTCGTCCTCTTCTTCAAGATTTCCGTCAATTTCTTTTGAACTTATAATTTTATCAAGCGGTAATAGCATTAAGTTATTACCAGATTTAATGTCAATCATGAGTTTCGAACTATTTGATAAAACTGATTCTAAGGCGTCCATATACAAACGTTTCCTAGTTACCTCTGGAGCTCTTTTATATTCTTTTAATAGTTTCGAGAATCTATCCGCGTCACCCTCAGCATTTGCTATAACTTGCTCTTTGTAAGCTAACGCATCCTGAATCATACGTGCCGCCTCTCCTCGTGCTTTAGGAACTATCTCATTTGCATAAGCTTGAGCCTCATTTTTATAACGTTCCATATCTTCTCTTGCCTTTGTAGCATCTTGAAATGCATCTTGAACAGCATCAGGTGGTTGTGAATCTTGAAGGTTAACTGTTGTTACTTGAATTCCTGCTTGATAACTGTCAAGAACTTGTTGCATTAATGTTTCTGTGGTATTTGATATTTCCGTTCTTCCTTCTCTCAAAATATAATCCATCTTGTTTTTACCAACAACATCTCGAATTGCAGAATCAAGCACTCCACATATTGTACTTCTACTTCCAAATCTACATGTTCTGTCGCCAGGGATGTCAGGATTTTCAACATTAAATAAATAATCCTCAGCATTATTTATTCTGTATTGAACTGAAAAAGCTAGTTCAACTATATTTTCGTCTTGAGTAAGCATAGTTGTTCTCTTTTCAACACTTCGAATACCAGTAAAATTGACTGTTTCGTGGGTTTCAATTGGTCTTGGCAAATGCCAACCTGGGCCAGGCATAGCTGTCCTTTGATATTCACCAAATCTTAAAATTACCGCTCGCTCATTTTCACTTACTATATAAAAACCACTTGCCGACCAAATTAGTGCGGCTATTACTAATAATGATACTATTGATTTACTTTTTTTTGGTCCACCTGACGAGCCATTAGAAGTTTTTTTTCCGAATATACCGCTAAATGATGTCATGAGTTTATTAATTACAGCATCAAGATCCGGAGGGGATTGTCTTCTATCCCTTTCCCACGGATCTTTATCTTTTTTATCTTGATTCCAAGGCATTATGTCTATCTCCATTTTAAAAATACGTTACATTAA
>CENJ01160462.1_pt1 | contig 39589 bp, 34 predicted proteins | sample 356161 | NCBI WGS metagenome assembly CENJ01 (sample SAMEA2619531, study PRJEB7988) | marine metagenome | biome: marine biome (ENVO:00000447); feature: surface water layer (ENVO:00002042); material: "saline water (ENVO:00002010), including plankton (ENVO:xxxxxxxx)" | depth 5 m | reverse complement strand
AAAATAGTTAAAATGACAGAAGATAATTTTGTCGATTATGTTAGTTTAAATGTTATTTCGGGTAATGGTGGAAGAGGTTCTTCACATTTAAGAAGAGAAAAATTTGTGGCTAAAGGAGGCCCTGATGGAGGTGATGGAGGAAATGGTGGAGACGTAATATTTAGAGGTGACGCTAACATTTGGACACTTTACACATTTAAATTTAAAAAGCATTTCAAAGCTGGACATGGAGGAGATGGAGGCAGAAATAAGAGAACAGGTAAGAAAGGGGAAGACATCATAATAAAAGTTCCATTAGGAACCACAATTATCGAAAAAAAATCGCATAAGCTTTTAGCTGAAATCACAGAGAATAACAAAGAAATTATTTTGATTCGGGGAGGACTGGGAGGAAGAGGTAATTGTTATTTTAAGTCATCTACTAATAGAACTCCACGATACTCTCAAAATGGTATATCAGGTGAGGAAATGATAATAACTTTAGAGTTAAAGATTTTAGCTGATGTCGGTTTAGTGGGTTTCCCAAATGCTGGGAAATCAACCCTTCTAGCTTCTATTACATCTGCAAAACCAAAGATTGGTGATTATGAGTTTACTACTTTAAAACCAAATTTGGGAATTGTTGAATATAAAGATTTTAAAACATTTGTTGTTGCAGATATTCCAGGAATAATTGAAGGAGCATCCTCTGGAAAAGGTTTAGGACATTATTTTTTAAGACATATAGAAAGAAACTCAATTTTACTTTTTTTAATCTCTGCTGAGCATGAAATTTATAAGAGGTTTTTAATTCTTAGAGAGGAAATGTTGAAGTTTAACCCGGAATTATTAGATAAAAAATTTATTGTTGTAATATCAAAAATTGACCTTATTGAAGCTTCAAAAAGAAGTTTTTTTTTAGATAAAGTAAATAAAGATTTTAAGTCAGTTTCTGTTTTAGCTTTATCTTCAGTAATCAACTTAGGTTTAAATAATCTTAAAGATGAACTATGGAAAGTTTTAAATTCTGCCCAAATTGAATAATTATTTTTTCTTTTTTTTAATTTTTTTAAACTTATACAGTCAAAAAGAGTCTCCTTTTGAAAATCTAAATTTCATAAAAATTATATCTAATAACAATAATGAAATCTATAAAAAAGAGTTAGATAAACTTAGAGCTAATGAGGCACCTGAAATTGATATCATAAAAAAAGAAATTTTTTTAGCTACAAAATTCAGAGACATAAAAAAAATTATAATATTACTAAATCGGCAAATTGAAATTGAGGGTGAAAGTCCAGATTTACTTTATCAACTAGGAGGGACAAATGGGATCCTTGCTTCCCAAAAAAAAAACTTTTTTTCTATTATCTATTTAAATGAAATGTTGAACAATTTTTCAAAAGCTTTGGATTTAGATCCATATCATATTCCAACCCTAGAAGCCTATATAGATGCACTTTATAGTGTACCTAAAATTCTTGGTGGTGATAAAAAGAAAGCCCTAAAACTTGCTGAAAGATTAAATCAAGTAAGTAAAATAGATGGGCATTTGTCCATGGCAATGATTTATTATAAAAATGGAAATAATGAAATGTCCAACTTTTATCTAAATATTTTTTTTGAAGAATTATCAAGTCTATTGATTTGTGGAAGTGAGAATTCTAAAGTTTTTTTTTCAAAAAAAGCAAATAATTTTCCAATTAAAATTTCTCAGATCACTTCTTTTTTTGGAAAAGAAGTTGATTCTGGTTTGTGCGCTCTAAACTTTTATATGGAAAGCTCTAACTTTAAAAAAAATCTTTATTCGTTGGAATGGATTTATTATTTAAAGTCTAAACTAGCTTTTTTGAATGGTAATCGTGAGGAGTCAATTAGGTTAATAAACTTATCCCTTAATTTAAATCCTGAATTTGAATTAAGTAAAACCTTTTTAAAAAAAAATTTTTAAAATAAAAATATGATTTTAATTTACTGTTACAAAGGTTCCCCAAGGATAGAATACATCTTTAATCATATATTTAAGTTTATTCTAAATAAACAATTCTCAATTACTTATTCAAAGACAGAGTTTATTGATTACAGAGGATACAAGTTTAGCTATGCTAATGCTCCAATTTCTGATGAGTTATTTTTCCAGTCAATTGGATTGCTCCACGAAAGAGGATTAGAGAATTATGAAGTAAAAATTTTTAAATGGGAAAATGTAAAATGTTTTTTTAAAGTTGGTGAAAAATCATCAATACCTTTTGATATTTTTTCAGCTATTTTTTTCTTGTTATCTCGTTACGAAGAATATATGCCGCACACGGGCAACAAAATTGGCCAATTTAATTACAATGAAAGTATTGCGTATAAAGAAGAATTTTTAGAAATTCCTTTAGTTGATATCTGGATTGAAAAATTTAAATCTATTTTAGAAAATAAAATAAAGTTAAAATGTAAAATGGTGTCAAATAACCAAATAAAATCAATTTTAATAAGTTCTATAAATCCATATAAGTATACAAATAAGTATCCTTTCGAATCTTTTTTGATTTGGTTTAAAAATTTAATAAAATTAAATTTATGGGAAGTCATAGAGCATTTTTTTGTTTTTTTGAGAATAAAAGTTGATCCATGGGAGATGGACGATTATTTAAAAAAAATATTACTTGCTTCGAATAAAGAAATTTTATTTTTTTTTTCATTTTCTTCTGAATCCTACTTTAAAAACGAGACTCCGAAAACAAATGAAAACTTCAGAAAGTACATAAAAGAAGTTTCTGATAATTTTGAAATTGGGTTATTACCTTCAAACAAGGCGCTTAAAAACCCTAAAACTTTTCAACTGGAAAGCTTGAATATTTCCAATTTGGTTAATATAAAAGTTGTTAAAATGCTTTTCCAAGATGGTTTAAAAAAAACAAGTCAAGATTACAAAAACTTTCTTTCTGTAGAAAATGCTAATGATTTTTCCATGGGTTATATAGATGCTTTTGGTTATAGGGCTAGTACGTGTTCTTCGTTCTTCTTTTATGATCTTTCCAACGAGACCAAAACTAATCTTCTTGTAACACCATTTATTGCCCATTTCAAATTGATAGATAAAACTAGTCTGAGTAAAGCGATATCCAAAATCCAAAAGTTTAATGAAATAGGGAAAAAGTATTATGGGAGTTTTTCTATTATCCTTAATAACGAAATTTTTGAAAACTCATTTAAAAATAACAAACGTAGATTTCATTTTGCTTCTTTAATTAAAAATATAGATAATGGATTTAACAAATAAATTGATTTCTTGTTATTTAAAAAGTTTATAAAAAGAAATATCTTTAAAAAAATTAAAAATTAAGATGGATATTAAAAAGTCTCAAAAAGAGGTTGATGATTGGATAAAAAAGTATGGGGTAAGATATTTTGATATTATGACAAATATGGCAATTTTAACAGAAGAGGTGGGAGAAGTAGCAAGGGTAATAAGCAGAAATTATGGTGAGCAAAGTAAAAGAGAAGAAGACAAAACCAATAGTTTATCAGAAGAATTATCAGATGTGTTATTTGTAGTTTTTTGTATTGCCAACCAAACCGGCATAGATTTGCAATCTGAATTTGATAAAAAATTAATTAAAAAATCAATCAGAGACTCATTAAGACATAAGGGGAACAAAAAATTATTTTAAAATGTATGATTTCAGTTTTACATCCTAATAGAATTGTAAAAGTAGGTTTATCCTTAACTGGTTCTAAAAGTATAACTAATAGGCTGCTTATTTTAAGAAGTATATATCCATCATTAAAAATTAAAAATAAGTCTGAGTCTCAGGATTCAGTCGTCTTGGAAAATGCATTAAAATCCTCTTCTAATATAAAAGATATTGATCATGCGGGAACTTCGATGCGTTTTCTTACTGCTTTTTACTCAATATTAGAAAACAAAGAAATTATTATAAAGGGGTCAAAAAGAATGCATGAAAGACCAATATACCCATTAATTGATTGCCTGAAATTAATTGGTGCTGATATTAGTTACCTAGAAAAAGATGGATATCCGCCTATTAAAATTAAAGGTAAAAAATTAAACTTTAGAAAAGTACAAATTTCTTCCAACGTAAGTAGTCAATTTGTTTCAGCTATCTTGCTAGTTGCACCAAAATTAATTGGAGGGTTAGTTATCGAATTAAAAGGGGAATTGATTTCTAAACCTTATATAGAAATGACATTATCCCTCCTAAATGATTTGGGAATTAAAACGAGTTTCAAAGGGAAATTAATTACAGTAGAGAATTTAGAAAAGATTAAGCAAAAACATATTTATGTTGAATCGGATTGGAGTTCAGCGTCTTACTGGTATAGTATAGTAGCACTCTCAGATGGAGCTGAGGTAAGGCTCAACAATTTTTATAAAGACAGTATTCAAGGAGATTCAGTTTTGACCAAATATTACAAAACACTAGGAGTTGAAACAAAATTCACTCAAAATAAAATAATCCTGACTAAACTTAAAGATTTCACCCTCCCACAACAACTAAATTTAAATTTAATTGATAGTCCTGATTTAGCACAAACCATAGCCGTAACATGTTTTGGACTTAAGATTAATTGTTCACTAGATGGATTACAAACCCTGAATATTAAAGAAACAAAAAGATTAAATGCATTGGAAAATGAGTTGAAAAAGCTAGGAGCAAATGTAAAGGTTACTGAAACCAGTCTAAATCTTTTTGAAGTAAAAAAAATTAAAAAGAATATAAAAATAAATACTTACGATGATCACAGAATGGCGATGTCTTTCGCACCTTTGTCACTTAAAATCCCAATTTTTATACAAAATCCTAGTGTTGTGGCTAAATCTTATCCAAAGTTTTGGGATGATTTGAAAAAAGCGGGATTTATTATTAAACCAATTTAAAAATATAATTAAATTACCTTGACAAGCGGATGTTTCAAAATGTATATTTGCGAAAAAACAAACTAAATGAAATTATCAGATTTTAATTACGATTTACCAAAAAATCTCCTTGCCGAATTTCCTTCTGAAAACAGAGATGAGTCCAGATTAATGGTCATAAATCGAAAAGAAAAGACAATTAATCACCACCAGTTTAAAGATTTAATTAACTATTTTGAAGAAGAAGATGTATTAATTATTAACAACACAAAAGTTTTTCCTGCTAGATTATATGGGAATAAAGAAAAAACTGGTGCAAGAATTGAGGTTTTTTTGTTAAGAGAATTGAATAAAGAACAAAGGCTATGGGATGTTTTGGTTGATCCGGCCCGAAAAATAAGAATTGGTAACAAGCTCTACTTCGGAGATGATGATAATCTTGTTGCAGAAGTTATAGATAATACGACTTCAAGGGGAAGAACACTTAGGTTTTTATTTGACGGGACCTACGAACAATTTAGAATTAAACTTAACGGATTGGGGGAGACGCCCCTACCAAAATACATTAAGAGGGATCCGGTTCCAGAAGATAAAGAAAGGTATCAAACAATTTACGCTAAAAATGAAGGTGCTGTAGCCGCTCCCACAGCTGGTCTTCACTTTTCAAAACATTTACTAAAAAAAATGGAGATTAAAGGTGTAAATATTGCTGAAATTACACTTCATGTAGGCTTGGGAACTTTTAATCCTGTTGAGGTAGAGGATTTATCTAAGCATAAGATGGACTCAGAGGAGTTAATAATTAATCAAGAAGCAACTGAAATTGTTAATAAATCAATTCGAAAAAAGAAAAGGATATGTGCAATTGGAACTACAGTAATGAGAGGTCTGGAAAGCTCAGTTTCTTCAATGAATACTCTAAAAACATATAATGGTTGGACTCATAAATTTGTTTTTCCTCCCCATGAATTTGCAATTGCAAATTCGATGGTAACAAATTTTCATACTCCAAAATCAACATTATTAATGATGGTTTCTGCCTTCGCAGGAAGTGAACTTATTAAAGAGGCATATAATGAAGCTATCAAAGAAAAATATAAATTTTATTCATACGGAGATGCAATGCTAATTCTCTAATTGGATGGAGAACAAAGATGATATTAGGCTATTAAACTCTAAACAACTTGAGGATTTTTTGATTAATAAAAATCACGAAAAATATAGAGTTGATCAAATCTTAGATTGGGTTTGGAACAAAGGTGTTGATAGTTTTTCAAAAATGTCAAATGTATCGTATGATCTAAAAAAGCTTCTTGATAAGAAATTTGTCCTGAAGAAACCAATAGAAATAAAATCTTATAAAAGTTTTGATGGAACAATAAAATATTCAATCCAATTGTTTGATAAAAATTTGATTGAAGCCGTATTGATACCATCCAACAAAAGAGTAACAGCATGCATTTCATCTCAAGTTGGATGCAGTTTAGATTGCAAATTTTGTGCAACTTCAAGATTAATCAGAAAAAGAAATTTGTTTTGCTATGAAATTTTTGATCAACTCTTTTTTTTGAATGAACAGAGTAAATTTCATTTTAAAAGAAAAATATCAAATGTAGTTTTTATGGGGATGGGAGAACCACTTCTGAATTATAAAAACGTAATAAAAGCTATAAAAAAAATAAAGTTGAAAAGTGGATTAAATTTCTCAGCAAAAAAAATTACAATTTCAACTTCTGGAATACCTAAAGTAATAAAACATATAGCTCATGAGGATTTAAAATGTAATCTTGCAGTTTCCCTTCATTCAGCGATTCAAAAAACTAGAGAAAAAATTATGCCCTTTTCAGAAAAATTTCCCATAGAAGATTTAATCGATTCATTAAAATATTGGTATAGAGTTACTAAAACAAAAATACTTTATGAATACATTATTTTTGACGGTATTAATGATAATATTGAGCATATAAAAGCACTTATTAAAATCTGTAAAATTATACCATGCAAAGTAAACTTTATAGAATATAATCCAACAGATGATAAAACTTTTAGGCAATGTAAAGTTGAAAAACTTAAATTATATCAAAACTATTTGGCAAGTGAGGGGATAATTAATACTTATAGAATTTCTAGGGGTAGAGACATAAACGCTGCTTGTGGACAATTAGTTAATTTAAATAAAGTTAGTTAGTGAAAGCCGTTGAGAAAATAAAAAATCCAATTTATCATGAAATGGAAATTTTTGAAGAAAAATTTGCTTTATCTATGTTCTCAAATGTTCCTTTAATTAATCGAATTGCACATTTTATAGTTAAAAGAAAGGGAAAACAAATGCGACCTATGTTGATTTTTCTAACAGCTAAATTAGTGAACAATGGTGAAATAAATGATCGTACATACAGAGGTGCATCTGTAATTGAATTAATTCATACTGCGACATTAGTACATGACGATATTGTTGATGATTCTAATTTCAGAAGGGGTTTTTTTTCAATAAATGCCTTGTGGAAAAATAAAATAGCTGTTTTAGTGGGAGATTTTCTATTATCAAAAGGCATGTTACTTTGCATAGAAAACAAAGACTTTGATTTATTAGAGTATATATCTATCGCGGTAAGAGAAATGAGTGAAGGAGAGCTATTACAAGCTGAAAAAGCAAGAGGTTTTGATATAAATGAAGATTTATATTTGGAGATAATACGAAAAAAAACTGCGACTCTAATGGCAACCTGTTGTGCAATTGGTGCTAAGTCAGTAAATGCAGACAAAAAATTAGTTGACAAACTTTTTTTATTTGGAGAACTAATTGGTATAACTTTTCAAATTCGAGATGATTTATTTGATTACAGCGAAAATAAAATTGGAAAACCCGTAGGAATTGATATTAAAGATAAAAAAATGACATTACCCCTAATTCACGTAATTAATAAGGTGAGTTTAAATGATAGAAAATGGATTATGAATACTGTAAAAAAATACAATAAAGATAAAAACAGGGTAAAAAAATTAATAAGTTTTGTTAAGGAAAAAGGAGGAGTAGAATATGCAAAAAAAGTCATGTTAAGCTATAAATCAAGAGCCCTGAAAATGATATTAGAATTTCCGAAAAATGATTTTCGTAAATCACTTGAATTTATGCTAGATTATGTGATTGAACGAAAGTATTAAATACTTTTTTCACTAAGTTTGATAAAATAAAAAAAATTGATTTCAAAGACAACAATTAATAATATTTTCGAGGCAGCACGAGTTGAAGAAGTTATTAGCGACTTCATAAGTTTGAAAAAGGCTGGAAGTAGTTTTAAAGGTCTAAGTCCCTTTTCTCAAGAAAAAACACCTAGTTTTATGGTATCTCCAGCTAAACAAATATGGAAGGATTTCAGCAGTGGAAAAGGTGGTAATGTTGTTGCTTTTCTGATGGAACACGAAGGATTTTCTTATCCAGAAGCATTAAAATATTTAGGCAAAAAATATAATATTGAAATAAAAGAATTTAGCAATACACCAGAGGAACAAATTAAATTTGATTTAAGAGAAAGTATTTATATAGCATTAAGTTTTTCTTGTGAATATTACATGGAAAATTTAAATAGTACAGATAAGGGAAAATCAATTGGGATGTCTTATTTAAATACTCGAGGATTTTCAATGGAATCAATAAAAAAATTTGGTCTTGGAATTTCATTTAATGAAAAAAAAAGTTTTACTAACCATGCCTTAAAAAAAGGATATGAAATTTCCATTCTTGAGAAAAGTGGATTAACAATAAAAGAAGGTAAAGAGGGTTTTGACAGATTTAAAAACCGAATAATGTTCCCAATTAAAAGTATTTCAGGAAGAGTTCTTGGTTATGGAGCAAGAATAATGTCAAGCTCAAGCAAAATTGCTAAATATATAAATTCCCCTGAAAGTGAAGTTTATCAAAAAAGTAAAGTTTTATATGGATTATTCGAATCAAAATCTAATATAATCAAAGAAGATAATTGTCTTTTAGTTGAGGGTTACACAGATGTAATTCAGTTGCATCAAAAAGGTATTAAAAATGTTGTTTCTTCGTCTGGTACAGCACTTAGTTCAGATCAAATTATGCTTGTGAAAAGATTAACAGAAAATATCACAGTAATTTTTGACAGAGATCAAGCAGGAATTAATGCCGCTCTTAGGGGTATTGATTTGATATTAGAACATGGAATGAATGTAAGAATTTGTAAATTAGATGAGGGACAAGACCCTGACTCATTAGCAAGAAAACATTCTTTAGATTATATCAATGATTTTATAAATCAAAACAGTCTAGACTTTATAAATTTCAAGGCATCCTTATTAGCTACAGAATATGAAAATGAACCCACAAAAAAGGCTGAAGTGATAAACAATATTGTGAAAAGCATAAGCCTTGTGAAAGACATAATTAAAAGGGAATTGTATGTTCAGACATGTTCAAAAATCATGAATATTTCGGAAGATTCAATTTTTGGCACATTATCTCGAATTAAAAATAGTAAGGAGAATCGATTTCTAAATAAGCCCTCACAATCTTTTAATATTATTAAAAATAAAAGTTCTAAAGAAGGCTTAGTAGATGAGCTATATGAGTTAGAAAAAAAGATAATAACAATCTTAATTTTGTATGGTCAAAAAACAGAGACTTTTAACGAATCAATACTTATTTTTTCGGAGGAAGACGACGAAATAATAGAAAAAAACAAATACGTCAATTCCAAGGTATATGAGAAAATATTTTTGGATCTACAGCAAGATGAAATTGAATTTGCAAATAAAGAATTCAGAGATTTATTTAATATATTAATGACTGAGTACCAAATAAAAGGGTACGTTTCAATTGAAAAAATTGTACCTGGTTTATCGAGTAAACTAAGTGAAATAGTTAGTTCAATTGTACTCCAGGAGGAAAAGCATTTTTTGCATAAGTGGGATAAAAAAAGTATTTATGTAAAATTGCCTTCAGAAAATGTTAGTGTGATGGTTACTGAAACCATCTTAAGTTTGAGAAAACTATTAGTTAGTAAAAAGATAGAATCTCTTCAAGAAAATATTAAATCTAAGAATAACAAAAACGTTCTTGAAGATGTAATGGGATATTATCAACTAAGAAGAATCGTTTCATCAAAGCTCAATCGAGTTCTTTAAAGCTTTTGGCACAATACAAACAGGCACAGGACTCATTTTATGATTATTTTTACTGTTTAAATTTTTATAAAGTTTGAGAACTTCTTCTTGTCTACTATTTAGAGTTTCTTTTGAATTCTTTTCAATGCTTTTCATTACAAATTCAATTTCTTCATAGCTTGCTCCTATTTGATCCTCATCAGTTCTGTCGTCATCCCATAGTCCATCTGTTGGATCGGACTTTTGAATATCCTCTATAATATTTAAATGTTTTGCTAAAACGAAAACATCTGATTTCATCAAATCAGCAATAGGGCTTATATCCACCCCACCGTCACCGTATTTGGTATAAAATCCTATTCCAAAATCTTCAACTTTATTTCCTGTTCCAGCTACCAAAAAATTATTAATTGTTGAAAAATAATATAAAGTTGTCATTCTCAATCTTGCTCTTGAGTTTGCTAGAGCGTGATTTTTCTTGTCAGTATCAATTACGTCGGGTAAAGTAAAACAAAATTCATCGAATAATTTAGTAAGAGATAAACTGTGATGGGAAACATTTTCATAATTTTCTTCTAACCACTGAATATGTTTTCTTGCCCTAGAAACTTGATCTATATTTTGATGGATACCCATCTCTAAACACAAAGTAGGATATCCTGTTCTAGCACAGATTGTTGAGGTTACGGCTGAATCTATTCCACCAGAAACACCAATTACAAAGCCATCCATCTTAGATTTTTTAATATATTTAACTAACCAATCTTCTATGAACTGTGATAATTTTTGAATGCTTTTCACTAAATTTATTTTTATTTAATACTTCACAAATAAAAGCACAAAGTATATGCTAAACCAATACAAGTTATTAATATTTCTTATGTTAAATATAATTTGTCTTATATTCATTTTTTTTGGATGCTCAAATAAAAAAAAAATCAATTCAGAAATAGAAAAAATTCCACTGAAAATTAAATTTGATAGATTTGATTTAAAGTTTGCAGATGTTAATAAAAGGGAATTCCAAAATTTTAAAAAAAAATATAATTTTTTATTCCCAATTCAATTCCCTGACAGTTTATGGATCAAAAGAAAAGGTGACAGTATTCAAATTATGCTTCAAAATGAAGTGAATAAAGTTTTTCCAAGTCTGAATAAACTTGAAAAAGAGTCAGAAAATATATATAAGCACCTTATATATAATTTTCCTTCAACAAAAGTTCCTAAATTTTTGACACTGATAAACAATGTTGATTATCAAAGTAAAATAATTTTCACAGATACAATTATATTAATTTCATTAGACACATTTCTAGGATCAACGAATAAAATATATAATGGAATTCCAAATTATATAAAGAGTGATATGGACAAATCTAGATTTGGATCTATTTTGGTTGACAAAATTGCTAGTTCAATAATTGATGCACCAACGAATAGATTTTTTTTAGATAGAATCATATATAAAGGGAAAATACTTTTGTTGAAAGATTTTATTATTCCATTATCTAGTGATGAAATAAAAATTGGATATAGTAAAGAACAAATAAATTGGGCAGTACAAAATGAAGAATATATTTGGAAATATTTTATTGGGAATGAGTTGCTTTTTAAAACTGATGACGATCTGATAGATAGATTTATAATTCCAGCACCATTCTCAAAATTTTATTTGGAAATCGATAATGAGAGTCCAGGAAAAATTGGTCAATGGATTGGTTGGCAAATTTTAAGGTCATTTAGAAAAAAAAATCCATCATTTAAAATATCAGATATTTTAAATTTATCTTCTGAAGAACTGTTTAAAAAAGCTAATTATAAACCCTAATTGAATGGTAAAAAAAAAACAAGCAAAAATTAATATTATAGTTGAACTAGATGAAAATAAAATTCCAGAAAAGTTAATTTGGTCTGCCCCGGACGGCGGAGTTAAAAACAAAATTTCTAACGCAATATTTTTGTCAATATGGGATCATAAAAATAATGAATCTTTATCAATAGATTTGTGGACAAAGCAGATGCCAGTGGAAGAAATGAATGAATTTTTTTATCAGTCACTATTAACTATGGGAGAAGCATTCCACAAAGCTACTGAAAATAATAAAATTAAAGATGCTTTGAAAAAATTTTCAACCTCTATTGAAAAAGATTTAAACGTTAAAAAAAAATAAACCAAAAGGTTATAAAATATTAAGGCTATTGATATAATTTAAAACTTCATTGATTCCCTCTTTTGTTTTCGAAGAAGTAATGAAATATTTTGGATTGTTATTTAGTTTATTTTTTATCTCTAGCATGTAGTCCTGTGCCTTGCCCCCCCCTTCTTTTATCTTATCATACTTTGAAAAAATGACTGAAAACCTCTTTCCTTGTTTGATTAGCCAAAGCATAAAACTTAAATCAATGTCAAGTGGTTTATGTCTAATATCAATAATCAAAAAAATCAATTTGACTTGTTTTCTTTGTAAAAAGTAGTCTGTAATTAATTTTTCAATATTTTTTTTTACTGTTTTAGATACATTTGCGTAGCCATAGCCTGGCAAATCCGTTAAATACCAACTATCATTAATCTTAAAATGATTAATGAGTTTGGTTTTGCCAGGTGTTCCGGATATTTTTGCTAATTTTTTTTTTTTGCAAATTGAATTAACTAAGGAAGATTTTCCAACATTTGAACGCCCTATAAATGCATATTCAGGAATAAATTCATTAGGACAGTTTTTCACATTTGCACTACTGGCTATGAACTCAGACTTAAATATATCCATTTAAACTAAATAGTTTTTTTTACTAAGCCAATCAAATAAAATTTCATTAAATTCTTTAGGATGTTCCATCATTGGCGCATGACCACATTTTTTTATCCATTTTAATTTTGAGTTAGGAAGTAAAGATTTAAACTCAGTAGCAACCTCAGGGGGTGTAACTAAATCATTTTCTCCCCAGATTAAAAGTGTAGGAGTTTTAATATTAGGTAATTCTTCAGACATATTGTGTCTAATTGCGCTTTTTGCTATAGCAAGCGTCCTTACTAGTTTCTCTCTGTTATTGACAGTTTCAAAAACTTCATCTACTATTTCTTTAGTTGCAACCTCAGAATTATAAAAGACCTCTTGTGTTTTTCTTTTGATGTATTCATAATTTTCTCTTTTAGGATAACTTTCACCCATAGAATTTTCATACAATCCAGAACTTCCAGTTAAAATAAGCGATTTTACAAAATTTGGATTTTTATTTGAATAAATTAGACCTATGTGTCCTCCCAAAGAGTTTCCAAGTATAATGACATTATTTAGATTTTTATATTCAATAAAGTCTTCTAAAAAATCTGAAAAAGCAGTTACAGTAGTTGCTTTAAGAGGTAAACTATATATTGGTAATTCAGGAATTATAACTTTATAACCTTTAGATGAGAAAAAATCTGTAACATCTTTGAAATTACTTAATCCTCCCATTAAACCGTGTAAAAGAACAATTGCTTGTCCTTCACCTTTTTCTATGTAATTATAACTTTTCAACTTTTTGAATCTCCAATTAATCTTCAGTTTACACTCAATTCAAATATAACTAATTCAGTGCATTCATTCTATTTTATTTTTTAAAGATTAGAATAACTAGATGTGGTAAAAGTTATTAACATTGTGGTAAGAAGTGGTTAAATGTGGTAAATATCTTATATATTTATATAAAGATTTATAAAAATTGAATCATTTTATAGGTACTTATGAATGTAAAATTGATGCCAAAGGAAGAATTTTAATTCCTTCAGCTTTAAAGAAACAAATATCCACTTCATATAAAGAGGGCTTTGTTATAAAAAGGGGATTATTCAATAATTGCATTGAGTTGTATCCATTTGAACAGTGGAAATTTGTAATGAACAAAATCGATCAACTAAATCGTTTTAATAAAAAAAATATTGATTTTATCCGCCGCTTTACTGCTGGGGTAAAAAAAATAGAGATAGATACAAATGGAAGGTTATTAATTCCTAAGGATTTAATAAAACATGCTCACATCAAAAAGCATATAGTAGTTAGTGCAGCTGTAAACATTCTCGAAATTTGGGATAAAAATATATACGAGGAAGTAATTGACGAAGCAAAAGTTGATTTTAGCTCTTTGGCTGAAGAAGTAATGGGAGATGAAAATGAATAATTTTTTTTACCACAATCCAGTATTACTTGAAAAATCAATATGTGAACTTGTAACTGATCCGAATGGCATATATGTTGATGCTACCTATGGTGGTGGTGGTCACTCGAAGGAGGTCCTTTGCAGGTTAACAAAAAAGGGAAAGCTATTCGCATTTGATCAAGATATTGATTCTAAGGAAAACTTAACAGATGACAAAAGATTTTATTTTATCAATTCTAATTTCAAACACTTAAAAAAGTACTTAAATCATTATGATGTTTATAAAGTAAATGGGATAATAGCTGATTTAGGTGTTTCATCACATCAATTAGATGTACCCTCGAGAGGTTTTTCCATAATGAAGGACGGACCTTTGGATATGAGGATGAACAAATCTTCAGATTTAACAGCCGAAAGTGTTGTTAATAATTATGGAGAAAAAAAGCTATATAAAATATTAAAAGATTATGGTGAGGTTAGTCAGGCAAATAAAATCGTCAATAAAATTGTATTCAGTAGAAAAATAAAACCAATTAAATCAACAACAGACCTTGTCAAGGTGGTAGAAAATTCTATTAGTAACATTTCAAAGTATAAAATTCTTGCAAAGATTTTTCAATCTATCCGAATAGAGGTAAATAACGAGTTGGAGGTTATAAAGCAACTTTTACTCCAAGCGTCTGAGTTGATAAAAATTAAAGGTAGAATGGTCTGTATTTCTTACCATTCTTTGGAAGATAGACTGATAAAAAATTTTATCAGAAGTGGTTCCTTTGATAACAGAGACAACAGGGATTTCTATGGTAATGTTCAAAAGCCATTTAAAAAAATCGGAGGTTTGATTATACCTGATGATAATGAAATAAAAAAAAATAAAAGAGCAAGGAGTGCCAAGATGAGAATAGCTGAAAAAATATGAAAAATATTTTATCTCTTTTAAATATTGATTTTTTATTGAAGGAAGACTCAATGAAAAATTGGAGAATGCTTTTTTTTATATCAACTCTAGCGATGATTTCAATAGCCAGCGGGCACAGCGCAGACAAAAAAATTTACCAGATTGCGAATTTGAATAATGATTTGAAAGGTGTGAAAAGTGAATTTGTAGAAAAAAAATCTCAATTAATGTTTTTAAAATTAGAAACTAGAGTTGCTAAAAAACTGTTTGAAATTGGAGTTGGTCCATCTAAAGAAAAACCCGTAAGATTAAAATCAAACTAATAATGGGTCGTATTGAAAAAAAAATAATGTTCAGATACTACATATCATTAATTTTTATAGTGTTTTTCGCATTTATTTTAATTGCTAAATTATTATATATTCAAGTTAAAGAGGGAGATTACTATAGGAGTATTTCCAAAAATAATACAATCAAAAATTTTATTTTAGAACCTAGCAGAGGAAATATATACTCTGATGACAGTAGCCTTTTAGCAACCACGACACCTCGCTATGAAATTAGATGGGATTCTAAAGTTCCATCAGAATCAAACTTTCAAGAGAAAAAAATAAATCTTTCAAAAGGACTGTCAAGGATTTTAGGTAGAAAATTTCAATATTACTTAGATATTTTAAACAATGCCAGGAAAGAAGGGAATAGGTACCTTTTGATATCAAAAAATCTAAGTTATTCTCAATATAAACAAATTACAAAACTACCCCTTTTTAATCTTTCCTCACTTAAAGGAGGATTAATTGTCGAGTCAAAAGAGGTTAGAGAAAACCCAATGGGTAAAATTTGTGAAAGGACAATTGGTTATGAAAAAAAGGACCCCTCTGGGCACTATATAAGAGTTGGTTTAGAAGGTGCTTTTAGTCACTTTTTGAAAGGGCAAAGTGGTCAAAGATTAAAACAAAAAATCGCAAATGGCCAATGGAAGCCAATTAATGACAATAACGAAAGAGAGCCAACTCAAGGGTATGATATTTATTCAACAATCAACGTAAATATTCAGGATATAACTCATCACGCACTTTTGCGACAGTTAGAAAAATATAAGGCAGATCATGGTTGTGCAGTTGTAATGAAAACAAATTCGGGAGAAATAAAATCCATTGTTAATCTTTCTAAAACTCGAAATGGAAAATATTACGAAAAATTCAATTATGCGGTAGCAGAATCTCAAGAACCAGGCTCAACATTCAAATTAATGTCAGTAATAGCAACATTAGAAAATAACAATGGAATTAGCAAAAAGTTGATAGATACAAAAAATGGTGAAATTATTTTTTATGAAAAATACAAAGTTAGAGATTCAAAAAAAGGTGGTTATGGAAAATTAAGTCCCTCCAAGGCATTTGAGGTTTCTTCAAACACTGGTATTGTAAAAATGGTTTATGAAAATTATAAAAATAATCCAAAAAAATTTGTTGATAGATTGTATAACATGGGACTAAATGATGTATTAGGTTTAAGTATTAAAGGAGAAGGTAAACCTATGATTCCCTACCCTGGAGAAAAAAATTGGAGTGGGATTTCATTACCATGGATGGCATTTGGTTATGGAATTAAACTGACACCTTTGCAAATCCTCTCATTTTATAACGGTATTGCAAACGGAGGAGAAATAGTCAAGCCTCGTTTTATATATAAAATTAAAAACCCTGGATCATCTACTATCAAAACATATGAAAAAGAAGTACTAAACCCCTCTATTTGTTCAGAATCAACATTGAGAAAAGCTCAAAAAATGATGTTCAATGTAATAGATAAAAAATGGGGGACAGCAAATAAAATTAAAAGTAACCAATTAAAAATGGCTGGAAAGACAGGTACATGCCAAGTAGATTATACTTCTGAGGAAACTCAGTACGTTTCAAGTTTTGTTGGTTATTTCCCATTTGAAAAACCAGAATATACGTGTATTGTAGTTATTAATAAACCTGATAAAAAGATTGGTTATTATGGCGGTGAAGTTGCAGCTCCAGTATTTAAAGAAATAGCAGAAAAATTATTTGTTAGAACTCCCAAGGATACAATAGTAAAGTCAAACAAGTACGCAAACAATTTTTTAAAAAACTATAAGCAATTCATAAGGTATAAAAAAAATAAAAATTCTGTTATCCCTAACCTTATTGGAATGCCTGCGATGGATGCAATTGTAATACTTGAGCAAATGGGTTTAAAATTTGTTCTTGAAGGGGAGGGGAAAGTATTCGATCAATCAATTAAATCTGGATCTAAAGTAGATTATAAGGAAAAAATCACTTTATACCTATCATGAAAATTTTAAAAGATATAATCTATGGTGTTGACTTAGATTCAATAAAAGGAGACACAAACTTGACTATCAAATCAATAGAATTTGACTCCAGGAAGGTAAAAAAAGGATCATTGTTTGTTGCAATTAAGGGTGAAAATATTGATGGTCATTCATTTATTGATAAGGCAATAGAAAACGGAGCTTCTGCTGTAATTTACAATCATTATACTTTCAAAGACCAGAAAACCACTTTTATCAAAACCCCAAACACCAGAAAATCATTATCAATAGTAAGCTCAAACTTTTATGAAAATCCATCAAAAAAAATAAAATTGGTTGGAATTACTGGAACAAATGGCAAAACAACAGTAGCCTCAATTCTATTCGATCTATTTAATAAAACAGGAATAAAATCAGGACTAATTTCTACTATTAATATTAAATATGCTGGGATTAAAATTGAAAATCATCATACTACTCCAGATTCAAAAAAAATCAATGAAGTACTTCATAAAATGTTAAAAAACGAAATTGAATTTTGTTTTATGGAAGTCTCTTCACATGGAATAGATCAGGATAGAATAAATGGATTAAAATTTCATTCTGGAGTTTTTACCAATATTACAAGAGATCATTTAGATTATCATAAATCTTTTGCTTCTTATAGGAACGTCAAAAAGAAATTTTTTGATTGTCTATCATCTGACTCCTATGCAATTATAAACGCAGATGATAAAAACTCAAACTTCATGGTTCAGAATTGTTTATCAAAAATTAAAACTTTTGGAATAAAAAACTTAGCAGATAATAATGCAAAAATTTTAGAAATTAATTTTTCGGGAATGCTTTTGAAAATTAATAACAAAGAGTTTTGGACACCACTTATAGGCAAATTTAATGTTTCTAATCTTCTGGCAGTTTTTTCTGTAGCGAATATAGCTGGAATTAAGTCAATAGAAATTTTAAGAATTTTGAGTCAAACCAAGGGGATTAAAGGAAGGTTTGAAATTTTAAGGACACCCAATAAGGCTTTTGTAATTGTTGATTATGCACATACTCCTAATAGTCTCGAAAATGTTATAGATACAATCAGCCAGATAAGAACGAAAAATGAATTATTTATTACTATAATAGGCTGTGGTGGTAACAGGGATTTAGGTAAAAGATCCAAAATGGGAAGAATCGTTTTAAATGGATGTGATAAAGTAATTTTCACATCTGATAATCCAAGATATGAAAAGCCTGAAAAAATTATTGATGATATGTTACTAGGAATTGATCCGAATAACCTGAAAAAAATTTCAAAAATAATTAATAGGAAAGAGGCAATCAAAAAAGGATGTTCCCAGCTTAATTCAGGAGACATCCTTTTGGTTGTAGGAAAGGGCCATGAAACTTATCAAGAAATAAAAGGCGAGAAAATACCTTTTAGTGACATGAAAATTGTAAAAGAATCTTTTAGTTAAATAATATGCTTTACTATTTATTTAATTTTCTCGAGCAAAAATATCAAATTCCAGGAGCAGGACTTTTTCAATATATTTCATTTAGAGCTGCATTTGCCCTTATTTTTTCACTAATTATATCAATTTTCTTTGGAAGAAAAATAATTAAAATTTTAACAACAAATAATATTGGAGAAAAAGTAAGAGTACTTGGTTTAAGTAATGAAACAAAGAAAAACGGCACACCTACTATGGGTGGTATAATAATAATAATAGGTACTTTAATACCTGTACTTTTATTTTCCAAGTTTAACAACACATACATTATTTTGTTAATATTCACAACAATATGGATGGGTGTTATAGGTTTCATCGATGATTATATCAAAATTTTCAAAAATGATAAAAAAGGTTTAAAGGGTAGTTTTAAAGTCATTGGTCAAATTATGTTAGGAATAGTTGTCAGTTCGACAATTTATTTCCATCCTGATATAACTATTAAACAAAAAATTTTAGAATATCCCAAAATTTCAAAAAGTCAAGATAAAACTTTTTATAAGGAAGAGAAATCCACAAAGACTACAATTCCACTGGTTAAGGATAATGAATTTGATTATTATTTTTTAATTGAATGGTCTTCAATTCCTAAATCAATGACATGGATAATTTTTATTCCAATGGTAATTTTTATAATAACTGCTGTTTCAAATGGAGCAAATTTAACTGACGGCATTGATGGATTAGCAGCTGGAAGTTCAGCAATTATGGCTATAACACTTGGGATTTTTGCATGGGTTTCGGGGAATATAATTTTTTCAGATTATTTAAATATTATGTATATACCTAGTGTTGGAGAAATTACAGTTTTTATCGCATCATTTACTGGTGCATTGATTGGTTTTCTGTGGTTTAATACGTATCCCGCTGATGTTTTTATGGGTGACACTGGAAGTTTGACTGTTGGAGCTCTAATTTCAGTTATAGCGATTATGGTTAGAAAAGAATTATTACTTCCAATCATTTGTGGAATTTTTCTTGTAGAAGTCTTATCTGTAATAATTCAAGTTTTCTACTTCAAGTATACAAAAAGAAAAAAAGGAGTAGGTGAAAGAATTTTTTTAATGTCTCCGATTCACCACCATTTTCAAAAAAAGGGGCTTCATGAAAGCAAAATTGTAAGCAGGTTTTTAATTATGGGAGTTCTGTTAAGTGTGTTAGCAATTCTAACATTAAAAATAAGATGATGGGATTAGTTGCAATCTTAGGGTCAGGAGAAAGTGGAAGAGGCGCAGCAATTCTTGCAAAAAAAGTAGGATATAGTGTTTTTGTTTCAGATTCCAACAAAATCTCAAAAAAAACAAAGTTGTTGTTTAATAAACTATCTATTGATTATGAAGAAAGTCAGCACTCAATAGACAAAATTGTAAAGGCAGAGAAAATAATTAAAAGTCCTGGCATTGATAAAAAGTCTGACTTGATAGTTGGTATAAACAAAAGAGGCCTTGATGTCATATCAGAAATTGAATTTGGTTTTTTACAAACTGACTCAAAAATTATTGGAGTTACAGGAAGCAACGGTAAAACTACAACGGCAACGATGATTTATCATATTTTAAAAATGTCAGGGCTCAATGTTGCTTTAGCTGGAAATATTGGCAAAAGTTTTTCAGAATCTATTGCTGAACAAAATCATAAAATTTATGTTCTAGAACTTAGCAGCTTTCAATTAGATAATATTATGAATTTTTCTGCTGATATTTCTGTAATTACAAGTATTTCTCCAGATCATTTAGACAGATACAATTATGATTTTGATGAATATATAAATGCAAAACTTAAGATAACACTCAATCAAAGTAAAAATCAATTTTTAATTTTTAATTCCGATGATAAGGAGTTAAAAAAGGCTGTTAAAAAGTATGCCCAAAATGTAACTCAATTTCCTTATGGTTTTAATTCTCCAAAAGGAGCTTTAACAACTACAGTAAAAAAGAAATCAATAATTATTAAAGAAAAAAAAAATATTAATATGTATGATACTTTAAATTTTTCCCTTAAAGGGAGGCATAATTTACTAAATGCAATGGCTGCAGTTTCAGTAGCTAGACTTTTAAAAGTCTCAAATAAATGTATAAGAGATAGTCTAATCAGTTTTTCAAATGTAGAACACAGACTCGAAGAAGTCTTAAAAATTCAAAATATAACTTATATAAACGATTCTAAGGCTACCAACGTTAATGCAACTTTTTATGCTCTTGAGAGCATGGAAGGTCAAACGGTATGGATTGCTGGAGGAATTGATAAAGGTAATAACTACAAGGAATTACTACCCTTGGTAAGGGAAAAGGTAAAGTCAATTGTTTGCATTGGATTGGATAACGAGAAAATTATTGAATCCTTCTCTCCTGTTGTTGATGTATTAGTTGAGACTCAATCTATGTCTGAGGCAGTAAAAATTGCACATAAACTAGCCAATAAAAAAGATTATGTTTTATTATCGCCTGCCTGTGCTAGTTTTGATCTTTTCAAAAACTTTGAAGATCGTGGGAACCAATTCAAAAAAGCAGTTAGAAACCTCTAATAAAAATGCAAAGAAGATTATTTGAAGGTGATAAAGTTTTATGGGTACTCTTAGCATTGCTTGCTCTTTTTTCTTTCTTTCCGATCTTTAGTGCAAGTTCTAATTTAAGTTATGTAATTGGAAGTGGAACACCCTGGCAATATTTGCTAAAACATACATTTATTTTAATTACTGGCTTTCTTTTAATTTTAAGTGTTCATAAAATCCCTTTTTATTATTTTAAGGGTATATCAATTTTACTTCTACCAATTGTAATTTTAATGTTGATTTATACTATATCTCAAGGTAACATGATTGATGGTGTAAATGCAAGTAGGTGGATTAAGATTCCACTAATAGGAATTGGTTTTCAAACTTCTTCTTTAGCATCATTAATTTTGATGATTTATATAGCTTACTATCTTGATAAAGTTAAAGAACTAAATAATAATTTTAAAAAATCATTATTCCCATTGTGGACCCCCATTTTTTTGATATTCATTTTAGTTTTCCCAACAAATTTATCTACAGCATTGATTGTTCTATTTACAGTTTTTTTGATTTTAATTTATGGTTGTTATCCGACAAAATATCTATTAAATATTTTTTTAACGGGTTTCTTTTTATTTACAACATTTATTTTTTTTGCATTCCAATATCCAGATAAAGCTCCAGACAGATTAGGCACATGGATTAATAGAGTTGAAAGTTATATTAACCCCTCATTAAGTAAAGACGGGAATTATCAGATCGAAAGAGCAAAAATTGCAATAGCCTCAGGAGGTATAACTGGTTTGGGTGTTGGTAAAAGTGTGATGAAAAACTTTTTACCTCAAAGTAGCTCAGACTTTATTTATGCAATTATTGTTGAAGAATATGGACTAATTGGAGGAATAATGGTCATTTTAATTTATTTGTTAATTCTTTTTAGAATTACAGTTATTCTTCATCATGCAAGCTCGGCTTACGGTAAATTATTAATAATTGGAGCTGGTCTACCAATCATTATCCAAGCATTTATTAATATAGGTGTGGCTCTTAATATTTTTCCTGTTACAGGACAAACCCTGCCGTTGCTAAGTAGTGGTGGATCTTCAGCTTGGGTAACATGTATAGCTTTTGGTATTATTCTCAGTGTTAGTGAAGAAAGATTTAATCAAAGAAGAATAAAGCAAGATAAACCAGTTTCAAATCCATTATTAATCATCAGTGAAGAAGAATAAAATAATTATATCTGGAGGAGGTACTGGAGGTCATATATATCCAGGTATTGCAATTGGGAATTGTTTAAAAAATTTTAATCCTTTGAACCAAATACTATTTGTAGGAGCTTTTGGAAATATGGAAATGAAGAAAGTCCCCCAAGAAGGATTTAAAATAAAGGGATTATGGATTTCAGGTCTAAATAGGAAAGAGTGGTGGAAGAATTTTTTTCTTCCGATAAAAATATTTGTAAGTCTTTTTCAAGCATTTCTAATATGGATTAAGTTTAGACCAGATGTTATGATTGGTACTGGCGGATATGCAAGTCTTCCCATTTTAATTGTAGGGTCAATTTTTAAAACAAAAATAGTTATCCAAGAACAAAATTATTTACCAGGAATTAGCAATAAAATACTTTCTCGTTTTGCATCAATTATTGCTGTAGCTTATGAAAATATGGAAAGGTTCTTTCCTCAAAGCAAAATTATTTTAACTGGCAATCCGGTGAGAAGCTCACTGATTCAATTAAAAATAGAAAAACAAACTTTTAAAAAAAATATTCCTAACAATAAACTTGGTTTAAATATCCTTGTATTAGGGGGAAGCCTAGGTTCCAAAAAAATTAATGAAGTCATTTACAATAATTTAATTTTTTTTAAAAAAAATAAAATCAAATTAACATGGCAGTGTGGCAATAATTATTACGATAGGTACAAGACTCAGCAAGATGAATCAATTAAAATCTTCCCTTTTCTGGAACAAATTGAAAAATTTTATGATGAATGTGATATTATTATTTCTAGAGCGGGAGCGTTAACAATTTCTGAACTTTGTATTGTAGGAAAGCCATCGATTCTAATTCCATCTCCTAACGTTTCAGAAAATCATCAATTCCATAATGCAAAATATCTCCTCGATAAGAGAGCTGCAATTATGATTGAAGAAAAAAAAATCACCAATGAATTTATTGTACAATTAGAAAAACTTCTAATATCTAAGATAATTCGAAAGCAACTTTCATCAGCTATTTACAAACTAGGTAAACCTAATGCGACTAAAGATATAGTATTTCAGATAAATAAAATTTTAGCTGATGGACAAAGGAAATAAATTCTACTTTATAGGGATAGGAGGTATTGGGATGTCATCTATAGCACAATATCTCGTTGCTAATAACTTTATAGTTGGAGGATATGATTTAACAAAAACCGATATAACAAAAAATCTAGAAAAAATTGGTGTAGAAATCAACTATAAAGATGAATTAAAGAGCATTCCTTCATCATTTAAATATAAAAGTGTAGTAGTGATTTTCACTCCAGCAATTTCATTAAAGAATAAGCAATTGTTTTTCTTTAATAAACAAGGGAATCAAATTTTTAAAAGAGCAGAATTTCTAGGGTATTTAACTAATAAATTCAAAACAATTGCAATTGCTGGGACACATGGTAAAACTACAACGGCTGCAATAGTCACTCATCTTTTTTACAAAACACAACAATCATTTACAGCTTTTGTCGGAGGTATTTTAAATGAGTTTAACTCAAATATTATAATTACTGGTAATAAATATGCAGTAGTGGAAGCAGACGAATACGACAGATCATTCTTAAATCTAAATCCTAGTATAGGCCTTATTACTTCAATAGACTCTGATCATTTGGATATATATGGAAGTTTTGGGGAAGTTAAAAAATCATTCAATCAATTTATAAGAAAAGTCAAAAATAAAGTAATAGTAAATAAAGATTTAGGAATCAATGGAATCACTTATAGTTTAAATAAAAAAGCAGATTATTCAGCAAATAATATAAGTTTTTCAAAAACCGGTTATTTTTTTGATTTGACAACACCTTCAAATACATATAAATCAGTTTTTTTTAGTCAGCTAGGGCTTCATAATTTATTAAATGCTATTGGAGCCTTTGCTATTTCAAGTCAAGTAGGAATAAATGAAAAAGAATTATGTAAATGTCTTTCAACTTTTAAAGGCGTTAAAAGAAGATTTCAACTAGTTTTAAATTCAAAAAATGATATAATAATTGATGATTATGCACACCATCCCAACGAAATAAATGCAGTTTGGAATGCCTTGGAAGATCATTTTCCTTATGAAAAAAAATGTGTAATATTTCAACCTCATCTTTATTCTAGGACAAAAGATTTTATGAATGAGTTTGCTACAGCATTAAGTAAATTTGATCGTGTAGTATTGTTGCCAATTTATCCAGCAAGGGAATTACCTATCAAAGGAATTGAATCATCTGTACTACAAAGAAAAATAAAATCAAAAAATATTGTTGAATTGGTTAAACGGGAGAATCTGTTATCAGTGATGAATAATTTTCCAGAAAAAGTAAAAGTTATTCTAGGTGCTGGCGACATTGGTCTGGAAATTCAAAAAATAAAAGTGAAATTAAAATAGTTATGAGAAACAGTATAATTTATTTTTTTCTAACGTTGATAATATTTGTCTTTCTGATTATTTTTTCGCAAAAAAGAAATTCTAAAAATAAAATAATTAAAATAAATATAGATTTTAAGGACGAAAACGGTAAGTTTTTAGACTCTCAAATGGTTAATAAATTGTTAATACAAAGGAAAGAAGCTGCGTTTTTATTAAAAGAAGATACGCTAGATTTGAAATTAGTTGAAGACTTACTTATATCTAATCCTATGGTAGCCAATGCTGACATTTTTAGAACCCCACAAGGTATTTTAAAAGTCAAATTAGAGGAGCGAAAGCCTATTGCCAGAATAATTAATGATAATGAAGAGTTTTATATTGATGATTTTGGTTTTAGAGTTCCTATTTCCAAAAAGTATTCAGCTAGAGTACCTATTTTTTATGGTCAAGCAGACGAAAATTTAGAGGACTTAGTAAATTTCATCAAATTAATTAAAACCGACTCATTTGCTAAAGTTGAAATAATAGATTTAAGAAATTTAAAAAATAATTATGTTCTTGGTCTCCGCTCTTTTCCATTTAAAATTATCTGGGGGAAAAATTCAAAAAACAAACAAAAGATCAAAAAACTTAAATTTTTATATAGTTATTTAGAAAAAAAGGATTTTTTAAAAATAGAGAAAGTTAATTTATCATTCGATAAACAAATAGTTTTAGATTATGGACAAAATAGAAAATAAACAATTTGCTGTTGGCTTAGATATTGGAACTACTAAAATTGTCGCGATGGTAGGCCAAAAAAACAAATTTAATAAGGTTGAAATAATCGGAATTGGAAAATCTAAAAGTTTAGGTGTTCATAGAGGAGTTGTAAATAATATAACTCAAACAATTCAATCGATTCAAGAAGCAGTAAATGAAGCAGAATTAAAATCTTCAACTGAAATTAAAAATGTAGTTGTTGGTATTGCAGGTCAGCATATAAGAAGCATTCAACATAGTGACTATATAACAAGAAAAAATCCCGAAGAAGTCATAAATGAAAATGATGTAGAAAAATTAATTAATCAAGTTTATAAACTTGTAATGCTTCCAGGTGAAGAAATAATTCATGTTTTACCTCAAGAATTTAAGGTCGATGGTCAAGCAGAAATTAAAGAACCAATTGGAATGTATGGAGGCCGTTTAGAGGCAAACTTTCATGTAGTTGTTGGACAGGTTTCTTCAATAAAGAATATAGGAAGATGTATTAAAAGTGCAGATTTAAAAATGGAAAAAATTACTTTAGAACCAATTGCATCCTCAGATGCGGTGTTAAGTGAAGAAGAAAAAGAGGCAGGAGTTGCTTTAGTTGACATTGGTGGAGGGACCACTGATCTTGCAATTTTCAAGGATGGAATAATTAGACATACATCTGTTATTCCGTTCGGGGGGAATGTTGTAACTGACGATATAAAAGAAGGTTGTTCAATAATTCAAAAACAGGCAGAGTTATTAAAGATTAAATTTGGTTCTGCGTGGCCTGGTGAAAATAAAGAGACAGAAATTGTTTCCATACCTGGGTTAAGAGGTCATGAACCAAAGGAGATTTCACTAAAAACACTCTCTAAAATAATTAACGCAAGGATAGTAGAAATTATTGAACAAGTTTTTTTGGAAATCAAAAACTATGGCCATGATGAACAAAAGAAAAAATTAATTGCCGGTATTGTAATTACAGGTGGAGGAAGTCAACTCAAACACTTAAAGCAACTAGTTGAATATATAACAGGAATGGATACGAGAATAGGTTATCCGAACGAACATCTTGCTGGAGACTCTGGGGAAGATCAAACAAGTCCTGTTTTTTCTACTGCAGTTGGACTTTTAATGACTGCCCTTGAAGAAAATTACGATACTAACGAATTGGTTCTTGAAAATGACTTAGTGGAGGGTGATGAAGTTACCACTGTAAGAGATATATCTAATTCCGACGATATAAAAAGGAGTACAATTTTTGAAAGATGGACAGAAAAGTTCAAAGAATTTTTGGATAAAGCATAAGTTATTAGATATGAATAAACTAAAAGAAAATATGGAGGAAGGTTTTAATTTTGATCTACCCAAAAATAGGAGCAATGTTATTAAAGTTATTGGAGTAGGTGGAGGAGGTGGAAATGCAATTAATTATATGTTCAAGCAAGGAATATCTGGCGTAGATTTTGTTGTTTGTAATACAGATTCTCAAGCTTTAGAAAAAAGTCCCGTACCAATTAAAATTCAATTAGGAGTTTCTTTAACAGAAGGTCTTGGTGCAGGAGCAAACCCTGAAATTGGAAGCTTGGCAGCAAAAGAAAGTGAGGAGGAAATAAAATCACTTTTAAGTAATCAAACCAAAATGGTTTTTATTACTGCTGGAATGGGTGGAGGAACTGGTACTGGAGCAGCACCTATAATCGCTCAAATGTCAAAACAAATCGATATTTTGACAGTAGGTATTGTAACCATTCCATTTCAATTTGAAGGAAGAATGAGATCAGAACAAGCTGAAACAGGAATTGAAATATTAAGGGAAAATGTTGATTCTTTGATTGTGATTAATAATAACAAGCTAAGGCAGGTTTACGGTAATTTAGGGTTCAAAGCGGGGTTTGCAAAAGCTGACGAGGTACTGGCAACAGCCGCTAGAGGTATAGCGGAAGTAATTACACATCATTACAGACAGAATATCGATTTGAAAGATGCAAAAACTGTTTTGAGTAACAGTGGAACTGCTATTATGGGATCAGCAGTTGCCGAAGGACTTGACAGGGCAGAGAAATCAGTATTAAAAGCTTTGGATTCACCCTTATTAAATGATAATAAAATAAAAGGGTGTAAAAATGTTTTATTACTTATTGTGTCTGGAGAGGATGAAATCACAATAGATGAAATCGGAGAAATAAATGATCTTATTCAATCTGAAGCAGGAAACAATACAAATATTATAATGGGTATTGGTGAAGATAAAAATCTAGAAAAGGGAATCTCAGTTACTATCATAGCAACTGGATTCAATTCCGAGCAGCAACACGAAATTGTTAATACTGAGGCTAAAAAGATAATTCATACACTAGAGGAGGATCAATCATTTGTTCAAGATTTAACCGATGATGAAATAAAATCAAAAAATAAGGAAAAGTATAAATTAGATAAGCAGAATAATATTAATAAGTTTAGTAATGAAGACTTAATTCGAAATGATAAATTAAATTTTTCCAAAACCTCTTCAACTGAAAACGATAGAAGTTTAGATAGTAAAAATAATAGTTTCGAAGAAAATGATTTAACTAAAGATAATTTAAACACTAAAGATATTGAAACTACTACATCTCAAGTTTCTGACAGCTTCAATGAAGAAGTCAATGAAAATGAATCAGAAGATCCGATAGAAATTTTAGACTTTGAGGAAATTAATGATTTGGATCCACCACAATTTGAATTTGATTTTAATGAATCCCTGGACAGTTCAAAAAATACTGAAGTCAAAAAGTCCAATTTAGAACATGATTATGAAATAAATTCTTTTGAAGTTAGCAATCAAAATCTAAAAGATAATGCTGAAGTGGAAAATTTAGTAGATAATCCTGAGGTGGAAGATTTAGACGATAATCTTGAAATGGAAAACCCGGATATGGATGATTTAAATATCAAAATTAAAAATCCAGAAAATGATGAGATCTCTAATGGAGAAAAGATAGAGGTTGATGTAAAAGAGGATACGCCTTTTGATAACTCCATTGAGGAAACTTTAAAAAACTCAAATAATTCCTCTAAAGAAGAGCTTAAAAAGTTTAATTATTCATTTCAAAATAATACTAAAAGAATTAATGAGATGGATAAGCAGCCCGCTTACAAGAGGCTTGGGTATAATATTGATCAAAATATTGAAAATGAAAAAAAATCACCCTTGACGTTAGATAAAGATATAAATGACGAGGTTCAATTAAGGTCGAATAACTCATTTTTACATGATAACGTTGATTAAATTTACCTAGATTATGTTATTAATTGAAAAAATTAATATAGACTTGAAACAGGCGATGCTAAATAAAGAAAAATTAAAATTAGAATCTTTAAGGGCTATTAAGTCTTCATTAATTCTTAATCAGACATCTGTCTCTTCACAAAATATAATATCAAAAGAAGATGAAATTAAAATTCTTCAAAAACTTGTTAAACAAAGAAGGGAAAGTGCAAATATTTATACAAATCAAAAACGACCTGAATTAGCTAAAATAGAACAAGATCAAGCAGATTTTATATCTTCTTATTTACCTAAACAATTAACAAATCAAGAGATAGAAGTTATTGTTTCAAAAGTAATTTTTGAGTCAAATTCAAATGGGTTAAAAGATATGGGCAAAGTCATGGCAGAAGTAGTAAAGAGTACTTTAGGTAGGGCAGATGGTAAAACCATCTCAAATATTGTAAAACAAAAACTTTCTGATGAAACTTAAAATAGATATTTTAATAAATTATAATTTTGTTGTTGAGGCCCAGTAGTTCAACTGGATAGAATATCAGATTTCGGCTCTGAGGGTTGGGGGTTCGAATCCTCCCTGGGTCACTGATTTCAGGGCATACCTGTTATTCATTTAAAAAAAAAGATACTGAACATTAACTAAATCACTTTATGACGGTGAATAACAAATTATTAGAGAAGTTCAATTAATGCAAATCATTTTGAGAAATATTTCAAATATTGTATATTTACAGTAGTTTCGAATGTTATTTAAATTTCAAAGTGAAACTAAGTTTGTTAACAAATTATAAAATATGAAATTACAAAAAATACTCATCGCATTTTTACTCCTATTTAGTGCAGGAGTCTTTGCACAAAATGCCTCTAACCCATGGAGAGTTAGTCTTGGTTTAACCATGCCATCTATTTCGGATGACATAGTTACAAGAGGTACAACTATATCTTCCAATGATTTAAGTGGTTCTTTAGGAGCACCTTCATTGATGCTATATAGAAGAATAACTGGAGGATTGTCAGTTGGTGGACAACTATCTCTTGGAAAAATAAAAAATGACGCCGCTGGTGGCCAAGATTTTGATTTTTATAGTACTCATGTAGGCCTAAAATATGGATTTTCAACGGATAATTCTTTTAGTCCCTATTTAAAAGCTGGAGTTTATGGTACCACATCTTTGAAAGATGGTACGGATAGCTTTTCAAAATTTACAGATTACTCAAACTTTGGTGCTGTAGGATTTGATTTAGCATTAGGAGAAAATTTTGGTGCTTTTGCTGAATTTCAATTTGCCAAAATCAATGAGAACCCTGAAGTTAGTTATAGCTTAATTTCTCTCGGTGTTAGCTATGGATTTGGAAGTGGTGATAGCGATAAAGATGGTGTAAGTGATAAAAAAGACAAGTGTCCAGATGTTCCTGGGTTAAAAGAGTTTGAAGGATGTCCAGATACCGATGGAGACGGAATTCAAGATGGAGAGGATAACTGTCCAGATGAACCTGGTTCTGTTGAAAATAACGGATGTCCTGATTCAGATGGTGATGGCGTTGTTGATAAAGACGACGAATGTCCGGAAACAGCTGGTGTAGCTGAATTGGGTGGATGTCCTGACACAGATGGAGATGGGATAAAAGATAGTGAGGATGAATGTCCAGATGAAGCTGGTACTGAAGCTACAATGGGATGTCCTGATTCCGATGGAGACGGTGTTGCAGACAAAGATGACAAATGTCCTAATGAAGCTGGAACTAGCGAAGATGGCTGTCCAGAAGTCAAAGAGGAAGTTCTTACTGCCTTAAATACCGCAGGAATTAATATACTTTTTCCAGCTGATGGATATAAGTTAATGGGGTCCAAGGTTATGAGTGCTGTCGATGAAGTGAAAACAATTTTGATGGCCAACCCTAAAGGTGTTGTTCTAATACAAGGACATGCATCTGAAGATGGTGGTTCATCTTACAATATGACGCTGTCTAGAAAAAGAGCTGAAGCTGTTAAATCAAAGCTTATTGAATTAGGTATAGATTCTTCCAGACTTGAGGTAGAAGCATTTGGTGAAACCATGCCTAAAGGTGATAATTCTACTTCTATTGGTCGAGCCAATAGCAGGAGAGTAGAATTTAAAGGAAAAAATTAGGGCAACCCTATTACAAAAAAAGTTCAAAAGGCTGGAAATGTAATTTCTAGCCTTTTTTTATTTAATATAATTTTCAATTTGTAATTTTAAAATTTAAATTTTTAGGTTCTTATTTCGATATTAGTTTTTTTATTATATGAGTGAAGAAATGGTTATTTTGGTAGACAATGAAGATGTTCAATTAGGACTTATGCCTAAGATAGAAGCTCACAGAAAAGGTATTTTACATAGAGCATTTTCAGTTTTTATTTTCAATTCCTCCGGTTCCCTGCTTTTACAAAAAAGATCAAATCTAAAGTATCACTCTCCAGGATTATGGACTAACACATGTTGTAGTCACCAAAGAGATGGAGAAAGCACAGTAAATGCTGCCAATAGACGTCTCAATGAAGAAATGGGATTCAGTGCAGATGTTAAGGAAATATTTAGTTTTATATATAAGGCTAATCTTAGTAATGGTCTTATTGAACATGAGTTTGATCACGTTTTAGTTGGGCACACCGATTTAAATCCAAAAATTAATATTAAAGAAGTGGAGGACTGGAAGTGGGTGGATTTGTCTTTTCTGGAGAAGGACTTAGATAGAAATCCAAATATTTACACGGAGTGGTTTAAAATTATCTTTAAAAGGGTTAAGGGATATATATTGACATCTTAAATTAAGACATTAATTGATTCAAAGTCTAAATTAAACTTTCTAGTTTCTTTTTGAGTTTTTTTCCATAAAAAGAATTCTTAATTTCAGTATTTAATTTAGAATATAGACTATCTAAATATTTTTTTGAAATATTATTTAGTTCATAAAGTCCTATATAAGCAGATATTTCTTTATCTGAATTATTCATCGCAAAATTTAAAGAAAAAAGTACTTTTTTTCTATTTATTAAACTATTCTTTTTTTCAAATAGCTCATCCCTTTTTGTAAATTCAAATTCTCCTTTTTTCTCTAAATAATCCTTCACTAATTCAATATTCTGATTGTTAAATTTCCTAATAACCATTAAATACTCATCCCACAGTATTTGATTTTTTGAACCATCAACTTTTGCACTACTTATAAATGTATTTAATCTTGTATTAATTTTTATTTTACCCTTTTCCGCAAAAAAAGGAATTTTTTGTAAAGTAGTATCAGTTTCATCTTTTTTCAATGCAAGAAAATAAAATTGTGCTTCCCTTAAACTATCATTAAATTCAAAATTTTCTACACCTTCAATTTTTAACGAATCAATATTAATTAACGTCGTATCATTTATGTATTTTTGCAAATACAATTTACCTTTTCTTAAACCTTTTACATTCCCAGAAATATTAAGATTTTTGTCAGCATCATTTGCACATTTAAAAAAAAGTAGCAAAAATATGTATTTGATATATTTTTTCATCGTTAAATATTTAACCAGTAAGTTAGTTTAAAAGTTAGACTTCGTACCCTCGGAATTAAATTATCATAAGTAAAGTAATTATCATTGTAAACTAGATAAAAATCTGATAAAGGAGCAAAACGCCACTGTAATCTTGAATTAATTGCCAAAATATCAGATTTAGAACTGTATTGAATAAAGGTATTCCAGAAAATTTTTTTATTAAATGTATATTCTAGTTTTGGTCCTAACAAAAAAAGTTTGCCGTAAGTATATTCAGAAGGAAAATAGATATCATCATATCTTATTTTTATACTACTGTTAAACTTTGGCTGTATTCGATAAGTTAATTCTGTATTAAATGAAACCCTTTTTCCGGAATAAAAGCCTCCTATTGTCGAACGAAAGTTAAAATAGAAATCTTTTGAATAATTTGATGTAAACCCTATTTCAAAATCATTGTAATAAAACTCGGTATTTGAAGGAAGAGGTATACTGTTGTCCCCACCTACAGGATCAAAACTTTTCAAAAGGAAGGTATATTTCCGATTGTATTGCAACTCTAATTTGGATTGATTCATAAAAGAAATTTCCCCTTTTGTCTCATAATTTCTGTCTGTTATAAGATTTGTCAAATTAGGTTTATTTACTAAATAAAGTTGTTGAGATAATTCTATGGATCGGATTTTTTTGGAATCTATCCAAAGCCTATGGCTGTAATTTAAAAAGTGAGATTTTACACCAGTCCTTTGAATAAAACCTAAATCAGAGGCAAATTTTTCACTTTTTTGTCCTGTAAACAATCTAAAATTGTTTTTTCTTGAATTATAGTAAATTCTAAATCCGTTTGAAAAGTTATTTTCATTATTATTTGTTTCAAATGACTTATGATACCATGCTTTTCCAACCCATTTATTGTCTTTTGATTGTAAATTGTAATCAACTCCTAGGACACGATTAAAATCTTCCTGATCATTGGTAAATTCATCCTCACCAATTTTTTCTCTGTTTAGAAAAAACGCACCTAAAAAGGACCTTGAAAACAGTTTTTGTTGGACAGCTAAAACGGTATTATTATTGGAAGAAATTTTATTTTTTGGGTCACTATCAGTAACCATATTTAAAAGCCCAAGCCTTAAATTTTTGTTTATTTTTCCACTAAGTCTTGCACCAGCTATAATTCTATTTTGGATGTTATTGCCCTCTAAATCTTTAGCAACACCGATTCTTCTAGAAAAGAAAGGTTGAGCATTGTAGCTGCTCCCAAAACTTGAAAATAAGTCACTGTTTTGGAGGAAAAATTGTCTTTTCTCAGGGAGTCTTACTTCAAATCTACTTAAATTTATTATTTGATCGTCCACTTCTACTTGAGAAAAGTCCGGATTAAGGGTAAGATCTAAAGTGAGTCCACTTCCTAAGCTTAATTTAGAATCAATTCCTACGTCAAAAAAAGAAACTATTTTTTTCTTATCAAAATCCTTTCCTTGCGTTCCACTCACATAGGGTATTAAAAAAACTGGAGTTTTAGACTTTCCGAGGGGTTTTTCAAAGTAAAGATCTCCCATAAAGGCTAACCCAGCAACGCTTAAATTTCTTGGTATTCTGGCCCAAGTAGATCGTTTATTTTTTCCAACATCTGTTTTGTAAATGTTGACTCTCCATTTGATTGATTTATCATCATATCTTAAACTTGCAAGAGGAATTTTGAATTCTGCGTTTAAAATATTTCCCTCTTTATTTATTTCGCCTTCCCATTTTACATCCCATGAAAAACTAAAACCTCTTCCTGAACCAATGCCATTACCACCATTAGAAATCAAACCTTCTCTTCTAATTCCTTCTGCTGAAATACCAAATATAAAAGCATTTGTAGCATCATTAAATGTATCAAGAACAAGTGTCATTGAGTCATTATTTCTAGAGCTCCAGTCCCGTTTAAGGGAGGACACAACGTAATCATCATCTCCAAAATCCGAAATTATTAGTAAATATAGATTCTCTTCGTCATACAGAACCTTGAATTTTGTTTGTTCATTTGCCTTGATTGAGTCTACTGGAAAGTATTGCCAAAAATCAGAACTAAATTCGGCCTTTTTCCAACTAGGTTCGTCAGCAATCCCGTCAATATTTATATCTGAATCAATAAAGATTGCTTTAGCAGATTGAGATAAAATGCTGTGGGAAATAAACAATAATAAAATAGGGAAAAACTTTTTAATTTTTTATTAATTACATTGCAAATATAGCGATATTAGTCAATAATAATCTAACTTTAAAATAACTCTAAGTTCCCAGAAAACATTTTTAGTGCATGAATAAAAATTTTTTAAAAGGCGTAAAATCAATGAAAAAAACCTCATCCTTGACAATTTTAATAGTATTTATTTTTTTATCATTTGCTATTTCTAATAGTAGATTTCTCACTGATGGAAAAGAATCTTACTATAAGATATATCCTATTTCAATACCAAAAAAAGTTTCGTTTGCTGGTGAGGAAATAAGTCTAGACGAAGATGATTTAATTGAAAGAATGGATAGAGAATTCCTAGTGAATACATATTGGCAGTCTAATACAATTCTTTTGATTAAAAGGGCAAATAAATACTTTCCTCAAATCGAAAAAATTCTGATTAGTGAAGGTGTTCCTACAGACTTTAAATATTTAGCATTAATTGAAAGTGGTTTGCAAAATGTTACCTCACCAAGTGGAGCTAAAGGGTTCTGGCAGATTATGAAAACAACAGGAAAAGAATATGGATTAGAGATAAATGATAATGTTGATGAAAGATATAATTTAAGTCTATCTACAAGACTAGCATGTAAATATTTAAAGAAGGCTAAAGATAAGTTCGGTTCTTGGACACTTGCGGCGGCGGCTTACAACAGAGGAATTAATGGAGTTCAAAATAAAATAACAAATCAAAATCAAAACGTATATGAAAATATTCTATTTGGAGAAGAAACAAAAAGATATGTGTTTAGAATCATCGCATTAAAAAATATTGTTGAATCTCCCGAGAGTTTTGGTTTTTATATAAAAGAAGAACAGATGTATAAACCAATTAAATACAAAGAAATAAAAATTGATATCCCTCTAAATAACATATCTGAATTTTCGAAAGATTTAGGATTGAACTATAAAAATTTTAAAATTCATAATCCATGGTTGCTAGAAAATCATTTGAATAACAAATCAAGAAAGGTTTATACAATTTCAATACCTTCTGGCTAGATTAGATTTTTTTTATTTGGGTTTTTAATAATCTAATTTGTTCTCCAAGCATATTGTGTTTGTCTGATTTCTTTGCCTCACCAATTAAAATTGTAGCCTCTCTTTTTCTCCTTTTTTGAATTAAAATACCTGCAAGACTCAATTTTGCCATAGCGAGATCGGTACCCATTGATAATCCAAACGATAATGCTTTACGAAATGATTTTTCAGCCAAAGTTAGATTTTTTTGTGATTCTATTATTCCATAGAGATAATGATAATATCCTATTTGCTTTTTAACAAGTATTTTTTCAGGATTTTTAATTCTATCCAACCATTTTTTAGTCCCATTAAAATCTTGCTTTCTTAATTTTAGAAATGCAAAAAAAATAAATTCGTTTTTAAAATATATAAGAATGAAGAATAAGGATAGAAGCAAATAGAAAACTCCGTTACCAACCAAATCCTCGTAAAATTGATAAAAACTAAACCCAATCAGAAATAATGATATTAATATTTTAAAAATTTTTGGAATCATATTTATTTTAAATTTACTAAAAGAATTTTAATTAATTTAATGTTATTGTCCAAACTAAAACTTATTGTATATTTGGAAGATTTTTATATCTCCATAAGCTTTAATCTAAATGAAAAGGACCTACCAACCATCTAATAGAAAGAGAAAAAACAAGCACGGTTTTAGGGAAAGAATGTCTACTGCAAATGGAAGAAAGGTTATTTCGAATCGTAGAGCTAAAGGGAGAAAAAAATTGTCTGTTTCATCTGAACCTAGGCATAAAAAGTGAAAAAATTTGATTTAAATTGTAGAGGTGTTGCTTTGATTAAAGTTACACCTTTTTTATTTTTATAAGTATCTATGCCTAAAAGAAAAGATTTAAAAAAAATTCTAATTATCGGTTCAGGACCCATAATAATTGGACAAGCTTGTGAGTTTGACTATTCAGGAAGTCAAGCTTTACGATCTCTCCGAGAAGATGGAATAGAAACCTACTTGATTAATTCTAACCCTGCAACGATAATGACTGACCCTACAATGGCAGATCATATTTTTTTAAAGCCTTTAAATACCAAATCAATAATTGAAATTTTGTCAGACAATAATATAGATGCAGTACTTCCAACTATGGGGGGTCAAACTGCTTTAAATTTGTGTATAGAGGCTGATGAAAAGGGGATTTGGGATGACTTTAATGTTGAAATAATTGGAGTTGACATTGAAGCTATCAACATTACTGAGGATAGACAAAGATTTAAAGAGCTTCTAAAGAAAATTGATATTCCAGTGGCACAAGCTGAAACAGCAAACTCTTTTTTAAAGGGAAAAGAAATTGCTCAGAACTTTGGATTTCCCTTAGTTATTAGACCTTCATTCACTCTTGGAGGGACAGGCGCTTCTTTTGTTCACGATTCAGAAAATTTTGATGAATTACTTACTAGGGGTTTAGAAGCATCACCAATTCATGAAGTATTAATTGATAAAGCATTATTGGGATGGAAAGAATATGAATTAGAATTGTTGAGGGACAAAAACGATAATGTTGCAATAATCTGCTCTATTGAAAATATGGATCCAATGGGAATTCACACCGGTGACTCTATTACTGTTGCACCTACAATGACTTTATCTGATGAAACATTTCAAAGAATGAGGGACATGGCAATAAAAATGATGAGAAATATTGGTGACTTTGCTGGAGGTTGCAATGTTCAATTTGCTGTAAGTCCAGATGAAAATGAAGAAATTATTGCAATTGAAATTAATCCAAGAGTTTCTAGATCATCAGCATTAGCATCTAAAGCTTCAGGATATCCGATAGCCAAAATTGCCGCAAAATTGGCCATAGGTTACACATTGGATGAAGTTGATAACCAAATTACAAAATCCACATCAGCATTGTTTGAGCCCTCTGTTGATTATGTAATTGTTAAGATACCACGTTGGAATTTTGATAAATTTGAAGGCTCAGACAGAACCCTTGGGCTGCAAATGAAATCAGTTGGTGAAGTTATGGGTATTGGGCGCTCTTTTCAGGAAGCTCTTCATAAGGCAACTCAATCACTTGAAATAAAAAGAAACGGTCTCGGAGCCGATGGGAAGGGATACAAAGATTATAATACAATAATTAACAAACTTACTAATGCAAGTTGGGATAGAGTTTTTGTTATTTATGATGCTATTCAATTAGGAATTTCACTATCAAAAATTCATGAAATAACAAAAATTGATATGTGGTTTTTAAAACAATTTGAAGAATTGCATGAGTTAGAAGAGAAAATATCAAGTTATAACATAAAAAATCTTAATCAAGATTTACTTCTTGAAGCCAAGCAAAAAGGTTTTGCTGACAGACAAATTGCATATATGCTTGGTTGTGTTGAAAGTGAAATTTATAAACTAAGAAGAAAATTCAATATTAAAAGAGTTTACAAGTTAGTAGATACCTGTGCTGCAGAATTTCAGGCCAAAACACCTTATTATTATTCAACGTTTGAAGCAGAAATGAAACTTAGTAAAAAAAATCCTTTCGTTGATAACGAGAGCTTGGTTTCAAATAAAAAGAAAATTATAGTACTTGGTTCTGGTCCAAATAGAATTGGTCAGGGAATAGAATTTGATTATTGCTGTGTTCATGGAGTTATAGCTGCATCAGAGTGCGGTTACGAGACTATTATGATAAATTGTAATCCAGAGACAGTATCTACAGACTTTGACATAGCAGATAAATTATATTTTGAGCCTGTTTTTTGGGAGCATATATATGATATAATTCAGCATGAGAAACCAGAAGGAGTAATAGTTCAGCTAGGAGGACAAACTGCACTCAAACTTGCGGAAAAACTTGATCGCTATGGAATTAAAATTATAGGAACTAGTTTTAAATCGTTAGATTTAGCGGAAGACAGAGGTAGTTTTTCAAATCTACTGAAAAAAAATATGATACCATATCCTGAATTTGGTGTAGCTGAAAATGCTGAACAAGCCATTAAACTTTCTAAAAAATTAAACTTTCCAATTCTTGTAAGGCCTTCATATGTTCTTGGTGGGCAAGGTATGAAGATAGTTATTAATAAGGATGAGTTAGAAGCTCATGTGGTGGATCTTTTAAGAAAGATACCGAACAATAAATTATTACTTGATCATTATTTAGATGGTGCAATTGAAGCTGAGGCAGATGCTATTTGTGATGGTAACTCAGTACATATAATCGGTATTATGGAGCATATTGAACCATGTGGCATTCATTCTGGTGATTCAAATGCCACCCTTCCCGTTTTTAATATAGGTGAATACGTTTTACAGCAAATAAAAGATCACACATTAAAAATTGCAAAAGCCTTAAATACAGTTGGTCTAATAAATATTCAGTTTGCAATTAAAAATGAAAAAGTGTATGTTATTGAAGCCAATCCTAGAGCTTCACGTACAGTACCGTTTATTGCTAAAGCTTATAACGAACCTTATGTTAATTATGCCACCAAAGTAATGTTAAGAAAAAATAAACTAAAAGACTTTAAATTTAAACCCAAATTAGAGGGGTATGCTATAAAACAACCTGTTTTTTCATTTAACAAATTTCCTAACGTTAATAAACAACTTGGACCTGAAATGAAAAGTACAGGAGAGAGTATTCTTTTTATAAAAAATTTAAAAGACGACGATTTTTATAATTTATATTCAAGAAGAAAAATGTACTTAACTAAATAATTATTATTTGAAAAAAGAACGAAATCGAAATATAGTAATTGCAAGTATCATTATTTTGGCAGTTCTATCTAGATTAGCCCCTCACCCCCCGAATTTTGCTCCGATAACAGGGATTGCTCTTTTTTCTTCTAAAAAAATAAACAACAAATTATTTGGTATTTTCCTCCCTATTATTCCCTTATTTATTTCAGATCTTTTTATTGGAATAAGCCTTATAAATA
>CENJ01162346.1_pt1 | contig 39596 bp, 39 predicted proteins | sample 356161 | NCBI WGS metagenome assembly CENJ01 (sample SAMEA2619531, study PRJEB7988) | marine metagenome | biome: marine biome (ENVO:00000447); feature: surface water layer (ENVO:00002042); material: "saline water (ENVO:00002010), including plankton (ENVO:xxxxxxxx)" | depth 5 m | reverse complement strand
GCACTCACACGAGTGACTAAATTGTTCTCAATTAGATCGACCCCTTCTTTGAGGGGAATGACAAATTATAGAGATTTCAAAGAAAAAGGAAAGGATTTTTTTGATATATTTTTTTTAATTATAGCCAAGCTATAGTCAAGTTTCGAAAAGGGTTTCCAGGATCCCTTCTCCATGAGAAAAAAAGATCATTTTCTGTGTAGGAACAAGGTGAAAATTTAGTATGAATTTCAATACCATACTCATGCAACTCATCAACACATAATTGACGTAAATTCATAAAAATTTTATTTTCCTTAGTACTAAGATAACCTTCAATATCAATATCGACTTGTATAAATCTATCAATTAAGTCTTGTTTTACTTCAAAATGGTCTTTGCAAATATGTGGACCAATGTAAGCTTTCGTAAGACTTTGATATTTATTCTCTTCTAATATTTTTCCAATGATGTCTTGGTGCAATCCCTTCCAACCGCAATGCAATCCACACAGAAATTCTTTAGTCTCATCCCACATTATTAATGGAATACAATCTGCTGTTTTTATTGCAAATGCATGATTTTTTTCTTTTGTTATGAATCCATCAAACTTATTATTCTCTGAAGTATCTTGTCCATTTATCAAAATACTATGTACTTGATTAAACTCTGAGTATGAATTTAATTTAAAATTAGATTTCATAAAATTTAATTTATCACTTTCACCTAACTCACAAAAATTCTTTTCCCCTTTTAAAGAAATGATGATATTTGGGTTATTTGAAACTTCTAAAAATCTGTATTTATCTATCTCAATGATATTCACTCTTCTAAACCCTTAAGTGTTAGTTCTAAATCGTTGGGGAGTTTTGATTCAAAGGTAAATTCTTTGTTCAAGAATTTGAACTCAAGGCTGTAAGAGTGAAGAGCCTGTCTTTGAAGATTTTTAATCACTTTAAGTTCTCTTGGAATAGCATCTTTCCAGTTAGTTATATTGTTATAAGATAAATCTCCTGCAATAGGGTGTCCAATATGTTTGAGATGCACTCTAATTTGATGTGTTCTACCTGTCTCAAGCTGAACATCTAACAAGGAGAAATTTTTAAATCTTTTCTTAATCTTAAAATGAGTAATAGCATCCCTTCCTCCGTCTTTCACACAAAAAAGTAGTCTATTTTTAAGATGGCGCCCAATAGGCAAATCTATTTTTTGTCCGGAGATAGGTCGGCCATGCACTAGGGCATAGTACTTTCTTTGAATACTTTTAGCCTGAATCAGTTCTGTTAAAATTGTATGTGATTTTAAGTTTTTAGCTAAAACCATTAACCCACTTGTATCTTTATCTAGTCTATGGACCAGCCCATATCGAGGTATATCCCTCTGCTCTCCTCTAATATGTAAAATGCCATTTATGAGCGTTTGGTCTTTTTGGCCTGCACCAGGATGAACAGTCAGTCCTGATTTCTTATTTATTACAAAGAAATCATCGTTTTCAAAAGTAATATCAATTGGAATATCCTGAGCTTCATCTTCACCATTTGCTTGAAGTTCAAATGTGATTTCTATGATATCTGTAAGTTTAAGTAAGTAATTACGTTTTGTTTGTTTACCGTTAACTGTCACTTTGCCTTCCGCAATTAATTGTTGAACTATTCCTCTTGAAATAGTATCTAAATTGGTGGCTAAGAAAATATCTATACGCTTGTTAGAATTCTCTTCGTCAATTTGAAATCTTTTTGATATCATTGTTTTTTAAGTTTAATGCAATTAAATAATATTAATGAAAAATAAGTTTTTATTACTATCTCTATCAATTCTCATTTTGATAGGTTGTGCTAGCAATGAAAAAGAAGAAGCTGAACCGCCTGAAGTTCAATTGTATAGAATGGCACAAGATAGAATAAATGCTCAAAACTACTTAGGTGCAGTTGAATCTCTTGCAAGAATAGAAAGATTTTATCCTTTTGGTGTTTATGCTGAGCAAGCTAGGGCTGATTTAATTTATGCTTTCTATATGAGTGGTGACTACGATCAGGCCTTTGCCGCATCTGAAAAATTTATCAGACTCTATCCTAGAAATACCAATGTCGACTACGCATATTTTATGAAAGGAATGACTGGTTATTACGCTGATGAAGGGCTTTTAGGAAATATATTTTCTTTGAGTCTGGCTAAAAGAGATATAACTGGAGCTATGCAATCGTATGCTGATTTAACAGAATTTTTGATTAGATATCCAGAAAGTGAATATATTGATGCTGCAAGAGAAAGATTGATTTTCTTAAGAAATTTAATAGCAAGTAGTGAACTTGATGGAGCAGAGTATTACTTAAAGAGAGGTGCTTATTTAGCAGCCTTAAATAGAGCTAATTATGTTCTAAAAAATATTCCTAACTCTACTGAAAAACAAAGAGCTTTGGACATCATGAAAAAATCATTTATCGAACTAGGCTACGAAGAATACGCTGAAAAAGTCTCAAGCGTTGAGACTCTAAACTAGAATGAATTTTATTGTCTTTGGAGTACTTGCTCCAATTGCATACTTCACTTTACGTTTCCTAATCAAAAAACTTGTTATAAATTTATTACAAAATGTGAAAAGAAGTTCAAACACTAAAAACATGATTAAATGCGAGAACTGTGAAATATTTTTTTCTGAGGACAATATTAAATCTATTAAAGGCAGGAATATATGTAACAAGCCTGAGTGTAAGAATAATGTCTAGTATTAAAATTATCTCAGGAGACTTAGGTGGTAGAAATATTAAAACCAAAAGGAATAGGAATTTAAAACCAACACCGTCACGAGTAAGAGAGCAAATATTCTCATGGTTACGCCCTTTAAAAGAAGATTTGATTTGCCTTGACCTATTTGCTGGTTCAGGCTCTCTAGGCATTGAGGCATTTTCCAATGGAGCAAAAGAAGTAGTGTTTGTTGAACAAAACCAAGAGCTCTATAACACCTTATACAAAAACTGTGACAATCTCAGTATTTTAGATAAGGTTAAGCTTTATAAACAAAGTGCAGAAAATTACTTAAGAAGAACCAAAGAAACTGTATTCGATCTAATTTTTTTGGATCCTCCGTACAATAAAAATTATACAAATTTACTTTTACCTAAAATTATTTCTGATTTTTCTAAGACTGGAACTCTTATCTATATTGAGGAATCTAATTTTAATTTTTCAGATTATGATAAGAATCTAAAATTACTAAATGAGTCTTCATCCGGTAACTCATTTGGAAGACTTTTTGAGGTTATAGAGTGAGAATAGCAACAAGATCATCTAAATTAGCTTTAAAACAAGTAGATATATTCACTGAGCACTATAAAAATCAAGAAATAAATTTTGAAATTAAAAAACAAATAACAGAAGGTGATAAGAAAAGTAAAAAAGGAGAGAATCTATTCGACAAAGCGCATTTTGTAGAAGATCTTGAATCAAGTCTATTAAATAACGAAGCTGATATAGCCATACATTCTCTAAAGGATATGTCTTGTCATGACACAAAAGGACTAGAAATATATGCTGCAATAGAACATCCATCTAGATCAGATGTTTTGGTTTATAAGGATAAAATTAATTTAGATAATTTAACGAATGTTAAAATTGGAACTTCAAGCCTTAGAAGAAAAAGGCAGTGCAAGCATTTTTTAAAGAACAATAATTGTTCAGAGATCAGAGGAAATATAGATACAAGATTAATTAAGCTACATGAAAATAGATATGACGCAATAATTCTAGCTAGAGCCGGATTAGAAAGACTAAACCTTAACGAAAATTACATTGATTTAAATTTTCTGCCAGCGATTGGACAAGGCATAATCGCAGTACAATGCAGATCGAATGATACTAAAACTCAAACTTTATTAGATCAAATTAGAAATAATGGTCTATTAAGGATGATTGAAATTGAACGAAAAATTGTCAGAAATTTAAACGCAACATGTAACTCTGCTCTCTCAATTAAATCAAGAATCAATGATGGTATATGTGAAACTGACGTAGAGATTTATGGAGAGGATATGATTATTTCTGAAAAGCTTATTTCAGATTTAAATAATATAGATGAATCAATCAAAATTCTTGTAATGAATATTTTTGAAAAAGGTGCCCTCAAGATATTAAATGAAGATTATTGACACAAAGCCTTTTCCAGCAGTTCATAAATATCATGAAATAGTTAATATTCCTCTTTATAAAATATGTAAAGTTAAACAAATAATAAATCTTAATAACTACCGCAATATTATTTTTCAAAGCCCTTCAGCAGTGTTAAATTTCGAAAAAATTAATTTACTAGAAGAAAGGAGAATTATTTCAATGGGCCCTGGCACAAGTAAGCAACTTAAGAAATATGGTTATGTTGCCGAAACTCCTGACAAAGAATACAGTTCTGAGGGTGTAATTAATTTATTAAATAAAACTGAATTATCTGGGAGAACATTGGTCATCAAGGGAGAGGGTGGCTTATCGAGTATTTCAAAATATCTGAATTCCGCATCACTGAAGACAGATGAACTTAATACATACAATCGACAAAAATTTACGAATTACACGGATATAAAAAAACGATTTTCTGGAGCAGGTTTTGTTATATTTTCAAGTTCCTTATCTGTAGAAATATATTTTGAACATATTTACAGCGGTAATGAAACTTCAAAGTTTTTAGCAGTTTCCAATAGGGTTCAAGATGTTATTGAAAAGTATAAACAAGAATCCGCCGTCATAAATTATTTTTCTAATAATCTGATTAATGAAATAAAACTTACTTAGTCTTAGATTTTGTCATTGAAGCAAAAAATTCTTCGTTAGTCTTTGTATTTTTCAATTTTGAAATAAGGAACTCTGTGGCTGCAACTTCTTCTTGCTCACTTAGAACTTTTCTGAGCATGTGGACTCTATTTAATTCATCCTTATCAACAAGCAGATCTTCTCTTCTTGTTCCAGATCTAAGGATATTTATTGCAGGAAATACCCTTCTTTCAGCAATTTTCCTTTCAAGGTGAACTTCCATATTGCCTGTTCCTTTAAATTCTTCGTAAATAACATCATCCATCTTAGAGCCTGTTTCAACAAGTGCAGTTGCAAGGATAGTTAAACTTCCACCTTCTTCAATATTTCTTGCTGCGCCGTAAAACCTTTTAGGTCTTTCGAGGGCATTTGAATCAACACCTCCAGATAAAATCTTTCCACTTGCTGGCTGGACTGTATTGTAAGCTCTGCCCAAACGAGTAATCGAATCTAGTAAAATTACAACATCTTTTTTGTGTTCAACTAATCTTTTAGCTTTTTCAATTACTAAGTCTGCAACTTGAACATGTCTTTGTGGTGACTCATCAAATGTGCTAGCAACAACCTCAGCATCAACTGTTCTTTGCATGTCTGTAACTTCCTCAGGCCTCTCATCTATTAGCAAAACAATCACGTGAGTATCAGGATTATTTTTAGTAATAGATTGCGCAAGATTTTGGAGTAGCAAGGTTTTTCCTGCTTTTGGTGGTGAAACAATAAGGCCTCTTTGACCTTTGCCAATTGGAGCAACTAGATCAATTATCCTTGGTGAAATATCCTCTGAACTACCAGAACCAGTTTCTAGTCTGAACCTATTATCAGGAAAAAGTGGAGTTAAATTTTCGAAAGCAATCTTCTCTTGGGTCTTTGAAGGTTCGTTATCATTTATAGATTCAACTTGCACCAAAGCAAAATACCTTTCTTGCTCTCTAGGTGGTCTGATATTTCCAACTACAAAATCACCAGTTCTCAAATTGAATTTCCTTATTTGACTGGGTGATACGTACACATCATCTGGTCCAGCTAGGTAAGAGCCCCAAGGAGATCTTAGAAAACCAAAACCATCAGGTAATGTTTCTAAAATTCCACCTCCGAGCAATTCTTTTCCACCCTTGGAAATTGTTTTAAGAATATTAAAGATAATATCTGCTTTTTTTTGTCTTGAGACATGTTTTAATCCATGTTCCTCTGCAATTTTCAGAAGCTCTTTAGTTGTTTTTTGTTTTAGTTCTAATGCGTTCATAAGTTTGTTTAAGTTAAGATTTTTAGTGGGAATGAATGATCCGAGTTCTAATGTTAATGTATTTATTTAGATTTTAGAAGTTTCTTGTAACTAAATCCTCAAGCTCCTCAAGACTAACAGCACCAATCAGACTGTCAACCATTTCCCCATTCTTAAAAATCATCAATGAAGGAATACTCCTTACATTATATTGCAGAGCTAACTCTCTGTTTGCGTCTACATCAACTTTGCAAACAGCAAGATTTTCAGAATATTTTTCAGCCAATTCTTCAAGTGTTGGTGCAATTTGTTTACACGGCCCACACCATTCAGCCCAGAAATCAACAAGAACAAGTTTTTTTTGCTCTAGAACTTCGTTTGCAAATGTTTCGTTGTTAACTGATGTTGTCATAATTTTCTGCTACCCATTTTGCGTAATAAGTAATCACTGAAGATGAGCCTGCTCTGAAGAGACTTATTAAAGTCTCAGGGACTACATTATGTTCAAATATTTTTTTGTCAATAGCCTGCTGCAACATTGCATATTCTCCGCTTACCTGATAAGCAAATACAGGAGCGCTTACATTTGTAGATAATTTATTGATGACATCTAAATATGGCATACCTGGTTTCACCATTAAAATATCTGCGCCTTCTTGTAAATCTAGCTCTGCTTCTTTAATAGCTTCCTCAATATTTCTTTTATCCATCTGATAACTGGCTTTTGAAATTCCTTCAACTTTTTTAGAACCAACAGCATCTCTGAAAGGACCGTAAAAATTTGAAGAATACTTAGCTGAGTAGCTAAGTATAATTGTATCTTTATTGTTGGATTGCTCTAATGACTCTCTTATGGCTCCAATTCTGCCATCCATCATATCTGAAGGAGCAATAATGTCTGATCCTGCTTCAGCTAAATTAACAGACATTTTTTTTAGAGCTTCAAGCGTTAAATCATTATCGACAACATCATTTCTAATGATCCCATCATGGCCACTTGTAGTATAAGGATCCAAAGCAACATCTGTTATGAGGATCACTTCAGGAAAGTGTTCCTTAATTTCCGATACAAATTTGCATATGAAGTTTTTCTCATCGATAGCATTAGTGCCATTCACATCCTTCAGACTTTCTGAAACATTCGGAAATAAGGCTATAGTATTGATTCCTATCTTCTGTAGATATTCAATTTCCTCCAACAATGCATTTTTTGAAAATAAAAATTGACCCTGCATAGACTCCAAAGGCTGTTTCTCAGAAATAGACTCAGATACAAAAAGAGGTTGAATTAATTTTGATTTAAGTAATTTTGTTTCAGAAACTAAGTCTCTGATAGTTTTATTTTTACGTAGGCGTCTTGGCCTGACATTTGGAAAAAGATTGTTTAACATAATTATATTAGGGCAATTATTATAGCCTAGTTGCCTAATTTCAATTATTTTTTTTATTTTTTAACCCTAATATTAGTTAAAGATGAAATATTAATGCACTTTAAATGTATCTAAAATCATTGAAAATGTAGCTAAATTCTTTTAAAGTACTTTAAATGAAAATTTTAATTATAAACGGTGTAAACCTAAATATGCTTGGTAAAAGAGAGGTAGATGTTTATGGTACTGAGTCTTTATTAGACTTAGAAAATAAATTAAATGCCCTAAACTTCGAGGCAAATCTTGAATTCTTTCAAAGTAATTCTGAAGAAGAGATTATTAACAAGATACATACGCACAAGGACGAAAAGTATGATTTTGGCATATTTAATTTTGGGGCTCACACCCATACAAATATCTCTATAAGAGATGCGATACTTTCTGTCGGCTTCCCTTTTTATGAAATTCATATTTCGAATGTTTTCGCAAGAGAAGAATTTAGACATACTTCCTTTTTTAGTGATATTGCTAAGGGTAGTATTGTTGGTTTTGGTTTTGATGGTTATGAGTTTGCATTAACAAAAATTATGAGGGGTAAGAATGGATCTTAGAAAAATTAAAAAATTAATAGAAATGCTTCAAGAATCTGATTTGAATGAAATAGAAGTCAAAGAGGGTGAAGAAAGTGTGAGAATAAACAGAAAAAAAGAAAGTATTATTAATACAGCTAGCCCTTCTGTTCCTAACACAGCGAGTGCACCAAAGCATGATAGTGATCGTATTCATGAAACTATGGATTCTGAAGGTTATGAAAAAATAGTTTCTCCGATGGTAGGAACTTTCTATAGAAAACCAGCACCAGATAAAGAGCCTTTTATAGAAGTGGGACAAATGATAAAAAAAGGTGACACGGTATGTATTATTGAAGCTATGAAAATGATGAATCAAGTAAAATCAGAATATGATGGAAAAGTAATATCAATAAACATTGGTGACGGTGAACCAATAGAGTTTGGTCAAGAGTTAATATCAATTGAAAAATCCTAGAAAAATACTAATTGCAAACAGGGGTGTTATTGCAATTAGAGCCTTAAGAGCTGCAAAAGAACTTGGATACCAAGTTGCATCTGTCTATTCAACCGTTGACAAAGATCAAAAACATTTAAAATTATCAGACGAAGCAATTTGTATAGGTCCGGCAATGGCGAGGGATAGCTATTTGAACGAAGCAGCCATTATTTCTGCTGCAGAATTAGTTGAAGCTGATGCAATTTATCCTGGATTTGGCTTTTTAGCTGAAAACGCCTCTTTCGCTGAAAAATGCAAAGAAAGTGGATTTGAGTTTGTTGGACCTGATCCAAAAGTTATAGAAATAATGGGTGATAAAGTTAAAGCGAAAGAACTTATAGAGTCGCTTGGCGTACCAACTGTACCTGGATATTCGGGCAATATGCAATCACAAACTCAAGTTGAAGATACAGTTGATAAAATTGGATATCCTGTGATTGTAAAAGCTTCTGCAGGTGGTGGAGGAAAAGGAATGCGGGTGGTATACGAGAAGCAAGAACTTTGGAATTCAATAATTGATGCTCAAAATGAAGCTGGATTAGCCTTTGGAAACAATGAGGTATTTGTTGAGAAGTATCTTAAAAAACCACGACATATAGAGATACAAATATTTGGAGATGGTAAGGGGAAAGTAGTTCACTTGTACTCAAGAGACTGTTCTCTACAACGCAAATATCAAAAAATTGTTGAAGAGGCGCCAGCAAAAAATTTAAATAATGAGAAATTAACTGAAATACAAAACATCTGTGTTAAAGCTTGCTCTGAACTTAAATATAAAGGAGCAGGAACTCTTGAATTTCTTTATGAAGATAATGAATTTTTCTTTATTGAAATGAATACAAGAATACAAGTAGAACATACTGTAACTGAAATGATAACGGGAGTTGACTTAGTTCAAGCTCAACTCTTACTAGCTCTTGAAGATGAATTTAATCTAGATCAAGAAAACTTAAAAATTAATGGTCATGCAATGCAATGTAGAATTAATGCTGAGAGTGCAGAAACATTTATTCCTTCTCCTGGTAAAATTACTAGAGTTCATAGGCCTGGTGGCTATCATGTTAGATTTGAGTCCCAGATATATAGTGGGTATGAAGTGCCATCTAATTATGATTCTTTAATTGCAGAAGTCATTGTAAAAGATGGCGATAGAAAAAATACAATTAACAAAATGAGAATGGCGTTAACTGAATTAGTGATTGAGGGTATAGAAACCAATCAGGCGTTACATCTTAAAATTCTTGAAGACAAGGGATTTCAAAATATTGATTACTACATTAAATATCTTGAAGAAGAGCTGATTAAATGAAAGAGTTCTACGATTACATAGAAATTGAAAAAGAAATACAAAATCTTTGGGCTCAGAAAAAATCATATGAAGCAAATATAGATACAACCAAGCCAAAATATTATTGTTTATCTATGTTGCCATACCCTTCAGGCAACCTTCACATGGGCCATGTACGAAATTATTCAATAGGAGATGCCATATCAAGATATAAAAGATTAAAAGGATTTAATGTTCTACAGCCTATGGGTTGGGATGCATTTGGATTACCTGCAGAGAATGCTGCTATTGATAAAAAAGTTCACCCTCAAGAATGGACTGAGCAAAATATAAATCATATGAAAGAACAATTAAATTCATTAGGTTTTGCTTATGACTGGACCAAAGAAATAAATACTTCTAATGAATCTTATTACAAATTTGAACAAGAGTTATTTCTTAAGTTTTATAAAAAGGGTCTTGCATATAGAAAAAAATCATTAGTGAATTGGGATCCTATTGATATGACAGTTCTAGCTAATGAACAAGTAATTGATGGCAAGGGTTGGAGAACAGGAGCAGTAGTTGAATTAAAAGAAATTGAAACTTGGTTTTTAAAAATTACTGACTATGCCGATGAACTTGAAGAAGGGCTTGAGAAGATTGACTGGCCAGAAAATGTAAAAAATATGCAAAAAAATTGGATTGGTAAATCTAGAGGTACAGAAATTTCTTTTGAAACAGATCAAGGTGGTCTCCTAAAAGCTTTTACAACAAGGCCTGATACTTTATTTGGAGTAACATTTTTTGGAATATCTCCAAATCATCCTTTTGTAGCTGAACTTAGTAAAAATGACATCGGCATAAAGGAATTTTTAAAAAGTGTTAAAAAAGTTTCTTCAGCTGAAGCTGATCAAGCAAAAGCTGAAAAGCTTGGTTATAAAACCAAAGTGAATATTATTCACCCTTTGACTAAAGACTTAATCTCACTTTGGATAATAAACTATGTTCTCATGGATTATGGTACTGGAGCTATTATGGGTGTTCCTGCACACGATGAAAGAGATTATGATTTTGCTCAAAAATATCATATTCCAATTTCACAAGTAATAGAAACAAAAGAAAAGCTACCCTTCTCTGGAACTGGTTTTGTTTGTAATTCAGAAGATTTTAATGGGCTTGCTTCACAGGATGCCTTTGAAAAAATCTCTGAGAAATTAATTGAATTAAAAAAAGGTGAAATACTTTTTCAGTACAGATTAAGGGATTGGGGCATAAGTAGGCAGAGATATTGGGGCTGCCCTATTCCAATGGAGTATAAAGACGGAGAAACTTATGTAGCAAAGCAATTACCCGTTATCCTTCCTGTTAGTAAAGATGGTTCCACCAAACCGCTCCATCAAAACAAAGATTTTCGATATAAATCTAATGGCTATGAGCGGGAAACAGATACCTTTGATACATTCATGGAATCTTCATGGTACTTTGCTAGATATACATCAGCACAAAACAAAAAAGAAATATTTGATAAAAATACTGATTACTGGCTTCCTGTAGATCTTTATGTAGGTGGAGTTGAACATGCAATTTTGCATCTATTATATTCAAGGTTTTTTTATAAAGTTCTACGAGACATGGGTATGGTGAAGGGTGATGAGCCATTTAAGAAACTTTTAACACAGGGCATGGTCCTTAAAGATGGTGCCAAAATGTCAAAATCTAAAGGAAATACAGTAGATCCCAAAGAATATATTGAAAACTATGGTGCTGATTCGATTAGAACATTTATGATCTTTGCAAGCCCGCCTGAACAGTCTCTTGAATGGTCTGATAATGGTCTTGAAGGGTGCCATAGATTCTTAAAAAGATTGTGGGCTTTATCAGTCAAAATTAATTCCTTAGAAGATGATGCATTCTATGCTTCAGAAAAAAAACTAAATGATGAATGTAAAGATTTATTTATAAAAATAAATGATGATTATGAAAAAAGGCTAAACCTTAATACTGTGGTTTCATCTTGTATGGAAATACTCAATAACATTAATAAGAGATTCAATCATAAAAAAGTATTGTGCGATAAAAATGATTTATATACTTGCTATGATTTTTTGCTATTAGCATTATCTCCAATAGCACCACATATAAGTGAAAATTTATACAAGAGTATTCTAAATAAAGATATTCAAGATGCTCGCTGGCCTGAAACAATTTTTTTCCATAAAAATGAAACGGAAATTAAATATTTAGTTCAAGTGAATGGGAAAGTAAGGGCAAACATTCTTATTGATAGTAATGAGTCTGAAGGAGATATTAAGGAAATAGCTAAAGAGCATGAAAATGTTTCAAGACATCTCGAAAACAAAGATATAATTAAAGTCATATTTATAAAAAATAGGCTAATTAATTTTGTTCACTCGTAATCTTTTAATTTTAATCATTTTAAGCTCTTGTTCGATTACTGGCATTGATACAGACAATCTATATTTTGATGATTCTTTCTCGAATTCAGATAGATTTCAATTTAATAAATGCTTAAGCAATACTAATAAAAAATTTAAGCTTAACAATCTTGAATTTAATTATTCAGCAGAGAATATAAATAGCCTAGGCCTTGAATTCAATACTAGATATTTTCTGAGCCTAACAATGAATACTCAAAATTCTGACGATATAGAATTCGATTCAATGCGCTTTAACACAACAAACTATATTTCAAGCAATATGGCAGATTCAGAAAAAAAAGAAATCAAAAATTTACTAATTTCTGATATTTGTAAGTCGATGCGTAACTATGTTGAATAAACCTATAAAGGCTATTAAATTCTTAGCTAGACCTAAACATGAATCAGTTAAATTTTTTTTATTTGGTGATGAACATGCTCTCTGCTTTAAATCAAAACATCACTGCTTAAAAGATCAAGACTTACAATTATTAGAAAAGATATATTTAGACTTAGATGATGATAATTTTGAATCTTTATTGGATCAATCGCTCATGACAAACAGTTTATTTAATGAAAAAAAGGCTGTTTTCATATCTTTAAATAAAAACAGGTTAAATAAGGATCTATTGCAAAAATTTCAAAAAATTATTGAATATGAAACTGAAAATATTCTAATAATTGAAATTTTGAGTCTTACAAAAAAAACTATTGAAAAAGAATTAATACAAAATTTTAAAGGGAACGCGATATTTATTGATTGTTCTCCGCCTTATGAATCAGAAATTAAAGATTTTTTAGAAACTAGCCTTCCCAGCTATCTTAATAAAATAAAGAATATTCAGATATTTATTGAAATGTATGAAGGGAAATTCTCAGCTTTATTAAATGATTTGGAAATACTAAAAATTCTAGAAATTGATAATGAAGAAACAGCAATGAAAGTATTTTCTAATAAGGGAGATAAAAATAATTATAAGTTGATTGAATACATAAGTAATAGGGATACAAAATTAGCTTTATCTGTAATTGAATCAATGAGGGTAAATGATAGAAATTCTGTAGCATTACTTATATGGATATTAACTCGCGATATAAATGCAATAAAATACGTTTCAGAGGGGAAAAATATAAGATCTCTTGGAATTTGGGAAAATCAAATTCAGTGGTACCAAAAAATTTCTACAAGGATCTCTCCAAAAACCATAAATAAGCTGATTGATGAAGTAAATATCATTGATAAAAAATTCAAGGGAGTCTTAAATGGAGATCCGTGGAATGATATAAAAGATGTTGTGTTAAACCTGTCGGCTTAATTAAATAATGATTTAAGCCAATTCCATAGAATTGCAAACAACCTCTGAAAAAATCCTAATTCTTCAACAGAATATAAATAAACTAAATTAGATTCAGCGATAACGTTATTTTGATCATCAATGACTTTTAAAGTGCCTGCTTTATCCATAGCATTTATTGGAGCTAGAACTTGGGTATTCAGTGATAACTCAAAACTAAGGTCATCTCTTTTATTTTTTTGCAAAGTTAGTATTATATCTTCTGTTAAGCCAACAGAAACACTTTCTTCAACACCAGCAATAACCTTTAGTTCTTTATAAGTTTCAAGCTTTGAAAATAATTTTTCTGTTGTGAAATGTCGAAATCCATAATCCATTAATGCTGAAACATCATTAAATCTTTTGTCATCTTCGCTACCGAGCACAACTGCTACCAACCTCATTTCACCTCTTTTAGCAGAACCAATAAGACAGTATCCAGCTTGAGAATGATAGCCTGTTTTTGCTCCATCAAAAATATCACTTCTCCATAAGAGTCTATTTCTATTAGGTTGTTTAATACCTGCATATGTATATGATTTTTCTGAATACAATTTGTAGTGTTCTGGAAAATTTTTAATTAGTGCGCTTGTGAGAACAGCTAAATCGTAAGCTGAAGTAACATTCAAAGGATCAGGAAGACCAGATGCATTATTAAACGAAGAGTTATTCATGCCAAGTTGAGATGCATAATCATTCATTAAATATGCAAAGTTATCTTCACTGCCTGCTACATGTTCTGCAAGGGCGACACTTGCATCATTTCCTGATTGTATAATCATCCCCTTAATTAATTCTGAAACAGGCACCTTTGTTCCTTCGCGGATGAACATTCTTGAACCTTCAGTTTTCCAAGCCTTAACGGATATTTTTGGCGTATCAGTTAAATTAATGAAATCTTCTTTAATGTAGTCAGCAACCACATAACTAGTCATTAATTTTGTCAGGCTGGCTGGTTGGACTGGTTCATCATCATTAAAACTTACTAAAACTTTTTTTGTATTAGGTTCGTACAATATGTAGCTGCCCACTCCTAAATCCGGTGGGTTAGGTATGGTTGCTGAAACCATAAATCCAAGTACTAAAAGTAAATATAAATTTATTTTAATCATCAAATTTCTTTGAAATTTCCAGTGCAAGTTGGTGGACTGCCAATGCATACTTACTACTTCGATTATACTTAGTAATTACTCTAAAGTTATCAAATCCTAAATATAATTTTGTTTTTCCTTGTTCATAGACCAGTAAAGGTGAAATTTTTTCATTAAATTTATCATCAAATTCAAAACCTTCCTCAAGTAATTCAGCTACGGTGATTTTAGTTCTAAAATTATTCAGGTTAAAAGGAAATGTTAATTCAGTGATGTCATCATCCTGTAGTTTTTCATATTTCTTACCAACATTAACTTCAATAACAGCATTACTTCCTGTCTTCCAACCATTCTCTTTTAGGTAGTTAGCAACACTTGCAATTCCATCTTTTTTTGAGTTATACATGTCTACCATGCCATCATTATCATAATCAACGCCATAATAGTTATAGCTTGAAGGAATAAATTGTCCAAGACCTAAAGCACCAGACCATGAACTTTTAATTGCCTTTGGATCAAAATTATATTTTTTAGACAAAATAAGTAATTGAATCAATTCTTTTTGCCAGAATGAATTTTTCGGCTCAAAAGCTCTTGTGAAAATTGTATCTAACGGGTTGTAAGTTCCTAGAAAGCTTCCGTAATTAGTTTCACAACCAATTATTGATGCAACATAGAATTTTGAAACACCAAAATCTTTTTCGACAGATTCTAATATCTCATAATTTTCTTTAACGAATCTTGCACCATTATTAATTCTTGAAAATGTGACATATCTATTTCGATATCTACTCCAAGTGGCTTTAACTTCAGGCTGGTTTTGTCTTGCTGTTATAGCTTTTTCAGAGGCAACTGCTTTAATGAGATATTTCTCAATTTCTTCTTTTGTGAGCTCTGAACTATCAACAGCGATATTAATAAAATCTTGAACATCCTCTCGGTCTAAAATATCAGCATGAGCTAAAGAAATAATTAAAAATATTATTAATATTCGCATTACTTAAGAAATCCTCTGGAAGTAAAAATTAATCCTAGCATTATAGAAAAACATAATAAAGATGAACCACCTTTAGTAAAAAAAGGTAATGGCAACCCCACAACCGGAATCATTCCACTCACCATTAATATATTTAATAAAAAACTAAAACCTATGACAAAAGTACAATATGTTCCAATATAATAAGGAGATAAATCGCTCGTTAATCGCCTTTCGGTCATCGTCAATAATACTGTCATAACTATAAAACAACCAAGCATTATGAGAATTGAAAATACACCAATAAAACCGAATTGTTCTGCAAAAATTGAAAAAATAAAATCAGTGTCTGCCTCAGGTAGAAAATTAAATTCATTTTGTTTACTGTTTAGAAAACCCTCTCCTACAAGGCCCCCTGAACCAATACTTATTTCTGATTGGAGTATATTCCATTTCTCTGTTAATGTTTGGTCTGAAGAAAACCAACTTATAATTCTTCCTTTTTGATAACTAGTTAAACCTAATGAATAGATTAAAGGAGAAAGCAGAATGCCAAAAATTCCCATTGCTATGAAATAATACCTGTGCATTCCACATATAAACAGAAACATTAATCCAAGAAATACGTAAACTAGCCCTGTTCCTAAATCAGGCTGAGCAATTATTGGAAGAGCTGAAATAAATAAGACTGATAACAAAAATATAGTTCTAAATTTTGAAAACTTAAAACCATAGAACCTTAAATACTGAGTCACAAAAAGTGCGTAAGTAATCTTCATGAACTCTGAAGGCTGTAAGCTTAAAAAACCAAAATCCAACCATCGCTTGGAACCATTAATTTCATTACCAAAGATCTCTACACTTAAAACTAAAAGTATATTAAGTAGGAAAAGGAGCCAACCAAAAGAAAATATTCTATTTAAATTAATCTGATTGAACAGAAGAACTACTAAGAGAATTGCAAAAATATTTACTAGTAAAAAACGAAGAAAACTATTTATATCAATAGAAGTTACAGAATAAATTGTCAAAGAACCCATTGTGATTATTGTTATTAATGACAGAAAAATAATTGAATTTCTAAAATTAAGAATCATTCAATAATCCCTCCAAAACTTCTTTAGCAATAGGCCCCGCAACTCTTCCACCACTTTCGCCATTTTCCACTATCACAGCAATCGAGTATCTAGGATTATCATATGGGGCAAAACCAATAAAAATTGCATGATCTCGAAGTAATGGATTTGTTCTTACTTCGTCATATTCTTCCCTTGAATTAATATCTACTACCTGAGCAGTTCCACTCTTTCCAGCAAGTTTAAGTTCACCTGCATTTATTCTATAGCCAGTACCATTAGGTGAATAAATTACATCAATTAAAGATGAATGAAGTTTGTTCCAATCTTCTATAGTTAAATCCTCACTTATGGATAATTTATTTTGTTTTTTTGCAACTAAATAAGGCAATTCATACTCTCCTCTTTTAGCTAAAATTCCTGAGATTAAAGATAAGTGTAATGGAGTTGTAAGCATATAGCCTTGTCCTACTCCTAAATTTATGAAATCGCCTTTATAAAGCTCTTTTCCAAAGTTTTTATACTTCCAATCATCGTCGATTAACGGACTAAATTGATGTGGATAACAGTCCTCACAGAGTTTTGAGCCAAAACTAGAAGATTTTAAAAATTCTACAAATATGTCTTTTTCATATCTAATAGATAAATTCATGAAAAATGGGTTTGAACTTTCAACCAATGCTTTTTCTAAATCAGTAACGCCATGGCCTCCTTCACGCCAGGCATTAAATACCCTTTCTTCCTCTTCAAACCTAAAAAAGCCGTCATCAAAAATTGTCTCTTCCCAATTTGTGTATTTATTATTTAAAGCAAATATAGTTAGAAGAGGTTTAATAGTTGATGCAGGTGGATATAGGCCCATAAAGGCTCTATTAAATAATGGTCTTGCTGGATCATTTAATAAGTCTTGATATTGTAGTGATGAAATATCTCTTAGGTCGTTTGCACTTATAGATGGTGTGCTTATTGCAACAGGTATGCTGAAATCTAGCAAATCAATGACTACTATCGACCCTTTTCTCTCATTCATTAGATCATAAGCCAGTTTTTGTGCTTTGAAATTTATAGAAATAGAAAGTTCTTCACCTTCCTTAAACGGCGATGTGCTTGTAATAACTCTTCTATCTCCTCTAGCATTTCTTTGAAAAAATCTTTTGCCATGCTGTCCTTGCAACTTTTCTTCATACACTCTTTCGAGGCCAGATTTACCAACCTTACTCCATAGTTTTGCACTATAGTCGTTTATCCTTGGCGAAAAATAATTAACGTCACTAGAATTGATAAAACCCATGTGGCCAAGAACATGAAAAATTGATGGGTGTGGATTATATTGTCTTTCATAGCCTTCGATTACAGAGAATCCTGTAATATCTGAACCCCCAACCAAATATTTTGCAAGGTCTTCTTGTGTAAGTTTTTCAATAACTATCTCAGATTTTCTAAACCTAATAGAGTTTTCAACCTTTATTCTTAAGTTTTCGACATTTATCTTTTCGTAAAATAAGTCTGCTAGTTTATTTATGGATTGCTCACTAGGTTTTTGCTCAATGTCTATTGCTAAAGAAAATACTTTCCTATCTTCTGCTAATACGATTCCATCTTTTGAGAGTATTCGGCCTCTTTTTGGATAAATATATTCAAAAGCATTTATATTTTTTTCTCTCAATTCTTTTAGTTCATTGCCTTGGATAATTTGTAAATAAAAAAATCTAGCTATAACTAATATAAGAATAAAAATAAAAACACTTAATAAGATGTTTGTTCTTGTTTTGTAAATTTGTATTTTATTATCTTTCAACTTTGATGGTATGGGTGATTATTAAATATACAATTTGCCCTATAAACTTGCTCTAAAAGCATTACTCGAAAAACTTCGTGGGAAAATTCCATATCTGAAAACGAGATTGTTTTTGATGCATTTTCTGCAACATCATCTGACAAACCAAATGCACCACCAACTACTAAATTTACTTTTTCATTTGATTTGTAAATCATATTCGCAAAACTTTTTGAACATACTTTTACTCCACACTTATCGAAGCAAATATATTTTTCATTTCCAATTTTTTTTCTTATAAGATCTCCTTCGTACTTAATCTGTTGTTTTTGAGAGGTGAATTTTTTTTTATTTGCAATGCCAATAATTTGAAGACTCATATTTTTTTTTATTTTTTTTAGATAATGCTCTTCAAATGCATCTGCATTTTTTGTTCTATTTTGTTGTACATAAAATAAAGAAACTCTCATTTTGTCTTTCTATCCCATAGTGATTCAAGATCGTAATGTTCCCTTGAATCCTCAGACATAATGTTAATAATAACTTCGCCTGCATCGATAAGAATCCAATCTTTTGCTTCTATGCCTTCTGTTCCTAAAATTTCAATTTTTTTATTTTTCAAATTTTCAATAACTTTTTCTGCAATTGACTGTATGTGTCGGCTAGAAGTTCCTGAAGCAATCATGATAAACGAGGTGAATGATGAGATTTCTTCGACGTCAAATGAGCATACATTTATAGCTTTTAATTCATTTAAAGAACTTTTACAGTTTTTTACAATTTCTTTTGAAGATTTAAGTTTAGGTGGCATCTATAGAAATTATAATCATTTAATTAGCTTATCGAGAATAAGCTTTTGAAAACCTTGGAAATCTCTATTACCACACATTAAAATAGTCTTCTTTTTTATATCTAATGCGCAGATTTCAGCAATATCATTATTCGTTAGCTCTTTTGCTTGTCCCAAGAAAATTTTGCCTTGCTCAGCAGAAGCATTAATCATATACGTATCTTGATTCCTAAAAATATTTAATAAACTTTTATCATGAATGCCTTTTTTCATAGAATTTGAGCCAAATTCAACTATCAGTATTAGGTTTTCGGTTTTTTCTCTAACCATTTTAATGGTTTCTTCTATTGCCGTAGGATGATGAGCAAAATCGTCAATTAATTCAAAATTTTTATCTTCAAAAATGGTTTCAAATCTTCTTTTAACCCCTATGTATCCATCTAAAACTTTAAGCACAGTATCTTTTGGGAGTATGTCTTCAATAGCATGAGCAGCTAAAAGCTTATTCTCTTCATGTATATTTTTAGTATCCAAAGAAAGGAGTTCTATTGTTGCATCAAAGTATTCTCTATTTAAGCTATCTTTAAATGAATTGCTAACTTTATTCTCATTTATTAACACTTTTGAATTTTTTGGCATTGTATTTATCAATTTTAAAAAATTATTTTCAATCATTTCAACGTTTTCATATATATCTGCATGATCAAATTCAATATTATTGATTAGTAAAGTGCTAGGGCGATAATGAAAGAATTTTGGGCGCTTATCAAAATAGCAAGTATCGTATTCATCTGCTTCAATAATGAATACCTCATCACTGCTTATGTTCCATGATTTCTTTAATTTATTTGGAATTCCAGCTATTAGATAATTAGGGTCATAATTACTATTTATCATTGCATGAGCAATCATTGAAGTTACGGTTGTTTTGCCGTGTGTACCAGACACTGCAATTACTTTTTTATCAACTAGTATATTTTCGTATAACCATGCGGGGCCTGAAATAACTTTTTTTTCAAGTCTTAAAATTTCTTTCAGAAGTCTATTTTCCTTTGAAATAGCGTTACCAATAACATAAATATCGGCATCAACAATGTTTTTTTCTTCGTAACCTTCAAAGAAACGAATACCACTTGAGTTTAGTTCATCTGACATTGGAGGATATACTCTACAATCGCAACCAATTACTTCATGTCCCATGGCTTTAGCTATCTGAGCAAGGTTACCCATGAATGTGCCGGAAATTCCAAGAAAATAAATTTTCATGCTTTTAGTTATATTAAATGGAGTATAAGATAACTGTGATGAAAAATGCATTCTATGCACAATCTGGAGGTGTCACTTCTGTCATTAATTGTTCTGCCTATGGAGTAATATCAAAATTTAAAAAAGATTTTTCTAGTTCAAATATTTACGCATCTAAAAATGGCATAGTTGGATTGTTAGAGGGTGAGTTATATGATCTCAATAAAACAAAAAAACCGCTTGAAAATCTTTTAGATATGCCAGGCGGAATTTTTGGTTCATGTAGATATAAGCTTCCGAGCCTTGAAGATAAAGTTTTTTATAAAAAATTATTTGGCCAACTAGAAAAATTAGACATAGGATACTTTTTTTACAATGGTGGCAATGATTCAGCTGATACTTGCCTTAAGGTAGCAAAGGCTGCTAAAAAATTTGGGTATGACTTAAAAGCAATTGCTGTACCAAAAACTATAGATAATGATTTAGCTGTCACTGATAACTGTCCTGGTTTCGGCTCGGTTGCTAAGTATGTAGCGATCTCAGCCAAAGAAGCCTCATTAGATATCAAATCAATGTGCAAGACCTCGACTAAAGTTTTTGTTTTAGAGGTAATGGGAAGACATGCTGGTTGGATTGCAGCAGCTGGTGAGTTGGCAAACAGCCCTAAAGAAACTTTTGTACATAAAATCTTACTCCCAGAAGTAAATTTTGATGAGGAAAAATTTTTAACTGGTATAGAACACGATGTAAGTAGATATGGCTACTCAGTCGTTGTTGCTTCTGAGGGACTTAAAAATAACAATGGGGAACTTTATGCATCTTCCACAGAAAAAGACTCATTTGGCCATAATCAACTTGGTGGTCTTGCTCCAAAAATTGCATCGCTCATAACGGTTAAGTTGGGTTTGAAAAACCATTGGTCAGTAGCGGATTATCTGCAAAGAAGCGCAAGACATATTTCGTCTTTGACAGATATTGATCAAGCCGTGGCGGTCGGTAAGGCAGCAGTAAAACTTGCAACTGAAGGAAAGTCTGGTGTCATGCCAATTATTAAAAGGATAAGTGACTCTCCATATAAATGGGAAATATCCGAAGGAAACCTCAATGAAATTGCCAATGAAGAAAAAACTTTACCTAAAAATTTTATTTCAGAAGATGGTTTTAGAATTACCAAAGCCGGCATTGATTACTTGCAACCTCTAATTCAGGGAGAAAGCTTCCCAAAATTTAGTGATGGTGTTCCTGTTTACGAAGGAATAGACCTCCACTTAAATAAAATTTAAATCGTGTACTTTATTTTTAAGCAAAACTATTAATTCCTCAATCTCTTCCTCATTTAGAAAAGCACCAATTTCAATTTTTTTCTTATTAGTTGTGATAAATATTTTCTTTTTTGTTTTGTGGTCAACTACAGAAAACTTACTCAAAAACCTGTCGAAAGTTAAATCATTTTTACCTTTCTTAAATTTTACATAAAGCTTATCAAGATAAATCTTTTCTGATTGGTTAAGCCAGTCTCTATTAAGTTTCAAAATAATAAAAAGAATTATTATTTCTAACCCTGCAAAAGGAAGAATCATTGTTGCACCCAAAACAAAAAAACCTATAGCAAACGTAAGGCACAAGACAGATAAAAAACCAAAGAAAATTAAGTTTTGATAATACGTTGAAGAATTGTTTGGAGTTAAAGTTAAAGACAAGCTGTCTTTTGTCATTTTCTTTTTAATCATTTGCAAAATAATATTTAATATCAAAATAGCGTAAAAAAAGATTTTCGTTGTTTAAATTGCACTAATATTGCAGAATACTGTCTAATTATAATAATGAAAAATTTATTAAAACTCGTCCTTATTAGTCTCTCATTTGAAGTATTTTCAAATGATTTGCTTTCTATATACAATGAAGCACTCGATAAAGATCCAGAGTTTAATTCTAGGAAGGCTGATCTAGCTATTTCAAAGGAATTTTTAAATCAATCAAGATCTGGACTTCTACCTCAGATGAGGGTTACCGGAGGCACAAATTGGAATGAATATTATCAAGATAGAGTTTTACAAAATGACTACAACACCTTCTCATTTGGATTAAATTTAAGTCAGCCTCTTTTTAGGCTTGATAAGTGGTTTTTAAATAAACAAGCTAAAGAAAATTTAGAAGCCGCTGAAGCACAATTTGCTTATCAACAGCAAGAATTAATCATTAAAGTAACAAGAGCTTATTTTAAAGTATTATCGGCTAAAGCTAACCTTGAGGCTAAGATTGCAACTGAAAAAGCACTTAAGAATCAATACGATTCAGTATCAGAACGATTCAACACAGGCTCTGTATCTAGAATTGAATTAGCAGAGGCTAAAGCAGCATTGAATCGGGCAGAATCTGACAGGGTTCAAGCTGAAGGTAATGTCGATATTAGCTTTGAAGAACTTAATTCTATTGTTGGGCGACAAGTAAAATTAATTACTCCTTTGAACACATCACTTGAATACAAAGCTCCAATAACTGATGTCAATGATGAAGTTTCTAAAGGTCTTGCAAAGAACTACTTAATCATTGAGGCAAAAAATAGACTTGAGGCAGCTGATGCAAATACTAAGTCAAAATCATCAGACTATTTACCTAAAATAGATTTGAATGCAAATGCTAACAGAAGAACATCAAAGCAAAGATCATTTGATGGTGTGAATTCAAGCATAGATCTGCCTTTTACAATACCTGAAGAAACTGAAAATAGAATTTATTCAATTCAATTCTCTATGCCTCTATTTACTTCAGGTCTTAATAATTCACAAAGAAGACAAGCACTTCTCCAAGAAGTTAAATCAGAAGAGCAGCTCATACTTATTGAAAGAGGAATAGTTCAACAAATTAGAACACTACATACTGCATTAAGAACCTCAGAGTTAAATATATCGTCTTTGAAATCAGCGGTAGAAAGTTCAAGAGATGCGCTTGAAGCAACAAAACTCGGATATGAACTTAATTCCAGAAATCTAATAGATTTATTACAAGCTGAAAAAAATTACTCAGAATCCATAAATAATCTTTCGCAAGCAACTTATAGTTTTATCGTTACATCTCTGCAATATAAGCAAGCTATGGGGAATTTAGTTCCTACAGATGTTGTTGAACTCAATAAGCAGTTTAAGTAAGTGCCAGAACTTCCTGAAGTAGAAACAACGAAAAGAGGTATTGAGCCCTACTTAAAAGAACAATTCATCAAAAAAATTTTAATTAGGAATAATAAATTACGTATTCCTTTAAATAAAAATTTAACCAAGGAAATTATAAATATTGATATTAAGGAAATTAAAAGAAGAGCTAAATATATAATTGTTGATTTCATTAATGGTTACTCTGTAGTCATTCACCTAGGGATGACGGGAAATCTGAGGGTCTCTAAAAAAATTAAATACCTAAAACATGATCACATCATTTTTTATTTAAGTTCTGGAAATGTACTTATATACAACGATGTTAGAAGATTTGGTCTTATACAAATTTATAAAACAATGGAAAGTTTTTTCTTACTAGATAATAATGGCCCTGATCCCTTCGAAAAAGAGGCTAATGTAGATTATTTCTATGACAGAATTAAAAATTCAAATGCTTCTATAAAGTCTATCCTTCTCAATAATAAAATTATTTCTGGTATTGGAAATATATATGCTTCTGAAATACTTTTTGCTACTAGTATCTCTCCAACCAGATTAGGAAAAAATATAAGTTACGATGAATGCAAAAATATTCTTAAAGAGAGTAGAAAGATCCTTAAAATGGCAATAAAAGCTGGAGGAACTACGTTAAATGATTACTTTAATACAGAGTCAAAGCCAGGTTATTTTAAGATTCAATTAAAAGTTTATGGAAGAGATGGAGAGAAGTGCCAAAACTGCAAATCTAATATCTCAAAAATTATACAAAATAATAGAAGCACTTATTTGTGCAAAGAAAGTCAAAGTTAGTTTTTGAATTTATTCATTAGAGCATTTTCAATGTTGGCATGAACGAATTTTGAGATATCTCCTCCATAACTTGCTAGCTCCTTAACCATACTGGAAGAAATAAAAGTTAACTTTTCATCCGGCGTAAAAAATACACTTTCTATTTCAGCATTTTGTGATCTATTGATGCTTGCTATTTGAAATTCGTACTCAAAATCTGATACTGCTCTGAGGCCCCTTATAATCGCTTGTGCTTTTAATTCTGATGCTAGTTCAACTGTAAGTTTTGAATCAAGGCCCATACAACTTATATTTTCATGGCCTTCGAATAATTCACTTACCATTTGAACTCTATCTTCTAGCGAAAATAAATAATTTTTTGAGGTGTTCTTTACTACAGCAATTACAACCTTATCAAAAATTTTTAGTGACTTTTTGAGGATATTGTTATGTCCATTAGTAAATGGATCAAATGAGCCAGGATAGATTCCAATTTTCACATATCTAAAGTTACACAATTTAATGCAGGATTAAAACTTAATTTTTGCAACAATTATGTGAAAAATCGTGTAGTTATCATTGAAAATTAGCTGATCGTATCTAGAATTAAGTAATTACATTTAAAAGGAAAGGTAAAAATGAGTGAAGAAACAAAATGCCCAGTAATTCATGGGTCGAATACTAAAACAGCTGGAAGCCATTCTAATGTAAATTGGTGGCCCCAACAGTTAAATTTGAATATCTTGCATCAGCACGATAATAAAACTAATCCAATGGAAGAAGGCTTCAATTATAAAGAAGAGTTCGAAAAAATTGACTACAGAGCTTTAAAACAAGACCTATACGATTTAATGACTGACTCACAAGAGTGGTGGCCTGCAGATTATGGTCATTATGGTCCTTTTTTTGTAAGGCTTACATGGCATGCAGCTGGCACTTATAGGATTGGAGATGGTAGAGGTGGTGCTGGTACAGGAGCACAGAGATTTTCACCATTAAACTCTTGGCCTGATAATGGAAATCTCGATAAAGCAAGAAGACTTTTATGGCCGATTAAACAAAAATACGGCAAACAGCTTAGTTGGGCAGATCTTCTAGTATTGGCTGGAAACGCAGCAATAGAATCAATGGGTGGAAAAACATTTGGATTTGGCGGAGGTCGAGAAGACATTTGGCATCCTGAGGAAGATATCTATTGGGGGCCAGAAGAAGAAATGCTCGGCAACAATCGATATGTTGGTGAAAGGCTCCTTAATAATCCACTAGCTGCAGTACAAATGGGATTAATCTACGTAAATCCTCAGGGACCTGATGGTAATCCAGATCCAAAGAAAAGTGCACATGATATAAGAGAGACATTTGGAAGAATGGCTATGAATGATTATGAAACTGTCGCATTAATAGCGGGTGGCCATACATTTGGTAAATGTCATGGTGCTGGTGATGATGGCCTTGTAGGCGTTGGGCCAGAAGATGCACCAATGGAACAACAACAATTTGGCTGGAAAAGTGGTTTTGGCAAAGGAAAGGGAAGAGACACTATAACTAGTGGGCTTGAAGGACCTTGGACAAAAAATCCTGCGCAATGGGATAATGCGTATTTTGAAAATCTCTTTAAATATGAGTATGAACTAGTTAAAAGCCCAGCTGGTGCATTTCAATGGCATCCAATTGAACTAGAGGAAGAAAATCATGCTCCTGATGTTGAGGATTCAAATCTTAAAGTAACGACTATGATGCTTACTTCTGATTTAGCACTGAGGGAAGATCCAGAATATAGGAAGGTGTCACTTCATTTTAAAGATAATCCAGAAGAGTTTGCAGATGCTTTTGCAAGAGCCTGGTTCAAATTACTTCACAGAGATATGGGCCCAAAAAATAGATACCTTGGACCTGAAGTACCCAAAGAAGAATTAATTTGGCAAGATCCAGTGCCTGTAGGCAATTCTGCTTATGATATAGCAAAGGCAAAAGAATTAATTAGTGATTGCGCTCTTTCAATCCAAGAAATGATAGAAGTAGCTTGGGCAAGTGCATCTACATTTAGAAACTCGGATCTTAGAGGTGGTGCTAACGGTGCACGAATAAGATTTGAGCCTATGAAAAGTTGGCAATCAAACAATAAAGCTATGTTAGACAAAGCATTAGTTTTATATGCAAATATCGCAGAACAGGTTAATGCTTCAATTGCAGATATAATTGTTCTTGCTGGTAACGTTGCAATAGAGAAGGCTTCAGGCGTTGAAGTACCTTTCTTAGCTGGAAGAGGAGACGCAACAGAAGAACAAACTGATGCTGAATCCTTTAGAGTGCTCGAGCCTCTTGCTGATGGTTTCAGAAATTATCAAAAAACTGAATATTCTGTTAGTCCTGAAGAAATGTTGGTAGATAAGTCACAACTTCTGGGGCTAACTGCTCATGAAATGACTGTTCTAGTGGGTGGTATGAGATCACTTGGAATAACTAAAGATAACTTAGGAAATTTTTCTGAGGATAATAATAAATTAGATAATGAGTTCTTCAAAAAACTTCTCGATATGAATGTTGCTTGGAGACCAAATGGTAATAATGCTTACGAGGGTGTTGATAAAGTCTCGGGTGAAGTTATCAGAACTGCATCACGTGTTGATTTAGTGTTTGGTTCAAACTCACAATTAAGATCACTGGCTGAAGTCTACGCGTCAGATGATGCAAATGACAAATTTATTAACGATTTCATTGCTGCCTGGAACAAAGTGATGAATGCAGATAGATTTGATATTGCCTAATAACTATAATTTCTGATTAAAGGGGCTTAAATAAGCCCCTTTTTTTCGGATAAATCATGTATTAAATAAATCCTTTTTTGTATATAATTCAAAATATGAGATTACTTTCATTATTTTTAATATTTATTTCTCAGTTGATTTTTTCTGCAAGTGATGACGGAAATATTACTGTGAACGGAGAAACTGTTGAAGTTTCTGTTGAAAGAATTTATTCTCCCGCTGCAGATTATCCAAGATCAGCTCTAAGAAGAGGTACTGAGGGTTTCGTGGTAATTGAATTTGATGTATCCCCAGAAGGTGAGGTTGTAGATCCTTATGTAGTAGAAACCGATCAGCCTGGTTACTTCGAAAGAGCGGTTATGAGAACTATAAGAAGATGGGCATATGAACCATATGTCTATAATGGAGTTCCAGTAACTGTTAACGATGTAACTGCACGTTTTACGTTCAAGTTAACAGACTAATAAATTTTTAAAATGCTTGTAAGAACCCAAATCCTTATATTTGGTCTGATAGGTAATATCATTATTGCGGGCATTCTTCTTTTTATGAATGTTCAAAATCAGAATATTCAAGAAAAATCATCAAACAGCCAATATACAAGCATTGTTGAATCTGCTTGGGTTCAATCCATTGATAATAGTTTTTCGAATATGAATTCTTGGGGACCAAATGGTGAAAAAGGTGAACAATATTGGAACCCTTATGTTGAGATTAGTTTATTTACTGAAATAGGTATCGATGGCTTTGATTATGCAAATGCGCTTATAGAAGCCTTTGATAATGAAATAAATGGCGACCTATTCATTCTTATTGATGAAATGTTTTTAGATGAAATTGATGAAGGAAATATAAGCTTTATTAAATTATTCAATGAGAAGAATTCAGAGCTAACTTGTCTCTATGCTTTCGACTGGGCTGACGTTGGCAATTCTATTGACGTTTGTGGTGAAAGTAACAAATTAAATTTCCTAAGAGATGATTCTACTGAGACTTTTTTAGAAAAAATTAAAACCAGAATGAGCGTTACGAATGAAGTTATTTATGCAGAAGAAAAGTCAGGCAATATTAACCTTCATCAAATAGTAGCTTTTCCTGTTTATTTAAAAAATGAGTTTGGATTTAATACGGATAAACTTTTAGGTACTGTTATTCTTGGCAGAGATTTAAGGCAGTCAATGACAATATTTGAAAGTGATTTAGGTGTACGTACCGGAATTGTAAGCCAGAATAAAATTATTGATGCCGTTTTTTCAGATGAATTCTCTCAAGATTCACTTGGTATAAAAAATATTAGCTTTGATTACATAAAAAAAGACATTCTTAAGAATGGTTTAGAAAATATGGATTCAAAAAATTTTGAAGCTCTTGGTTTATCACTGACATCAGTTCCAGTTGCATCAACAGTTAACCCAGATTTTGCGCTCTTCTTTGTTATTAAAAATGTTGCTAATGATTTAAAAGAATTAAGAGATTCAACTCTAAATTCGATAATTTTCACATTTGGAGTAATCCTGCTAATTGTGCTTGCAATATGGTGGGTGCAAGATGGCGCATTCAATAGAATAGCTCAAGCAATAGAAGTGTTAGAGGCATTAACAAAAGGCGATACTAAGAAAAAATTACCTTCAAATAAAGGTTTCCTTTCTTCGGAAACAAATGAAGTGGGTCAACTATCTAATGCATTGGGTCGATATAGAAATCATTTGTTAGAGATGGATTCAGTTCGAAAAGATAGAGCTGAAAGAAGAAAACAAAGAGACGAGGTAATTATAAAGAAAATGAGTGTTCTCTCAGAAAAACTTGAAGGAGATGCAAAAGTTTTAATTCAAAAAGATGTACAGAATATGAAGAACCTCGTAAATGAAACTTCTGATGAAAATGCTGAAGAAGCATCAGTTGAAATGATGGAACTTGCATTTTCAAGAATGTCAGATGAGGTCAACGCACTTATTGATCTAAAAACTAAAGAAATGGCTACAGCTAGAGATGAAGCAAGGGAAGCTAGTTCTGCAAAATCAAGATTTTTTGCAAACATGTCTCACGAGCTTAGAACACCTCTGAACGCTATCATAGGGTATAGTGAAATGCTTCTTGAAGATTGTGAAGATCTTGGTAATGAAGATATGATTCCTGATCTCAAGAGAATAACTAATTCAAGCAAACACCTGCTTTCCTTAATCAATAATGTATTAGATCTATCAAAGATTGAAGCAGGCAAGATGGATATGTATTTCACTCCATTCAATATAGATACCATGATAGAAACAATTAAAGATGTATCAAACCCGCTTGCGTCTAAGAACAATAATGAATTTATTATTAAAAATACTATTGGTGGCGATATGACCAGCGATGAGACAAAACTAAGACAATGCGTAGTAAATTTTTTAAGTAATGCCTTTAAGTTTACCGAAAACGGTCAAGTTGCGTTGTTGATTAATTCAAAAGAAATAGATGGTAAAGAATTTGTAAACTTTGACATTAAAGATACAGGTATCGGTATGTCAGAAGAGCAGCTTGGAAAACTTTTCGATACTTATACTCAAGCTGAAAGATCTACTAGCGCAAAATATGGAGGTACCGGGTTAGGTTTATCAATATCAAAACATTTTGCAGAAATGATGGGTGGTGGAGTTGAAGTCACAAGTAAAGTTGGAGAAGGGAGTACTTTTAGTATCTTCGTCCCAAGAATTTCTCAAGATGAAGAAACTGTAGCTGATGAAAATTTCGAAAATCCTGAAATTAAAAAAGATGAAGATTATATTCTTCTAATTGATGATGATAAAACTACTCATGACGTAGTTAAAAGAGCAATAAAAAAAGAGGGACACACAATTTACAGCTGTTTTGACGGTGATGAAGGAATTGAACAAGCTAGAAAATTTTTACCTAAATTAATATTGCTTGATGTTCTTATGCCTGGTCGAGATGGCTGGTCTGTTTTAAAAGAACTTAAAAAAGACAAAAAATTAAAGAGTGTTCCAGTCGTAATCACTTCTGTTTTGAATGAGGAGAGTATGGCAAATTCACTTGGAGCTGATGATTACATGAAAAAACCAATTGATAGAACGTTTTTTATTAATATTGTAAAGAGGTACATAACCGAAAAAAATCAAAAAGTTCTAATAGTCGATGATGATGAAAACACTAGAGATTTATTAAATAAAATCCTTAAGAATGAAGGGTATATGTCAATTGATGCAAAAAATGGAGAAGATGCTTTAGAAAGATTGAAAGAAAAACCAGATCTTATCGTCTTAGATTTAGATATGCCGAGAATGGATGGTTTTGAATTCATTGAAAAAACACAAGAAGATGGAATAAAAATTCCTATTGTAGTTTTTTCCGGAAAGGATATTACTGCCGTTGAGGAAAAAATGTTAGGCAGATTTACAGAAGGTATTGTTAAAAAAGAGTCCAAAGTTGATACCTTGGTTGAAGAGGTAAACCAGATACTAAAGAGAGAAGATTCTAAATAAAATTACCTATTTTTTCTAGAAGTCTTTTAATGTCGACAGGTTTTGTATCAAAATCATCAGCGCCCGCAGCGAGAGCTTTTTGTCTATCAGTTTCGAGAGCATGCGCTGTAAGTGCTATTATTGGAATTTCTTTCAAGTCTGCATCTTCTTTTGCTTGTGTCGTTGCCTGCCAACCATCTAATACGGGCAAGCCCATATCCATTAAAACTAAATCTGGTTTTCTTTCCCTCATCTTATCAAGACCTTCTTGTCCATCAAGTGCAAAGTCTATTTCAAAACCTCTTCGTTCTAATCTTCTTCCCAACATATCTCTGTTCATTTCATTATCTTCAACAATCAGAATATAAGCCATTATTCGCCCTCATTTAAATAAAATTTGTTTCTACCATTTTTTTTAGCAAGATAGAGCCTCTCATCAGCTTTGTTTACCATGTCTGAAACGCTCGTTGATTCATGAGTAAAGCAAACTCCACCACTGATAGTTACTCGTATTTTTTGATTATCAAATAAAGTTTCACTATTCTCAATAGTTGATCTCACTTTTTCGCATATTTGTTGCAAATGTTCTTTGGAGTTATTAAAAATTACTGCTAAAAATTCCTCTCCTCCAATTCGGCCAAAAATATCTGGTGAACTTATTACAGACGTGGCAATCGTGCTTACTTTCCTAATAATTTCATCACCTGCTGCATGTCCATATGTATCATTTACATTTTTGAAATGATCGATATCAAATATTGCTGTTGCAAAATGTTCTTTGGATTCTTTTTCAATTTCTGAAAAGCTTTTTTCCAAAATATCAAAAACATACCTTCTATTTGGAATACCTGTCATTTCATCTGTAATTGCTTGTCTATGCAGTTCTGATAATAATTGTTCCTCTCTTTCTCGAAGAGCTTTTCTCTCTAACGTTGAGGCAACTTTTTGTGTAAGAATTGTTGAGTTTACTGGCTTTGATAAATAGTCAGATGCACCGAGTTGAATGCACTTTGATATACTTTCTACGTCATCAAATGAGGAAACCATAATTATGGGAAGTTTATCAGCTGAATATTGCTCTCTGGCTTTAATAAGCACTTCAAGACCATTTACTTCTGGCATTAGTACATCAAGAAGCATTAAATCATATTTTTGTTGATTTATTTTCTCAAGAGCTTCTTTGCCAGACATAGATATATCTACATAAAATTCATTGCTTTCCAATCTTCTTTTAAGAACATCACAGTTTGTTTTGATGTCATCAACCACAAGAATTTTCGCATTTTTTATTTCATCAATTATTTCGAGTTTATATTTAATTTTTCCAAGCGAGCTAAATAAATTGTCAGCACTTTCATTACCATCATTTGCATTTTCAAGACTGCTTGCACCTTCTTTTAAGAAATCTACAAATCTTGAAATTGCTGCTTCAATTTCTTTTGCTAGTTCGATAATATGTGATAAATCTTCATTATGCTTTTCGTCAATATCATCCTCATAGTCCTCAATGAGTATTTCACTGTATCCAATGATTCCATTGAGAGGAGTCCTGAGATCGTGTCTTAAAATCGAAGCTTCTTCATCATTGTTGATAGTTTTTCTTTTGGTCTCAGCAAACTCTAAAAAAGCTTCATTAAAATTAATTCTCAAAGTTTTTGCAGATTTTTTTATATTTTCAAACTCACTTGAAATTTCTTCATCATATATATCTGAGCTATCGATAATTAAATTTATGTAATCTGAAATAGCGTCTACAGGAGTTGTAAAATCTTGTTTAATTTGAGTAAGTACTATCTTTTCTTTTTTGTTATTCATTTGTTAAATCTTCAAGACTACATGGTTTATGAAGAAAATAACCTTGTCCTCTCTCACAGCCTAAAGATATAGCCTTCTCTATTTGCCATTCTTCCTCAAGTCCCTCACAAATAAATTCCATTGAAAGAGAGTCTGCCATAAGCTTGGCAATCTGAATAAGGCTTTGATTGTGGGTTTCAGCCATTTCATTTGTAAAACTCTTATCAAGCTTTAATAAGTCAATTGGTAAATCTTTTAAGTACCTTAATGCAGAATATCCAGCACCAAAGTCATCAAGGGCTATTGATACACCTAGGTTTTTAATGCTTGATAATCTAAGCGATGCTAAAGATAGATTATTTAGCTCAGCTGTCTCGGTAACCTCTATCCCAAAGTCACCTTTTTGGACACCAGTTGAAGTAATAAAATCTTTAAATATTGGTAGAAAGTCTTTGTGTAAGACTGTGTGTGCAGAAACATTAAAATATAAAGTTTTACCATCAAGCCCCTTTTCTTTTCTTGCATCAAAAAATTCTTTGACAAGATTCATTGAGGAAGTAACTACCAATGAAAAGATGCTTTCACCTTCAATATATGGAATTATTTTGTCGTTTGGTATTATTTTTCCATCCTCACTAAAAAACCTAATTAGTGCCTCAACGCCAGTGATTTCTTTTTTACCAGTAAGTTTGTATTGTTTTTGATAAAACATTCCTATTCTATCGTTCTCAAGACAGGAAATTACAGTTTTTAAAGCGTAAAGATTTTCTTTAGAGTTTGAGACAAATTCAACGAGAAAATAGTTTTCGTTTTCCATGGGGATTACATGCAAAAGGACTCTCATAAAGAAACTTTTCTCTCTAAGATTTAGTTTCAAAAAAACGTCAAAAGAATCAGCAATATCAGAATCAAATTTCGCTTTATCAAGATCCTTTTTTTCAACAAAAAGGATATCTAGCTTATCCTTTTCTTCCATAGAAAACATATATTTAGCAGCGTTATTTATCCACATGACATCACCGTCAAGCTTTGTTATTAAAAAAGGTCTTTGATGCATAAGCAAAGCTTTAGAAATAAATTTTAATTGGTCTTTATCACTCATTTTTTAAAAGTATCTTTCCTCATCTCAATTTCCTCATCGACTATTTCTGCAAACTCAGGGTTAAAAGTAGATTTGCTTTTGTTCCAGATATCAAGGTTAAGCTGGTTATTTATAAAAAGTGTACCTAAAGCTTTTCTCATTGTTTTCCACTCTTCATCATCAAGCATGCCCATTTTATGTTGATAAAAATGGTTTTCTCTTGCTCTAAGAATTGCAGTCATATGTATTCTTAAACCTACTTCCTCATCAATTGTAAGTTTTTCTTTTTTAATAAGTTTTAATTTCGCACGCATCAAAAGAGGGTCTAAACCTGCAAGAGTCACTTCTTGATGTGCCTCTGCAATTGATTGTCTTGAAGCTGCTTTACCAACCTTAATTTGTGTTTGAATTTGTGCCACAAGAAACCATACTGAAAATATGACAGCTGGTCCCGTAATTATGTTTACAACTTTATTTGCTATTTCTATCCAATAGTTAAAATCCATTATTAAATTCCAAATATGGTACTTAATACTACAAAAAACATTATTGAAAGAATAGCTCCTCCTGGTATTGTTACTAACCAAGAGACTCCAATTTGTGTTATTGATTTATAGTTCACTTTGCTGCTACTAAATATTCCTATTCCGACCACTGCGCCTACTAGAGTATGCGTGGTAGATAAAGGTATACCTGATACACTACCAACAACTACTACTATTGCTGTGGACATTTCAGCAGCAAAACCTTTACTTGGCTTTAGTTTCGTAATATTTTCACCTACAGTCCTTATGACTTTGTAACCTAATGTAAGCATACCTATTACTATCCCAATCGCACCAGTAAGAAGTATCCATTCTGGAATATTGGTTACATCATCAATTTCACCAAGATTTTCTATTGTTGAAATTACTGCTGCCATTGGGCCTACAGCATTTGCAACATCATTAGAACCATGAGCAAAGGCTATTGAGCAAGCTGTAAATATCATTAATACTGCAAATTTTCCTTCAATATTTGGATTATCAGATTTACTTACATAATGTGATAACAGAATTCTTGAAATTAAATAACAAATTAACGCCACAGCAAAAGCCAGCCCAAATATGGTAAAGATAAGATCATAACCACCAATTGATGCTGTTATGAGATTTGGTATATCTGTATTCTTAAGCCCTTTATTTAAGGTGATTGCTGCAATACTAAATCCAACCATTCCAGCGTAAATAGGTATATATTGCCTTCCAGCCTGAATAGGGTTTTCTGCATTGAGAACAAAACGCTTGGCACTAAAATATAATAATCCTGAAAGCAATGCTGCAATAATTGGAGTTATGAGCCAGGAAAAAGTTACTCCGATTAAATAGCCCCAACTTACTGAAGCCCAACCAATATAAAAAATTGAAAAACCAGCAATAGCTCCAATAATTGTATGAGTAGTCGATACTGGCAATCCAAAAGCAGTTGAAATCAATAGCCAAGCACCTGCAGCTAATAAACTGGACATCATGCCAATTACAAAAACTGAAGGATCATCTTGGTAAAGGGACGGGTCCACAATATTTTCTCTAATAGTCGCTGTTACAGATGCACCTGCCAAATAGGCTCCAAGAAACTCAAATATAGCTGCTACAACTAAGGCCTGTGTTAAGGTTAAGGCTTTGCTTCCAACAGATGTTCCCATTGCATTTGCAACATCGTTAGCTCCAATTCCATAAGCCATAAAAAAGCCAAAAATAATGCTTGAAGCTAAAATAAGATAAAAATTTTCTATTATGAATTCCATAAACTTCTAGGTAACTTAATACTATATGAACAAGAACTAGAACTCCATCAGAACGAGAAAATTCTCAGATCACATCTGACTATGGAATAATCCTTAAGAACAATACTTTTAAAAAATGGTGGGCCCGGGAGGACTCGAACCTCCGACCAATGGATTATGAGTCCACTGCTCTAACCAACTGAGCTACAGGCCCGCCAGAAAATGTAGTCTATAACTTTTTTAGATTTTTAAAAAGACGTTATTCGTGTAAAAAACTTTTAAGAACATCAGATCTGGTAGGATGTCTTAGCTTTCTTAGTGCTTTTGCTTCAATTTGTCTGATTCTTTCTCTAGTGACGTCGAACTGTTTGCCTACTTCTTCTAGAGTATGATCATTATTCATACCGATACCAAAACGCATTCTTAGCACCTTAGCTTCTCTTGCTGTTAAAGATGCAAGTATTTCATCTGTAGCATCTTTAAGTCCTCTTATTGATGCGTCATCAATTGGAGAATTGATAGAACTATCTTCCAAGAAATCGCCTAAATTTGAATCTTCATCGTCTCCTATAGGAGTTTCCATAGATATAGGCTCTTTAGCAATCTTCATAACTTTTCTCATTTTATCTTCTGGTATGTCCAGTCTCTTGGACATTTCTTCTGGTGTTGGCTCTCTACCTATTTCTTGCATCATTTGTCGTGATAGCCTGTTTAACTTATTAATTGTCTCAATCATATGTACTGGGATTCTTATAGTTCTAGCTTGATCAGCTATTGATCTCGTAATTGCTTGTCTTATCCACCACGTTGCGTACGTAGAGAATTTATAACCTCTTCTATACTCAAATTTATCAACGGCTTTCATTAAACCAATATTACCCTCCTGAATGAGATCTAAAAACTGCAAACCTCTATTCGTGTATTTCTTTGCAATAGAGATCACAAGTCGTAAATTTGCTTCTATCATTTCTTTTTTTGCACGCAATAGCCCTCTGTAAGCTTTATTTATCCTTTTATTCAATGAAATAATTTGAGTCACAGGCATTAGGTTATTGTTATCAATTTTAATTAAATCTTTCTGGATCCTTACAAAAGTAGGCTTAACTTCATCAATTTTTTTCTTAGAAAATCTTTTATCTTTCGCAAGTTTTGTTAGAAGTCTTGTGTTGATTAAATTTTCCCCTATTAATTCTCTAGCATCTTTATTCTGCACCCCTATTTCTTTAACAAGCAGTCTTTTTAGCTCTTTTTCAAACCCCCCAACAAGGCTTTTCTTCTCTGCAGGGATTTGTACCAAGGTATCGAAGACTTTAGAATTAAATTTAATTACCTGGAATTCAGCTTTCAGCTTATCAAGTGCTTTTTGTCCCTTTTCATCTAATTTTTCATTACTAAGAGACTTTAAATACTTGTTATATTCTCTTTTTATTACTTTTATTTTTGCTTCACATTCTTCAAAGGATATTACATTAGCTTCTTCATCATCATCTTGATCTGAATCGTTTTTGATAGTTGCTTCATTATTTTCAAATTCTTGTTCAACAATTTCTTCTTCAGATTCTTCAAGCATGAAACCTGAGATCAGATCTTGTGTTTTCTTTTCACCAATTTTTATTCTATTAAAGAAGTCTAAAATATACTCAATACAAACGGGGTATTCCGCACACAATGCTAAGACTTCTTTCATTGCAGCTTCAATTCTTTTAGCTATGCCTATTTCACCTGTTTTTGTTAGAAGGTCGACACTACCCATCTCTCTCATGTACATACGGACTGGATCTGTTGTTCTTCCTGATTCAATTTCAGTTTGTGATAATGCAGCAACGGCGTCTTCAGCTGCTAATTCATCTGTTTCTTCATCTTCACCCAACATAAGCTCATCTTGATCAGGCGTATCTTCAAATACTTTAATGCCCATATCTCTGAGGACTTGAGTAATTTCCTCGAAGTTGTCGGCATCGGTTGAGCCATCGGGAAGAGTATCTGTAATATCTGCATGTGTCAGATATCCCTGTTCTCTACCTAACTGAATTAACTGAGCAATATCATTTTTTTGCGTTACTTGTTTATCTGACATGGTTTCTTATATGTTTGTGATTATCCAAATTTCAACTATAAGTATTCAAATTTTGAATAAGCTCCTCTTCCTGAATTGGGTTATTATCTCTTAAATTGAGCAGCTTTTGCAGATTTTCTTTTCTTTCTTGTGTTAATTCTTTCTTATTGGCAAGATTTATTAGATATTCAGCAAATAATTCATCAAATTCTAGCCTTATTACATCTGATGCTCTAATAAATTCATCAACTACCTCATCTTCACTTAAATTTAATCCAGTCATCATAGCCTTAGCAAAAAGAGGCGATTCTTTTCGTGCTAAATCTTCTTTATTTATTTGGGTTATAACATCTTTAAAAGTTGCTATTTCCTCTCTTTTAGTGCCTTCGATAAAATTAAAAAAATCATCAGTGTAAGAGCTAAGAGTATTTTTGTGATTTTCTAACAAGAATAATAGAAGTAAAAATTCATTCTCAAAAACGTCTTTTTGTCTTTTTGTAATTTTTTTCACATAAGTTTTCGTTTTTGGCTTATCTTCTTTTAACAAAATTTCTTTATTTATATTAAGTTCAGAGGAAAATTTAGTCATAAGAGTTTCTTTTAACATTTCTGAAGTCACCAAAGGCAGTAATTTCTTAAACTCAAAAATAATTTGTCTAATGTCTTCTGGAGAATCCAGTTTTTTTCCTCTCTTCAAGAATTGGAAAGCAAAGCTTTCAAGAACCATCGCCCTATCAAGTTTGTTATAAAATTCCTCTTTACCATGCTCTTTTACAAATGAGTCAGGATCATAACCTTCTGGTAAAAATAAAAATCTAACTGTTTTATCATCCACTACATTTTTAAGAGAAATTTGGAGAGCTCGCCATGCTGCTTTGAGTCCAGCTTCATCAGAATCAAAGCAAAATATTATTTTTCTACGCAATTTAAACATTGCATTCATATGGTTTTGTGAGAAAGCAGTTCCTAAGGATGCTACAGCGTTATTAATGCCATATTCGCTTAGCATAGCAACATCCATATAGCCTTCAGTCACGATAAAATCCTCAGATTTGTGATCTTTCTTTGCATTATTGAAACCATAAAGTTCTCTTGTTTTATTGAAGAATTTACTATCCTTAGAATTTAAATATTTTGGCATTGAGTTATCGGTAACTCTACCGCCAAAACCTATAGTTTTACCTGAAGAATTAAGTATTGGAAAAACTACTCTATTTCTCAGAAAAGGATAAAAGCCCTTCTCATTTTTGAGAAAATTACCACTTTCTAAAATCTCTTTATCAGAGAATTTATTTTGCAATATCTTTAAAAGTTCAATTTGATTAAAGTCGGCAAAACCAATTGTGAAATTTTTTGCTGTTTGGCCGCTTATGCCTCTTTCTTTTAAATACTCAACAGTAGATTTGTTTTTCGGATCTTTTAGTGCTTCAAAGTAAAAATTAGCAACTAAAGCATTAATTTCATATATTTTAGAAAAATCTTTGTTACCAAACGTATTTTCTCTAGGCACAGTTACATTATTTAATTCAGCAAGCTTTTCAACAGCTTCAACAAAGCTTAAACCTTCGTGATCTTTAATGAATGTAAGAACATTTCCACCAGCGCCACATCCAAAACAATGGAAGATAGCTTTTTGTGGGCTCACTACAAAAGATGGTGTTTTTTCTTCGTGAAAGGGACAACAGCAGGTGTAGTTGTTACCTTTTTTTGATAGTGAAACATAGTGATTTATAACTGAAACTATGTCAGAGTCATCAACCAATCTATCAATAAAATCTTTTGGAATTGATCTAGCCATCTTTATTATTAAACCAGTCTTGAAAAATTAATTCAGCTGAATATGAATCTTTCATATGTCTTTTTTTATCTTTATTTAAACCTTGAGTTGTAAAATCTTCGTTAATCTCAACCACTTCTATTTTAAGTTTTTTGACAAAGTAATTTTTGGTTCTAATCAGCCCATCCATAAAATCTTCTGTCATTTTTGGGGGGACACCAATTAAAATAAGGTTAGGCCTCCAATCTTCATGCAGCCTATTAAGGTTTTCAAAAAGAGAGTTATTATTCTTAATTACAGGTAGTGGTTTAGTTTGTCCTGTGAAAGTTTCAGCAACACAAATCCCAATCTTTTTTGTTCCATAGTCAAGGCTTAATACAACTTTAGCTTGCTTACTCAATACCTTTACCTGTTTTTATCTAGACTATCCCAGAAGATTTTCGCAGGATTTAAGTCAGAATTTTTATGTATTTCCTGCAAACATGTAGGTGAAGTAATATTTATCTCTGATAGCCATCCGCCT
>CENJ01173339.1_pt1 | contig 39610 bp, 21 predicted proteins | sample 356161 | NCBI WGS metagenome assembly CENJ01 (sample SAMEA2619531, study PRJEB7988) | marine metagenome | biome: marine biome (ENVO:00000447); feature: surface water layer (ENVO:00002042); material: "saline water (ENVO:00002010), including plankton (ENVO:xxxxxxxx)" | depth 5 m | reverse complement strand
TTTTTTTTAAATCGTTCTTACAAATTATATTAATAGATATCGCGTTCCGCAGAAAAAATTTATTTGAGTACCATCATTACATTTATCGGTCCAAAATCAAATAAGCGTTTTTAGTGAGTCTCCGACATAAGCCAACAACAACATTTTTTTTTAAGTTTTTGGTCCTTTTGATATTTGCTGTTGCAACTCACGTACTACTATAGATTTTTGAACAAAGACTCCAAAAGCTTTTTTAAGACATCTTTGTAGTGACTTATCGGAAACAAAGAGCATGGTATCGAGTAAAAGTCGCGAGATTCTTGATGACAGAAATAAAGATTCTCACCTTTACATCAGTCGTAGCGAAATTCGGACGTCTGGCCGTGCGGTGCGCCCACGAGACTCATCCACGCTAATCTTGGTAAGAACTGATTCAGGCAAACCTAGGCTGTTGATGGGTAAGAGATCCCCAAGACACAAATTTATGCCGAATAAGTTTGTGTTCCCTGGTGGGGTGGTAGACCGCTCGGACAGTCGGGTTCATGCGAAAGCGAGCTTGCAGTTGGGAGTTTTAAAAAGGTTAAAGAAGGGATGCAGCGCAGCGAGGGCAAGGGCGTTGGCCATTGCAGCGATAAGAGAGACTTTTGAAGAAACCGGTTTAGTAGTTGGGAAGAGAGAAGATAAATTGTTGTGTATCCAGTCTCCGATCTGGAAAAAGTTTTTGAGCTCTGGGGCGAATCCTAGACTGGATCAGTTACAATACATAGCACGCGCGATAACTCCCCCATACCGAAGTCGTCGGTATGATGCTCGTTTCTTTTTGATGTGTTCGGACCGGTTTATCCTTGAGCAAAAAATAAATCAGAACTCGACGGACGAATTGTCAAACATTTCTTGGTTCACACTGGATGAGGCCAGGTCTTTACAGTTGCCGCATATCACTAGAATTATTCTTGAAGAGGTTGAAAAACGTATTTCAACTCATTCGGATTTTGAGGTCCCTGGACCATTTATTCATTTTAGGTATGGAAAGCTTGTGAGAGATTTGCAGTGAATTTGCGCACAATTAGAACCAATAATCTTTGATCCATGTTGCAGGTTCGAATCGACGGTACCATTTTCCGCTTTTTCCAAGGGCCGCGTTATGTGGATCGGGCTTACCATGAAACACAATGAATTTTGCATCATGCGGGACTACAGTTTCTCGCGAAGTGATAAGTGAAAATGGCTTTATGCAGTGTCGCTTAAAACTTCGACACCAGCTGTCTGGCCAATAGGAGAGAGCATTTTTGCCAATTAGTTTTGCAGAAAGGTATTCTTGCTCATTTCGATAGGTCTTTTTGATGCGTTCACATTTGTCCTCAAATTCACTGACAATGTCCGGATGCGAGCCAATTTCAAACCGATAAACGGAGGAATTTCCAGTTCCATCGTGTTTTAACCAATCCCGTATGATTACAACGTCACCAAAATAATCAAAGAAATCATCTAGGGGCCCAGTGATAATTAAATCTAGGTCGAGACACAGAACCTGTCCCTTAAGGTCGTAAAGTTTTTTTGAGAAAACACCCAACTTGTTCCAGCCGCGCTCGGGCCCACTCAACTTGGTGTTAAGTTCAGGTAGAGGATAATGATTTATCTGTGACACCAATCCATTGGGGTCGTCAGTCAGGCAAACAAACCGAAAGGGCCGAGTAAGATTTCGTTTCACCATGGCGTATAGCACATTTACATATTTCGCAGGATACTTTGTACCCCATTTCATGCACAGAACATTTACTCTATTTTCCTCCATTTAAGGCTCCTCCGCAGGCTAAGTATCTTAATCAAACATTTTAGATACATCTTGGAGCTCATTCTGCGCTTGTTCGATAATATGTCCATTTTTTGCATCCAAAATTATAGATGAGGCATGTGAATATACAGAAAAAAATTCAGAATTTTTCACTCCAGGGTCGGATATCTAGTTCAAGTGTCCAAGTGGTTTTTGGCTGTTTGTAAAGTGTAACGTAATTTTCAGCAAGGTCGGCGGGTTCAATGATCCCTTGCTTTATCTTTGACGTCTCATAATCTGGATGGTTTTGGCGTATCCAAAGGGTATCCACTGCCCCGTCTATAATCACATGAGCCACATGAATATTCTGTGGTCCGAGTTCCCGAGCCATACTATGGGCGAGAGCTCGAAGGCCATGTTTTGCACTTGCAAAGGCGGCAAAGCCAGCCGACCCACGAACACTAGCCGTTGCGCCCGAAAATAGGATGGTGCCTCTCTGGCGTTTTATCATATATCTAGCGGCCTCGCGGCCAGTTAAAAAACCTGCGTAACAAGCCATTTCCCAAATCTTATAAAACTTTCGGGTGTCAGTCTCTAGCAACTTCATTGGGACATTTGCACCTACATTAAATATCACAACCTCAATCATCCCGATTTCCTTCTCTATTTGGGAAAACAAATCTATAACTGCATCCTCTTTTCGAGCATCGCAACTAAAGGCATGTGCAATTAACCTCTTGGTATTCAATTCTTCTATCAGCGGCGTTAATTTTTTACCATTACGTCGAGCGCCGCATACGATAAGACCCTCTTGAGCGAATTTTCTCATGATTGCCATTCCAATACCGTCGCCGGCTCCGACTATAAGTGCCACTTTGTCTCGATTTTTCATTCTGATGTCCCAATTTTAAAATATGCTGGTATCAATAAGATAATGCTACAACCGTTAATTTAGGATTATCAACTGGCATCGGCGATTATTTGTTACAATTCTTTGCACCCACACTATTTGTTTTACCATTTTTGGGGTGGAGGTGTATAAAAATCTTTGGGTGGAATTTGTTGGGAGCAATAACACAATGAAAATTACGGATACGGTATCGCTACAAATTAAGGACAGAGTGGCATTAATTACTATCGAAAATCCTCCAGTTAATGCGCTAAGTCACAATGTTAGATCTGGTGTAAAAAAAGCTCTTGAGCTCGTTATGATTGATGATTTGGTGTCATCGATAGCCCTCAATTGTAGCGGAAAAACATTTTGTGCTGGTGCTGACATAAAAGAGTTCGGCGCTCCAATGCAAGAACCGGTTCACTCACAATTACATGACGTAATGGACGGTGTAGATAAACCGTTAATAGCTGTGATACACGGAACCGCTTTGGGCGGCGGTCTAGAATTGGCGCTGTGCTGCCACTATCGGGTGGCAATTTCCACAGCGAAATTAGGTCTTCCGGAAGTGCAACTTGGTATTTTGCCTGGTGCAGGAGGGACTCAACGTTTGCCAAGGCTAGTCGGGCCAAAGATAGCACTAGATATGGTTGTCTCTGGAACGCCGATTGGCGCAGTAGAGGCGCTTGATTATGGTTTGATCGATAAATTAGTGGATTCAGATTTGCTCTCGTCAGCACTCCTATTTGCTAAAGAAAAAGGGTTGTCCAGAGATAAGCCCATTCGTGTTAGAGATAGAAGTGATAAGTTAAAATTAGTGGACCATGGTATTTTCCGTGATACCCGAGAGCTTATTTCTCGTCGTGCCCGCGGATTTATCGCCCCCGAATATAACATCCGTTGTATTGAAGCTGCTGTTAACAAGTCATTTGATGAAGGACTCTCGATTGAAAGCGATCTGGTAATGGAGCTGATGAGAGGTGATCAGGCGAGGGCCCAACAGTATTTTTTCTTTGCTGAGCGTCAAGCCTCCAAAATAGAAGGATTGGACAAGGAGATCAAGCATCGGCCAATTTCAAGCGTAGGAGTAATTGGGGGCGGCCTCATGGGTGGAGGTATATCCATGAGTATTGCAAATGTAGGTATTCCGGTAACCATAGTAGAGACGAGTCAAAAAGCTCTTGAAAAGGGCCTCGAAACCATACGTAAAAATTATGAGAGCACCGCAAAAAAAGGACGAATTACCGTTGATATTGCTAATGAGCGCTGCAAGCTAATACAAGGATCACTGAAATTGGGTGACCTCAATGATTGCGATCTAATTATAGAAGCAGTGTTTGAGGAGATGAGTGTTAAAAAGGATATATTCTCAAGACTTGATTCAATTGCAAAGCCCGGTGCAATTCTTGCATCCAACACATCGGCCTTGGACCTGAACGAAATTGCTAGCGCGACGAAACGTCCAGAATCGGTTATTGGCCTTCATTTTTTTTCCCCCGCTAATATCATGAAATTGCTGGAAGTAGTGCGCGGCAAAAACACTTCAGATGATGTGATTGCGACCTGTATGAGTTTTGCGAAAAGGATAAGTAAGGTGCCAGTGTTAGTTGGCGTGTGTCCAGGATTTGTCGGGAATCGTATTTTGCACTATCGACAAGTGCAGGCTAATCAACTTGCCTTAGAGGGAGTGCCAATCCAGCAGATAGACCGTGTGCTATATCAATTTGGTTTTCCAATGGGGCCGTTTCAAATGGGAGACCTAGCAGGCTTGGATCTAGGGTGGAATGCTGAAAAGTCAAACCCTAGTGACATAAGGGACTGTCTGTGCGGGTTAGGTCGTTTTGGGCAAAAATCGGGAAATGGATTCTATGATTATGAAGGGCGGAAGCCGATCCATTCTGAGATTGTTTCTGAGGTGATCAGAGATTGCGGACGCTTGCAGGGAATTGAACCCAGGAACTCAAGTGATAGTGAGATTTTAGAGCGTTGCCTGTTACCTATGATAAATGAGGGTGCTAAAATTTTAGGGGAGGGGATAGCGAGTCGCGCCAGTGATATAGATGTCGTGTACGTGTATGGTTACGGTTGGCCGCGATACAGGGGAGGGCCAATGCATTACGCTAACTGTCTTGGCCTCAAAAATGTGATAGAAAAACTCCTGCATTACAGGGAAATCACGGGAGACGAATTCTGGACGCCCTGTCAGTTTTTAGTTGATCTTGCGGAGAGGCAAGGTATTTTTACTTAGCCAATTGTTGGTCTGGGGACTGCGTATTGAGGGCGAAGCTGAGAATTTTACCCTTCTCGTGGACTTTGGAGCTGTGTCAATCAGATAACCAACCGGCGGTTGTGCGAGGGTCAAGAGGCCTCTGGTTGTTCTGAGTTCACAATTACGACGTCTACATCAAGAGCAGAAATCACCCTTTCTACGGTATTACCTCGTAAATTTTTGATTTGTCCTGACTGTCCAAGAGTGCCCACCACGACAACATCTGCACTCAGCTCGCATGCGACCTTAGCAACTGCCTCATCTGTATAACCCTGGATCACATGAATTTGGTTTGATTTTAGCTTAGTTTCTCGCGCAAGAATTCCTCTGTCGGGATAGGACATAGAATCCATGTAGGCGTTTATAACATGAAATTGAGCATCATAAGAGCTAGCTAGTTGACGCCCTTTTGTCAGGATAGATTTGTTTAGATCTTTTTGCCGAGGTCGTCGCGCCTGAAAATTTACCGCAGCTAAAACTACCTTTCGTTGTCTGCTTCCGCCTGCCCTCACCAGCACCACTGGACAAAATGCACGCTTTAGGAGCTTCCATTCAAACTCCGAGAAGTAAAGACGCCTGTTGGATGCGGGCTTATTCGCCGGCACAAGAATACGGGAAGCATTAAATGCGTTTGCGGATTGTATTACCGCTTTTTGCCAATGCTCGGCCCATGAAATCTCTATCTGGTACTCCAATCTCGCTTTTTTAAGCGGATTATGTATTTTTTCCTCAAACCACGAAGTGTTCCTTGTGATATTTGTGTTGCTGATGCTGGTATCAGCGTTACCGGCATCGACAGCAACAAAAACGCACATTTTAGGTTGGATGTCCATTAGCTGCGCCGTATTGATTGCGCGCTCCAGAGCAACGTGATTATTTGTCGTTGGGTCAACAACGGCAAAAAAATTTTCTGCGGTCATGAAAGTTCTCTTTTATGGATAGATGTTTCAAAGTATACCAACTATGATATAAACATTTACAAAATAATGCAAATAAGTAATGACCATTTTTCGACTATCATTTCTGAAATTGTCGAAAATGATGAAACTTCACTCAAGATAAATACATGAGAATTCGACCTAGAGAGAGTCTGCCGTTAAGACGTATAATAGACTCACTGACTTATTGGCAGTTGAAATATAAGGAGACAAATCTTGAGTATCCGCACCCGTATCGCTCCCTCGCCAACTGGGGATCCGCATGTTGGGACTGCTTACGTTGCCCTTTTCAACTTGGCATTCGCGCGAAGTCATGGTGGCAAATTTTTGTTGCGAATTGAAGATACTGATCGTCAGCGCTCCACCCAAGCATCTGAAGACAAAATTCTAAAAGCGCTCAGGTGGTTGGGGCTTGATTGGGATGAGGGTCCTGACATCGGAGGAGAGTTCGGTCCCTACCGACAAAGTGAGCGTACTGAGATATATCGGAAGTATGCATGTCGGCTTGTTGAGGAGGGTAATGCCTTTCGATGTTTTTGCTCTGCAGAACGTCTTGATGAGGTGAGGAAATCTCAAATGAAGAACCGACAACCCGTCGGTTATGATGGACATTGTCTTACGCTAAAGACCAGCGAAATAAAACGAAGGATTTCTGCAAAAGATCCGTATGTAATACGGATGAAAGTTCCTCAGGACGGGCAGTGCACCTTCGATGATATTTTGAGGGGTGCTATATCAATTGATTGGAGCCAGATTGACTCTCAGATTTTACTGAAATCTGATGCCATGCCCACTTACCATCTCGCAAATGTAGTGGATGATCATCTGATGGGGATTACCCATGTTATTAGAGGTGAGGAGTGGATTAATTCGACTCCGAAACACATTTTGTTGTACGAATATCTTGGATGGGATCAGCCTAAATTCTGTCATCTACCACTTCTTCGAAACACAGATAAAACTAAGTTGTCAAAGCGCAAAAATCCTACGAGCATTTTGTATTATGAGCGGATGGGATTTCTTCCCGAGAGTCTTTTAAACTATTTAGGTCGAATGGGATGGTCGATGCCGGATGAAAGAGAAAAGTTCAGTCTAAGGGAAATGTTCGAATCCTTCGATATTTCAAGAATCTCATTAGGTGGACCCGTTTTCGATGTTGAGAAGCTTCGTTGGTTAAATGGAGTTTGGATTAGGGAAGAATTGTCTGATGAGCAGCTGGCGAATCGCATTGTTAATTGGTCATTTAATCAAGAAAAATTGATAAAGTTTTTGCCACATGCTCGGGACCGAATCGAGATTCTTTCAGATTTAGCCCCTCTTGGATCCTATTTAATCTCTGGGATGCTAAACATCGATCGGTTGGATCTGACGACATCTCATTTGGATGAAGAGCAAACTATCCAAGTTCTACAATACAGTATTTGGCGGCTGGAGGGTTTGAAAGATTGGAATCGTGAAGAAATTCTCAGTGCTTGTGACTTTGTGTCTACCATGATGAATATGAAATTAAAGATTATTTTAGGCCCGGTCTTCGTGGCGCTATCGGGCAGTACTGTCTCAATATCGGTAATGGATTCCATGTGCCTTCTTGGGCGAGAAATGTCACTGGCGCGACTGCGTCATGCGCTCGAACTGATGGGTGGTTTAGGAAAGAAGAAACAAAAAAAATTAGAAAAAACTTTTAATGACGCTGTTTCTTCGGAATTTATCTAAAAGGCGATGATCATCTGCCCCAAGACTTGTGCTTGACTTGCTACCCGCCGGTACCTACCATTAAAACTTAAGGGGCCTTAGCTCAGCTGGGAGAGCGCAACACTGGCAGTGTTGAGGTCACCGGTTCGATCCCGGTAGGCTCCACCAAAGTTTATTTAACTGTCCTCCAACCAATCTGGATACTTGAGTTCCTTAGATTTAAGAAAGTCTGGGTTGAACAATTTTGAGAGATACCTCGTACCTGAGTCACATAAAACTGTGACAATACAATGCCCGGGCCCTAACTCTCTGGCTAACCTAATAGATCCGGCAACATTTATTCCGGAACTGCTACCCAAAAATAACCCTTCTTCTTCAATCAGACGAAACATAACGTTTATAGTTTCTTGATCAGGAATAGAAAAAGCTTTATCAACTTCAATATTATCCAGATTGGAGGTTATTCTTCCTTGCCCAATACCTTCGGTAATACTTGATCCTTCAGCCTTGAGCTCACCATTTGTGTAATAGTTGTAAAGAACAGCTCCAGGTGGGTCTGCTAAACAAATTTTAATTTTTTCATTTTTCCCTTTTAAAAATTGACTTACTCCAGCAATAGTTCCTCCAGTTCCAATAGCTGAAACAAAGGCATCAACTGAACCCTTTGTTTGATTCCAAATCTCCGGACCAGTGGTTTCAAAATGACCTCTTCTGTTAGCTTGATTATCAAACTGATTAGCCCAAATTGCGCCCTGATCATTTTCTTTATCAAGTTTTTTAGCTAACCTTTTTGAAAATTTAACATAGTTATTTTTATCTTTATAAGGCACTGCAGGTACGGTAATAAGATTTGCACCACAAGCTCTTATTAATTGTAATTTCTCTTTGCTCTGAGTTTCTGGAACGACTATCGTTGCTTTGTAACCTTGAGAATTTGCTATCAAGGCTAGTCCTATTCCGGTATTCCCGGCAGTCCCTTCAACTATAGTACCCCCAGGTGATAGCTCACCTTTTTCAATTGCATCTTTAACTATATACCAAGCAGCTCGGTCTTTTACTGATCCACTTGGATTCATAAATTCTGCTTTTCCTAAAATTTCACATCCAGTCTCCTCAGAAGGACCATTCAATCTTATCAAAGGGGTATTACCAATTAGGTTTATGAAGTCTTGTGCCATGATTAGTGATTTAGTAACGTAGATACATAATTAATATCTCTTAAGGATTCCACTATATAACGTTAGGTCACACACTAAAAGTTTCTAACGTTCCCTGCTTAGCTCCTCCATCTATTTTAATTAGAGTTACTTTCAAGAGTTGTTCTCTGAGTAGTTATGAAGGAAAAGGAACCTAGGATATAGGCGGCTCCAATTCTTTACCAGAAGCCCCACCAAATTAATTGGCAGTAGGAGTGTAGGATGCTAACCGGACAAAGAAGGTTGTAAATCTTGATTTCTGAACCGGCATTCGGCCGTTAATCTGTGTTTTGACAATGAAGAAGAATGTCGATTGATTCGTCCAATATTGGTGATGAATCCTTTTAGTTCAATCAGATACTTGTTCCTCACCAGCAACTACCAGTTACTTAGTATTGGGTGCTCTTAGTCAGCGAAACGCGCTGAGACTTCCTCAATGCACATCGGCACACAATATTCTGGATGTTTTTACCTCACCATACCAGGATATATCTTTAAATTTCCACAAGAGTTCTTTTTAATTAGATTCTTGTTTCTCCACTCTTAATCAAGTGTGTAATAATTAACAGGAACATCCAGCTTTAAAAATAGTGCAAATAGAATTTTGTCCTTATGAAAAATCTTAATATCCTATTTTCTCTAAGAACATATCTTTTGTGTTGCATATCTATTAATTGTCTTCCCTCAACTGCAGAGGTAGCGGCTACTTTATCAACTTCCGTTGGAAGTTCTAAGATGAATATTCTATTTATTGTAGTTGACGACTTACGTCCTGAGTTAGGTGTGTATGGAGTGAAACAAGTCAAATCACCAAATATTGATAAGCTCGCTCAGGATGGTATTTTTTTTCAAAAGGCCTACTCGCAGGCCCCTATCTGCGGAGCTTCGCGTATAAGTGTTTTAACGGGTATGTATGTGCATTCCACGAAAATCTACGGAATAGCGTTAAAAAAGAAGGAACAACTCCCCCACGTAGATAGTTTGCCGATGCACTTAAAGAAGAATGGATATAATACTGTTTCTGTCGGCAAAATATATCATCACAACGATGACGATACGCAAGCTTGGAGTAAACCGCCTTTCAGAGCGATTAATGGATCTGGATATGTGACTGATGAAGCAAAAAAGCTAGTTACGTTGAATCAAAAAAGTAATCCTAGTGCTGGAACAAAGGGTCCGCCAACTGAGGCTGCAGATGTAGCCGACTATGAGCATCATGATGGTAGTGTAGCTCGAAGAGCAATTGATGAGATAGAAAACTTAGACAGAACCGTGCCCTTCTTTTTGGCGGTGGGATTTCGTAAGCCCCATTTACCGTTTACGCCACCTAAAAAATATTGGGATATGTATAACCCCTCTTTGATTTCCGCTGCCTCCAATCCTTATTTTCCGGATAATTTCACGAAGCATACGATGAACAACTATGGTGAGCTAAGAAACTACTATGGCATGCCGCGGGGTAGGCTTGAAATAGATCCAGATGTTGCCCAGCATCTTAAGCATGGGTATTACGCCTCAGTAACTTTTATAGACGCTCAGATAGGCAAAATTTTAAACGCTCTCAAGGTTAACGGGTTAGAGGAATCAACTATTGTGGTTGTTTTTGGTGATCATGGTTACAAACTCGGGGAACACAACAGCTGGGTAAAACATACAGCTCTCGAAATTGATTCTCGGGTGCCATTAATAGTAAAAGTACCTAATTACAATCCTATCATCAAAAGCACGCGTTCCATCGTTGAGTTAGTGGATTTGTACCCTACATTACTCGATTTAAATGCTCTAGCTCAGCCTGAGCATTTGGAAGGGGAGAGTTTTGCTCCAATTCTGAAGAATCCTAAGTTGCCTTTCAAGCGCGCTGCGTTGAGTGTTTGGGTTGGCAAGAGGTACCGATATGATATCGAAAATCAGATAGTCGGGTACGCTCTCCAAACCGATCGATATAGGTATATTGAATATCGGCGGACTGTAACCGAACAGGTAGTTGCTCGTGAGTTATATGATCATTATGACGATCCGACAGAAAATTACAACGTAGTTCAAAAAACTAGTTATAAATCAACGGTTTACGAACTTTCAAAAATAATGAAAGAAAAAATTGATTATCCAAAACAAACGCTCTAGTGTTAAACAATGCTTGCTCCACTCTTTGTATTATTCACGCAGTGTTGAAATTTGTTTTTAATGTTGCGTTAATGACTCAATAAATTTATAAATCTTTGACCTTTTAAACAATTGATTATGATGGGTTTTTCAGGGTATCTTTGTTAGGGGCAAGAGATTTATTTCTGATTGAATGACGACTCTGTATCTGGCTTCAAAGGAATTAGAAAAGTTGACATAAAACTCAATGGTCTTAACGCCTCAGAATGATGCAGAATCTTCAAGCCTTTCGATTTTTTGTTGTGGAGTAAAATCAAAGACCGGAAAAATCAGGGTACGGTGAGTGTGGTACAGTCTTGTTTTAATGATTAGGCATCATAGTTACCAGCCTGTGTGGTGTGTCTTTTGAATATTAGTAGGTTTTATGCTTCAAAACTTGAACAACCTAAATTTTGTGGGTTCCCACACCGTATTTTTTTGTTAGTTTTTTTCATGGTAAGGTATCAGTAAATTGCATTAGAGGGCGGCAGTAGAGAGTTCAAGGGTTGCCCGGTTTAGTTTTGGTAATATGCCTGGTAGCGGGCCATAGTGAAAGCGTCTAAGAACATAAGCAAGATCACTCTTAGACCACAATCTAAATTTTTGTCTAATTGTTAAGCGGTGCTTTGGTTTTAGAAAAATTACAATAAAAATAATGAAAGGCTTAGGGTATGTTTTTACGGCCAAATGTATTAAGTTTAGTGTTCTTTTCGAAGATTTTATTCGTCTTTGTGGGCTCATTTCATGGTGTCAATGTCTCAAGTGACATTGGACCTCAAGGACAGGTTTATCACTGGAGCTCGCATGCGTACCTTGCCAATGTCTCTGTCTCACTCACCGCGCTTGAGGATGATGAGGAGACGAATTATGTTGAGGATACGACTACCGATGAGTCTGGCGAATATGCCTTTTCTTTCCCGGATGGCGATGCGAGTCGTATCACCCTTTCAAAGCAGATTGATGCGGTAGATGCCGGCTCGGTCATAAGCTCTGCTGACGCCCTTGCGGCGCTAAAGATAGCTGTTGGTATTAACCCAAATCCAGATCCTGATGGATCCGGCCCCCTTTTAGCGCCAGCTGTCTCACCTTACCAATTCATTTCAGCGGATGTTAACCAGGATGCGCGAATTACCTCAGCGGATGCCCTCGCGATCTTAAAGATGGCGGTTAGACTTGAGAGCGCTCTACCGAGAGCATGGGTTTTTATTTCGGAAGACACAGATTTCTGGGATCCCACCGAAAATAACGGCGCGGGCGGATTTGTTACCAACCGAGCAGATGTTCCGTTATTTGATTCACCAAAAGTTTTAGAACACTCGTCTGCAAAGAGCGCTGTAAATTTTGTAGGGGTATTGATGGGTGATGTGAATGGTAGCTGGGAGTCGTCTTCAGGCGGGACGCTTCAAACCTCTTATTTTTTAGATCTTGTTCGTCAGGTAAGTGGTCTTTTTTCTCAGTGGGGCATCTCGGACCGGGACTCCGATGGGGTAGAGGATGCGAGAGATCTGTTCCCAAGCGATCCTACCGAGACGGTAGATACTGACTTAGACGGCATCGGCGACAATAAAGATGTAGACGACGATAACGATGGTGTCCTTGATGGGTTCGATACGTTCCCGCTAGATTCCTCTGAGATCCTAGACACTGATCTCGATGGGATTGGTAACAATGCAGATGACGATGATGATAACGATGGAGTGGCTGATGATCTAGATCCGTTGCCGCTGGATCCAACCCCTGCAAATACCGATTCTGATGGAGATGGGATTCTCGATCATTTGGATGTCTATCCACTCGATAGCAGTAAGACGAAGAGCGTTGCATTTAACTTTAATTCTGTGGAGAGTGTTGGAATCGGATCTGCCCTTTCCCAGTCTAATCCTGTTGCCAATAGCGCCACTAGCTTCGACCTTTTAAAGTTTGTGAGGATAATTTTTCGTTTTTTGCTGCCCGAGGCCCTAGCAGATCTTGTTGGGCTTTCACAGCAGACTAACGGGGTTGCTTGGGATAAAGATGGCCAGATCGTTGTTGACTCGATTCTGTCGAATGAGTCTTTATATTTTACCGAGGCAGCGGTTAGTCCTGATGGAGAATTTCTATATCTGCTGACCAGCAACCATATTCAACGAGCGATTCCTGATTTATCACCAGAGGTGTGTTCGATTTACAGGGTTACCCTCCCGACTAATCAGTTCTCATGCCTTTTGAACTCAAATGTGGGAGATATTGAGCCAAAATCGCTGATCTCATCGAATCTGACAGATTTCTCAAGGAGTGGTATGGACTTCCGGTCTGACGGTTCTGCCGTCTTACAGGGTTTTGATTGGGAGAGGACATTACCTGAAGGAGTTGGAGGCGGCACGAACTCAACGGTGGCTTGGTATTTAACATCAGAGGGACTTTTGTCCCGATTGCCAATTGCTGATGACTTTTTAGTCAGGGGTGTGCTTTGGATCAACGATCGGTACATCGCGGTTGCTGAAAACCCGATGTACCGAGATGACGGTGTAGACCGTAATGGCCAAGAGTTTTTATCCATTATCGACGCATCAACACTGGAGGTGGTCAAGCGAATTTTAGTACCTAATATTGGTTACGGCCCAATCGTTCGTCAGAACAATAACATCTATTGGGCATATTCGAATGGTGATTACCTTGATGGAGCCTCCTTGACCATACAATCCTCGCAAGGGCCAGCGGGCATTCCGATAGTCAATAATTCAGAGCGGCAGCGCTTTATTTTTCTCGATACGAATGATGAGAACAATTCTGTTAGTAACGCAGATGGCACCACTTCCCTTGCACTATCAGATGGTGTCGGCCGAGCTTATAACTGGCAGAAACAGAGTGGCACCGGAACAGACATTAAGTATGTTGCATTCAATTTTGCAGAGGATCATGCATCTTACCTCAAAACTTTCGGTCCGAGGGCACCTATAGTATCGATTGAGGAGGAACCATTTTTTACGAACAAAATTTTTACACTCGCTAATGGTAGGGGATCGTTGGAAGTCCAGGATTATCGAGACATTTTTCGTATTCGTCCCTCCGCCTCGGTTCAAGGAGATTTGGAAATACCATACATAGTCTCTGTGAATGGCATCGAGAGCTCAAGGATCCTAACGATATCTAGTTCGACCATATCAAATTGGCGAGCGGACACTGATAGGGAACATGATTACATCGAGTGGGCGTCCCCAGAACCCGACGAGGAGGGTTTCTGTGTTTTTGAATATGAGACGTCCATTAATCAATGTGTTAGATTTGATGACTATGAGGTCCTCACCACTGACATGGAATATTTTCGGAGTAAGCGGTATGACGATCAAGCTGTGCATCCCGGTGGTTCGGGAAATGCATTCCCGGGGATCCAGACGATCCAGTTCGTTGGTGATGACCTGCGCGTGTATTTTAAGGACAGTCGAAACCACAATTATTATGAAGCAACATCCAAGATAAGCGATTTCATAAATTTGGGGCGCTCGGCTTTAGAGATCTCCCTTTCCGAAAATGGGGCAGGCGATGCAAACATCATGGCGCTTGCTACAGATATTGAGCCATTGCCTCCACGATCTTTGTCAAATATCACAGCGAGCATGGTCTACTCCGCCGGAGAGGCGATTATAAAACTGCGTCTGCCGCATCTCGATGGTAGCGCCTTTAGCCCCCTATCTGACTCTCGAAAGCTTGGACTCTCACAGATTGCTGATCCACCTGCCTTTATTGTCAATGATGGGGAGAGAAGGCTGCAGGTTTCAGATGTAAGCTGGTCAGAGGACAGAAATGAGGCATTGGTGCGTGTGGCGAGCCTCACCCCGGTCGAGGAGCTTGAGATTCAATTCGCCTCCTATTTTTTTCTGAAGGACAAAATCCGGAGATACTATTCCGAGGACTCTATTATTGCCAAGAGCGATAATGTTCCTCGGTTCTTGTCAGATAACATTTTTTACATATCCGAAAATCAGACAGCTATCGGTCGTTTAACGGCCCTTGATGCGGATGGAGATGCACTGAATTTCGCGATATCCGGAGTCGACGCGGATCGAATCACGCTGGACAATCAAGGTATTTTATCTTTTGTCGAGCCTCCTGATTTTGAATCGAAATCATCCTATTTGGCAACTGCATCAGTCAGTGATGGGACTAATAAGGTGAGCCAGAACATCGTCTTTAGGATAACGGACATTGATGAAGACCGAGACTATGATGGTGTTTTGGATAGCAGGGATGCGTTTCCAACGGATTCTAGTGAAAATGTTGATACAGACGGAGATGGCGTAGGGAATAACAAAGATAGAGACGATGACGATGACGGATATGAGGACAAGATTGAGTTTGCGGCCGGCACAGATTCTTTGGATGCTTATCAGAGGCCAGATAGGGCGGATTATGTCGTCAGGATTAGTGCTGGTCAGAAGGTTGAGCTGGATATTATGGATATTGATGACGTCATTGAAGTGATAATTACCGACTCAGAGGACAATGTTTTGGGATCATACACCGCCAATAGCGAAGATCCAGTTTCTTATGTTATCAGTGACACTCCTTTCGGATCGAATGCAAAACTCAAAGTACAGCTTAGCAATACGGAATTAGGTTACACATTTCGATGGAAGCTCAAAGTTGATGGAGTTGTTGTTGAGGAGGCAGGGTGTGGTCGTTCCAGCATTTTAGGTTGCTCGAATGATAGCCAAGATTTAGGGGTAGTTTATTCAGCATTGATAAAGTTCGATGTTGATTCTGACACGGACGGTGATGGGGTGGATGATAATGTTGATGCGTTTCCCGAGGACGCTGGGGAGTGGCGGGATACAGATGGGGATGGACAGGGCGATGATGCTGATCCCGATGATGACGGCGATCTGGTTGAAGATTCTACCGATGCATTCCCAAAAAATCCAGATGAGAGTCTGGATACCGATGGCGACGGGCTCGGAAACAATGCGGATAGTGATGATGATAATGACGGGTTAACAGATGTCCATGAGTCCGATATTGGGACAAACCCGCTAAGCATTGATACTGATAATGATGGGGTCAGTGACTCCGATGATATCTTTCCATTAAATGCTTCAGAGATCGTTGATAGCGATCGTAATGGAGTTGGAGATAACGCCGATCTTGATGACGATAGTGACGGGATCCCTGATGGAGATCACATCCATGTGCTAAAGGATGGTCGCGTCGATGAAAAATGGGATTACGGGGTTTATGGGTTTCAGGTAACGGGGGACGCATCCCAGTCACAGGTGGTAATGTGTCCCAGCGTACTTTCTAAAAACCAGACTGGCTATAAGGCAAAAGTCGCAAGCTATTCTTATAACGGTGTTCCCTTGGAAACATCCCGAACGATTTACGATTCGAGTAGCGCAACGTGTGATGGTATCGGGATTTCGGTTGTATCTGATGAGCCATATCTCCCAGGGGATACCGTAGGAGTTGAATTATCATCGTCAGCCTTACTCACAGGTTTTAGTATAGAGACCGAGACTCCGGTAGGTCTTGATAGTCTTTCTAGTGGTGAGATCGTTTTCGACATTAGGCTGTTAGGGGACTCAGATATCGATTTATTCTTGGCTTTGAGTGATAAGGCAGATGAGGATCTATCTCAGTACTTCTTGGGAAATAGAAAGGGTAAACAGATATCGGTAAACCACCAAGGAGGGGTTTGGCAGCGGGTGCGCGTCCCGATCACCGAAATGATTGACCTTCAGACCAACCGTTCAGCCTTCGACTTCACGCTAATTGATCAGGTGGTGCTGCGTACGGTAGGACTTATTCCGGATACTTCCTTCCAAATAAGAAATCTTTTTCTGTTCGCGCAGGCTGACTTAGTACTCGATGAGTATGTTCCACCAGATTCGGATGGGGATGGCATAGAGGATTCGCTAGATGCGTTTCCTGATGACCCCCTAGAGTCAGTTGATTCAGACGGTGATGGTACCGGCAATGTGGCAGATCGAGACGATGATAATGATGGTGTCACAGATGAGGGTGATATGTTCCCGCTAGATCCTTATGAGTTCCTCGATTCTGACAGAGATGGGATAGGTAATAATGCAGATCAAGATGACGATGACGACGGGGTGCCAGACCAGCAAGATGCCTTCCCGCTTGACAAAACGGAGATAGAAGATATTGACGGGGACGGGTGGGGCGACAATGGAGATATCTGGGATCTATTTATTTCAGAGTATTCGTCATCATGGCCAGATAAAAAGGCTAGCACTTGGATAAAGTATCTTGAGATATATAACCCAACAGGAAATGAGGTGTCTTTAGACCAATACTTTTTGGGCAAGGTCAATAATGCTCCAAAACAAAAAGGGCAGTATGAGACCGCAATAGAATTTACGACAGGAGCTGTTTTGGCGCCCGGAGATGTTTGGGTAATCGGTCGAGTTAACTCTGAAAATATTAGTGAGTTTGAGGATTCTTCCCCTGGGTTTCTGCGAATTGCTGAAAACGTCGATCAAGTTTCGACCGCGATCAATCATAATGGAGATGATGCATATAAGTTGTTGAAAAGAACTGGAGATGATCCAGATTCTTACCACGTTGTGGATAGCTTCGGTGATTTTCGGGGCGATCCTGGTGATGCATGGGTTGTGTGCGGAGAAAAAATCCGTAAGGCTGAGGCAACCGTGTTGGTCCGAAAAGCCTGGGTAGCTGGTGTTACCGCGGCGCTGTTCGCCGATATTCCGACTGAAATATTTGACCCAAATGGAGATCTTTCATTCCGTTATATGGATCCCGATTGGTTGGATCTGAATACAATTTTGCGTGAAAGAGTACTCGCTAAAATGTGTTTTTGGGATACCCATATCGGGATTCCCAACTCCCTCGAGTATCCCTTCGAAAATGTTGGCAGACATTCATTTTTATTGTGGGACCAGCGAGTCGCATTAGGCCTCACTAATATTGAAGACTCAGATGGAGATGGGATCATAAACGCTGTTGATAAAGACGACGATAATGACGGCTATGAAGATCAAATAGAGATTTCTTCTTCTACAAACCCGCTCGATGCTACAAGTCGACCCAAGCGAGCGTTTTATACGATTAGGGTTTCTCACCAACAAAATATCATCCTGCACCTCAAAGATGTTGATGATTCAATGAGCGTGACTTTGGATAACAATTCGGAAGAGCGTCTAGCTACTTTTACTAGTCATTTTGGCGACACTGGATCATTTAACATCAGCGATACTATCACTGGTCCGTCAAGCATCTTGGGACTGCAATTGGTTAATGAGACAGCTGGGTACTCTTTCGATTGGTCACTTGAGGTCGATGGCAGGGTTGTTTTGGGAGCACATTGTGGTGATTTCAACACCTTTGGATGTGCCAATGATAGTTATGAGGAGGGAGTTGTATACTCGGTCGAAATCGTCCTCGAAAATGAATCTTCTGCGCCAGAAGATACGGTTGCTCCGGTGATTAGTTTGACGGGTGATGCGACGGTTTCTGTGAGTCAGAATGAACCTTACATTGATCTTGGTGCTAGTGCAGATACCGGGGAGACGGCAGTAGTTGACTCATCGGCTGTCGATACTGCGAAGGTCGGTAGATATACGGTTACCTATAATGTGTCTGATGAGGCGGGCAACTCGGCGACACACGTGACGAGAATAGTTAACGTGGTTGGATCTTTGAATCGTCCGCCGGTTTTTCTAAAAGGGGGTAACGAGGGATTACATGCAATACCTTAATGTGGTTAAGGTAGTCATCGGGTATAGGAGGATTGGTGGTTATTGTGATGTAATCAACTTGTTTACGTTTCAAATGTTAAAATTGAAGAAAAGGTAGGCTTTTAATAATTACTTAGATGCTATTTGTGTAAACTGATATTCTTTCCAAGAAAAATATGAATGATGATATCGTTAAATATGAATGATGATATCGTTAAATATAGATGTAAAGGTTAGGAGGGCAATGGGATTCAGAGTCTTTGTTGTTTTGCGTGGCGGATAGAACATGATCACCCAACACTCCAAAAGTACCTAATTAAAAGAGCGAAGAAAACTCAGTAAAACGTTGATTATGAAATATTTAATTAAAAAAACTATAAGTTTTATCTTGCTGTAATTTTAGCAAGGTCTCATTAGGGGATTTTATGAAAGAGACATGGAGATGGTTCGGTCCCGACGATACGGTGAGTTTGGATAATATCCTACAAGCCGGTGCCTCAGGCGTCGTGACTGCACTCGATCATATTGAAACAGGACAAATCTGGCCTATTAAAGATATTGATGAGCGAAACACACTCATAAAAAGTGCCGGCCTAGAATGGTCTGTAGTCGAAAGCGTACCGGTTCATCATGATATAAAAACTCGGTCAGGTTCCTTTCAGAATTACATTGAGAATTACAAACAGAGTATTAGAAACATTGGTTCTGTAGGCATTTCGACTATCTGCTACAACTTTATGCCGATCTTAGATTGGACTCGGACTGATTTGAGTTTTTCTCTACCTAACCGGAGTCAGGCGCTTCGTTTTGATATGATTGACTTTGCAACTTATGATATTTTCATCCTTCAGCGCGATGGGGCGGCAAAGGATTACTCAGAAGAAATTTTGGCAAAGGCAGGGGACAGAATTCATGATTTGAACGACGAAGATGCTCTCAGGCTGGAAAAGAATATTATTGCAGGTCTCCCCGGTGGTGAGGGATCTTATGACCGATCTGGGCTTTCACAGATGTTGTCAACCTTTGATATAATTGATAGAGATAGCTACCAGACAAACTTACATGAATTTTTGGAATCGATTATTCCTGTAGCGGAGGAGTCAGGCGTTCGCATGGCTATCCATCCTGATGATCCGCCTTTTAGTCTTTTTGGATTGCCCCGTGTTGTCTCAACGGCGGACGACCTCAAAAGCATCCTCGATGTCTTTCCAAGTCCGTCCAATGGTATTACTTTTTGCTCTGGATCGTTGGGGACACGAGCTGATAATGATTTGTTGAGCATGGTTCGAGAATTCGGTGCTAACATCTTCTTTGTTCATTTGCGAAATATTATCCGTCAACCAAACGGTTCCTTTTATGAGTCAGAGCATCTTAATGGCATGGTTGATATGGTTAGCCTTGTCAAAGAGCTTATCACGCAAGAGCGAAAACAAAATCGAGCTGGATACAAACAACTAATTCCAATGCGTCCAGACCATGGGCATACCATGGCCAGTGAGCTTGGCAACCGCAACATTCGACCCGGATATTCGTTTTGCGGTCGGATGAAGGGTCTTGCTGAATTACGAGGTGTGAGCAGGGCTATTTCTGGGGTTGATGGGTAAGCTTGGATTGCCGGTTTCATTGCAGATTAGATGTCCGGTCAATTTTTAAAGGGAATAGGGAATAGGGAATAACACTGATGAGTGAAGTTTTACATCTGTATCCCGATAGGTTTCTTGGACAAACTGGAGAGATTCGGTCAGTTGCTCGGCGTCTCTTTACCGAGGTGGAGTCACTACCAATTATAAGTCCTCATGGCCACACTGAGCCTCGTTGGTTTGCAGATAACAAGGTGTTTGATAATCCAACCGATTTGTTGATTGTACCTGATCATTATATCTTTAGGATGCTCTACAGTCAGGGTGTGTCTCTTGAGTCACTTCGAATCCCTATTGCTGGAAATGAGAGCAAAGTGGGTCCGCTCGAGGCGTGGGAGATATTCGCTGATTACTACTATCTCTTTCAGGGCACGCCGACCAGAATTTGGCTCGATTACGTGTTTTATGAGGTTTTTGGTATTAGGGATGTACTGAGTGCTAAAACCGCGCAACAATATTATGAGAAAATATCACACCAATTAAAGATGGATGCTCTTAGACCGAGAGCGATTCTGGATCGATTCAATATAGAGTTTCTTGCAACAACTGACGGTGCGCTGGATTCTCTTCAGTCTCATGAGAATATTGCTCGAGCAGGATTTGGACATCGTGTAGTCCCAACATTTCGACCGGATAGCGTTATAGATCCTGATTGTCCGGGGTTTTTTGATAATGTTGGTAGATTGTCAGAAATTACTGGTGAAGAGGCCACAACATGGAATGGTTACCTCTCTGCGTTAAAGAATCGACGTGAATTTTTTAAAAGTCATGGAGCTACCGCAACTGATCATGGCCATCCCTCTGCACACACATCGGACCTGTCCAATATTGAATGTCAAAAGTTGTTTGCAAAATGCTTGAGGGGAGATGCGGATGCTCAGGAAAAAGAGTACTTTCGAGGTCAAATGCTGACGGAGATGGCAGCAATGAGCCTCGACGATGGTTTGGTGATGCAGCTTCACGTGGGTGTGTCACGAAATCATAATAAACAATTATTTAATCGCTTCGGTCAGGACAAAGGAGCCGATATTCCAATTCCAATGGAATTTGTGGAGGGGTTAAAACCTCTTCTGCAACGGTTTGGCAACGAGTCCTCTTTGTCTGTAATACTTTTTACGCTCGATGAATCTACTTATTCTAGGGAGTTGGCTCCTTTAGCGGGACATTACCCATGCTTAAGACTTGGACCAGCTTGGTGGTTTCATGACAGTCCGGAGGGGATGATGAGATATCGTCAGCAGGTATCAGAGACCGCGGGATTCTACAACACTGTCGGCTTCAATGATGATACCCGCGCATTATTTTCGATCCCCGCGCGCCATGACCTTGCTCGGCGCATCGATTGTCAATTTTTGGCTGGCTGGGTAGCACAGCGAAGGCTCAGCGAGGATCAGGCGCTCCTTTTGGCAAAGGATCTTGCATATCGGCTTCCCAAGGATGCTTACAAGGTGGAACAGTAACTTGCGGGCAATCTCACAAATTTTAAATGATGAAAACGTGAACAAGTTATCCTATTCGCCGCCCGGTTCACTGAGCAAGGGCCACTTGTTTCATGAAAGACTTGTTGCGTATGCTAGGTCTGACATGATGGATACTCTTCAGAAGATAAACTCAATTCGGCTCGATCATTGGTTCATTGTGGTTTATTTCGGTTTGAGTAAATTTTCAGATCTGTTGGAAAAAGACGTTATTAAAATGGTCATACTGCTCTGAGCGGGTAGCAGCGCAAAAGAGGTTTTTTTGTAATAGTCAAGATTGACCACAGTGACCATGATTTTGAGACTGTCAAAGCGTGTTTTGTTCCCCTTGAGGGGAATAACTCTTGATTAAGAATTGCTGGAAATATTGTTATGAAGAAGAAAATTATATGCATTGGAGAGTGCATGATCGAGATAACAGACGATCGGTTGTTAAATCGAGGCTTCCAGTTTGCTGGCGACGTATACAACACTGCTTATAGTTTAAGACATGGGTTGGGGCCTCAATTTGATGTTGATTTTCTGACAGCGCTTGGAGACGATGAGTTTAGTGCGCAGATGCTTGAATGCTGGCGAGACGATGGAATAGGCACTTCAAAGGTGGTTATATTGGATGGTGATCTACCGGGGCTATACATTATCAAAACTGACAAAAAAGGTGAGCGACGTTTTCACTATTGGAGAGGTGAGTCGGCAGCAAAACACTTTTTAAACTCAATCGACTTTATTAACTGTCTTAGCTCACTTAGCAAACCATTCTGTATATATTTTTCAGGAATCACACTTGCTCTAATGCAAAATGATATTCGCTCTATTTTTTTTCAAGTTATCGAAGATTTTCGGGCTAGTGGGACCATCGTGGCATTTGACTCGAACTTTCGACCGTCATTATGGGCTTCTTCAGAACAAGCGACAGGAGCTTTACAGAAAGCGTGGCAGCTGACTGACATTGCGTTACCAACATTGGAGGACGAAGTAAAATTATATGGGGATACCTCTGCTGAAGACCTCTCGAGAAAGCTTATTAATTTAGGTGTAAGTGCAGGTGTAATAAAATTGGGCGCTGAAGGATGCTTCGCATTCGATGGTAAAAGCAACCAGTTTTGCCAAGCTAAGAGAATCCGACGAGTTGTTGATACCACCGGCGCAGGAGATGCATTTAATGGTGGATTCCTATCTTGTTACTTCAAAACAGATGATGTTGTTCAATCGTCTGTCTATGCCTCTAGATTGGCAGAACAGGTAATTGGCCATGCTGGAGCAATAAATCGTTGTAACTGAGCGTTATACTGTCATCTAACTAACTGAAGAAAAAAGTTCAGTTGGACTTATGCTTCATTACAAAAAGTTACTAGCGCTTTGGCTTACTCCAAACTATAAAACACGGATTTGGTATTGTCTTTTGCTAACTTATGGGGGATTGTGCGAGAGATTATATTTCTGTGCATAAGCAGAGAGAGAACGATTTGGAGCGTCTATATCTGAAGATTTGATTCAATTACTAATTTGGTTTCCTTTGTAAAATTGTAAGAAACCAACATTACTCCTAAAAAATTAAGGAGGAGTATTCGGCCAGAGGCAGTAATGACGAATGTCCAACAAACCTTATCACATTTCAATTTGGAGTCTAATGGGTAACACTTCTTTGAAAGCTCTGTGTATTTTGCCTTCGACCTCGCTCATCGTAGTGGATGAATGAAAGCTCCATGTCTTTGTATGTTACTGACATAAACCCACCTATGGGGCCATTATAAGGCTGTTTAATAACGCCACTTTTGGGTTTTGGGACACGATGAACCTTGAAGTAACTCGTTGGGCCGCTAGAGAACTCATGGACTGTATCATTATAAATTGAGTGATATTGCCAGTGCCTGTCGCCTGTTATTAAAAATGTGTTCAGATACAGCTGCTCTTTTATCATCCAATCCAAAAAAGCCCTTCCCTCATGCATAAAACCGTTTGCGTTGGCATGATTATCAATTTTGTTTGGCTTGTCGGGTCCGATAAGTGGAGTCGGACTAACAACGAGACGAAAGTCTGCATCGCTTTGTAGGAGAGTTTTTTTAAGCCAAGCCTTTTGAGTGTTTCCCCAGATAGTTTTTTTTGGGCCATCTGGAAGTTTGTTATCTGACCTGAAATCGCGCCCCTCCAATAACCAGATCTGAATACCTTTACCCCATCGGAAGGTTCGATAAGGCAGATCACTGGATGGAAAAACTTGCTTAAAAACCTCAATGCCCTCTTCATGAGTTAGATAAGTATTGTCGGCTCGGTTAAAGTCTGGGTTCAAGCCATTCGGTTCATCTTTGTGCTTTTGAAACTTAACTGGATGATTTGAAAATGGATCTGCGTCATTAAAGCGGTAGTCATGGTCATCTTTCATAAAATACGCTGGTATGTGAGCAAGGTAATTGATTGTGAAGGGAGTGCCATACTGTTTTTGATAAAGCCAATAAGCCTCTTCTTTCGAGCGAACGTCGTACCTGTCGTAGTAAACAGTGTCACCTGCAGAAATTAAAAAGTCGGGCTTCTGTCGCTGCATCAGCGTGTAAGTCGGAAGCCCGTGAGCGGATTGGCAAGTGGTAACCTGAAAAATAATTTCGTTCCGGTCAGTACTTTCGGGTGCGGTTTTAAATGAGAATATTTCGGACATTTGGCTTGGCGTAGCATCACCTTCTTTTAATTCAGCCTGATATAAATACCGCTGATTTGGTTTCAAATCAGATATGTGGTATTGCAGGTAATAGTCATTTTCCTCCGATGCATCTTGCCAGCCAGTCATAATCGCATTTGACATTTCATCGTTGGTGCTGAGATGAATCCGCGCTTTTCCGGCTTTCCCGGGAATGCCGAAGTTCCTCTCTTGTCCAAATGATTTTGTTAACCGGATCTGGACGATTGCTGAGTTTTCGGTGATTTCTCCCGATCTTGCACCCATACCCAGATGTGGCGCATCGGAGTATGTGAGATCACAAAAAGGCACTAGAAAGAAGATCATCTTGCGGCTAAAAGTAAAACTTCTAAGGGAAGAGAAAATACTCATTCTTGTAACTTGCTGAGTCCATATTTTGATGAATAAGTCTAAAATGTAGCACTCTGCTTTGTCTGCATCAATTTTTATATCAGAAAGTCTTTTCCTTATATCCTGGTTCCTAACCAAAACTTATCTGGCAAACTTTGTCTTTTAATGTGCCTCAAAGAGTTGTCTTGACCAATATGCTCAGAAAATTTAAACTTTACATATAAGTAGACTTTATATAAAAAGTTCCGTAATCAAAAAATGGTTCAGGGATTAAAGAGGGGGTTACAAATGAGGGTATCTTTACCGGACGATTCGTCGCGCGCTTTAAAATTATCTCAAAACATAGTGCTTTACTTTTGCACATTCTTCATCGCACTTTTCATCAATCAATCGACTTTGGCACAGGATGAGGCTTCTTCGGCAGGTTCAAACGAAATTGTTGACGAAATTATTTCTATAGGCGTGAAGCAATCGCTGGAGCTCATGGTAAACGCTAAACGTTACTCAGATTCTATTATGGATGGAGTCTCCGCCGAAGGTATCGGTAGGTTTCCTGATATGGATCTGGCTGAGGCTATCGGTGGGATAACTGGAGTCCAGCTCGAGTATGCAGGTGCAGGGGGAGAGCGTCGAGAGGGTGAGATTCGGGTGAGAGGTCTTCCGAAAGGTTATTCCAGAACACTTTTTAACGGCCAATACCTCGCCTCCGGGAACCCGATTAGCGGTTTTGTATATGGAATGTTTCAGTCGGATATTGTCTCGGGTGTGTCGCTTATTAAAACTCCAACAGCAGCATATGATGAGGGTGGTTTAAGTGGTATCGTAAACATGAGGACAAGACGCCCGCTCGCGTTTAAAAGTCCGTTTGTGACCTTTTATAGTGGCATGGACTTCGAAACTCTCCCGGGCGTTGCCGAGCCAAATGCCAATTTAGCTTTTGCCAATAAGTTCAACAATGAAACTGTCGGTGTCATGGGGGCCATTTCTTGGTCTGATCGCAGGCAGCGTACCGATTTAGCCAAGATCACTAACTACGATGACGACGACACAGATGGTGATGGGTTAACTGACCTTTACACACCTATTGATGCCCGTATTTATTCGCGTCAGAACGAGGGGGATAAGATATCTGCAGCGTTTGGACTGGAATTTCAGCCAAATGATAATTTGAACATGGGAATTACAGGAATTTACTCGCTGCTGGAAGACTTTAATATTATGGATCAGCTAAGGTTTAGGCGTGCGCAAAGTATGACTGTTCAGAGGACGATGGATGGTGGCACTTTTGGTGAAACCGCAACTCAAGTGCTCTTCAATCAGCCAGAAATTGACGCCGAGTCTCGTGCTTTTGATGATGAACGCACCAGCTACGCGATTACAGGAGATGTTACATGGCAGAATGATGAGTGGAAGGCGAAGGGTATTTTGCACTCAACCCGAGGCACACAGGATCGGTGGGGTGTGAATTCCCGGCGAAATATTAATGATCATGACGACAATGGCGTAATTTTGCGCATGCACAGTGGTGCAGGGGACGTTGATTCCTTCCGGGTTGAGATGGTTGACGGTGATTTCTCGGATATAAATCAGTGGAGTTATGGAGACAGTGTCAGGAGCAACAGCCCACCGACCTCAGCTCGGACGCAGTTCTATGGTTCTGGCGACGGAAGAGACAGGGAAGAATCTGAGGTAGCAGCTCAATTTGATCTAACAAGGTTTGTGGATGGACCCTTCATTAAAATTGCACAGGTGGGCGCAAAATGGAGGAGTTATGAGCGTAATCAGCGCTATCCGCGCTGGACCAGCAGAGATTTTGTATATGATGCGATAGATGACCTTGGTGTAATGCGTCCTCATATTGGAAACAATAATGATGGCTTCTTCGAAGGTAATCTACCAGATGCTACCAATTATTGGGTTCCGGACTGGCGAATGGTTATGGATGATATCCTGAGTGCCACAGAAATCACTGGTGATACATTTGGAGGGCTGCCGGTAAATACAGACACCATAAACAGGACCTTCGACGCACAACGCGATGTGACTGCTGTATATGCCATGGTGAAGTTTGACGGACATGATCTCGAGTTACCCCTCCCGGTACGGGGAAACTTTGGTCTTCGCTATGTGAGCACCGATCGAGAGGTTAGCTCAGTTACTCAGAGTGATCTTCTCGCGGAAGATATTTTTAGCGCTGCGAGTCAAGAATTCTCGCACACACTTCCTTCTCTAAATTTGATATTTGATATTAAGGATGACGTATTACTTCGGCTTGGGTATTCAGAGAACATCACTCGTCCAAGCGCTTTCAGCTACAGGACAAATTCGACAGCGAGGGTTAGGTATGCAGATGAGGCAGATTCAATTGTAGAGAGCGTTGATATTGACCTTAACAGTGCCGCTATCATGCCATTCACAGCAGACAGCTATGATCTCTCACTAGAATGGTATAATCGTGCTGGTAGCTATATGTCCTTAGCTTACTTCCGAAAAGATGTTGCCGATAAGACAGTGGACTATGAACATTGTCCTCCTGACCTGAGTGGATTTACTCAGCTGGATGTATACGACTTTTCTGAGATTATTACAGGAAATTTGTCAAGGGTTGGCGATGAGTGTTTGGACGCGGCCGGCGTTCCAGTGTTGATCGAGGATAAACTCAATTCCTCAGAGGGGGCTTCATTTGATGGATTTGAGGCCAGCTTGATTCAGAACTTTAATTTCATGGATAACTGGATGCGTGATGTTTTCGTTCAGGCAAATGTGACGTACGTCGATACCAGTGCTTCGGGAGAAAAAGATTCGGCGGGAAATGATCTTCCACTTGAGGGTGTGTCCAAGAATACGGTGAACCTAAAAGCAGGCTATGAGAAAGACAACTGGGCGTTTACCATACAGTATCGAAACAGAAGTGAATATTTCGTGCAGGCTACCTCAAGCACATTTACTGGGGATGATCGTATGATAGCCGGAAATCCGAAACTGGATGTACGCTTTCAATGGAAACCGATGAAAAACCTCAGTACTAAGCTCGAAATATTCAACATTACCAACGAACGTAGGACTGAATATCAGGGCGTTGAAGAGCGCGTTCGCGAAATCCGTTACTATGGTCGTATATATAAGGCTGGAATCCGTTACAAGTTTTGATTGGTTTTATTTTCGGTGTGGTGGTGTAACGACCGCTACACCGGCTGTACAGGTTGATTTTAGTTTTCATTGGAAGGCGCCGTGAGAAATTTGATTCTAAGAATGATATGCCGGCAATTGCTACTTCTTTCTGCCTTTATCTGTTCTCCACTTGCTTGGTCGCTACCTGCGAGTGGAGCTGGTCCAGTTGGATACTCCGGTTTGCTCATAAACGTAGGTGCTCGCGAGTCTAAAAATCTGTCGGGTGAGTGGCGATACATCATAGACCCCTACAAGACTGCGTTATTAAAATCTAAAAGTGAGCCAAAGGCGGTATTTTTAGACAGGGTCAATGTCTCTCCTCACAAGATGATGGAATACAGCTTTGATAACTCGCCCTACATGTCTGTTCCGGGAGACTGGAATGGACAGGTTGACGAGATGGCCTTGTATGAGGGCCTGGTGTGGTTTCGAAAGGAGGTGCAGCTATCCAAGGTAGATGATGAGAGGTACCTCTTACATATCGGCGCGGCGAATTACAAATCTTATGTCTACGTTAACGGTAAAAAAGTTGGAGAGCATGAGGGTGGTTTTACTCCATTTGCGTTTGATGTGACCGACAATCTCAAGGTTGGTCGGAATTCTGTGGTAATTGGGGTCGATTCGGAGCATGAGGACGATTCAGTACCCACCCCGGTAACCGATTGGAAGAATTTTGGCGGCATCACAAGGGATGTACACCTAGTGGAAGTTCCCAACACATACATTTCGACATACTTCATACAGCTTGAATCCTCTGACGTTATAAAAGCTAATGTTTCACTCAGTGGTGATAGGATAAATCGTCGGGAGGTCACTGTTCGAATTCCAGAGCTTGGGGTTATGGTTAGCGGAAATACCGACGCTGATGGCAAGATCACAGTAGAGGTAAAAACTCCTGAGGATATGAAATTCTGGGCACCCCGTAGTCCGATTTTGTACGAAGTCATAATTTCAACAGCCGATGAGACGGTTTCGGACCGAATTGGGTTCAGGACTATAGAAAGTGTCGACGGAGAACTTTTACTAAATGGAGAGCCCATCTTCCTGCGAGGGATTTCTATCCACGAGGAGGCTCTTGGGGCAACTCCTAACAGGGCAATTAACAAAAGTAGCGCGCGAGCCCTCCTGAGTATCGCGAAAAAAGACCTGAAAGCGAACTTTGTTCGTCTTGCACACTATCCTCACTCAGACATAACAACCCGTGTCGCTGACGAGTTAGGCCTGTTAGTGTGGAGTGAGATCCCCGTATATTGGGACATGGATTTTGGGAACGAGAAGACGCTTGCCTTAGCTCGCAAGATGCAGAGTGACAACATTATTAGAGATAAGAATCGGGCATCGATAATATTGTGGAGTGTCGCGAATGAAACTAAGAGAAATAAGAAGGGAGCTGCGCTTGAGGAGCGGACCTCCTTCCTTCGGACCCTTATTACCGACATCCGAGAGGTTGACAACACCAGGCTGATCACGTCGGCTTTGCATAAAGCTAAACCCAAGAACAAAGATGGTCGCCGAGTATATGTTATAGACGATTCATTGGCTCGGCACATTGATGTTGTGTCTGTAAATACGTATCAGGGGTGGTACTCTGATATGAAACTAGAGGACGTAGCAAAAATCAAATGGGAACTCCCGAAGGACAAACCATTCCTGTTTTCCGAGTTTGGTGCTGGTGCTTTATACGGTTACCGAGACGATAACCTTGCAAAGTTCTCTGAGGATTACCAGGCCGAATATTATAAAGCTAATATAGAGATGTGCCGAAATATCGATGGTCTAGACGGTCTTTCTCCATGGATTTTAAAGGATTTCAAATCTCCTCGTCGCATGCATGGCCAGTTCCAGCAGTATTGGAATAGAAAGGGGATTATTTCGCCTGAGGGCAATTTTAAAGCCGCGTTTGGGGTGTTGCGTGGCTGGTACAATGAGTTGGCGGGTACTTGAACAAGCGTTATTACTATATTTCAATCTTGAAACACACAATATTAGTAATTTGCATTAGTCTACGACAATTAAAATCCTACGTGGGTCAATTGTTTCCCAAGTTCATAGATGAGATCCTGTGATGTTCTGTAACAGTGTTTACTCTGGCAGAGGCGTCGAAATTTTCAAGCTCTACATTGGTCTTTTTGGGAGTTTGTTCTTCGCAATCAGTTCTGCAGAATCGGTTGAGTTACCCAAGACAGCGAACGGTGTATACTTTTCATTGGGTATCCCTTATGCGGAGGCTCCTGTCGGTCGCCTTCGATGGAGGCCACCTTTGGACAAAATTTTAAATCCAGAACTGACGCTGAATAAACAGACATTCTCTGCAAGTTGCCATCCATTCTCACAAAAAAATCTGTCTTACATTAGATATGGAAGCGAGATCAATGAGGATTGCTTATATCTCAATGTTTGGACCCCAAATCCTTATGGTAATTACCCCGTCATGGTTTGGATTCATGGAGGTGCATTTAGGAACGGAAATGGTAATATTTTGGGAGATTTGTTAGCTCGATATGGGGTAGTTGTTGTTTCATTAAACTATCGCTTGGGACCACTCGGTTTTTTTGCGCATCCTGCACTAGAAACGGATGACCCCAATTTCGGTATTTTAGATCAGCTTTCTGCACTACGATGGGTACGCAGACACATCAACGACTTTGGGGGTGACCCTGATAATGTGACAATATTCGGTAGCTCAGCGGGAGCATTGTCAGTTGACCTGCTGACGGCCCACCCGGATGCTGCAGGCCTCTTCAACAAGGCTATCGCCAAAAGTAGTTATATAGCATCACCTCTAAGAATCAAAAAAAATCTTGCTAATCTAATTAAGAATGATGCCTATGGATTTCCTCAGGAGATTGGTGAGGATCATACGGTAAGAGTCCTCAAAAGCATAGGGTTAGACGGAGACGAATCGTTAAAATTTTTAAGAGCGCTCGACCCAGAAATTCTGGTAAGTAGTCAATTACGCAGCCTCCCTATTATCGATGGGACTTCACTAAAAGTAGATCATTTCAAGTGCATTCAGGATGTAGGTTGCGGTAATTCTCTTGACGCTTACATGACAGGTGCGATGAGTTATGAGGGTTACGCATATTCTTATGAAAGATATGATTCTTGGTTACAAGCAAACATTGAGAGGCTCCTCAATGTGTATGCAGAAGATTTTGCAATGCAAAAAGAGATAGCTTTTAAGCGATTTGTCGGGGATATGAGATTTCTAGTTTCTGCTAAGATATCTGCATCTGCCCACAAAAATACATTGGCTAAAGTATATACTTTTTATACGGATGCAGGGTTTGTGACTAAGAACGATAAAGAGTTGGGTACCCCCCATGGGTGGGATAATAACGCTTTATGGACGCGTGTCGAGGACAAAAAAAGAAGAATATTACAAAAACATTATCATGAAAATTGGAGCCGTTTTGCCTATGGTAAAGAACTAATCGGTAATGGAAGTTGGCAACCTTGGCGAGAAGATCGAGCTTACTGGCAGATCCTTGGGAGGGAGGGCGGCGATGCGGGGCCTGAACTCGAGGAAAGATTACGGCTCACTGAGTATTATATGGGCCAATGATATAGATTTATAGAGGCCCACTGATTCATTTGTGTTATGGGATATCATCGCAGTCGATCCCCAGGCTGGGAAACGCACCAACATTATCGCTGACTCCGCTATGTGAGCTTAGCGAAGTTTGCTCGCATAGTTTGTAAGCATCGAGGGCCGCTGGATCTGTCATGTCCACATTTGATTTAACTCCGTTAGCATCTCGGAACCGAGGAAATATCGACGGCCCCCTGTGATTAGGCTCATCTAGGCCAAATATGAGATTGTCACTAAACCCATTACCCAATTCTTCGAGTGGTTCTGCTCCCCATGTCGCCCCTTCTTTTGCAAAGACAAAGATATTATTCCGGAACTCAGAATTAATCGGAATTCGGTGCTTCATAGGATCGAAGTTCATAAACACATGCATATCTCTGTATTCACTATACATTGTGTTGTTGTAAATTTTTGCATTGACCAGTCCTTTTTCCGTTGGAAATCCATAAAAGAAAAATCCATATTTATCATTTTGGCTGACGTTGTAGCGAATTTTTAAGCCAACCTGATACCTGCGCATAATTGCAAATGCACAATTATTATCATGAGAATAGTTGAATTGAAACACAGAATTGCGAGAGTTGTAGTCGGCATCAAAACCACATCTATCTTTATCAACTGAGGGTCCCATGTTCCCGAATGCTTCGTTGTATTGGACAAGTGCGTCGTCGGTCGCGAATACGAATAAAGAGTTTCCGGTGACCTCGGTCGATATGTTGGGTCCGATCATATTGTATTCGATGAGAGGTTTATCAGAGCTGGCAACGATAAGTGCATTTTTTGTGGTGTTTTTTATTTGATTTTTCCGAACGACTACGTTTTGGAAAGCATACCGACCAATCGCATTACTTTTTTTACGGCGAGGGTCTGTTGGGTCAATTTCCCATGGAGATTTAATTCGAATTCCAACCCCGCTGATGTCTCTTATCTGATTGTTTTCAATCAAAATATCAGTGAATCGTGTTGGTTTATTTCTGCCCCAAACTCGAATAATAATGCCACCATTATTTTTGTTACCTGGCTCTCCAGCAACGTCTCGGATGATATTGTTGCGTATTGTGAAATCGCTGTATGTGCCACTGTCTGTCGCTGAGATGTAAATACCGTGCCGTTGTGATCGATTTTCAGAGTAATTTATGAGCTCAAGATTTTCGATGATCCAGCCCCCTGAATCGCGAATATCAAGGGTGCCCATTTTGGGAGCATCAGCATGAATTACTGGTCTGGTTTGTTGTTTATCACCGAAGTCACTTATCTTTATCGCAACGTCAGGACGTAAATCACTGCGTTGTAAGGACATTGCGCCTTTATAAGTGACGCCTCTCTTAAATAAGATCTGATCACCCCCTGTGTAGATTCTGGCCTTTGCTTTTTCATAGTCCGCCTGTGTTTCCAACTTATATATCTTCTCGGATGAGAGGGGTCTTTTTAGTGACATTGCGGTTTGATTCGGAAACGCATGAACGAATCCTGAAAAAAAGAACACTGCGATTATCAGAATTCCCACAACTCGACTAAACATTTATACGTTCCGTAATCTTCTCATTTTTCATTTTACTTAGATTTCTGTGTGCTTTTGAAAGTTAGACGCATATTAATCTTAAGTTTAGAAAAGGTTCAGATCAGATAATACCTGCGGCTCGAGCAATTTGATCAGGTTTGCCCAATTCACACATTAGATTTTTTCTGCTCTCTCGGCGGGAGTAAGAGATCTTTGACGACTAACTATGGGTGATCATCTCAAAAGCGCTACGAAAAATGCCTCCAACAACTTCACCTAAATACTTATATGGGGTCAGTTAACATCAGTTTTATATAGTAAAAGTTTTTTTTAAGCTTCTTCAAGATCATAGAGTAGCTTTTTGAGCACACGCTTGATATATGAAATGTACATCAGCCGAAGGATATTTGGATTGTTGATGTTTTCCTCATCTTGTAGCCTACCAGTATGAAACTTGATGGCTTGATAATCCTTAGCGAGTCCCTCTATAGACGGCAGTATAGGCGCAACTTTTTTGTCAAGATTGTCCAGCGCCACCGCTGCCCGAAGTTGTGCTGCCCCTGTTTCCTTCAATAAGATATTTTCTAGCATTTTAAGGGAGTTGCTGCATTCGCTCAATTGGCACATTGCTTCTGCAGCATTTACCCTCACGGCGATACTGGGATCTTTTAGCAAAGGACGTAATGACGGGAGAGCGTCTTTCCCATCATCATTTAAAGCTATGATCCCAAGTGTCCCCCAAAAACGAACACTGTCACTTTTATGTTTGGTAGAAGCGATCAGCTGAGTAAGATTACTCTTGTCCATTTGACTGGCAAGTTCCGCAATTTTAAGAGTCTGTTCAAAATTATAGGTCGATGAATCTTGCCCCATATCATAAACAGAACTGTGGGCGGATTTTTTCTGTAATTCCGATTCTGCGATGAGACCGATATCTCTTATCTCTCGCATCCACTCGACTGTCGCCACCCGCATTCCTATTAGTGTATCCTCGTATTCTCGATCATCCGCTAAATTATTTGTCTCGAAGGGATCAACTACTATGTCATAAAGCTCTTCATTGGGCCTCTCAGAAAAAAACCTCGACTGCGTAGCTGGTGGTGACCCATTTTGGGTTGCGTTCGTCCAAACGCGCGCTACCTCGTGGGATCGATACATCGAGTCTATGTATTGTCCATGGGGTTGGTGAGGCATGAAGTTCTTGATATAGTGAAAACGACGACTTCTTGCTATCCTGACTACGTCGAATCGCTCATCCATTCGATCACGAAATCCAAACGCATGTTCAGTCTCGCTATTTTTATCTGAGAGTAGAAAAGGAGTCCCTTGGAGGTGACTTGGAATTTGTTCATTAGTTAGGGCTAGTACCGTCGGAGCAAAGTCTATAAACGAGACAATATCATCAGTTTTTGTGCCCGCCGTAAGGTTAGTGAGATACTCAAACTTCTTAGGCACGTGTATGATCAATGGTACATGCAGACCAGAGTTGTAAGGGGATCTTTTTGATCGAGGTACACCCGTGCCATGATCTGAAAAGAAAAATATTATCGTGTCTTCGGCAAGGCCGTCCAAGACTAATGTCTCCAAGATTCCAGATAAGGCTGAATCTATGTCTCCTACATTGTCATAATATTGCGCCATGACTTGCCGAATTGGCAGCGCATCCGGGTAATAAGGTGGTATTGTTATGGCGTCTGAATTATGCTTAGTGCTCGATAAATCTCGAGTACGATTTTCCATGTCACGCCTGATACGACTTTCATGTGAATTGAACAAATTTATAATTGAAAAGAAGGGCTTCTCACCATTAGTTTCCCGGAAATATGTCGTTCTATCCCAATTTTGCACTCGGTTGTTGTTGTTTGTTTCGTCCCAAGCTCCCTCGGGAGCGATCATGTTAAAATCATGTTTTCCAATATTCGCAGTGTAATAACCAGCTTCCCGTAAATATTTGGTGAAAAATGTAATTTTTGGGGAAATTTTACCAAAACTCCTCATATTGTGGGTTCCGATGGAATTTGGGTACATACCCGTTATTAGCGTTGATCGTGCAGGAGCGCATACCGGTGCCACGGAAAACGCATTAGTATAGATGATGCTATTGTTGGCAAATGCGTCGATCACAGGGGTAGTGGCTTGTGTGTCACCAAAAGCTCCGATCATCGGACCATGATCTTCGCTAATAATCCAAAGAATATTCGGCCGATTATCATCGTTATTTGAAATATTGTTACTTTGTTTATAACAACTGGACAACAAAATAAGTGAGATTAGACATATACAAGTCTTCCCAAAGCTCATGTAAATAGATTCAGTGAGGGTTGGTCTTGAGAAAGTTTTCATTAGAAGTATTCCGATCTCTTCATGCCCCAAGTCCATGTTTGTAGACTGGCCTCTACAGTTGATTTTCTTTTCTACTTTCGCCTATGTAGTCACTGGGCAAATAGAATTCCCATCCTTCTCTTATTAAAAAATCGATGATTTGAACATATTCCTCAAAGTCGCTCTCGGTAAAAGCATTTGGATGGAACTGGAGTGCCGTAAATCGAATGTTGGCGGTTTGCTTGTAAGCGGCGACGAATTTTTTAAAATTAGGCTTCCCTGTGCCATCTTGCTCTCCTCGGAGCAACATCAACGCACTCCACTTAGAGGTATCTTGTTTTGTATATGAAAAAATCAGATGAAGATTATTGTTTTCGTGGATTACTCTTAATGTGTCCTCATCCATCGCATTGTATGGCGCACCGAAGGCAATTGGCTCCTGTCCTAGCACATCCTTGAGCAACCGCTGGCAAGTTTCAAAATGCTTTTTTTGATGGTCGTACCCAGTTCTGTTGAACTCATGAAATTTTAGTCCATTTTCTCCTTTCCAGCGTTTGTGGTCGTATCCATGGTTCCAGAATTCAACCCATCCGGACTCATGACTCGCCCTTATCCAATCACCGTATTGGCTGTCATTTTTTTCGATAGAATCACATACGATCCCGGCAGACACTGGGACACCCCTCGCTCTTGAGAGCTCAAAAAATTTGTCCCAGTTCTCCGTCCTTTTCCTTACGTCATCGGCTTTAATTATGACGATCCTTGGATCTTCTGCACTGCCTGAAATATTAGGGAAAAAGACAAGCATGATGCCTGAAATCACAAACATCGGGAAAGCCTGGAGCCTCTTTGGAATCATGATTGGCTCTCTCTTGGGCACGGAGTGATGGACTTGCATAAAATTTATTGATTTACTCTGCACTCTGAAAACCCGCTACCTAAGAAGCGTTTTTGGATAAAGCAGCCTTGATAACGAATCGTTATTCGCCTGCTTATAGTGGCGAGCTTTCTTCTCATATTCTCCATCGCCAAAAGCATCCTCAGCACGGAGTAGGTTTGAATAAAATGATTTAGTATTAAATGAACCGATCTCCTTGAACCTCCAGTTTCCCAATTTCCCAGCAAAATCGGCTTGATAATCAATTGCTAATTTAATCCCCACGCCTCTCTTGGTCTTAAAATTCCACAGATCCTCACCAATGCATTCACCCAGATCTGCTGCATCGAAAAATCCTCGGAGGGTATATGAGGTATAGTGGAATGAGCGAGTTCGTTTCAATTCATGGGGCATCTGACCTTTTCGATTGATATGGCCGGGGATGCGGTATCGTTTTACACTATCGATCATCGCGCGCAGTGCTGTAAAGTCATCCGCGAATGCAGAGAAAATAGCAACTTGTACGTCGTAGTACAGGCCGTGATTATTGGATTTTCGGCGTTCCTCTCTCCCATGCTCACTGGTGATCAGCCATAGGGTATATTCTGTGAACCATTGCTTTAGAGCCTCAACTTGTTTTGTCGAGAGTTCGCCAAGGAATTTAAGTATACCAATTGAGTCGACTATCTGTACAAAGCTGTATGTGTCAATGATTCCTATACCTCTTCCCGGCGTTATGCCCGGAATAGCCTGTGCGTAGTTTAAGTGCGGATTCATTCGAGTCTCCTTGTCTAAAAACCAGACTCGGATTAGTTCTGACGCCTTTTTTGCATAATTTTTATCATCACTAAAATATGCAGCAAGTGCTAAGTTGGATACATTATTGCTGAGGTGAGCAAGAGGAACCCTGTCGCTTGCTGAAGATTTACTCTCTGGATTTCGCTCTCCATCTCTCTGAATGTAAGGCAGACCACTTTTGGTATTGGGATTTGGCCACCAATAGGGCGCAATGCTGTAGTAGTCATGCTTACTGCCGCTTGGTGGTACTGACGTTTTAAAAACGACGCTGTAGGGACCTTCAGTTAGTGCTCGATCTGCTCGCTTGAGAAGTGCTTTATGAGATTTATCGAGTTCAGCAGATGACGAGGTTTGAAGAGTATTTTTTGTGACTCTAAGATTTTCATGGTTCCAAATAAATAAGTCGGGTTCATTCACTGCATGCCCGGCGCATCTATCCAAAGCAATAGCCGAGACATTTTTTTGTTCCGCTAGAGCCCCTTGGGAAAAAATAAGGCATACTGACATTAACAAGGAACAATTTGGGGCTTTAAATTTCAGTGGCATCGTCATAGTAGCATCGCCAGCTCAATATAACCGGTGTTAATGATATTAGGTTGACAGAGGAGCAGGGGGCGATTGGCTATACACAAATCACCCCCCGATCAGTCTCTTAGAATCTGCCTCGAACGCCAACAAAGTACCTCGCTCCACTATAATCAGATTGAGCAACTTGATTACGGAGTGGCCGGCTCATGACATTAGGCTCATCTAATAAGTTCAAGCCTTGGAAGCGAAGTTCCCAATTCTTGTTCAAATCATAGGATGCTGAAAAATTGAGAAACCCCTGATCCCCAGCGTATCGAAGTGGACCTTGCCTAAAGTCTTTAAAATATTCTGAGCGCTCATAATAGGAAAGTCTAAGGCTTATATCCTTAGTCTCCCAAAACAACATGGCATGCATTGAGTCCTCGGAAAAACCGACAAGGTTTGCGGGATCTACGAAATTTGCCATTGGGTAGGCGGATCCCCCGACGGCCGAGGGGTCTGGTGTCTCATAGTCAGAGTCTGCAATATTAAATCCTGCTTCGATTCCTAGCTTATCAAAAGGCGCAGGTGCTAAAGAGAAGGTATGTCTTCCGGTGAACTCTATACCTGAAATGTTGCTTGACTCATCAGAATTACCATTTCGTATGACAGATACCATGGAGGGCGTGCCATCAACATCAATCGATAGTTGTTCGGTAGTTGATGCAGTGCCAGTCTTCAGCTCTTTCCAGTATGCGGCTATCGACATGAATGACGTATCACTCACGTACCACTCCCAAGAGATATCGAGATTTGTAGCCTCTAATGGCTCAAGGAATGGATTGCCGGCGGCGCTAATAAGTTGCCCGATTGTGTCCTCGTTCGAATCAAACTGGCTATCCTCGCTCAAGGATAGTGCAGCGGTCATCTGCCGAACATCTGGACGAGCTATTGCCTTGTAAGCAGCAAACCTAAGTAGCTTTTCTTCGTCTAGCTCAAAGGTTATATTCACGCTTGGAAGTACATTTGTGAAACTATTAGTCTCCACACCACCAAAACTCCCTCCGACAACCGAAACAGTCTGGAAGTCGTCTTCAGTATTATCTGTTATAGAAAATCCTGATCTAATTCCCGTCGATTCTATATCCGTTTGTACCACCCTAAGACCAAAATTGCCCGACGCCGGAAGTCCGAATAGCTCAGTTGAGAAGTCGCCCTGTGCATAGATTGCAGTGATATCCTCAGTAACGTCTGTGTCATGGGTTGACATTGAACTAGCTCCTGCATCAAATAACCCAGCATCCAGACTTCCAGTCAGTGCACTGTATAGTGGAAGCGCGTCCCATGTAGCCCACTCGGTGAGTGCAAAATCTGTGCTCGCGCCGTCGAAAAAGTCTTCCACAATAAAAGAATCTCTCCTAGCTGCGATAGCTGCTTCACTGGCGTAGTTGCCGCTAACAAGTGCGAAGTCCGAGCAGTTATCACTGGATTTTCCGGTTTCACAGTCAATCCCATCATCCCCCATCTTGGTATGGGTGGAGATCCTGATGCCTGTCTTTATGTTAGTGAGAAAGTCTCCATCAATAGCATAGTCGAGGTCAAATTTGGCCGCATGAATATAATCTTCGTTAATCTCAACACGCCTCCTAGCTCTGGCGCCGTTGTCATATATGCTGTGATCCATTAGGTCAAGATTGGCAGCTTGATCCTCTCTGATCACCCAATTTGGCACGTTTGTGTTTCTTCGGTCTGCTTCGTAGTAAACACGGCTATTCCTTCGGATGCGCATATCGTATTCATCTCGGTATCTATCGGATTTGTTATAGGAAACATCGCCATCAAATGTGAACGTCTCATTTGACCAAGAGAAGCTGAGGCCAAAACTTTCAAATGTTTCATCCTGAGTCCTGAACACCGTCTGATTTTCAATTCTTGATTCTCCCGTCCAATTCATGAGCGCTCCATTATCGGCGATCATAAGAGGAGTTATTTTGCGCCTGCCATCTGCAAGAACGAGGTTAGCCCTTTCCTCTGAATCATATCGATCAGAAAATTGATAATCTATGCTCACATCAAGTTGGTCATTTTGCCATTGCAAGGTTGTATAAAACGAATCACGATCCGTGTCG